>Ga0310811_10003394_pt1 | contig 20017 bp, 24 predicted proteins | sample YCmetagenome_FD_207642 | JGI IMG/M metagenome (GOLD analysis project Ga0310811, IMG submission 207642) | Soil microbial communities from experimental microcosm in Duke University, North Carolina, United States - YC | ecosystem: Engineered > Artificial ecosystem > Soil microcosm > Unclassified ...
GACCTCCTCCGCCGCCGTCATCGGATTGCGATAATGGCCGAGGAAAGCTTCACCGAAATACAGGTCCGCTCCCCGGCCGTGCCGCTCAACGATGGCAAAGTCGCCCGCCGGCGTAGCGTAGGTCCAGTAGTTCATGAATGACTTCCAGCGGGAAAAGCGGCGGATTTGAGATTGAGAAATCGGCACGAGCTAATCGGGGAGTAAAGCAGCTCGTAGATCTCAACGCAGCCGGTTTTCATGGGGTAGGGCCACCAAACAATATATAGGCTGGTGCGGCCTCGGAGCTTACCGCCGGAGGAGCGTTGGTCAGGTACCATCCGGGCCCGTTTCAGGGTTGCGCATCAGCATGCTGGGCATCAAGCTTGGAAAAGGATGCTGCTGCGCTTCCCCAAAGGCATGCCAGCATCAGAACAGTGAGGGAAAGCAACACCTTGGCCACCTAATTGGGCCAAATAAGAGACAGTATCGGCCCAGAGACATTAGAAAACGATTGAGTAGAGTTTGCCATACAGCGGGAACGCGCCAGCGCCAGGAAAGCCCATTTTGCATGGGAGTCATTAGAATCCCGCCCAAACCTGTGGCTACTTCCGAGGTCACCTGGCAGGTTTACATTCGGTTCGTTTGGGCGCAGAAGCAGCATTCTCTACCAGCCGCGGCGCCGCATGTTACGATGGCCAATCCTGTTATGGCCGGAAAGATAAGGCAGCGATGCTGGCGATGCGATTCCGTTCAAAATCCGGAGCATGTTATGGACGCAGGGTTCAGCGTTACCTATCACGAGTACACGATATCCATCGTTGAGACCGAACGGCGGTTTACAGCCTTTGTTACGAGACCGGGGGCATTGATCCAGCATGACGGTCACGCGTCCGAGCGATGGGCTTCGGCGAGCTGTGGCAGCTTCGATCGCGCGCTGGTAGTGGCGAAAAAAGCTATTGATAGCGACCAGATCCGATAAACAACGTTCGAACCAGACGATCTGACGGCGCCCAGGCTGGCATGTACCGAAGCGCAGCCAGTGGTTGCTCCCGATAGTCATCAGGCCAAGGGATTTGCTGTTCTCCGGTCTGATCGCGGTTATGGATGGCTCGTGGCAATGATGAGCAAAGGGCAGATGCAATCACTATGTGGAGGAACGCTAACCTGTTCCGCCTGGTCGGGTCCTGAGCGACTCATATCTAGGCATGGAGAAGGGGATGGCGCCGATCATCGCTAGTAGCAGACAGCTATTTTATTGTTACGGCCTTCTCAAGAAGGATGGCGAAGAAGCACGCTGCACTGTCCAAGCGTGGGAGATAACCGATTCTGATGGAAGGCCCCTGACCCATACAATGCAAAGAATCATCGATGTGTCAAAGAGGCTGCCTGACGGCGTATATGACCTTGAGGCTCTCGGGCAGAAGTTCAAGGTTTGCCGCGCGAATGGATTTTGGACACCGGTTCGGTCTGACTTGAGGGTGTAGCGCATGCTGGCTTCCTACCGCCGCACACCCGCCGTTTATAAGGTCGGTCTTTGCCGAGTTAGAAACTAAACTGCAAAAGCTGAGCCACGCCGACAGTTAATGCTCATTACTTTGTTCATTCATCTGCCGCCTTTCACGCATAAATCTTGTGTGGTGTACGTGACTGGCTCGACACGAGGACGGATGCATTAATGGCTGTTGCACTCGTTCAGTGTCGCTGTCCGACACATTGGCCACCGAACGGCCAAGCTATCTGAAGCGATGATATCTGATACCGCATAGCAGGCGATGCAATAAAGACAAGGATGGCGAAGCCGCGGACCGGCTCGCAATTCCAGCGTAAGGGTAAAGTAGGTGACTAATCTGGCCAAATATGCGAGGCCGCATACCAACCAGGACCATGCAGGGACCGCCAGCCCGCGGCGGGAAGATAATATGCCTGCGCCGACAGGGCTTCCTTACATTCATAGCCTCAGCAGCACTTCAGCGCCCTTTGCTGTCCCCCAGACTTCCATTCCTGTGATCAACAATGACGCGATGGACGCGGCTAACGCGACACTCAACAGTAACCCATCTTCTTCGAGATATGCGAAGGCAACGAGTAACGCCATTGCGCCGGGGAGAACGTTGCTGAGCGGGATAGGAACGAAGACGGTGGCAGCCAGCAAAATTATGACCAGACCGACAAGGCGCCTAGTTGCGATAAATGGCACATGCCATCGCGGTCGGATGAATTTTTCCAGAAATTTTATTGGTGGGATAATGCGACCAAGGACCGCCAGGACTTTGTCGGCCGGTAGAGAACGCAATACGAGGAAGCCAGGCAGAAGAGGCTTTTCTTTCGCCATCGTCATCTGGAGTCCAAGAATCGCGAGGCCAAGTCCGCCCAGCACGCACACGCCTGGAAGCATTGCGACAAGTCCCAGAAGAAGCATGATAAGGCCGAACGACCGCTCGCCAAGGCTTCCCAAGACCCATTCGAGAGTCAAGAACGGTAAAGGTGCACTCCCGAAGATGGCATTGAGCTTCTGCGATGTCGGGAGACGTTCTGCGTGGCAGGCGTCCTCCAAGCCTGATCCGACCGGCTGCAACTCAGCGGCATATTGCAGCTCGCGAGAGATGCCCGGATCCATATCTAGGTAGTGCTCCTGAGCTGGAGTTGGTAACCGTTAGCAGCAGTGTGTCGAGCGCCGCCCTCCATTTTTTCAGACCGCGAGACCGCCTGCATCCTCTCGCTGCGTGGGCAACTTCCCCCCATGGTGTTATCGCCGAATGGGGAAGATACGTAGAGTGTCATGGGGCTCCGCAGGGCGAACGCACCTGGAGCTTCTTCCAATACTCTCCAAAAACGCCGGCGTGTCATTCAGCGCTCCTTGGCCGCTGATCAGCATGACGAATGGGCGCACTACCTTGAGGCGCACATCGGCAGATTGTCATCGCCTGCATCACATCAATGGCTAGCTTAAGTTTGGTGGGCAAGTGTCGATCTCCTCGGAGTATCGGCATAACCAGGGGCGGCGTTAGCGGGCGGCGTTGAACATTAGCCGGATGTGTCCGTCGGGTGTGAGTATCCAGCCTCCGCCCCTCGCTTCAATCGTGCCCAGCTTTTCCAAGCGGCGGCACACGCGTACCTGAACGGGAGCGCCGCTGGCAACGTTGCGAAGCGCAGTGTTTTCGGCCTCGGTGAGGATGTAGGATTTCGGCGTGAGCCGAGGGAGTTTAACCGACATAAGCTATGATATCCGCAATCTTCGTTCGGCACCATCGCGAAACGCCAATTCGGGTGAGTTGACATTGGAGCGAAAAGCGCGCTTGTGACCAGACGATGCCCCTCATCCTCTAGGAACGCCCTTGCGCGAGAGACCAGATGGCATATCGCATCAATGGCCACTTCAGCGACAAGATGGCGCCCAGCCAACTTAAAGATAACGTTGGCGAACCTATACCCAAGCTGGGCGATACGGTCTCACTAACTCTGGATGGCCACACAGTTGTCATGCGCGTCACGGCGATCTGGCGTTCACCTGCCGCAAGCGGCTCGGTCGTTACAGTGGAGGCCCACGAAATTTAATCATTTTCAGCTGTAGTGTGACCGGGCGCCTCAATGAGCTTTGCGCGCCACCGATTCTTATTCGTCCCATTATCCCGATATTCGGAGGGCACGTGGACTAAGTCCTCTGTTTACGGGCCCCCCGGGGGTCGGCGGGCATCCTTTCTTGCTCTTTTGTCGGCCATAGCATTGTCAGGATAAAGTCGAGTGTTGGACGAGTGCGCTTGCAACGAATTGGCTGTGCGGCATGGGGCGGAAGTAAATTGCACGCGGGCTTGTAATCGTGCCTTCGTGCACCATACTTATACAATAGAGGCGGCTGTTTTTGTCTCCGTCGCACGTTATCTGGATATCACGCAGTCTCCCGGTGCTTTTAGGCCCTCACGCCTGCTGGTGCGTTCGCGCGCCGCGTCTGCGTGATTTGGGCGATCATCGCGCCGGGGCGCGGCCGGGCGGTGGAAACGCTGTCCGGCTGCTGCCATCCTCCAGGAAAGCGCTCTGGAAACCGCATCACCGGCAAACTGATCACCTTTCGCCATCCATTTACCCTCTCCGGCTTGGACGGCATTCAGCCGCCGGGCAACTTACACCCTGCAGACCGAGAAGGAGATGCCCGGCGCACTCTCGTTTGTCGGCTCGGGCCAAACTGCGACAACTCTGGCTCGTGATAAGGGCGTTGAATGACCGGCCATCAATGCGCAGGAATTATGCGACGCAATGGTGCGCGACGGAGAGCGGGGCAATGATCCGTCTGCGGCTCCATCTGCTGCGGCGACCTGCAATCAGCGGACCCTCGATTGGTTGCGTCGGAGCGGGCGTCCATGAGGCACCCGTTGGACACACCAGTTTCCGTCTGAGCCGCATCTATGCCCAGGGCCGGAACGCGGCAAGGGGCCGGAAGACGCCGACCAGGGCTTTCGGGGCCGCCAAACTTGTGAGATTGGAGGTGGTGACCGACGAGGTAAAGCAGTACGAGTGTTGAGAAATCTGCTTTGGAATCGGAGGCCGATCGGCGAAAGGCGAAGATTCCAGACGAATGCTCAAAAATGGGCGAAAATGACGTCATTGTTCCGCGCACCAAGCGTTCCTTGCTTGTATTCGGAAGCGCAGGCGCCTATAGGTGTGTTGCGACGGCGTTCCATTCGTTGAACGCGAAGTTGTACTCACCATCCGCATCCGGCGCCTGGCCGGGGCAACCACCCTTCGGACCGATGTGTTCTTCCGCGCCGCTCAAGCATGTGCTTGGCGCCAGGCATCGGAGTGACCATGACAATCGGAACAGTGAAATTCTTCAATTCGGCTAAGGGCTTTGGCTTTGTGGCACCCGAAGGTGGCGGCAAGGATGTCTTTGTACATGTCTCCGCCGTCGAGGCAGCCGGTATGACTGTTCTGGCGGAAGGCCAACGCATCTCCTTCGACACCCAGTCGGATGCCAAAGGCCCCAAGGCCGTCAACCTGAGAGCGGCCTGAACTCAGTGCGGCGTGGCGGTGAAGTACCGTGCACCCCATTCAAACCGGTTTGCGGGGTTTCGATGACGCAGCTCAAGCGTATCGCGTTCATCGGCAACTCCTTGCCGCGCCGCTGTGGAATTGCGACCTTCACCACCGACCTACACAACGCCGTCCGGTCGTCGGGCACCCAGACTGATACCTGCATTGTGGCGATAAATGATGAGCAACGGGTTTATGATTACCCTCCCGAGGTCAGGTTGCACATCCGCGACGATGTCCTCGAAGACTACACGCGGGCCGCGGATTTTCTGAATAGTCAGAAATACGATGTCGTTTCTCTCCAGCATGAATTCGGCATCTTCGGCGGCGACGCTGGCGCGCATGTCCTGGAACTGATCGACCGGCTGGACATGCCGGTGGTGACGACGTTTCACACGGTTCTGTCCCGTCCCACGCCCGCGCAGCACAATGTGCTGCGCAAGATCGCGCAGTTGTCCTCTATCGTAGTGGTGATGGCGGAGAAGGCACGCGAGTTGCTGCACACCGTCTATGACGTTCCGGCCGAGAAGATAGAAGTCGTTCCACACGGAATCCCGGACTTTCCGTTCGTCGAACCGGATCTGGCAAAGGCCAAGCTGGGGTTCAGTGGCAAGCCTGTGGTCCTGACCTTCGGGCTTCTGTCGCCCAACAAAGGGATCGAAGTGGTGATCGACGCGATGCCGTTGATCCTGAAAAGCCGGCCCAATGCCGTCTATGTCGTCTTGGGGGCGACACATCCCAATCTTGTCAGGCAGGAAGGCGAGGCTTATCGTGAAAGCCTTGTGGCGCGCGCCAAAAAACTGGGCGTACAGGACAACGTCGTCTTTCTTAACCAGTTCGTGGACCAGCCGACCTTGCTGGATTTTATATCCATGTGCGACGTCTATGTGACGCCCTACTTCAACGAAGCACAAATGACGTCGGGAACACTTGCTTACAGCTTTGGCTTGGGAAGAGCGGTTGTCTCCACTCCATACTGGCATGCCCGCGAATTGCTGGCGGATGGGCGGGGCGTGTTGGTTCCGTTTCATGACTCCGTCGCGATCGGCGCCGAAATATCGGGATTGCTTACGGACGATGCGCGGCGTCAAACCATGCGTGTTCGCGCCTATTCAGATAGCCGGTCCATGACGTGGAAGCGTATCGGAGAGCGGTATCATGCTGCTTTCACGCGAGCCCGCCGTATCCATCGGCTGAACGTGATCGCAAACCTGGACAAAAGAGCACCGGTAAACAACAACGCTGCGCCGCCAGACATGCAAATCGGTCACCTCCTGTCCATGTGTGACGATACCGGTCTTTTTCAGCACGCGGTTCATTCGGTGCCGGACCGGTCGCACGGCTACTGCATAGACGACAACGCCCGCGCGCTCCTGCTGGCCTGTGCCCTCAACACTGCGGGAGAGGAAGCTCTTTCTGAGGTACTGACGGCGCGGCTGGCTGCCTTCCTTCAACACGCCTGGAACCCCGCAACTCGGCGCTTCCGGAACTTCATGAGCTTTGGCCGCGTGTGGTTGGAGGAAACCGGCTCCGAAGACAGCCATGGGCGCACGCTATGGGCCTTGGGTGAGTGTGCGCGCAGCGATATAAGTCTGGCCCGGCGTGTCTGGGCTGTAGGACTGTTCGGTGAAGCTTTACCGAGTGCCGAAGAGTTTCGCTCGCCGCGCGCCTGGGCGTTTTGCTTGTTAGGCCTAGACGCCTATTGTATCGCGGTTCCAGACAATGCTCTTGCGATGCGGCTGCGAGGTTTACTGGCAGACAGGCTGGTCTATCTACTTGCGTCGGTGGAAACCGAAAATTGGGTCTGGTTTGAGGAAGGTCTGGCTTATGACAATGCCAGACTGCCGCAAGCTCTGTTGCTGACGGGGATTGCGACCGGCACGCCTGCTTATACAAGTGCGGGTTTGAAATCACTGCGGTGGCTCCTGGCCCGGCAAACGGGGCCGTCAGGAGTTTTCCGTCCGGTCGGCACGCAGGGCTTTGGCGACAAGCGCGCTGCACCGCGCCTGTTCGATCAGCAGCCACTGGAAGCAACCGCGACGATCTCGGCATGCTTGGCGGCCTGGCAGGTTGACGGTGACCAAAAATGGAAGACCGAGGCTTTGCGCGCATTTTCCTGGTTCCTCGGCGATAACGATTTGTCGCTTTCCCTTATCGACCTGGAAACGGGAAGCTGCCGCGACGGTCTGCATCCTGACCGGGTCAACGAGAACAGGGGCGGCGAGTCCGTCGTTTCTTATCTTTTAGGCCTCGCAGAAATTCGCCAAATGTACCGGGTTGGTCACAGTCGCGCGAAATTGCCGCCGCGCTCTACACCAACTCTCACCAAGATCGATTAGACTTGGGGGTCATTTGTCGCAAATCCAGTTCCTAAACCGGCAGGCTCTCTATCTCCGTCCCGATCCGGCCAGGGTCATCGTCCGGCCATTCAAGCCGGCCACGGAGCCTCGCGACCTGAAACCGACCGACAAGACCCGGGCCAATCATATCGTTGACCGTGTCCTGGCTCTGGGCGCCGATGACGCGGCGTCCCAACTGGCGGATGTCCTAGAAAATTTCCAAGGACGACACCGGAACCTGCTAACTCTCTTCGAAGCGCGTGCCGAAGAAATGGAAGACGCCTTTGCCGATCATGCCGGATTCAGCTTGATACAGCGTCAGCTGATCGGCGCCTATTTTCTTCACGAATATTCTTTTGAAGCCGCAGCGCTATTCAATCCCAGCATCGTTGCCCATCCAGACCAGTCCGGCGCGCCGCAAAGTGGACTCCGATTCATTCTCAGTCTTCGCGCGGTCGGTGAGGGGCATGTTTCCTCGCTGACCTTTCGCACTGGCTCCATCGCAGCGAGTGGGGACGTGACCATTGACCCGACCTCGCGCATCGCCACAAGTCCATCAGTAGGGATTCGCAGCCTCGGCAGCGCAGGCAATGAAGTCTCACTGACTTTCGTGTCTTCCGATGACGTCAGCGAACGGGTGATTTTTCCCATCACGCAGACCCATTGGCACGGCATCGAGGACGCCCGGTTCGTGGAATTCAAGGATGATGGCAAGAAGACCTACTACGCCACCTACACCGCCTATAGCGGTGACGCGATACGATCGGAGTTTCTGGAGACAACTGATTTCATCAACTTCCGGCTGATGCCCCTCAGTGGGACTGCCGCGCAAAACAAGGGCATGGCGTTGTTTCCACGGAAGATCGGCGGCAAGTTCGCCATGATCGCGCGGCAGGATAACGAGAATCTCTATCTCGTCTATTCGGATGATTTGTATTCCTGGAATGGCGGAACGGCGATCCTGAAGCCCGAGTTTCCCTGGGAGTTTGTGCAAATGGGCAATTGCGGCTCGCCGATTGAACTCGATGAAGGCTGGCTGCTGTTGACCCATGGCGTCGGTCCCGTCCGTAAATATTCCATCGGTGCCGTTCTACTGGACAGGAACGATCCGTCGAAGGTGCTGGCGCGATCGCGCGCTCCTCTGGTCCGGCCAGGACCGTCCGAGCGAGAAGGCTATGTTCCAAACGTCGTCTACACCTGCGGTGCGTTGCGGCACAAAGACAAAATTATTTTGCCCTACGCCGTGTCTGACACTTTTTCGAATTTTGCGACGATAGACATCGCATCACTCATCGGCGCGATGGTCATGCAATAAGCTTAGAGTGTTCTTCTGTTGGAAACATGTTCAATCACGCGCTAACTGCTAGAGTCCCAGCCCGCTCAGATCGAAAGGCGAGTTTACCGCCATCTTGGCTGCCACCGCCCAGATAAGCGAGGGCACGCAGGAAACTTACCGCAGATCACGTTTCTTACATTCTGCGTAATGCACCGTCAAGTTAAAGCAAAGTCCTAGGATTCTATCAGTCTGAATAAATTGGTGTTTTCCAGCATGGTTGTTTCATCGACTCTTTGCTCGTCATGGCCGCGACTAATCCCATAGCCCTCGTCAAATTGCAGAATTGCGCGCCCGTCGCTCCGACGGATCACTGTTGTTAGCAACCATTGGCCCCGGCTCGGGACCCACGCGGACCATTTCTGGCCAACTTTCACTTCGAGGGGCTTTTGCATGTCTTCTACCAGGGCTGGCGCGCCTTCCTATTGTGTTAGAGCTCTGAGAAGTCTCGCGCCGGCGTTCGCTCCTCGGTTGTTTAATTCTGTATATGCTCCACGCTGAGAAATGGTTGCTGCAGGTGCATGCATGGACCACCAACCCTGCTGCCGTGCGCGAATCTCGATAAAGAAGAGCGATTCCTTGCTACTGAAGGAGCGAGCCCGCGTTCTTATTTCAGTGAATCCTGGTCGCGTTCTGCTTGGGCAACCGCGTCTTTGATGTTTGAGTAGCGCTATCCACGGTAAAGGAAGTTATCGACCAAATAATGGGTGATGCCGAGCTTCTGCATTCGCTCCATATCTTGCTCGGACAATGGCGTGCTTTTTGAATTGTGCATTTGCGAACTCCGTTGGAGATGAGGCTATACGCACTGCAGCTTAGGCGACACGTTGGCGTTCGTCCGAAATCATTTGGCGTTCGGCCTTGCTAATTGACCTGAATGAGAGGTTCGTAACTGCGGCGGGTCGCGCCCAAGGTCGAGCCGCCCGAACGGTGGCTCTGATGGCTCGGTTCCGCATGTGCCACGCTCCGCCGTATAAAGGTAGGCCGCCGCCGCGCTGTGGCGCAAAACTGCCTTTATAATTGAAAACGAAATTTGCTTGCCCCGGGGGACGTTGGCCACTAGAGGCGACCGCTACAATGAAACTATGGGGGCGGGCCACATCAGGCAGTGGGGGGGATGCTGGTAGCTGAGCAGCTGGAAAGCCAGCGCGGCATATGCCCTATCTGCCGCTCCCCCCTGTCCGAGCGTCATGCCGTGTTGGATCGGTTCGACCGGATAGGAACTTTACGCCCCACAAATGTTCGTGCGCTGCATGTCAATTGCGAGGCGCTGGTCATGCGCAGACGAGCGGCCGCTTGGCCAAGCGGAGCGGCGTTGGAAGTCGCCGAGTAATCCCAAGAGCGAAGGCCTTCTTTTCTGACACCGAGGCGACTCAATGGTCGTCTCATCGGCCAAGGGCGGACGAATGCCATGCAAAGTACGCCCGGTCGAGGTGATTTACACTTACTGGGGCTATTTTCGAATGCCGGCGTGCGGATGGACCATCTGCTCCTGAGCGCCACCCTTCCGCCCAAAGTTCGGGCGGCAGATGCGGACCGCGAAGCTCCCAGTTGGGAAGAGATCAGCTACTACGCGCCGACCTCGATCGAAGCATCCCAGCCGCTCCATTCAGAAAATCTTCAAGCACCATAGGGCGGGGGAGGCGGTTAAGCGGGCGCTGCTGCTTAAGGTGGCAGCAAAATTGTCTTTCCTGCGTCAACTTAGGATATTCCTGTGAGCACCGAGAAATGTCCGCCATCGTACTAATTGTTGAGGATGAAGTCCTCCTGCGAATTCACGCAGTCCAGATCGTTGAGGAAGCCGGGCTGAAGGCGCTCGAGGCGGCGAATGCCCAAGAAGCTATTTGCATTTTGGAAACTCGTGACGATATCAGGGTCGTATTCACCGACATCCAGATGCCAGGTTCCATGGACGGTTTGGCCCTTGCCTGGGCGGTGCGAGATCGGTGGCCCCCGATAGCCATCATTATAACCTCCGGTAGAGTTCGCCCGGCCGCCCACGAATTCCCGGCCAATGTGAACTACGTCAGCAAGCCTTATGTAGCTCAAGATCTTACCGCCTTAATGTGCAAACTCGCCGCGTAAAATCCCATGAAAAGCCGCTTTTCCGGCATTTAAGTCTGCTAGAGATTTGCCTTAAGGGGTTCCCAAGCTGCCGCGGCACGAAATTTGATGAATCATTCTGCTCAGCGAGAAGAAGCCAAGTCGCCTCGCGTGGCTATTGATCCCACAAGACGGCTTGAGCTCATGGACAGGGTCGGCACTGCCATCGCGAGCAGCTCCGACTTGAGCACTATTGTTCAGTCCGTGACGGCTGCGGCTACGGAACTGACGGGCGCGCAGTTTGGTGCTTTCTTTTACAACGTCCTTGATGACAAGGGGGAGAGCTACTTGCTCTATGCCCTTTCGGGTGCGCCGCGATCCGCGTTTGAGAAGTTCGGAATGCCGCGCAATACCGCGGTCTTTGACCATACCTTCCGCGGACGTGGTGTCGTTCGATCAGAAGATATCAAAAAAGACCCGCGGTATGGCAAGCTGGCGCCGCACTATGGCATGCCAAAAGGGCACTTGCCTGTAACTAGCTATCTCGCGGTGCCGGTCATGTCGAGAACCGGCGAGGTCCTAGGAGGACTGTTCTTTGGTCATGAACAGACAGGAGTGTTCACCGCCTCCGATGAAGATTCTGTAGTTGAGATCGCCGCGCGTGCCGCGACCGCTATCGACAACACGCGGCTTTTGGACACTGCTCAACGTTTCGCTTCTATTGTGGAATCGTCTGGCGACGCAATCGTCAGCAAAGACCTCAACGGCACAATACGCAGTTGGAACAAGGGCGCCGAACGCATCTTTGGTTATACCTCGAAGGAAATTGTCGGCCGGCCGATCACGACGCTTATCCCCGAACATCTGCAACACGAAGAACCGGAGATTATCCGTCGGATTTCCGCGGGCGAACGCGTCGATCATTATGAGACGATGCGCCAAAAAAAGGATGGAACACTTTTCCACGTCTCGGTCACCGTATCGCCCATTCGTGACCGCACTGGAAAGGTGATTGGTGCGTCGAAAATCGCGCGGGACATTGACGCAGCGAAGAAAGCTCAAGAAACCCAGACCCTCTTGCTGCGGGAAATGAACCATCGAGTCAAAAACCTGTTTGCGGTGGCGAGTGGTGTTGTGGCGTTAAGTGCGCGCTCGGCGGAATCGGCGCCTGATCTCGCGCACAGCATCCAAGCACGTTTGGCAGCACTCGCTCGCGCGCATGACCTAACGGTCACCCCCGAGGGCGCTGCAGAGCCCCCGAAGGTTCATTTGAGCGAGTTGTTAAAGACGATATTATCACCTTATGACACAAAAGAGGGGCGCATTTCCCTGAATGGCCCCGACGTCGAGTGCGGGTCTGGCGCCTCAACGTCACTCGCGCTGTTGCTCCACGAGTTCGCTACGAACGCCGTAAAGTATGGAGCGTTGTCAGTCCCGACGGGTCAGGTCGACATCAGTTGGACGTTGTCTGATAAACTGGATCTCAGTTGGCGCGAGGCTGGCGGCCCCACAATCGCTGACGTGGTCGACAATCGCGGGTTCGGCACCACACTGATGGGCTTTACAGTGAAGTCGATGGGTGGCACGATTGAGCGCGGATGGAATGCTGACGGCTTGAAAATCGCCCTTTCGGTGCCGGTTTCTCACCTGGCAGGCTGAAAGCCTCAACCATCGGCTCGAGCCATACAACGTCCGTGCGATTTTCGCGCGTATTCGGTGCGGTCGTTTCATGGCACTCAACCGGCGACCGCGGAAATCGTTGATCTGGATACGACGGTCCACGCCGTGCCGAGAGACCACAGGACCGGCCTGACGCCAGCCCACGCGAGATTTCCCCACGTTCATCGAGCCTTAGTGCCAGCGAAGCCCGGCGGCGCGGCTTCGGCACAATGCCGCCATTGAGCGCCAGAATCCGATAAACTCCGCTCCTGTTCCGCCTCCCTCCCCAGCGTCCGCGCAATCGCAGCAATGCACTCCCCGCTTTTCCAGCGCTCCCAAAGCTCGGCTTTTTGCTGCGGCGTAAACCAGACCCGCGATACTTGCTCCATGCCCACCTCCTCTAGAAGGTGTTGCGCCGATCTATTGAACCCGCCGCGCAAAGCGGACATGTCACTCGAGTTCAACCTTACCTAGTGGCGATGAGTACGAGTCGTCCAACTGACTTTAAACAAGGCGCATGTCGCGCTGCGACATCGAATCTGACTGGACTTCTGAGACGAATGGAGCGTCGGTCGGGGTATGCGCAAGGCACTCCCAAGTCCGTCGAAACTGGTCTCACCGGAAGACATAGCCACAGAAATCTCTCGCCTTTCCTGCCTGCCAATGCGTGAGCTAAAGGGGGCCTGGCAGGCCGAATTCCGCCGAGCGCCGCCGAAGGGCTTATGGCGAGATTTGCTTCTGCGGACTTTGGCTTGGCGCGTGCAGGAGAAGGCCTTCGGTGGCCACGACAAAGGCACGCTCGGGCTATTGGAGGCCCATGGACAGAAACGGGCGGGGGATCAGCGGTGCCAGCGCTTGAAGACCGGTACAGTGCTCATCCGGGACTTTGGAGGGTTTCGACATACCGTCACCATTTTGCCCGAGGGCTTTGTGTGGCAGGAAAAGACCTATTCCAGCCTGTCGGCCATCGCCAAGATCATCACGGGCACAAACTGGAATGGGCCAAGGTTTTTCGGCCTAAGGGAAGGCCGGGCAAAAGGGGATGCTGGACTGCGGGAAACCGCGGCGTGAACAAGGTCAAAATCAGCCGTTGCGCCATCTACACCCGCAAATCCACCGAACATAATCTCGATCTGGAGTTCAATTCGCTTCATGCCCAGCGGGAGGCATGCGAGGCCTATATTAAGAGTCAAATCCACGAAGGCTGGCAGCTTATCCCAGATGCCTATGACGATGGTGGTATCTCCGGTGGCTCCCTGGACCGGCCGGATCTCAAGCGCCTTCTGGCGGATATCCAGGCCGGCAGGGTGGATACGGTGGTGGTCTACAAGGTCGATCGGCTTACCCGGTCACTCACGGATTTCGCGAAACTGGTGGAGCTGTTCGACAGGCACGGGGTGTCTTTTGTCTCGGTCACTCAAGCCTTCAACACGACCACCAGCATGGGGCGGCTCACTCTCAATGTCCTTCTGTCATTTGCCCAATTCGAACGGGAGGTCATCGGGGAGCGGGTGAGGGACAAGATCGCCGCCTCCAAGAAAAAAGGTCTCTTCATGGGGGGCAATATTCCGCTGGGCTATGTGAACCGGGATAAGAAGCTAGTTATTGCCCCTGAAGACGCCGAGCGGGTGCGGTGGATATTCAAGCGATACCTGGAGCTGGGCTCTATTGGCCTGCTCCTCGAAGAAATGAACCGCCTCAATATCCGGACCAAGGTGCTGACGCTTTCCAGTGGCAAAAAGCGGGGAGGGGTGGCTTACGGGAAAGGCGCTCTGGCCTATCTGCTGAAAAACCATTGCTACGTGGGGGAGATCATCCATCAGGGGGTTGCCCATGCTGCAGACCACGAGCCAATCATCGACAGAACCATATTCGACGCCGTCCAGGCCTCGCTGGCAGCCAGTGCAGTCATCAGGAAGGCGGACGCCAAACCATCGGATTTCCTGCTGACAGGGCTTCTGTTCGACAGCGCCGGCAATCGGATGACTCCTTCCCATAGCCGCAAGAAGGGCGTCCGATATCGCTATTACGTCTCCCAGGCGGTCCTGCAGTCCCGGAAGCACCAAGCGGGCCAGGTCTTCCGCGTGCCGGCACCCGAGATTGAGGCCGTGCTAGAGCGGTTCGTCCGGGGCCGAGCCGTTGATCCCCATGGGGACGTCAGGCAGTTGATGAAGGCCCAAATAGACAAGATCACTATCCAGGATGCTTCATTAGAAGTAGAGCTGGCGGACCGGGACAATCGCGAGCCTGCCGCCGATCCCAGATCCCGACAGATTGTCAGCCTGCCCTGGTCAAAAAGACCTTCCTCAGCGGTTAAAGGCATCATGAGCACTCCCTCAACCGCGGCGCCTGCCAACGAAAAAGCAAATGCTGCGACTTTGGCTGCTATCGCCAAAGCAAAGCGGTGGGTGGATGCGCTGGTCGACGGGGTCGGCCTGCCAGAAATCGCCAGACAGGAAGGGAAGGGGGAACGCCAAATACGGCTGTTGATACCTCTCGCGTTCATACCGCCTGATAATTTGTCGGAGATAGCCGAGGGACGCCCGTCTCCGCCCCTTACAGACCTAGCCAGGTCGGTGCCGATGGTTTGGAATGGCTAGCGGGTGGCCGGCTCCGACAGGGCCAATGTCGCCAGCAAACACAAAGCCGAAAACCCTTTGCTTTGGTGACAAACAGTCGGTCAGGTTGGAGGCATTCGTCCGCTGCTTCAGCTAAAGTAAGCCCGGTCACGAGCCCACCATATTGCCTGACTGCAGAAAGAGGCGGTCGATGCGATTGCTTATTGGGACTATCGCCGTAGCCCTCATGAGCGCGGCGCCGTTCGCGTCGGCAAAGGATCTCACCCTTCCAGATCCGGACCTGACACCGGGAGTGTCCCGCGCCCTATCAATGGATGTCATCTGCATTACGAAATGGGGCAAAGACGCACGCCATGTTACGGCCGCGATGAAAAAGCAGGTTTTCCAGAATTACGGCCTGACCGGCAACAATGACCCGGCTTGTGTCCCAGACAAATCCGGTCGGCACTGTGAAGTTGATCACCTGATCTCCCGGGAATTGGGCGGGGCCGATGACGTAAAGAATCTATGGCCCCAACCCTATGGCACGTCTCCCTGGAATGCCGCCCTGAAAGACCGGGTTGAAAATCGCCTGCATAGAGAAGTGTGCGCCAAGAATATTTCACTGACGAAGGCGAGACAGGAGATCAAGACGGATTGGCGTGTTCCGTATCGTCGCTATTTTGGGGAGCCCTGAAAACTGCTGAAGTGATGGCGCGTCGGGAAATTGCGAAGCAGCAAAGCTAAGACTAGCTGTACTTGGGCTCGACTCATGGTTGCTGGAATTTCTCGTAAGCGTCCATCAGTTCTGGCTCTTCTTCAAAGCCACGCGACCAGCGCTGCTGATCAGGAAAGTGCAGCAATGAGAGCGCGGCATCGTGATACTCCGAGAACATCACGGATTCGAAAACGGGCTCCTGGGCATTCCACACGCCGATCGGGTGCTGAATCTCAAGTGCCGCATTCGACGGTCCAAGTGCCGCCAAGGAGGCGTCAGGAATTGGAATGGTTTCCTGACGTGCCCGAAAGAAGACGCCGGACTTGAGTAATGCCGAGCTGCTGCGCGCCCAATCGATAAAGCCATCTTTGCTGACAACGAACATGACGCGCCGATGCGTGGCATCCAGCCATTTCAGAATGGCGGCTGTCAGCGATACTTCGTAGCGATCACGCAGGGCCTCAAAGTCGGCCACAAGGGGGCGCCTGAAGAGCGCCGTCTGCTGGCGGAAGTCATCCAGTGGCATCAGCAGGTGGGACGCGAACTCATTTGCCTCGGCCTCCATCAGTCCATATTCGGAATCCCAAGCCCACATGTCTCGGCGCGAGCAATAGATGGGATTACCGCTACGGGAGCGGTGCAAAAAATAATGCCCAAGTTCGTGGCCAAGGGTGAAGTTGATCCGGCCGCGCGAGCGGATGGCGGAATTGTAGATGATGCCCCACTCGCCCTTCACTTTCGGGTTGGGCGTCAGCATGCCTTCGAACTTGTTCCCCAGATCGTCGCCTTGGACCAGCGAGATCGGTTCGTCGGGAAAAAGGTTTTGCGAGAAATCTTTGGCGATCGACTTGATGTCGATCGGAAACCGCGGCAATCCCTGCAAGTCGCGCGCTACCTTGACGGTCGCTGAAATGCGCACCGCCCAGCCCGCCGGCGTCTTCGGCAGCTTTACGCCTTCTTTCCCCATACCTCGATCATCTGGTTGATTTTGCTTTTTGCGTCATCATCGAGCTGATTGAATTTCCGGAAAAAGGCTTCCTTCAGCTGCGCGTCATCGAATTCCGCCTTATCGTCCAACAGGTATTCTGTGGTCAGATCCAGATGTCGTGCGATCTCGGTCAGCTTTTCCGCCGATGGTCGTCGATCTGGTCGGTTTTCCAGCTCCCACAGATAGCTTTTGCTGGAGCCCGACAGCTTGGCCAGATCATCTAGTGAATACCCCTTCTTATCCCGCGCCCGCCTCAACTTCTCGCCTAAAGTGGGCATTGTGCCGAATCCTCCAAAGGATCTAAAGGGTTAGGTGTTCGACGTATATCGAACAAAATCGGCATTGACAAGAGAACGGTTTTCGTTCGATATATATCGAACAAATTTGTACCGAATCTCATTTTTGGGGACTTTATGAAGATCGCTGCCCAGCCTGCCAACGATATGGACTTGCCCAAGGGGATCCAGCGCAGCCGGGACCTACCGGACCCGGCTCTGGGCGCACTTTGGGATTCCATCATCCTTCCGGACGAGATGAAGGCCCGCCTGCTGTCACAGGCGGCGTTGAACTTTACCATCCGCAAGAAAGTGAGCCGGACCGTTCTGCCGCTGCACGGCGTCATCCTGCTGGTGGGTGAACCCGGAACCGGCAAGACCTCGCTGGCCCGCGGTCTGGCGCACCGGACCGCCAAGTCCTTCCCGCCGACGGCGGGCTTCCGTCTTTTGGAAGTCGAGCCGCATACCCTCACCAGTTCCGCCATGGGCAAGACCCAGCGCGCGGTGTCCGACCTCTTCGCCCAAGCCATCGCCGAAGCGGCCAGCCTGGGCCCCACGATCGTCCTTCTAGATGAGGTGGAAACGCTGGCAGTGGACCGTGCCAAGCTGAGCATGGACGCCAACCCGGTGGACATTCACCGCGCCACCGACGCTGTGCTTGTGCAGCTAGACGCTCTGGCCGAGCGCTTCCCCAATTTGCTGTTCGTCGCCACCAGCAATTTTCCCGACGCCGTGGACACAGCCTTCCTGTCGCGCGCCGACCTGGTGTTGACGGTGCCGTTGCCCGACCGCGAGGCTTGCGGCCGCATCCTTACGGACTGCCTCATGGGCCTGGCCAAAACTTTCCCGGCCGTTGCGAAACTGACCGGCGGTGCGGCCTTCGATCGGATGGCCGCCGAATGCGTTGGCCTGGACGGCCGCGCCATCCGCAAGATGGTGGCGAATGCCCTGGCTGCGCGTCCGCAAACAGCCCTTAATCCCGAGACCGTCACCGTGGACGACCTGCTGGCCGCTGCCAAAGCGGCCAAGGCCAGTCGCTTACCGGCGAAGGTGCGCAAATGAGCACTGTGGTTCGTCGCACCTTCAAGAGCACCCCGGCGCGGCCCGCGTCTACGACCTGGCGTCAAATTGTGGAACTGCTGACCCAGGGGCGCGACAGTACCGCACGCAAGGAATTGCTGGCGGTTGAAGGCGTGGCGGCCAGCATCATCACCGATAAGGCGCCGCAGCATGCGGCGGTCGTCGTCACCTGCGACGGCCCGCGCACTCGCATCTATTGCATCTACGATGACGCCGCGATCGAAGGCGACGATGCGAATGAGGATGCGCTTGGCTATGACCCCCTGAAGGGCGATTGGGCGGTGTCACTGCCCTGCGAAGCGGAGGATCTGGCATGGGTCCAAAACGCCCTAAAGCAGCACAGCAGCCGAATTACCGCGCGCGACAAGGTTGAGGCCAGCAGCACCACCCAGAAATCCGAGGCGAGCGCTGCCGCCGCCCTGGAAATCGATCTGAAGGGGTTTCTCGGACCATGACCGCTGTTGCCGTCAACACCTACACCCATTCCGTCACCTATGTGGCGGACAATATCCTGAAGAGCTTCAAGGACATCATCAAGTTTGTCGGTCTCGATCCCGCCAAGCTCGTGCAAGACTGGGATACCACCATGCGCGCGCTAACCGGGTGGTTGGAAGGTCAGTATCTCACGATGGTGGTGCTGGAAATTTTCAATCCCAAGACCAACGAATTGATCACGCGCTGGGATATGGACATCGTCTATGGTTGGACTGGTGATGGCGGTTTCTGGACTGACACCGAACAGCTTCGATACAACATCCGCAAGGCCGGTCTGGCGCCTACCGAGGCGACGTATCGCTTGATCCTGCGCGTTAATCCCGGCGCGCCGGATGTCTCTGGATGGGGCGATGCCACCTTGCGCTCCACCGCTGGCATGGTGCGGCAGAGTCTGGGATCTACCGTTGAGCATGGCGGCCTGGGTGCGAACGCCGCATACTGGAGAAAGGCGTAATGCTTACGGTCGACGACGCTTTCCGCAAATTCAAAAGCCGCTTGGAGCTGAACGACCGCGAGCAGAAGAATGCCTCGGACCGCCAGACGGAGGTTCGGGAATATCTGGATACCAAGTTCGACATCGAGCGTAGCTTTCTGACGGGCTCCTACAAGCGCCATACCAAGACCAAACCGCTGCGAGACATCGACATCTTCTTTGTCCTGGGAAAATCCGAGCGGCATTATCGCGATAAGGCACCCAGCGTAGTGATCACAGCGTTTTATGACGCCCTGGTCGAGAAATACGGCAGTAAGGCGGTGCGTAAGCAGAGCCGCTCGGTGAATGTCGATTTCGGGGTGGTGATCGACGCCGAGGACAATACCGACTACCGTGTCGTCAGCGTGGATGTCGTGCCCGCCTTCACGGCGGGCGACGACTATGAAATCCCGGACACTGACAAGGGCGAATGGATTAAGACCAACCCGGAGATCCATGCCAAGAAGGCGACGGAAGCACACCAAGCCTATTCCAATGAGTGGAAGGGTCTGGTCCGGATGGTGAAGTACTGGAACAACAATCCACGCCATGGCGAAAAACCCGTCAAGCCATCCTTCCTAATTGAGGTGATGGCGATGCAGTGCCTGTATGGCGGCTGGCAGGGGCGGTTTGATTACGAGATTCAAGGTTTTCTGTCGACCCTGGCAGACCGCATCTTCGATGTCTGGCCCGATCCAGCGGGCCTCGGACCGCCTATCAGTGACGGCATGGACAGCGCCCGCAAGCAGCGGGCCCGGGACCTGCTGCGCCAGGCCAGCCGTGAAGCCGGCATCGCCATCGACTTGGTCCGCGAGGGCCGCAATGGTGACGCGCTGAAGGCGTGGCGCACCCTGTTCGGGCCGAAGTTCCCCTTGTCGTAGGTGCGCCGATGGCCGACTCTGTCAAAGCGCGCTGGCACGGCGACAACTATCAAGCCCGGGTTTTCTGGGGCAATGCCATCAACCTGCTGGATCCCGCCAGCTGCGTGGTCGAGGTCACCTTCGAAGCCGATGGCCCCAAGGCGTTCGATGATGTTGTCGTAAGGTACGAACC
>Ga0310811_10003395_pt1 | contig 20015 bp, 15 predicted proteins | sample YCmetagenome_FD_207642 | JGI IMG/M metagenome (GOLD analysis project Ga0310811, IMG submission 207642) | Soil microbial communities from experimental microcosm in Duke University, North Carolina, United States - YC | ecosystem: Engineered > Artificial ecosystem > Soil microcosm > Unclassified ...
CACCGGCCAGCCCTGCTGAGCCGGCACGTCGACGCCGAGCGAGATCAGCGAGCCGGTGTGGCTGATCACCTGCCACGGCAGCTTGCGCACGAAGCCGTGGATGGCGTTGCCGCGCTCGGGCTCGGTCAGCTCCAGCTGCTCGACGCCACCCTCGAACGGCCACTGGCCGCCGCGGACCCGGTTCGGCCAGGGCACGAGCACCGCCCCCGAGCCCATCGGCGGGTGTGTGTCGTCGGGGTAGCTCTCGACGTAGTCGACACCGCCGACGGCGTAGGCCCGCAGGCTCGCGCCTATCTCGGTGACGACCGCGCGGGCGTGGCCGTAGGTGATCTCGAACTGGGCGCCAGTGGGACCGCTCACCCGTGCGAGCTTAGAGGTCCGACGCGGGATGTCGTAACGATCGGCTCACCGATCGGAGCCGAACTCAACACGGTTCGGCTTCACCCGACCGGCGTATCTAGGGTTGTGCTCGTGGCGATCAGCATCGTGGACGCACCGACGAACCTGGGCCTGCGCCCACCTGCGCCCGGAGTCGTGCCCGGCTGCGCGAAGGCGCCCGCGGCGCTGCGCGAGGCCGGGCTGCTCAACCGGCTCGCCGCCGCCGACGCCGGCGGGATCGTCGCCCCGCGCTACGACCTGGGCGGCTGGCAGCCCGGGGACGGTGTCTTCCACGCGTCGCAGATCGCCTCGTACTCCCGCCGCATCGCCGACCGGGTCGCCGGCCTGATCGGAAGCCACACCTTCCCGCTCGTGCTCGGCGGCGACTGCTCCGTGCTGCTCGGCACCGGCCTCGCGCTGCGGGAGCGGGCCATGGCCGAGGGCCGTCGGTACGGCCTGGCCTTCATCGACGGGCACAGCGACTTCCGCCACCCCGGCAACTCCACCGCCATCGGCGCCGCCGCCGGCGAGGACCTCGCGTTGGCCACCGGCCGGGGCCAGGCCGATGTCGCCGCCCGGCTGTTCGAGGACGCCGACGTGGTCGTGCTCGGCATCCGTGAGGACGACGAGGCCCGGTCCGAGCTGACCTCCGCCGGCATCGGCCACCGCACCGCCCTGGAGATCCGCAAGGCCGGCGCGGCGGAGTCCGCCGAGTGGGCCCGGCGGCGGCTGGACGAGCTGGACGGCTTCTGGGTCCACCTCGACGTCGACGTGCTCGACCCCGCCGTGATGCCCTGTGTCGACTCCCCCGACCCTGATGGGCTGGAACACGCCGAGTTGGCGGAACTGCTGGCCGGGCTGACGGTCGCCCCGGGCTGTCTTGGTGTTGAGGTGACGGTGTTCGACCCGGACCTGGACCCGGCCGGCGCGTACGCCAAGGCGTTGGTCGACACCCTCGCGAGGGGCTTGGCGCCCAGGGTTTCCTGACGGTCCTGGCCGGCGCCGAAGCGCCGGCCAGGACCCTTGATCAGCCTAGTGACCCGCTGGTGATGACGCCGCCGACGCACTTGAGTACGCGCGTCTTCCAGTTGCCAGCTCCGCCGCCGCCCATAATGCAGCCGATGACGCCGGTGATGAAGTTCCACAGGTCGGCCAAGGTCGCATGGACGCCCCGGGGAGCACAGCCGCCGGCACCCATCGCCCAGTAGCAGTTCGGGTTGTAGTCGGGGGTGCTTCCGCCGCTGTCACCGCCGCAAACGCCTGCGCCCATGGCGTAGTAGCAGCCGCCGCCACCTGAGGCGCCGCCACCGCCGCCCATCGGGCGGTAGCTGGCGTGGTGGACAACCCGATAGCTGGTGCGGTGCACCACCCGGTGCCGTGACCGGTACACGGTGCGCCGGTGCACCACGCGGTGTCGCACGTAGTGCCGCCGGGCCCGGTAGCGAACCCGCGTGCCGTCGAGGTCCGTCGCGTTGATCGGGTTGGCGTTGACGTAGTCGTAGTCATTCGCCGAGCCACCCTCGACCGGGTCGACCGACAGGAATCGGCCCACCCCGGGCAGATAGGGCCGAGCGCCCATCTCCACCAAGGCCAACGCGCCGGCATGCTCGTACGGCCGCTGGTGCTGGCCCAACCACCCGTAGTCCATCTTGCCGGGCTGGTTGTCCGGCACGGCCTGCGGATCGACGGCCCCCGCCGTGCTGAGCGCCTCGCCGAACGGGGTGTAGTACCGCAGGTCCCCGCTCTGCTTGCCGGCGGAGTCCAGCGTCAGCACCAGGTCGCCACGCACCGACGGGGCGTCCCACGTGTTCGAACCGCCCTGCACGGTGTACAGCACGCCGCCGGGCAGCCCGATCGAGGTGCTGAGCACCTTCTTGGCGCCGTCCATGGTCAGGTCGGCACTGTCCCCGTCACCGGTGTAGCCGTACAGCGCGACACCGTTGGTGTCGCCGGTCTTGGCGTCCCGGCGGACGATTCGGTTGGTGGCGTCCCGCACATAGCTGATATCCGCGACCTGGTTGGGGTCGCTGCTCTTCGTGCTGGCGGTCAGGTGCCGGTCCGCGGCGTCGTAGCCGAGGTACGTGGTGGCGCCGCCAGAAACGAACTGCGTGGTGTTGCCGTGGCTGTCGTACTGGAAGCCGGTCATCGCGTTGGCTCCGACCGTGGCCAGCAGCCGGTCGGCGGCGTCGTAGCAGTAGTCGGTCTCCGCGGTGCCGCTGCTGGTCTGGTCCAGCAACCGCATCCGGTTGGTGTTGAGACCGGCGTTGGCCTGCGTACCGGTCGGGCACGCCGACGATGCCGCCGAGGTGAAGTCATACGTGTAGTGGTGCCCGGTCACGTACGCCTCGGTGAGCCGCCCCGCCGCGTCGTAGCTGTAGTTCGCGCCGTCCGGCCGGGGGTCACCGTTGAGCCCCTCGTCGACGATGGTGCCGGCGGTCGACCGGGTCACCGCCGAGACGACGTCCTTCCCGTCCGAGGTGTGCCACTGCAACGAGGTGGTCTCGCCCGCGCCGTTCTTGTTGATGGCGGCCAGCTTCGCACCGTTGGCATAGTCCACTGAGGACAGTTCGCCGGCGTTGTCGTAGTGGCTGGTGGCCAGCACCGTGGACCCCAGCTGGGTGGTGAGCACCCGGCCGGCGTCGTCGTAGGTCACGGTGGTGACCTGCGGCTGGTCGGCCGAGTTGGGCGGCGTGACGGTGCTGGTCGACGGACGACCCGCCGCGTCGTAGACCGTCTCGGTCTTCACGCCGTTCACGTCGGTGTAGGACACCGTGCGCCCCAGCAGGTCCACCGTTGTCGTGACGGTGCCGGTGTAGTCCGACACCGACGACGTCAGCGGATCGCCGTTGACCGCGTAGTTGTACGTGACGGTCCGCGCGCCGACGGTCGGGTTGGCCGGGAACGTCTGCTGCGTGGTGCGCCCACGGGCGTCATAGCTCGTGCAGATCCAGTCGCCGCTGGTCGCCTTGGCCACCACCCGGCCGGACGCGTCGTACACCTGCTCGTCGGTGCGGGCGCCACCGGTCGCCGGGGTCGCCGACGTGGTGAGCTTGGCCATGCCGCCCTGGTTCACCGCGGCGCTGCCGGCGACGCAGGGGTTCGCCCTGGTCTCGGTGTCGCCGTAGTACGCGTAGGTCGTCTTCGCCCCGGTCGGCATGGTCTTGCTGGTGCGCCGCAGATAACCGCTGCCGAGCGGCTCATAGCCGTCGACGCCGCCCAGGTTGAGCCCGGTCGGGTCGACCGCAGTCTTCGTCGCCAGCCCGTACATGGCCTCCACGTTGCCGTCGCCGTAGCTGGTGGCGGTGCGGTGCTCCGGCACGCCGCGGTCGTCCGACTCGACGCTGCCGGTCGGCAGGTCGTAGCGCGGGCTGAGCGCCGCGCCCGGCACGGCCTGCTGCACACCGGACGGCGTCGTCCAGTCCAGCTCCAGCTGCGCGCCCGCGTCGAACTCGTAGTACTCGATCCGGATCCGCTTCACCGTGTTCGCCGCGTCGCTGTGCACGGTGGCGGTACGCAGGGCCGAGGTGTTGCGCCAGTCGTCGATGACGATCTGGTCGTCCACCCACACCCGGACGCCGTCATCCGCCTGCAACCGGAGCGTGTAGTCGCCGGCCTGCGGGAAGGTGATCTCACCGGTGGCCCGCAGCGAGTAGTGGTCCGCGGGGATGCCGGTGGTCGGCGCGGCCGTGCCCCAGTTCTGGACCAGGCTGCCGTCGGCGGTGCCGATGCCGGTGGTGAACACCTTCGGCGCGCCGGTCAGGCTGTCGTTGTCGTACCAGGCCACCGCCAGGCCGTTGAGGCCCTGGTCGTAGTCGGTGTGCTTGTGCGGAATGCCCCACTGGCACGTCGTCGGCAGCTGTCCGGTGAAGCAGTTGCCCGGCGCGGGACCGTAGGTGTCGGTCTCGCGGTCGGCGCGGTCGTACACCGTGGTCGACACCCGGCCCGCGGCGTCGGTGCTGGTGAGCACCTGGTCCTTGGGGCTCCACGTCTGCGCGGTGACCTTGCCGGTGGCGTCGGTCGAGGTCAGCGCCCGGTCGGCGTCGTCGTACGTGACCTTGCCGGCGAAGCCGGTGGCCGGCGACAGACCGGTGACGTCGGTGAAGGTCTGCCGGTTGGCCTGGTCATAGCGGTAAGCGTGCGCTCCCCGCGCCGCGCCCGTCTTCGGCGACGGACCGGTGATGGAGGTGGCCTTCGCCTTGCCGGTCGGGGTGTCGTACGCGATGTCGGTCAGGTAGTCCGGCCACCGGCGGTGCGTCGGATCCTGCGCGATCCAGTCGTTGACCAGCGGCTGCCGCATCATGGACAGCTGCCCCGTCGCGTTGTAGCCGTAGTCGCTGACCTCAGCGCCCGGGTCCTCGATCCGGGACAGCCGGCCGCCGGTGTACCACAGCCGGGTCTCCGTACCGTCCCAATAGGACACTCGGCACAGCATCTGCGCCGGCGGTGTGGCGTCCGCACCCTGCGGCGGCGTGGCGCCGCCGTAGCAGTCGTCGCCGGCGCGGTTGTAGTGCAACACCTGAGCACGACCGCTGACCGGGTCCTTGATCTGGACCAGCCGAGGCGGCGTGGCGCCGTCGTAGACGTTCTGCAGCGCGGCCGGCTTGCGCGAGTCGGCGCTCGCGGTCTGCGAGCCGAGCTTGCCGTCCGGCCGGAAGGAGAACACCTCCGCCCCCTCGGTCAGCACGACCAGACCGTTGGCGTCCAACGTGAGCAGGCCGTCCTCGCCGGCGGGCGCGGTGTAGCCGCCGGTCGTCTTCTTGGTCCACGTGTGCTTGGCGCCGGTCGAGTCGGTCAGCACCACGTTCTGGTCGGTCACCTGCGCGGTGGCGTAGGTGACGCCGGAGCCGTCCAGGTCCGCGGACAGCGTCCAGCCCGGCGGCAGGGCCGGCACGTCGTTGGAGTACAGCCAGTCCGCCGGCACGATCTGCGCCGGCACCGTGGTGCCGTCCGTGGTGCGGGCGAACAGCCGCATCATCGCATTGCTGGTGATCTCCTGCAGTTCCACCTTGATCGGCACGCGCTGCCCGGCGGTGAGCGAGACCCCGGTCGCCGCCGCCCAGTTCAGGTCACTGACGCCGGTCGTGGTGTAGACCTGGTTGTTGTTGACCCAGATCTGCGCCGCGTCGTCGTGCACGCCGGCGAACTGGTAGGTGCCGGTGACCGGCGCCTGGAAGTAGCCCTCCCAACGGACCACGAAGTAGTCCGCCGCGAGCGCGGGCGGGAACGGGGAGTTGGTGCCCCAGTCCACGTTCACCTGCGGCTCGGTGCGCACGAGCACCGGCTGCTGGCTCGGGTTGATGATGCCGTTGTGGCTCAGGTCGTTGAAGTACGAGGCGCGCAGCCCCTTCGGGTCGACCTGCTGCGAGTTGTACGTGAAGGTCAGCCCGGCGCTGCCGCCGACGGTGGTGAACGACGGCGTGCCCTCGGTGACGGACAGGTTGCCGTTGGCCAGGTTCACCGTCGCGCCGCCGTAGTTGTCCACCGGGGACGGTCCGTGCGCGCCGATGCGCTGGTCGACCTTGAGGTGCCCGATCCACGACGGCGTCACCTTGGTGATGCCGGAGTAGGCGGCGGCGTGCCAGGTGTAGGCCACGCCGTCCTGCAGCACGCCCGACGGCACCGTCCAGGTCGGCGTGTCCAGGCAGCCGGAGTCCACCACGACGCCCGACTCGGCATCCGCGCCGGTGGCGACCCGGAAGCAGTACGTCACCTTGTCCCCGTCGGGGTCGCTGACCGGGTTCACCGACAGCGTCGGAGTCAGCGAGGTGAGCACGCTGCCGTCCGCGGGTGCGGCGAGCGTCGGCGCGGGCGGGGCGGTGCCGGTGTCCACGGTGAGCGTGGCGTTGAGGTGCTTGTAGCTCCACACGCCCGGGTCCTCGCCGCCGGTGAGGATGAACGCCACGTTGTTGTCCCTGGCGTCGACGCGGCCCCGCAGGAAGTTGGTCAGATTCGGGTTGTTGAAGCTGCCCACGTCGCCGACCAGCGCGCTGCCCAGGTACTCGCCGAGCGCGTTGAAGTTGCGGTCGGTGGCGTGCCACAGGCCGCTGCTCCACGTCTTGATGGAGCCGGTCGTGTCGCTCTGGCGGTCCACGTCCAGCTTCGCGCCGACCACGGTCTTGCCCCACAGCGACGAGTAGTCGATGTAGAACCAGCTCCGGTTGTAGGAGTCGCCGCCGTTGAGGCTGTTGCCGATACGCAGGCCGCAGTTGTCGCAGGTGTAGCCGTCGCTGCGGTAGGCGTGCGACTCCCCGACACCGAAGGTGAAGGTGGGGTCCACGGTCACCGGGTAGACGCGCTTGGCGTCGTGCAGCCACTTCTCGTCGACGGAGACGGTCAGCCACCACGCGTTGCCGGTGCGCTCGAGGGCATAGCTGCCGCCGGTGACCGCCGGCGCCTTGTCGCCGCCACCCGACGAGTCCCACGTCTCCACCGGCGGGATGACCAGCTTGACGTCGCCGTGCGCATCGGTCAGCCGCACCTCGCCGGAGGAGTCCACCGCGGGGGTGAGGTCGCCGGCGTCGAGGCGGAACCGCCAGGACGAGGTGGCCGGCGGCTTCTTCAGCTTGATGGTCTCCTTGACCTGGCCGGACGTCACCTCGTAGCCGAGGTCGGTGCTGGGCGCCACGTCCGCGTAGCTGACGCCGTCGCCGGCGACCTTGGCGGCGGCCGGCGCGGCCCGGTCGAGGCCGAGGGACACCGCGTGGCCGTCAGCCTGCACCCGCAGCACGGCGGGGTCGGTCGCGTTGCCGGCCATCGACGGGGTGAGCGGGTTGCGGGCAGCAGTGGCCCGCTTGCTGGCGTTGTCCACGGTCAGCGCGGTGTTCACCGGCGTCCAGGTGCCGTCGGCCAGCTTGATGTTCAGCGGCTTGGTGGACTGCCGCACGCTGTGCGTGCCGTCCGGATTGAGGTACTCCTCGGCGTACATGGAGCGCGAGATGATCTTCGACCGCTTCGGGTCGAAGTGGCTCTCGCCGGCCTTGGCCAGCGGCGTGAAGTCCGCCTTCGGCGCGGGCTTGGCCGCCGTCGGCGCCACCGGTGCGGCCGGCAGCACCGGTACCGACCTCGGATCGACGGCCGACGAAGCGGCGGCCGCGGCAGCCGCCGACGGGAGCACCGCCTCCGCCGACGTGATGCCGAGCGCGGCGACGGTGGCGACTACCACGCCGCCCACCCGCGCTCGGGTCCAGACGCGTCTGGGCGCGCTGGAACGAACAGGTTTCACCGAATCCCCCTCATCTTCGTCGCACAGGCGTACGACAAAGGCAAGGTAAGGTAGGTGTTAAATCAGGGTATTGAGAAAAGGTTGAATCCCTGGTCAGCCCACGGCCGCCCGGTAACGCCACATCGCCGGCAGCAGGACCGCCGCGATGGCAATGCCGATCAGCACCGCGACACCGCCGCCCGAGATGGCCACCGTGGTGCCGACCGCAGCGCCGACGGTGCCGTGCAGGACGTCGGCCAAGCGGGGGCCGCCGGCGACGACGACGGTGAAGACGCCCTGCATGCGGCCGCGCATCTCGTCGGTGGCGGCGGACTGCAGGATGGCCCCGCGGAACACCATGCTGACCATGTCGGCGGCGCCGGCCAGGGCCAAGAAGGCCACGGCGACCCACAGCGAGGACGACAGCCCGAGCCCGATGATCGCCACGCCCCAGACGGCGACGGCCACCCACACGGCGACGCCGTGCCGGGTGATCCGGGACAGCCAGCCGGAGACGAGCCCGAACAGCAGGGCCCCGAGCGGGATGGCGGCGAACAGCCAACCCAACGCGGGCCCGCCGCCGGGCGGGTCCTGGAAGGTGCGCTCGGCCAGCTCCGGGAACAACGCCCGCGGCATGCCGAACACCATGGCGATGATGTCGGCCAGGAACGAGGCCAGCAGCACGCCCTTCGTTGCCAGGTAACGGAATCCGTCGATCACGGAGCGCAGGCCGGCGGTGCGGCGGACGCCGTCGAGCGGCGGCAACGCGGGCAGCCGGAACACGGCCCACAGGGTGGCGGTGAGGCCGATGGCGTCGATCAGGTACAGCGTGGACAGTCCCAGCACGGGAATCAGCGAGCCGGCCAGCATCGGCCCGAGCACCGCGCCGAAGGACTGCACGGTGGAGCCCAACGCGTTGGCCGACGGCAGCAGCTCGATGGGCACCAGCCGGGCGATGGAAGCGCTGCGGGCCGGCATGTTGACGGCGAAGAACGCCTGCTGGAGACCGAGCAGCACGAGCACGACGGTCACCGAGCCCATGCCGGAAAGCGCTTGCAGCCACAGCAGGATCGACACCACGGAGATGCCGGCGTTGGTGATCAGCAGCAGTTTGCGCCGATCCATCACGTCGGCGATGGCCCCGCCCCACAGGCCGAACACCAGCAGCGGCACGAGCGCCACCGCGCCGGCCACGCCGACGTAGGCGGACGAGCCGGTGAGGTCGTAGACCTGCTTGGGCACGGCGACCGCGGTCAGCTGGCTGCCGATGGCGGTGACCACGGTGGACAGCCACAGCCGGCGGTAGGCCACCACCTTGAGCGGCCGCGTGTCCAGGACCAGCTTGGACAACAGCGCCCGTTTGGAGCGCGCAGGAGTGGTGTCAGCAGCCGTCACAGGTCGTTAGTTTAGTTTAACTAACGACCTGTGACGGTGTGCCGAACGAAAATCACACTGTCACGGAGCGAGACGCTCGACCTGCCACTTGTCGCCGACCAGGTGGAACCGCAGCCGGTCGTGCATCCGGTCCTGCCGGCCCTGCCAGAACTCGACCATCTCCGGCCGGATCCGCCAGCCGCCCCAGTGCGGCGGCACCGGTACTCGCTCGGCCTCGGCGAACTGCCGGTTGATGTTGGCCAGCGCGCTGTCCAGCACGGTCCGGTCGCGCACCACCCGGGACTGCGGCGAGGCCCACGAGCCCAGCTGCGATCCGCGCGGCCGGCTGCGCCAGTACGCGGCGGTCTCGGCCGGGTCCACCTTCTCCACGGTGCCGCGCACGGTCGCCTGCCGCTGCATGGCCAGCCACGGGAAGGTGGCCGACGCGTAGCGGGTGGCCCGCAGGTCGTGGCTCTTGTTGGAGGTGTAGTTGGTGTAGAAGACCAGTCCGCGGGCGTCGAGACCCTTGGCCAACACGGTCCGTGACGACGGCCGGCCCTCGGGGTCGGCGGTGGCCAGCACCATCGCGTTCGGCTCGGCCAGACCGGCCCGCGTGGCCTCGTCCAGCCACAGCCCCAGCTGCTCGTGCCAGGTGCCGGCTAGGTCGTTCTGACTCAGCGAGCCCTGCTCGTAGGACACGCGCATCGCGGGAAGCGCGATGTTGGTCTCGGACTGGGTTTCCGGCATAGGGGCCTCCGCGCGGAAGAGCACTCGTGGTACCAACCGTGTTCGTCGGAAGGTACGGGGTTTGTCGGCAAACCGGAACCGCTCGCGAGGTGACGGTGAACACCCGGCGAAGTGATCACGAACGGGAATTGGCCACGCAGCGGTTCTGCATCGTAAAAGTGATCAATTCAGAAGCGCCGTCCACTGTGGAAAGACGCCGCTGAGCTGCCGGTCATGGGGGCAGCGAGCCCGGGATGAGCGGCCACCGCCGCGGCCAACCGCCGCTGCGCGGTGACGGCGTCGCCGGCCATCGCCGTGGCGAGTGAACCGCCCCGGGCCAACGGGGCCAGCGACCACCATTCGTCACTGTGCGCGACGGCCGGGTCCTCGCCCCAGACCAGCAGCTCGGTGGCCAGCACGCGATGCCCGGCCAGGTAGGCGGCGCTGGCCGTCAGGGCCGGATCGCCGATGTCGACGCGCTGCCGCAGCAGCGGCGTTTCACCCCGAACGACCTCGACCGTGCTGTCCAGGCTGCCGGGTTGTTCCCCGACCCGACCGAGCACCAGCACCTCGCGCAGACGCAGCCGGGCCGTGTCGGCCAGTCGCGCGGCGATCACCGAACTGTGTGACGCCCGCGATGTCACCACCGTCGGTTCGGGCAGGAACTCGACCGTCGCGTTGACATCGATGTCGAACGTGATCGAAGCGTGGCTTCGCTCGCCACGGTGCCCGGGCAACGCAAGCGTTGCCGCGATGCCGCGAAGTTGGAGGTGTGCACCGGCACCGACGCGCACCTCCAGCGCGAGGTCGTCGCCGCCGAGCGGCGCGGTGGCTGAGCTCACCAGGTGCACGACGGCGGTGTCGGCACCGCGTCGCAGCAGACTTCGTTGCGGCAGCATGGTGAGCGGCGCGGCCGAGCGCAGTTCCGACAGGATGGTGCGGCCGCCGCGGCACTCGACCGTGAGCCAGGCCCGGGCGCGCATCAGGCCAGCTGCTTGCGCACCCAGTCGGCCACCTCGGGCGCGCCCGGGGTGCGGGTGAGCGACTGCGTGATCACCGGCAGCCGGTGGTTGCGCATCCGGTGCGCGTCGCTGGTCATCACGGCCAGGTCGGCGCCGACCAGCTCGGCCAGGTCGATCTTGTTGATCACCAACAGGTCGGCGGTGGTGACGCCCGGGCCGCCCTTGCGCGGCACCTTGTCGCCGCCGGCCACGTCCACCACGAAGACCTGCCGGTCGACCAGGCCGCGGCTGAAGGTGGCGGTCAGGTTGTCCCCACCGCTCTCGATGATCACCAGGTCCAGCCCGGGGAACCGCTCTTCCAACGTCTCGACGGCGTCAAGATTGGCGCTGATGTCGTCACGGATCGCGGTGTGCGGACAGCAGCCGGTCTGCACCGCCTCGATACGGGCCGGGTCGAGCACGCCGGCCCGCCGCAGGAAGTCGGCGTCCTCGGTGGTGTAGATGTCGTTGGTCACCACGGCGAGTTCGATCTCCTCGCCCAGCGCCCGGCACAGGGCCGCGACCAGCGCGGTCTTGCCGCTGCCGACCGGCCCGCCGATGCCGATCCGGACGGCGCGGCCGGCCATCGAGGCTTGGGCGTGGTGGTCGTGCACGGTGAACGTGGGGTCGAACGACACCGGGTGCTCGTGGTCAGCTGACAAAGAGACGCACCTCCTGCTGGTGGATCCGGGCGTGGTTGTCGGCGAACAGGTCCAGTGCGGGCGCGCTCACCATGGGCAAGCCCTTGAGCGCCTCGGCCACGACGGCTTCGAGGTTCATCCGGGCCACGATCGCGTTGACCTGGAAGGGATCGAGCCCGAGCAGTCGCACCGCCGCACTGGCCGGGCCGCTGACCGACAGATAGGCGGCGCACTCCGCCGCCTCACGGGGCGTGCCTTGAGCGACTTGGACCAGCGCGCCGATGGCGATGGCTTGGTGGGGCTGGGAAAGCGTCTTCAGCAGCGGCGACGGCCAGGCCACCCGCCCCGCCCTGAGTGTGCTCTTGCCCTGCGCCCGCGAGGCCGCTCGTTGCGCCGGCGACGGCGTCCGGGCGTCCAGCTCAGCGTCCAAAGTGGACCATTCGCCGTCGACCGCCGCGGCGGCGAAGGCCGCCGACACCAGGCCGTTCGTGCGCAGCCGACCGTGGAGGAAAGACTCCAGGCCGGCCTCGTCGGTGATCAGCCCGCGCGCGGCCGCCTCCTCGACGCCGCCGGAGTGCGCGTGTCCGCCGCCCGGGAACCGGGAATCGGCCAGCACGAGCAGCACGGCCGACATCAGAACAGGAAATAGCGTTGGGACATGGGCAGTTCCGTCACCGGGTGCGGTTCGACCAGCTCGCCGTCCACGTGCACGGCGAAGCTGTCCGGATCGACCGTCACCCGCGGCAACGTGTCGTTGAGGATCATGTCCGCCTTACCGCGTCGCCGGGTGTCAGCGACCGGCAGCAACGGCCGTGACAGCCCCAACCTTTCGGTCAGACCGTCGTCGATCGCCGCCTGTGACACGAAATGCACACTGCTCGCCGCCGCAACCCGCGGCGCCGCACCGAACATCGGCCGGGCCAGCACCGGTTGCGGCGTCGGGATGGACGCGTTGGCGTCGCCCATCGCCGCCCACGCCGCGAACCCGCCCTTGAGCACCATGTGCGGCCGCACGCCGAAGAACTTGGGCTCCCACAACACCAGATCGGCCAGCTTGCCGACCTCCACCGACCCGACCTCGTGGTCGATGCCGTGCGCGATGGCCGGGTTGATCGTGTACTTGGCCACGTAACGTTGCGCCCGCTCGTTGTCGCCCAGGATGCCCCGGCGCTCCTTCATCACGTGCGCGGTCTGCCAGGTCCGGATGATCACCTCGCCGATCCGGCCCATGGCCTGCGAGTCGGAGCTGATCATCGAGATGGCCCCGATGTCGTGCAGCAGGTCCTCGGCGGCGATGGTGGTCGGCCGGATCCGGCTCTCCGCGAAGGCCAGGTCCTCCGGCACCGACGGGTTGAGGTGGTGGCAGACCACCAGCATGTCCAGGTGCTCGTCGAGGGTGTTGACGGTGTGCGGCCGGGTCGGATTGGTCGACGAGGGCAGCACGTTCGGCTCGCCGACCACCTTGATGATGTCCGGCGCGTGCCCGCCGCCGGCGCCTTCGGTGTGGTAGGCGTTGATCGACCGCCCGCCGATGGCGTCCACAGTGGACTCGACGAAACCGGCCTCGTTCAACGTGTCCGTGTGGATGGCCACCTGCACGCCGGACCGGTCGGCCACCCGCAGCGCGGAGTCGATCACCGCCGGGGTCGTGCCCCAGTCCTCGTGCAGCTTGAAACCGCCGGCCCCGCCGCGCAGCTGCTCCCAGAGCCCTTCCTCGCTGACGGTGTTTCCCTTGCCCAGCAACAACACGTTCACCGGCTGGTAGTCCATCGAGGCCAGCATCCTTGCCAGGTTCCAGGAGCCCGGCGTCACCGTGGTGGCCTTCGTGCCCTCGGCCGGGCCGGTGCCGCCGCCGATCAGCGTGGTCAGGCCGGCGGCCAGCGCCTGGTCGACCAGCTGCGGGCAGATGAAGTGCACGTGGCAGTCGATGCCGCCGGCGGTGAGGATCTTGCCGTTGCCGGCCACGATCTCCGTGGACGGGCCGATGACCAGCGCGGGATGCACGCCGTCCATGGTGTCCGGGTTGCCGGCCTTGCCGATGCCGACGATCCGCCCGTCGCGGATGCCGACGTCGGCCTTGATCACGCCCCAGTGGTCAAGGATCACCGCGCCGGTGATCACCACGTCCGGCGCGCCGTCGGCCCGGGTGGCCATGCCCTGGCCCATGGACTCGCGGATCACCTTGCCGCCGCCGAAGACCACCTCGTCCCCGGAGCCCGCGCCCATGCTGCGGTCCTCGGTGACCTGGATGAACAGGTTGGTGTCGGCCAACCGGATCCGGTCGCCCGTGGTCGGGCCGAACAGCTCGGCGTAGCGGTGCCGGTCGATGCTCGTCACAGTTCCCCCGACCATTCCTTGCGCAGTCCCGGAACCACCCGTCGGCCGGCGATGGGCACCAGCGTCACCTCGCGCTCCACGCCCGGCTCGAACCGGACGGAGGTGCCGGCCGGCACGTCCAACCGCTTGCCCCAGGCCGCTTTCCGGTCGAACTCCAGCCCCGGGTTGGCCGCCGCGAAGTGATAGTGCGAACCGACCTGCACCGGCCGGTCGGCCGCGTTGACCACGGTCAGCACGGTCCGCTCGCGGCCGGGATTCAGCTCCACCGGCTCGTCGCCGGGAACGATCTCGCCTGGAATCATGCCCGCCTCACGCGATCGGATCGTGCACGGTGACCAGCTTGGTGCCGTCCGGGAAAGTGGCTTCCACCTGCACGGAATCCAACATCTCCGGAATGCCCGACTGGACCTGGTCGCGGCGCAGCACCTGGCGGCCGCTGGCCATCAGCGCCGACACCGTCTCGCCGTCCCGCGCGCCCTCGAGCACGTGATCGGTGATCAGCGCGACCGCCTCCGGGTAGTTCAGCAGCACGCCACGGTCCAGCCGGCGGCGAGCCACATCCGCCGCCACATGGACCAGCAACTTGTCCCGCTCGTGCGGCGTCAGGTGCATGGCAGAAGGTCTAACACGAGGTGACCGCCGCGCGCCGACCGCAACATGATGTTTACCTGCGATTGCCGATCAGCCGCGCGAGGTGCAGGGTTGCCCGCATGGAGGACGGATTCCGGCCAGGGCTCGAAGGTGTTGTCGCTTTTCGTACCGAGATCGCCGAGCCCGACCGCGACGGCGGCGCACTGCGCTACCGCGGCGTGGACATCGAGGATCTCGCCGGACGGGTGACGTTCGGCAATGTGTGGGCGCTGCTGGTGGACGGCCGGTTCGGGCCCGGGCTGCCGCCGGCCGAGCCGTTCCCGATCCCCGTGCACACCGGGGACGTCCGGGTCGACGTGCAGGCCGCGCTGGCCATGCTCGCGCCGATCTGGGGCTATCAGCCGTTGTTGGACATCACCGACGAGCAGGCCCGCGACCAGCTCGCCCGTGCCTCCGTGATGGCGCTGTCCTACGTGGCCCAGTCGGCCCGCGGCATCGGCCGGCCCGCCGTGTCGCAGCGGCGGATCGACGAGTCCGCCACCGTCACCGAGCGGTTCATGACCCGGTGGCGCGGCGATCCCGATCCCGCACACGTCAAGGCCATCGACGCCTACTTCGTGTCCGCCGCCGAGCACGGCATGAACGCCTCCACCTTCACCGCCCGGGTCATCGCCTCCACCGGCGCCGACGTCGCCGCGTCCATGTCCGGGGCCATCGGCGCCATGTCCGGGCCGCTGCACGGCGGCGCCCCCGCCCGTGTGCTGCCCATGATCGAGGAGGTCGAACGCGTCGGCGACGCCCATGCCGTCGTCGCCGGCATCCTCGACCGTGGCGACCGGCTCATGGGCTTCGGCCACCGCGTCTACCGCGCCGAGGACCCTCGCGCCCGGGTGCTCCGCCGCACCTGCCGTGAACTCGGCGCCGCCCGCTACGAGGTCGCCAACGCGCTCGAACAGGCCGCCCTGGCCGAGCTCCGCTCCCGCCGCCCCGACCGCGCCATCGAGACCAACGTCGAGTTCTGGGCCGCCGTCATCCTCGACTTCGCCGAGGTGCCGCCGCACATGATGCCGGCCATGTTCACCTGCGCCCGCACCGCCGGCTGGTGCGCCCACATCCTCGAGCAGAAACGCACCGGCCGCCTCGTCCGCCCGTCCGCCCAGTACATCGGCCCCGCCCCACGCCAGCCCGAGGACGTCGAAGGCTGGAACACGATCGCCCACGCCTGACACCCCACCTTTTTTCACATGCGCTTCCCATGTGGCATCAGATGCCACATGGGAAGCGCATGTGGCGAAAATGAGGTGCGCCGTTCGAGTGAACGGGTGCGGGCGGAACCACTCTCTGAGGTGGAGTTTGTATGCGCTCTCACCAGTTAGCCTGCCGGGATGCGGGAGGGGAGGGCCGCCGCCAGGGCAGCGGAGGCGGTGGAAGCCGAGCGGCTGGCGGCGCTGATCCCGGAGGAACGCGCCCAGTATCTGGTGGAGGCCGCGGAGAGCTGGGCGGCGGCGGGCTGCCCGGAGCGGGCGGGCGCGCTGTTCGAGGCGGCGCTCGCCGACGGCGGCCCGGTGGTGGGCGATGCCAGGACGTACTACGCGGGCTTCCTGTTCGACACGGGCTGCCCGGCGCGGGCCCTGCACACGCTGGCCGAGGTGCGCGGCTCCGACGACCCGTTCGCCTTCGCGAGCGCGGGCGAGGTGATGGAGGAAGCGGCGGACCTGGACGGGGCGCTGAGCTGGTTCACCGACGGCCTGCGGCGCTTCTACCGGCACTTCGACCCGATGGCCGCGGTGGACGACCCGACGCTGATGCAGCTGCTGACCAACCGGCAGCGGGTCCGCCGCCTGCTGGAGCTGCCCCCGGACAGCTGGGACGACATCGCCAGCGACGCCCAGGCGGTCCTGCTGGCCGATCTGACCGATCCGTGAGACGCAAAGTGTGGCGCGGAACACCCGGGCGTCACCTGGCGGACACCGGTTTGCAACACTGGGCCCCTCCCGGCAACGGCGCCGGCATTCCTTGCACTTGCTGACACGTCCCGGAGGCGCCGGCATGACGCAGACCGCAGATCCCGCCACCCTCATCCTGCCCGCCGAGCTGCGCCCGTCCGACGGTCGCTTCGGCTGCGGCCCGTCCAAGGTCCGGCCCGAGCAGCTGGCCAAGCTGGCCGAGTCCGGCGCGACCTACCTGGGCACCTCGCACCGGCAGAAGCCGGTGAAGTCGCTGGTCGGCCGGGTCCGCGCGGGCCTGCGCGAGCTGTTCGCGCTGCCCGAGGGCTACGAGGTGGTGCTGGGCAACGGCGGCACCACGGCCTTCTGGGACGCCGCGGCGTTCGGCCTGGTCCGCGAGCGCGCGCAGCACTTCACCTACGGCGAGTTCTCCTCGAAGTTCGCCACCGTGACCAAGGGCGCGCCGTTCCTCAAGGACCCGCTGGTGGTCAAGGCCGAGCCGGGCGACGCCCCGGAGATCGCCTTCGCCGCCGGCGAGGGCATCGACCTGGTCGGCTGGGCCCACAACGAGACCTCGACCGGTGTCGCGGTGCCGGTGAGCCGGCCGGCCGGCTCGGAGGGCGCGCTGGTGGCCATCGACGCCACCTCGGGCGCCGGCGGCCTGCCGGTCAAGGCCGAGGACTTCGACGTCTACTACTTCGCCCCGCAGAAGTCGTTCGCCTCGGACGGCGGCCTGTGGATCTCCCTGATGAGCCCGGCCGCCCTGGAGCGGGTGGCCGAGATCGGCGGGTCGGACCGCTGGGTGCCGGAGTTCCTGTCGCTGACCACGGCGCTGGACAACTCGACCAAGGACCAGACCTACAACACGCCGTCGGTGGCCACGCTGTTCCTGCTGGCCGACCAGATCGAGTGGATGCTGGGCAACGGCGGCCTGGAGTGGACCACCGCCCGCACGGCCGACTCGTCGTCGCGGCTGTACTCCTGGGCCGAGGCCACCGACTACACGACGCCGTACGTGGCGAATCCGGCCAATCGCTCGCAGGTCGTGGGTACGATCAACTTCTCCGACGAGGTGGACGCCGCCGTCGTGGCGAAGGTGCTGCGGGCCAACGGCGTCGTGGACGTGGAGCCGTACCGGAAGCTGGGCAAGAACCAGCTGCGGGTGGCCATGTTCCCGGCCATCGACCCGGACGACGTGACGGCGTTGACCAAGTGCGTGGAGTGGGTCGTCGGTCAACTGTGAAGCCCGTCACAGATCCAAATCACGGTCCGTAACGGTGAACCTCACGGCCCGATCATGCGTCTTACCTAGTAAATCCGGCAGGATCGTGGTCGGATGTCGTTAGACTCGGCGCGCCTACGGCGTCAAGTAGGCGCGCCGATCTATCGTCGGTATGTGGTGAGGTGACAGATCGGGGAGGCCGTGATGCGAGCGCTGCGAGTCGTCGGACTCGACGACGACGGCACATCTGTCATCTGCGAAGACCCCGTTCGCGGTGAGCGGTACACCATCCCCTGCGACGAGCGGCTGCGCGCCGCCGCGCGGGGCGACGTGGCCCGCCTCGGCCAGATCGCCGCGGAGAACGACGTCCAGATGCGGCCCCGCGAGATCCAGGCCCGGATCCGGGCCGGCGAGTCGGTGGACCAGGTCGCCGCGGCGGCCAACATGCCGACGCACCGTATCGAGCGCTTCGCCTACCCCGTGCTGCTGGAGCGGTCCCGCACCGCCGAGCTGGCCCAGCGCGCCCACCCGATCCGCGAGGACGGGCCGGACGTGCAGACCCTCGGCGAGGTGATCGCGCACTCCTTCGGCCTGCGCGGCCAGGACTACGCCGCGGTCAACTGGGACTCGTGGCGCGGCGAGGACGGCAAGTGGATCATCCAGGCGCACTGGCAGGCCGGTAGGTCGGAGAACCGGGCGCACTGGACGTTCCACCCCGGCGCGCACGGCGGCACCGTGTCGCCGATCGACGACCACGCCATCGACCTGCTTGACCCGTCGCCGAACCGGCCGCTGCGCACCGTGCGGCCGGTCACCGAGCTGGCCCGGCAGGCCCTGGAGCTGGAGCACCAGACCGCGGCGCACGCCCAGGTCCAGCCGCCGGCCCCGGCCACCCCGACGCCCGCGCCGGTGGTGCCCGAGCAGCCGGAGGCGCCGGTCGCCCGCAAGGCGGAGCCGGCGCCGGCTCCTGCCCCGGAGCCGGAGGCCGCGCGGGTCGAGCCGCCCCAGCCGGCGCCGGCCCCCGCGATCAACGATCCGGAGCCGGTGGAGGAGCCGCCCGCGGCGCAGGCGCCGAAGCAGCAGCCGGTGCCGCAGCAGCCGGCGGCGCAGTCCCAGCCCGACGCGCAGCCCGCCGCCCGCAAGGCGGAGGCCCCGCCGCGACGCGGCAAGAAGAACCACCCGATCGTGCCGTCCTGGGAGGACGTGCTGCTCGGGGTCCGCTCGCAGCGTTAGGTCAGAGCTTTTCGAAGGCCTGCCAGTCGATGCCTTCGCGTTCACACCAGTCCTCCGCCTCCTGGCGGGTCAGCGGCTTGGCGTCGACCGGTCGGTCGACGCCGAGCCGCGTCCAACCGTCCGGCGCCAGCAGATAGAGCTCGCGCTGCTTGCGGGCCAACAGCCGCCCGTCCGGAAACGCCATCGTCGGCTCCGTGCGCAGGTAGTGCACGGACTCGGGTCGCGTCATGCCTGCATCATGCGCCGAATTCCCACGTGCCGTCGAGCCGTGTGACCAGCCACAACGGCCTTGACCTCGAGCGCGCTGGAGCTCGCACACTGGCGAGGCCCCGCCCCTGCTTCGCCCGGTTGCCGGATTTTCGCCCGCCGCCACCCGACGCGCGCACCCACCCGAGCCGGATGCGGCGGGTGAAAATCCGGCAAGGGCGAGGCAGGGGTCACGAGGGGCCGAGCCGCGACGCCGGAGGCGGCGCCAACCAGCACCGTAATTCAGTCGTTTGTTGTCAGGGGTCCTACGTATGGTCGAGGTGAAACTCGAAGGGGGATTGTCGAATGAGTGACGACGGAGACCAGTCCGTCACCCACCGCTCATCCTTCGCCACGCTGCGCAGGCTGTGGCCCTATGTGCGTCCGGTGCGGTTCGAGCTGTTGGCGTCGTTGGCGGCGGCGCTGGGCGCGATGTTGGCCGGACTGTCCATCCCGCTGGTCATCCAGCAGATCATCGACGGCCCGGTGGCCCGCGGCGAGCTCTCGCGGCTGCCCTGGCTGATCGGCCTGGTGCTGGTGCTCGGCATCATCGAGGCCCTGCTGTTCTACGCGCGACGCCGGCTCAACGTGCGGCCGAGCACCACGGTCGAGATGCGGCTGCGCGAGGACATCTACCACCACCTGCAACGGCTGCCGGTGGCGTTCCACGACAGGTGGCAGTCGGGGCAGCTGCTGTCCCGCGCGGTCAACGACCTGAGCACGCTGCGCCGGTTCATCGCGTTCGCGGCGATCTTCCTGGTGGTCAACGGCACCATCCTGGTGGTCGGTGTCGGTGTGCTGCTCACGCTGTCGCCGCTGCTGGGCGTGGTGGTGATCGCCTGCGGCGCGCCGCTGATGGTGCTGTCCTACCTGTTCGAGACCAAGTACAAGGTCTACGCCCGCCGGGCCCAGGACCTGCAGGGCGACCTGGCCAGCACCGTGGAGGAATCGGTGCTGGGCATCCGGGTGCTCAAGGCCTTCGGCCGCGGCCGGGACATGACCAGGTCGTTCCTGGTGCAGGCCCGTTCGCTGCGCGGCGCCGAGCTGAACAAGGTCCGCGTGATGGCGGCGCTGTGGGCGGTGCTGGTGAGCCTGCCCGAGCTGGCCATCGCCGGGCAG
>Ga0310811_10003396_pt1 | contig 20008 bp, 12 predicted proteins | sample YCmetagenome_FD_207642 | JGI IMG/M metagenome (GOLD analysis project Ga0310811, IMG submission 207642) | Soil microbial communities from experimental microcosm in Duke University, North Carolina, United States - YC | ecosystem: Engineered > Artificial ecosystem > Soil microcosm > Unclassified ...
CGGCTGCAACGTTCCGCCGACGGTTACATCGTCGCACGCGGTGGGGGCCGCACGATAATTGCGGGTTATCCGTGGTTTACCGATTGGGGCCGCGACACGTTCATCGCCATGCGCGGCCTGTTGCTCGCTTCGGATCGTAATGAGGATGCCAAAGCTATCCTGCTGGAATGGGCCGACAATATTTCGGAAGGCATGCTGCCCAACTGCTTCCCGGACGACGGCGGCGCGCCGGCTTACAACGCTGTGGATGCGTCGTTGTGGTTCGTGGTCGCGGTCCACGACTACCTTCAAACCGGGCATGCGCTCGCGGCCACGCGCGAGCGTTTGCAAGGCGCAGTCGATGCTATCCTGGACGGCTATGCACGCGGGACGCGCTTCAACATCGCTGCCGACGGGGACGGTCTGCTGCGCGCGGGCGTGGTTGGCGTGCAACTGACGTGGATGGACGCGAAGGTCGGCGACTGGGTCGTGACGCCGCGCATCGGCAAGCCGGTCGAAGTGCAGGCGCTGTGGATCAATGCGCTGCGTATGGCCATCGCCTGGGATGCACGCTGGCGAGATCTCGAAGCGCGCGCGAGCGCCTCGTTTGCGGCGCGTTTCGTGAATCCGTCGACCGGTGCACTGTATGACATTGTCGATGCCGATCACGTCCCGGGCCGCGTCGATGCAAAGATTCGCCCCAACCAGATTTTCGCGGTGGGCGGCTTGCCGTACGCGGTGCTCGATGGGGCGCCGGCGCGCGCCGTGGTGGAGCAGGTGGAGGCGCAGTTGCTCACGCCGCTCGGACTGCGCACGCTCGCGCCAACAGACACCGATTACGTGGGCCGATACGGCGGGTCGCCGCTTCAGCGCGACGCTGCTTACCACCAGGGCACTGTCTGGCCATGGTTGATGGGGCCGTTCGTCGAAGCCTGGGTGCGCGTGCAGCGGGCGGCCCGCATTCCGGATGGGGTGAGTTTCGCCGCGGCACGGGCGCGCTTTCTCGCGCCGCTCTACGCGCATCTCGATCGCGCGGGGCTCGATCACATCAGCGAAGTCGCGGACGGCGACGCGCCTCACACGCCTGGCGGCGCGCCGTTTCAGGCCTGGTCGCTCGCCGAACTGCTGCGCATCGAACGGATGCTGAGGACATGACCCACATGACGAGGCCCGGCGTGGCCGGGCCCGGGCAGGGACGCCCCAGGGAATAACTGCTGCATGACGCGCATACGTTCGTTCTTGTGGAAGCACGCGGGCGTGCATCGACCGAATCGGTTAGATTGTAGATCTCGTCAGCACAGATCGGAGAGCTTTCATGCCACCGCTGCATGCCACCAGTCTGCTCGAATCGAGCGAGGGTTCTCGTCTGCACGGTTCGGAGCGCGAGCGATGGCGTCGCTGGGGGCCGTATTTGAGCGAGCGCCAGTGGGGAACCGTCCGCGAGGATTACAGCGATTACGGCACCGCATGGGACTACTTTCCGCACGATCACGCGCGCAGCCGCATGTATCGCTGGGGCGAGGACGGCTTGGCTGGATTCGGCAACGACCCGCTCGACTGGTGCGCGTCGCTGGCCCTGTGGAACGGGCGCGATCCAATCATCAAGGAACGGCTTTTCGGCCTGGCGAATGAAGAGGGCAATCACGGCGAGGACGTGAAGGAGCTGTATTTCTACCTCGACGGCACGCCGACCCACTCGTACATGCGGATGCTCTACAAGTACCCGCACACAGCTTACCCATACGCGGACCTGATCGACGAGAACAGGCGGCGCGGCGCCGATCAGCCCGAATATGAAATCGTCGATACGGGTGTCTTCGACGACAACCGGTACTTCGACGTGTACGTCGACTATGCGAAGCACACGCCCGACGACATCGTGATGCGGGTGACCATCGAAAACCGCGCGGACCAAGCCGCCGCGCTGCACGTGTTGCCGCAATTCTGGGCACGCAACCGGTGGGCGTGGTCCGGCAAGACCGGGAAGCCGTCGCTGACGCTCGAGTCGAGCCAAGCGGAAGGGATTCGCGTTGTCGCGCGAAATCCGGCATACGAACCGATGATCGTAACGGCATCGGCCGAACAAGCGATCGAGTGGCTCTTCTGCGAAAACGAAACGAATGTGCGACGCATCTTCGGCATCGAAGGCGCGGGGCCGTTCAAGGACGGCTTCAACGATTACCTGGTTCACGGCGAGGAGCAAGCGATCAGGCGCACTACCGGAACGCGCGCGGCGGCGCATGTGCAGCTGGAACTCGCGCCGCATGGACGTTCGGTGCTGTATTTGCGGTGGCGCCCCGAGTCGGCGCCCGATGAGGCGCCGCTCGATCTCGATGCGCTCTTTGCGCGCCGACGCGCAGAGGCCGACGAGTTCTATGCGGCGCTTCAGCACGACATCGCTGACCCCGACGCACGTCTCGTGCAGCGTCAGGCACTGGCGGGCATGCTGTGGTCGAAGCAGTACTATCAGTTCGATGTGACGCGCTGGCACGACGGCGATCCGGGTCAGCCGAAGCCGCCGAGGGCGCGCAAGCACGGCCGAAACGCGGACTGGCGGCATATGTGCAACGGCGACATTGTTTCGATGCCCGATAAATGGGAATACCCGTGGTACGCATCGTGGGACCTGGCATTTCATGCGGCCGCGTTCGCGCTGATCGATCCCGACTTCGCGAAGAAGCAGTTGCTGCTGCTCGTGAAGGAACGTTACCAGCATCCGAATGGGCAACTGCCGGCTTATGAGTGGGCGTTCGGCGACGCTAATCCGCCTGTCCACGCGTGGGCGACATGGCGCGTGTACGAAATCGACCGCGAGCTCACGGGCGTCGGCGACCGCGAGTTTCTCGAACTCATGTTCCACAAGCTCTTGTTGAATTTCTCCTGGTGGGTGAACCGCAAAGACGCCGATGGCCACAACATTTTTCAAGGCGGCTTTCTCGGCCTCGACAACGTCGGCATTTTCGACCGGTCTTCACCGTTGCCGACCGGCGGCCGTCTCGACCAAGCGGACGGTACGGCGTGGATGGCCGCCTATGCACTCGACCTGATGCGCATCGGGCTCGAACTGGCGGTGACGAACAAGGCTTACGTCGATATCGCCGTAAAATTCTTCGAGCACTTTCTGTACATCGCGGAAGCGGTCAGTTGCAGCGAAGCCTGCGAAACGGGCTTATGGGACGACCAGGACGAATTCTTCTACGATGTGCTGCGTTTACCCGACGGCCGCCGCATGCCGATGCGCGTTCGATCCGTGATCGGCCTGATTCCGCTCTTTGCGGTCCACGTGCTCGAAGAGCGGGTGCACGGCCACTTACCGGGACTGCGCGAGCGGCTGTTGTGGTTCCTCGATCATCGGCCGAACCTGGCGAAATTGGTGTCGCGCTGGGCGGAACCGGGCAAGGGCAATACAACGTTGCTGTCGCTGTTGCGCGGACATCGGATGAAGGCGCTGTTGCGGCGTGCGCTCGACCAAACCGAGTTTCTTTCCGATCACGGCGTGCGCGCGCTCTCGCGCGTGTATCGCGACGCACCGTTCGTCTTTCATCACGACGGCACCAGCTTTTGCATCAAATACCAGCCTGCCGAATCGGACTCGCGTGGGTTTGGCGGCAACTCCAATTGGCGCGGGCCGGTATGGATGCCCGTCAATTACTTGCTGATCGAGTCGCTGTATGAGTTCTATCGCTATTACGGCGATGAATTTCGCGTCGAATATCCGACCGGGTCGGGCAACAAATTTACGTTGAGCGAGATCGCCGACGAACTCGGGCGGCGCGTGAGCACACTCTTTCTCAAGGATGCGCAGGGCTTGCGGCCAGTGATGGCGGCCTACCCGATGTTGCAGGCCGATCCGCATTCGCACGATCTCGTGCTGTTCCACGAGTACTTTCACGGCGACAACGGGCGCGGCGTGGGGGCTTCGCACCAGACGGGATGGAGCGGGCTCGTCGCGCTGCTGCTGCAGCCACGGACGATATCGCCATCGGGCGTGGTGCCGTGCGCCGCGCCGATGTCTCACGAGGAAGCGCTGGTGTCGCGCCTCGCGTCGTCCGTCGGCAAGGGCACGCCGGTCACGTAAGTGCGCTGCGGATTGGCGATTTCGATGCCGCGCGCGGTGAAGCGATCGAGAATGCGCCGGTTGAATTCCCGCTGCACGGACCAGCGCTGCGCATCGCTGCACTGAATCTGGCCGACCAGTGTCACGTTGGCGCCATCGAGCTGGTCGACGCCCCAGAAGCTGAAGTCGCCCCGTATGCCGTTTTTGAACTTGTCGTCGGCGCGCAATTCGGCGCCGATTTCGGTCAGCGTCTCGATGGCGAGGTCAAGGTCCGCGCCATAGGCGACCGTCACTTTGACTGCGGCATTGCCGATGCCGCGATTGGAATTGTTGACGGTTGTCACCGAACTGAACGGCACCGTGTACAGCGAGCCGTCCGAGCCGCGCATCCGCACGGTGCGGATGGACAGGTACTCGACCGTCCCCGAGACGCCGGACACCGTGATCCAGTCGCCGACTTGCATGGCGTTTTCCATCAACAGGAAGATGCCGGTGATGAAGTCTTGCACCAGCTTCTGGGAGCCGAATCCGAGCGCGACGCCGAAGATGCTGGCACTCGCCAGCAACGGTGTCGTATTCACGCCGATTTCGCTGAGGGCGGTCAGGCCCACGACCAACAAGATCGCGACGAAGAGCGCCGTGCGCAGCATGGGCAGCAGCGTATTCAAGCGCGCGGCGCGGTCCAGGTCGCCGCCGCTGCGCCAGGCGTCGAGCCGACGCTCGGCGGCCACATTGACCGCTTCCCAAAGCAGCACGGCGATGGTGGTGGCGATGGCGATCGTCATGAGTGCCGCGCCCAGTCGGGAGCCGACCGCATTGTGGGTGAAGAAGCGCGCCACGTCGAGTCCCCATACTTCCAGCAACGCCACCAGCGTTGCGAGCCAGAGGAGCCACGAGACGAGGCGGCGCAGCACCGGATAGTAACGGTAGGCACGGCGACGGGCGATCGATGTGGGGGCGTTGTCCTCGGCATGACGAAAGGCCCGCCCGAGCGCGCCAAAGGTCACGATCCCGACGACTCGCGCGACGGCCAGCACGACGATCGACAGACCTGCCATCTGCAGCACCCTCGCGAAACCGTCATGTACGCCCAGCGCCCAGGCCACCCAGAGCGCGATGACGAAAAATATCGTCAGGCCTGCCCACACGTCGGCGAGCCAGTGTCCCAGGTGCGCGATCGAAGCGCGCCTCGAAGTGGTGGCGCGGATGGCATCGGCAACCGGTCGCCGGACTTGCACGATCAAGACCACGACCAGTCCATGCACGACCAGTGCAATGATCTTGGTGATCGTGCTATGCGACTGGACGGCCAAGCCGAAAGGGAGCGCCGCTTCGGCGAACGCGGTGCCCACGCCTACGACGGCCACGATGCGTCGCACCCAGCGCTGCGCGAACGCGGCCCAGCGGTCACTGATGCGCAGCATGCGCAATTTCGGCGCATCCGGGGCGAAGAAGAAGCGGCAGACGCTCAACACCACGCGGCAGATCACATAGACGTCGATCAGCGCGCCGATCGCCTCGGCTTGCGGTGTGCCATCGTCGGTCAGGAGCGACATGACCACTGTCGCGCACAGCGCGAAGACGGCTAACGGGATGATGTTGACCAGCGCGTAAAGCAAGGCGCCCGGCAAGCGCTGCAGCAGCGTCCAGTGATGCGCGGCACGAAGCTTTCCCTGTGCGGTACGAGTTGCTTCGAGCGAGCGCGGCGCGTCGTCGTCGAAGCCGAGCGTGGTGCTGTCCTGCTCAGATGCGGCGGCTTGTCCGGCCGGCGTCGTCGGGGTGCTGGTATCGCGACGCTCGCGCGTGGCGAGCGCATGGCGCGGACGGGCCAAGGCGCGGCCGACTAGCCACTCGAGCACGAACGCTGGCAGCAACGTTGCCGCGAGCATCCAGGCGGCGCTGACCAGTGCCGCGTGGCCCTCTGGCGATTTCGCATAGTGTGTCCACCACGCCTGAGCGGCTCTAAAGTTGAGTAGACCGGCCATTGACTGTTTCAACTGCGATCCGACCGTCAGCATCGCATGGACAGCTTGTCGTGACAGTTGCCACGTCAGGCCGTTTGCGTTCAGGGTGTGGGAGAGTCTGCCGGCAGCGCCGCTCGGAGCTCTAGCGGGCGCCGTGGACGACGCCAGCGCACCGCCCACTGCGACGGCGCGTAACGTCTCCTGGACCTGGGCGAGGCGGTTCGGGTCGTTCAACACGGCGAGCGCGGCGCGGGCCTGGTCGGGTGTCAACGTCAGGGGTGTCGATGCCGACTGTGGCGCGGCGCTCGGTGGGTTCGGCGGCGCCGTCGGGCTGGCGGCGAGAGCAGGGTGGCTCAGGGTCACTGCCAGCAGCAAGCCGAGCAGACACGCGAACAGCGGCGGCAGCCGCCGACGCGTTGCTTGGCGCGTGCCGGCGGAGCCAGGACGGAATCGCGCTACGAGGGGAGGAGGGGCGGCTGCAAGTTGGTGCATTGTGCGACGTAAAAATAAGAAGGATAGCCTGCAGGCTGCCAGACGCATAATTTTCTCGTGAATTGTCGGGTATTAGGGTGTCTTATGTGAATCCCCCTCGGTTTGTCGCGTTTTTCAGCCCGCCTCTTCGAAATGCGCTCACTATGCACATAGTTAAAAACAATGTTATGTTCAGGTTAAGAACGCCTTTCCCGCTCGGCATGCTCTTTGTTCCCGCACACGTAGCGCACCGCTTTGAGCAGTTCAGCGCCGATTTCCGAACATGGGTCATTTTTTTCGGCCCGGAGGGCGGAGTGCCAGCCTAGGTAACAAGCAAGACTAACCAAATATTAAGCCGAGGGGTGTCTCATGGACGTGCGGGCGCTTTGCGATGGGGATCTTGAGCTAGTATGCCGGCACCGCGAGGCGCTGTTTCGCGACGCAGGCGAAGACGAGGACGTATTGCGAACGATGACACAACATTTCCGCACGTGGCTACAACCGCGACTTCGCGATGGCGCCTATTTCGGCTTTGTCCTTTCCGATAACGAACAGCCGATTGCCGGAATTGGTTTGATGCTCCTTGACTGGCCCCCCCACCCATCTCATCCGACGCAGGATAAGCGTGGATACGTGCTCAATGTATATGTTGAGCCTGCCTATAGGAAGCGCGGGTTAGCGCGTGAAATGATGCGGCTCGCAGAGGCCGAGTTGGCGAAGCGCGGAGTGCGGTTTGCGGTTCTTCATGCGACGGAAAAGGGGCGCAGCTTGTATGCCGGGTTAGGCTGGATAGGCATGACGGAAATGTCCAAGTCTATCTCGAGTGACTCGCCCGCCGATCGTATAACCTAATGCATCCCATCGTCACCATCGGCGTGCGAGCACCTTGATCAGTGGGAGGGTCAAGCGCTTCGTGTGACGCCGCGATCGGCATTGCATCAGGTGCGTACGCGCCGCGGCGTCCCGTTCCTTGAGCTGTAGCGGTGTCAAATGGCCCTGTGCCGGGCGTGCTGAAGGAATGCCTTGACGGCTGCTGCGCGCTCATGGCGACGAAACACGAGCGCAACTTCCGACGCAATCGCCTTACCCGCAATGGACCTGTATGCGATACCGGGCAACGTGACACATTCGGCCAGCGTGCGGGGGACCACCGCCACGTTGCCACCGAGTGCAACGCGGGCAAGAACGGCGGCCAATGTTCCCGGGCGGGGACCGAGTATGGGCGAGAATCGCCCGCGTCGCGCGACTTCCAAGGTGCCATACTCCTGCTCGGGCAGGATGAAACGCTCGCCGCGCAATTGAGCGGGCGTCACCCTATCGCATGCGGCGAGCGCCGAGTCGGTCGGCACGGCCAGAACGAAGGTATCCCGATATACCGTGGCAGTTTGGAGTCCTTCAGGATAGAGAATAGGCGGACGAACATAGGCGACATCGATTGCTTCATCGCCCAGCATCGATGCGACATGGTCCATGGCGACTTCCTGAAGATCGAACTCGATAGAAGGGTGAGTCGAACGGAATTCGCGGATGGTCTGCTGGAGCACTCCGGCATAGGCCGCCGAGGCCACATAACCCACGGCGATCCGGCCGAGTTCACCTCGCTCGGAGAAGCGCGCGCGTTCCGCCGCACGCGAGAGGTGCTCCAGCGCTGCCAGCGCGTCGACCAGGTAAGCTTCTCCGGCGGCCGTGAGGGTCACGCGGCGTTTGGTTCTATGAAACAGCCGAACGCCTAATAGGCTCTCCGTTTCCTGAATTTTCTTGGTAAGCGATGGTGGGGCGATACCGAGTTCCTCCGCAGCCCTCGAGAAATGCAGATGTTTGGCCACGCAGACGAAACATCGTATGTGGCGAAGTTCGGGCTCTCGCATGGTATTCACGTTTTCGTTAATTATTCTACGATTCTATAGTAATGACGAAAAAGGGTGAGACGGCTACTATCACGGGTTCATTGTTCAGTCTTGCGCCCGTCGCCCCATGTCGAGAATATCCAACGAAGAGTCCACGGAAGTCCTTGCGCCGGTCCGTTCAGTCGCATCGGCTGATAGGAGGGCTCGATCAGGCGCGATGCCCGCTCTCCAATTCCCTGATCGACCGTTGAGCAGAAACGCGCGGCGTTTTGCGCTGGGTACGGCGTCGGCCGCCTGTGCGCTCATGGTGCTGGACACGAACGTCGTCGCGGTTTCATTGCCAGCGATAGCGCGGTCGTTTCACGCCAGCTTCGCCAGCGTCGAATGGGTGGTGGGCGCCTATATGGTGGCGTTTGCGTCATGCTTGCTCGCGGCAGGTGGCCTGGCGGACCGCATCGGGCGTAAAAAAACACTGCTGCTCGGGCTTGCCGTGTTCTCGCTCGCGTCGCTTGGATGCGGGCTGGCGCCGTCGGTGTCCGTCCTCAACCTCGCGCGGGCGGCGAAAGGCTTCGGCGCGGCGATGCTCCTGCCATCGGCGTTAGCGATCATCGCCCATACGTTTCGTGAAGGATCGGAGCGAGCCAAGGCATGGGCGGTTTGGGGCACGTGCATGGGCATAGCCACGACAGTGGCGCCGCTGATCGGTGGGGCGATCACTCAGTGGGTGGGCTGGCGCTGGGTTTTTCTGCTGAATTTGCCTGTGTGTGCCGTGTTGGCCGGATGCGTCGTGTTCGGAATTCGCGATTCGCGCAATCCTCACGCGGGCCCGGTCGATGTGGCGGGAAGCGTGCTCTTCGGTACAGGGCTGGCGCTCGGAATATGGGCGTTGATTGGTGCGCCGGAGCATGGCTGGCAAAGCGCGGAGACGGTCCTGCGGTTTGCCGGTTGCGCGGTGTTGTTGGCCGCATTCATCCAGGTTGAGCGAGTCAAGCGGCACCCGATGATCGATCTGGCGCTCTTCCGGCAGCCGCGGTTTGTCGGTGCGGTGCTGGCGATGTTTGGTTACGCGGCCTGCGCACAGGTCATGATGACGTTTTTGCCGCTCTATCTGCAAAACGCATTTGGTCTGTCGGCGCTTGCCGCCGGTCTCGGCATGCTGCCGTTTGCAATCGCGATGATCGTCGGACCGTATTTTGGCGCGGCGCTCGCCACCCGTGTGCGCGGTCATGCAGTGTTGACGCTCGGACTAGTGCTCATCGGTGCAGGGAACTTGGTCACCGCATTCGTTGCGCACGATGCACAGTATGGGTTAGTAGCGATCGGCATGCTGGTCACGGGTTTTGGCGCCGGCGTACTGAACGGCGATACCCAAAAGGCGATCATGGCATGCGTGCCGGAAAATCGTACTGGCATGGCTTCCGGCATCAGTACGACGACGCGATTCACTGCGATTGTCACGTCGGTAGGTGTGCTGGGGGCGGTGCTCGCCGCTCGAACACGGACGGGCCTTGATTCCGCTCTCGCGGCTACGCGCGCCGTGGGTGGCGGGCTTGACGCCAATGTCCTGTCGAGCGTGCTGGCGGGCGACATCGCGCAGGCGACGTCGCATATGCCGCCGGCAACCAGGACGTTGATCGCTGCCGCATCCCGTACGAGCTTCGCGAGTGGCTTCGCCTCGGCACTGTGCGTGGCGGGCTTGCTCGCGGTGACAATCGCCGCCAGCGTCTGGATCCTGTCCGGGCGACGGGACGGTCGATAAGCGCGTCCTGCCGGATGAAGCGAACCGCGCTGCGCATAGGCGTGGCATGACCACAACGCGCGCTGGCCCCATATATAATGGTCCCCATACTTTCATCCACAGTCTGTCGTGATTGCAGGTCTGCATTCGACAGGTTGCCGGCGGGGAATGGCCTGACCCAAGCGTGCGTCCGAGCACCCCCCGCAGCCGCCGCGTCTCCTTGCCTCCTGCTTCCCTGATCCCGTCGCCGAGCCCCGCAGCCGGATCCGGCATGACATGGCAGCGCCAAAAGGAAGCTTGCTAAATGAATGCCTTGCAGACGCTCGAACCCATCGTGCGCGACGTGATCATGCCCGCGGCGGCCGACACCGACCAACACGCGCGCTATCCGCGCGCCGCGCTACAGGCATTGGGACAAGCAGGGCTGATGGGCCTGCTGAGCGCGCGCGAGGTCGGCGGTCTGGGTGGCGGACTTCCCGAAGCCGTGCAGGTGGTCGAGCGCATCGCCCGGGACTGTCCCTGTACCGCCATGGTGCTGACCATGCACTATTGCGGCGTGGCGCTCATCGAGCCGTTCGCCGCTGAAGCGGTACGCCGCGCCATTGCGCAGGGACGCCACGTCACCACGCTAGCGGTTTCCGAGGCCGCCTCGCGCAGCCACATCTGGGCGCCTGCCGGCACGGCCAGCGTCGACGAGGGTGGGGCAGACGAGGTCGTCGTGCACCTGAACGCCCTCAAGAGCATGATCACCTCGGCGGGCGAGGCTGATTCCTACGTCTGGATATCGCGCGCCATGCAGGGCGAAGGCAACACTTTGTGGCTAGTCGACAGCCGCCTGCCCGGTCTGCGCATTCCCTCGCGTTTCGACGGCATGGGGCTGCGCGGCAACGCCTCGTCTCCCATCGAGGCCGTCGACGTGCGCGTGCCGCGCCAGTGCATGCTGGGCGCCGACGGCGAAGGCGAGGCGCTCAAGTCGCGCTACCTGATGCCGTTTTTTCCCACACTCATCGCTACAACCTCCATCGGACTGATGCAAGGCGCATTGCAGCGCGCCGTGGCCCACGTCTCGGACACACGATTCTCGGATACCGGCTCGACCCTGGGCGACTTGCCGACTATCCGGGCCTATCTGGCCCGTGCCTGGCTGCAGGCCGAACAAGCCCGGCTGCTGCGCGACGCGACCGTGGCGTCGGTGGTATCGGCTAGTGCCGATATGTGCGTGCGGCTGCTGCAGGTCAAGGCCGCAGCGGCAGAAGCGGCGCTGTCGGTCACCGATACAGCCATGCGAGTCTGCGGCGGCGCTGCCTTCCGCAAGGAGGCCGGCATCGAGCGCCTGTTCCGCGACGCACGCGCTGCCAGCGTCATGGCGCCAACCACCGACGTGCTCTACGACATGTTGGGCAAGGCACTCGGCGAGGGCGCAGCCATCGCGCCCGACATCGGACCGGCACAGGCCTGACATACCGGTGCCCCGAACATACCGGTACCCCGTTGCCGCCCGTTCATTGACTTTCTTGAAATGAGACCTGCCATGACCGCTTCCCCGCTGCGCCTCGGCGCCGTCGCCTACGCTCCCAAAGTTGTCACCATCTGGGAGGGCTTCAAGGCCCACTTCGCCGAACGCGGCCTGTACTTCGACTACGTGCTCTACTCCAACTACGAAGCGCTCACCGAGGCACTGCTGGCGGACGATGTCCAATTGGCGTGGAATTCGCCCCTGGCCTTCGTGCGCGCCGACCGCATGGCGCGTGCACGCGGCCAGCGTGTGCGCTCCATCGCGATGCGCGACACCGACATCGACCTGCACTCGCTGCTGGTAGCGTCAGCCGACAGCCCCGTGCATGGCCTCGATGATCTGCGCGGCAAGACGGTGGGCTTTGGCGCCATCGACTCGCCGCAGGCCACCCTGATCCCGCTCGACCACCTGCGCCAGCATGGCCTGGTGGGTGGCGTCGAGTACACCGTCCGGCGTTTCGACGTGCTGGGCGGCAAACACGGCGATCACATCGGGGGCGAGCGCGATGCGGCCCGAGCCATGCTGGCCGGCGAAGTCGCTGCCTCCTGGATGGTGGGCAAGAACTACCAGTTGTTCGCGCAGGAAGGCACGCTGCGCGCCGGTGGTACGCGCGTGGTGGCCAGCACGGGCGCCTTCGACCACTGCAACATGACGAGCGGCCCCACGCTAGATCCGCGCACGGCCGATGCCTTCCGCGACATGCTGCTGGCGATGTCCTGGGACGATCCGCAAGTGCGGCCGCTGCTTGAACTGGAAGGGCTGAAGGTCTGGCAGCCGGGGCGCGACAGTGGCTACGCCTTGCTTGAGCGCGCGGTCACGGACGAGCGCTTCTACGACGACGCAGGCAACATCACGGCCGAGAAGTACCGCTACTGAACCGCGCCGCGACCGCGCGCCGCATTGCCAGACCGTGCCGCCGGCGCATCGAACCGACCGTCCTTTTTCCACGAGGGAGTCACGCATGTCGTTTCTCGCCGCGCGTGAACCGGTACCCGGCAACGCGCAACCGGCCACCGGGGTTGGGGCCGACCTGGAACAACTCGGCTTTGACGCTGGCGCGCACCTGCTGGTCAAGCTGGCGCTCGCCCGGGTGGACGTGGGGCACTGCATCGCGGTACGCGGACAGGCGCCGGGATGGCAGGCGCAGCTGGCGGCCTGGTGCCGTGCCCAGGGACATGCGATCGTGCCCGCGTCCGATGGCGGGCACGCGGTCCCTGGCTACGCGCAAGACACTGTATGGGTCCGCAAGGGCTCCGCGCAGGCCGGACGCTGGCGCGGTGCGGTGCAGACCGGACACAGCGATCCGCGCGCCGAGCGGGCGGTCGCGGAGCAGGCCCAGCCGTTCTGGGGGCTGGCCGCCCGGGGCGCCGACGTCGAGGCGGGTTCGCCCGCCTTCGATTTCCGCCTGACGGACAAGACGCAGATGTGGACCGACAGTGCCGGCGACCTCTACGCGCAGGCTGTGGCCGCACAATGGAGCGCCGACCACGATATCGATTGGGGCGATGCACCGGTGTTGCCTGACGTCATCGAAGCTGCAATTGTCCAGATCATGACCTACATGGTCGAAAACGAGAACGCGGCGCTCATCGTGCCCGCGCGCTTTCTCGGGCAACTGCATCCGCATTATCGGGAACTGCAGGCGGCACTGGCCATCCAGGTGGCCGACGAAGCCCGGCATATCGACGTGTTCACGCGCCGCATTCGCCGCCACGGCCGCGAGCCCGCGCTGTCGACCGCCGGAGGCCAGGCCTCGCTCAAGAGCCTCCTGGACGAGAACGATTTCTCGGTGGCGGGCTTCCTGCTGTCGGTGCTGGGCGAAGGCACCTTCGTCAACCTGCTGCAATTCCTGCAGACCCGGGCCCCTGACCCGCTCACCCGCCAGATCGCCCGGCTGGCTGCGCGCGACGAGGCGCGCCACGTTGCACTGGGCATGTCGCATCTCCTTTACCGCCTTGAGCGCGAGCCGGACTTGCGTCACCGCTTGGCCCGGGCGGTAGAGCAACGGCACGATGCGTTGGCTGGCACCGCTGGCCTGAACGAGGAGGTGTTCGACGCCCTCATCCTTGTGGCCGCAGGCGAGCTCAGCCCGGGCGCGATCGCTACAGGCGCGCAGCACGTGCAGCAACTGATGCGCGACATGGCCGCGGGGCGCTACGCCAAACTGATCCGGCTGGGGTTCGAGCGCGGCAAGGCCGAGCAACTGGCGGCGCTGCACACAAGCAATTTCATGTAGACGGTGCGCGCCGATTCATCGTGGGAACAGCCTTATGCGTTCGCGCTTGCGCGCGGTCCGGTCTCGCGCATGAACATCGCGAGCACCGTTGCGAGTGCGATGCCACCGAGCAGCCACGCGCTGGCTGCGCGGAACACCGGCAGGTTCATTGCGCCGCCGTTCGCGAAGTGGGCGAGCAGCTTGCCGTACGCGGGCGTGAGCAACGCGCTGAACGCGAACACCAGGAAATTGATCGCGCCGGTGGCGCTGCCCTTCACATTGTCCGGATTGACTTCCTTGATCACCGTGTAGGGCAGCATGGCCGCGCCGGAGCCGATGCCCAGCAGCAGGCCGAGCACGTAAGGCGGCGCCACGCCGGCCGGCAGATAGTAAATGCCTGCGACCGACACAAGCATGAGCAGCGCGCCGGCGATCAACACCGGCTTGCGGCGACCCAGACGGTCGGACAGGTAGCCTAACAGCGGGCAGCCGATCACCCAGCCGAGCGGCACCATGCTCGCGCGATTGACGGCTTCCCCATAGCTGACGTCGAGACCGTTGTGCAGGAACGGAATGCCCCAGATCATGTCGCCTATCGTAGTCGGCAAGAACAGCAGGCCGGCGCAGATGCCGCAAAGATACGACTGCGGATTGGTCATCACTGTCTTGTACGGCGCGAACATCTTCATCCACGAGCCCTGGCTGGCGGGGCTGTGGTCATGGGCTGTCGGCGTCGCGACGAGCACCAGCACGGCGACTAAAAGGATGACGAGGCCGGACAGCCACCAAAACTGCTGCCACGTGATGAGGCCGTGAATCAGCGGCGCAACGGCGAACTGACCCGCGGAGCCGCCCAGCATGCCGAAGCATTGCGTGAAGCCGACCGCCGTCGCGAGAGAACGCGGGGGAAAGCCATGCGTGGCGAGATACACCGCGCCGATGAAGCCACACGCCGAACCGGCGCCTTGCAGCAGGCGGCCGATCTGCGCGGCCTCCACGCTGCCTAGACCGAACAGTACCGCCCCGATGGCAACGAGAACGATGCCGGCCGGGATGACGGCCTTGCCGCCGAGCCGATCGAGCAACGCACCGCAAACGATCGAGAACAGCGCGTAAGTGTAGTAGTACAGACCGACGAGCGCGCCCACGCCCAGCGCATCGCGGGCGAACGCAGTACTCAACTCGGGTATCATCACGCCCGGCGCGGAACGCAGCATGTACTGCATGAAGTAGAACGCGGCACAAAAAAGCCAGGCGATGACGAAACCAATATGTATTTGGCCGCGGTCTGGTGAACTATTTGCAGTGCTTACGACATTGCTGGACATGGTTCGATTCCATTGAGTTGACGATCGACCGAGTACGGGCCAGTGTGCGGCGCAGATGCCAAGTCGCCGCGCACTGGCGGACTGCACTACCGGAACAGATTGACCTTGGCGAGGTCAATAAGCTCCTTGCCTCGACCGTCCAGGACGGCACGAAGCATAAACACCCCAAAGTGATAAGTTTGGTCGGCGGTGGTCGCCGGAGGCATCACGAGCTCCTGGCGTGCGCTCACTACGTCGACCAGAGCCGGACCCGGATGGGCGAATGCTTCGCGTAGGGCTCCTTCCAGCGCCTCAGGGTGATCGACGCGCACGCCTTTGATGCCGATCGCGTTGGCCATCGCGGCGAAGTTCGGATTTTTCAGATCACATCCCGTATCAAGGAATCCACTGGCCTTCATCTCCATTTCCACGAAGCCCAGCGTTCCATTGTTGAGTACGACGACTTTGACCGGCAAACCTGTTTGAATCAGCGTCAAAAACTCACCCATCATCATGGTGAAGCCGCCGTCACCGGACATCGAAATCACCTGCCGGTCCCTGAAAGCGGCCTGCGCGCCAATCGAGTGCAACAGCGAATTGGCCATCGAGCCGTGATTGAACGAACCAACCAGGCGTCGTTTGCCGTTCATCTTCAGATATCTGGCTGTCCATGCGATGGGGGTTCCGACGTCGCAGGAGAAGATGGCATCCTCGTCCGCGAGTTCGCTGACGAGGCGGGTCACGTACTGCGGATGGATGATGCTGCTGCCCGCTTCCGGCTCCGCCAGCGCATCCAGACTCTTGCGAGCCTTGTGATAGTCGTCGAGCGCGCGCTTCAGGAAGCTGCTGTCCGCTTTCTCCTGGATCATTGGAAGCAGTTCAGTGAGCGTATCCTTGACTGTTCCCAATACGCCGAGCTCGATCGGGCATCGATTGCCGAGCGCTTCGGCCCTTGTATCGACTTGCGCAATGGTCACCTTCTCCGGGTAGAACTGTCGATACGGGAAGTCGGTCCCCAACATCAGGAGCATGTCGCAGCTCTTCATCGCCGAATAACCGGAGGCGAACCCGACAAGCCCCGTCATGCCCACATCGAACGGGTTATCGTATTCGATGTACTCCTTTCCACGCAGCGAGTGCACGATCGGCGCTTTCAGCTTGCGGGCGAGTTCTACGACTTCCGTGTGGGAATCCTTGCAACCCGCCCCGCAAAGCAACGTCACGCGCGACGACCGGTTCAACAGACGCGCGAGTTCCGAGACTTCGTCGTTCGATGGGCGAATCACCGGAGCGCTAGGCACGCTCCACTTCGGCGCTGGTTTAGTGAGAGGACCGAGTGCCACATTTCCAGGTATGACAACAACGGCGACGCCTTTACGCGCAACGGCTGTTCGGATGGCACGGCCCAAAATTTGCGGAAGTTGATCAGGACTATGGACGAGTTCGACGTAGTGACTACATTCCTTGAACAGCACTTCGGGATGGGTGGACTGAAAATAGTCGATGCCGATTTCCGAACTTGGGATATGCGCGGCGATAGCGAGTACAGGAACACCGCTGCGCTGGCAGTCGAACAAGCCGTTGATCAGGTGCAGGTTCCCCGGGCCGCAGCTCCCGCAACAGACGGCGAGTTGCCCCGTAAGATGAGCCTCGGCTCCAGCGGCGAAAGCCGCGCTTTCCTCATGCCGCATGTGAACCCATTCAATCGAACCGTCTCGGCGCAGGGAATCAGTGAATCCATTGAGCGAATCCCCCACCACACCGTACACACGCTTCACTCCCGCATTGACTAGTGCACCAACCATGTAGTCGGCAGCTATCGTGGTCATTTCACATCTCCATAGGTCAAAGGCCATTTCGAAAAATGGCGGTACGGCAAGATAAAGGAGTATTGACTGAATTGCACGGTTCGTCGTGCCATGTTCTGGATGATAGGTGGCGAGGCGAGGAACCGCTATTACATGAATCTGGAATCAGCCCGCGAGGCGATTGGCGCTCGATGCTTGTTGAGCAACGCGCCCAGGCGCCTGGACGTGCCTCGGATTACATAAACATGCAATGTCCCGGCCGAGCACGAGGTTATATGGTGCGTCCGTGGACGCTCTGCACAGGGCGTAATGCCCGTTCGGCATGGTGAAACGCCCGCTTACGCCGCGCGGCGAAGCAGTCCGCATCCGCCTTGAGGATGCAACGTCGACTGGACTCATCTTACTAACCTGGCGCTGGCGCGATGCCTTCGTGCAACCGTGCGGGTCCCTCGCAATCTCGCAAAATGGAGCTACTTATGGCCTATGAACTGTTGACCCCCGACACATGCGCGCTCGCGCTTATCGACCATCAGCCGCAGATGTTCTTCGGCACGCACTCGCACGAGCGCACGACCATCTTGCACAACGTCCAGATCCTCGCGAAAAGCGCGAAGCTTTTCAAGGTGCCGACCGTTCTGACGACGGTCGCCGCCGACTCTTTTAGCGGCCATCTGCTGCCGGAAGTGCAGTCGGTGTTTCCGCAGACGAAGCCGATCGATCGCACGTCGATGAACTCGTGGGAAGACAAGGGCTTTCGCGACGCGATCAAGGCGGCTGGCCGCAAGAAGATCGTGATCGCGGGCCTGTGGACGGAAGTGTGCGTCGCATTCCCGAGCGTGCAGATGCTGAGCGAAGGCTTCGAAATCTACGTGCCGACGGACGCCTGCGGCGACATCACCGAAGAAGCCCATGAGCGTGCCGTACAGCGCGTCGTGCAGGCGGGCGCGGTGCCCATGACGTCGGTGCAGTTCCTGTGCGAACTGCAACGCGACTGGGCGCGTGGCGAGACGTACGACGGCGTCATGGAGATCTTCAAGGCGCACACCGCGTATGGCATCGGCGTGCGCTACGCGAAGCAGATTTTCGGCGAGCACACCAGCGAAGCGACCTGATCGGCGCCGATCACCCCACGCATTCCCGCCATGCGTCACGCGCGACGCTGCTGTCGTCGCGCGTGCGACGCGCCTGAACAAGACCCTGGAGAGCGACGATGACCGCACCCATTCAACCTGCCCGCGTTGCGGACCTGGTGATCTATAACGGCAAGATTGCGACGCAGGACGACAAGCGTTCGTTCGTGACGGCGCTCGCCATCGCGCAAGGCGAGATTGTCGCGAGCGGCAACGATCACGACATGATGCAATGGGCGAACCATGCCACGCGCCGCATCGATCTGCAGGGACGCACAGTCATACCCGGTCTCAATGATTCGCATCTTCATGTCATCCGCGGCGGCCTGAACTTCAATATGGAACTGCGCTGGGATGGCGTGCCAACGCTGCGCGACGCGCTCGCGATGCTGCGTGCGCAGGTTGCGCGCACACCTGCGCCGCAATGGGTGCGCGTGGTCGGCGGGTGGAACGAATTTCAGTTCGCGGAGAAGCGCGGGCCGACACTCGAAGAAATCAACGCGATCGCGCCCGATACGCCCGTCTTCATCCTGCACCTCTACGACAGCGCGCTGTTGAATGGGGCGGCGCTGCGTGCCGTCGGCTATGATCGCGACACGCCGAATCCGCCCGGCGGCGAGATCCAGCGCGACCGCCGCGGCAATCCGACGGGCATGCTGATCGCGCGTCCGAACGCGGGACTGCTGTACGCGACGCTTGCCAAAGGGCCGAAGATGCCGTTCGACGATCAGTTGAATTCGTCGCGGCAATTCATGCGCGAGCTGAACCGCTTGGGCGTGACGAGCGCTATCGATGCGGGCGGCGGCTATCAGTCCTATCCCGACGATTACGCGGTCATCATGGAACTCGCGAAGCGCAACGAATTGACGGTGCGCATCGCCTACAACCTGTTCACGCAGAACGCGCGGAAGGAAGTCGAGGACTTCGCGAAGTGGGTCAAGGCCACCAAGCCCGGCGACGGCGACGATTTTCTGAAAATGAACGGCGCAGGCGAAATGCTCGTGTTCTCCGCCGCGGATTTCGAAGATTTTCTGGAGCCGCGTCCCGACCTGCCGGACGCGATGGAAAGCGAACTCGAAGCTGTCGTGCGGCTGCTCGTGCAAAACCGCTGGCCGTTCCGGCTGCATGCCACTTACGACGAATCGATCGAACGTTTTCTCAACGTGTTCGAGCGCGTGAACGAAGACACGCCGTTCGGCGGGCTGCGCTGGTTCTTCGACCACTGCGAAACCATTTCGGCGCGCAATATCGAACGCATTGCCGCGCTGGGCGGGGGCATCGCCGTCCAGCACCGGATGGCGTATCAGGGCGAATACTTTATCGCCCGCTATGGCGCCGAAGCCGCCGCGCGCACGCCGCCTGTGCGGCAGATGCTGGCGGCGGGGCTGCCCGTCGGCGCAGGGACGGACGCGACGCGCGTCGCGAGCTTCAATCCGTTCGTTTCATTGTATTGGCTTGTTTCGGGACGCACGGTGGGCGGCACGCCGTTGTACGCGGCGCGGGACCGGCTGGATCGCATGGAGGCGCTGCGCCGCTATACGGTCGGCAGCGCATGGTTCTCGAACGACGAGACGCGCAAGGGCGCGCTCGTGCCTGGCCAGCTTGCCGATTTCGCGGCACTCTCGGACGACTATTTCACGATAGCCGAGGACGACATCAAGCATCTGACGTCGGTGCTGACGGTCGTCAATGGCCGCGTCGTCTACGCCGCCGACGAATTCGAATCGTTCGACCCGCCCGCGCTGCCGGTCAGCCCGACGTGGTCGCCGGTCGCGGAGTTCGGCGGCTATGCACGCTATCGGCCGGCCGCACCGCTGCAGCAGTCGTGCAACGACGCGTGCGGGAACCCGTGCGGCGTGCATCGTCATGCGCATGCGTGGGCGTGGCGCAGCAACGTGCCCGCCAGCGACGCGAACACGTTCTGGGGCGCGCTCGGTTGCAGTTGCTTCGCGTTCTAGTCGCAAGCAGGCAATGAA
>Ga0310811_10003397_pt1 | contig 20008 bp, 15 predicted proteins | sample YCmetagenome_FD_207642 | JGI IMG/M metagenome (GOLD analysis project Ga0310811, IMG submission 207642) | Soil microbial communities from experimental microcosm in Duke University, North Carolina, United States - YC | ecosystem: Engineered > Artificial ecosystem > Soil microcosm > Unclassified ...
CCAGCAGGTCGAAGGGCAGTCACTGGCGCTGCCCTCGTCCGACGTATCGCTCATTGCGCTGTTCCTGCAGGCGCACTGGGTCGTGAAATCCGTGATGCTCGGGCTGCTCGCCTGCTCGGTCTGGGTCTGGGCGATCGCGATCGACAAGATTTTCCTGTACTCGCGCACCAAGCGCGCCATGGACCGTTTCGAGCAGGCGTTCTGGTCCGGGCAATCGATCGAGGAGCTTTACCGCGCGCTGTCGGCCAAGCCGACGCAGTCGATGGCGGCGTGTTTCGTCGCCGCCATGCGCGAGTGGAAGCGCTCGTTCGAGAGCCAGTCGCGCTCGTTTGCCGGCCTGCAGATGCGGATCGAAAAGGTGATGAATGTCTCGATCGCCCGCGAGGTCGAACGGCTGGAACGGCGGCTGCTGGTGCTGGCGACCGTCGGTTCCGCCGGGCCCTTCGTCGGCCTGTTCGGCACCGTCTGGGGCATCATGTCGAGCTTCCAGTCGATCGCGGCCTCGAAAAACACCTCGCTGGCGGTGGTGGCGCCGGGCATCGCGGAGGCGCTGTTTGCCACCGCAATCGGCCTTATCGCCGCCATTCCGGCGACTATTTTCTACAATAAGTTCATTTCCGAGGTGAACCGGCAGGCCCAGCGGCTGGAAGGGTTCGCCGACGAATTTTCAGCTATTTTGTCGCGCCAGATCGACGAGCGGGCGTGATGAGCGGTATATTATGACCATACGGGTGAGCACCATATCATGGCGATGAACATGGCAGGTTCGTCGGGGGGTGGCGGACGCCGCGGCCGGCGCAAGCCCGTCATGGCGGAGATCAACGTCACGCCGATGGTCGACGTGATGCTGGTGCTGTTGATCATCTTCATGGTGTCGGCGCCGCTTTTGACGGTCGGCGTTCCGCTCGACCTGCCGCAGACCCAGGCCAAGAGCCTGGAGCAGGACAAGACGCCGCTGCAGCTCTCGGTCGATACAAGGGGCCGGGTGTTCATCAACGATACCGAAGTGGCGATGGCCGACCTGATACCGAAATTAAAGGCCATTACCGACGCCCGCGGCGGCATGGACGAGCGTATATATATGCGGGCGGACAAGAAGGCCGATTACGGAACCGTGGCGAGAGTGATGGGGCAGTTGTCCGGCGCCGGCTTCAAGCGGCTGGCGCTCGTCACCGAAGTGGAGCAGGGGTCCTAGGCGGGTGAAGCTGAAGGTCGACAAGACACTGGCGGCGTCGATTGCCCTGCACGTCATCGTGATCGGGTGGGGACTGGTGTCGTTTTCGACCAGGGCGTTCGAGTCGATCCCGGAAGAATCCTTGCCCGTCGACATCATCTCCGCCGACCAGCTCGCCAAGGTCACCGCCGGCATCAAGACCGGCAAGAAGGAAAATCCCAGGCCGCTGGTCGAGAAAGTCGCCGAGGCCAAGCCGGTCGACGACGCCGTCGGCAAGATCACCGAGAAGGCGCCGGTCGTGACCGACACCGCGCCGCAGCCCAAGGTCGAAGAAAAGCCGGTCGAGAAGAAACCCGACCCGCCGAAGCCGGTGGCCGAGAAGCCGAAGGAAGAGCCGAAGCCGGAGAAGAAGGCGGAGCAGCCCAAGATCGACCCGATTGCGGAAGCCCTGAAGAAGGAAGAAAAGAAACCGCCGCCGAAGCCGGTGGCCCAGGCCGCCAAGCCGCCGGAACCGGCGAAGCCGAAGACCGAGCGCGCGTTCGACCAGTCGAAGATCGCAGCCCTGCTCGACAAACGCGATCCCTCGCGCCAGGCCGTGACCGGCGACACGCTGAATTCCAATGCGGCGCTTGGTCTTGCCCATGGCAAGTCCGCGGACAATTCCGCGACCTGGGGCGCGATGTTCAAGCAGCAGGTCGAGCGCTGCTGGAAGAAGCCGTATGGCGGCATCGAGGTGCAGCAAACGGAAGCCGCTTTCGCGATCCGCCTGAAGCGCGACGGTACGCTGGAGGGCATGCCGGTGCCGGAAGGCACCCCGGCGACGCCGTACTTGCGCGTCTATCAGGAGAGTGCGCTGCGCGCGATCATCGAATGCCAGCCGTACAATCTGCCGGCGGCGTTCTTCGAGGAATGGAAATATTTTGCGCCCGTGTTCACGGAACGAAAGACCTGAAGCTTTCGTAATTTGGTGGTCACCTCCCGGCAATCACGGATATGAGCAAAGTCGAAACGATGACTTACAAAGATGGATTGCCGAACATGCCGTATCGCCCGAGCCGCCGGCAGGTCATTGCGGGAATGGCGTCGGCCGGCCTGCTGACCGGCAGTCGCAGCGCGCTTGCCCAGGCGCCGAAGCGCGTGCAGATTCCCGACGGTGAGTTCTCACCCTTGCCGATCGCGATCCCGAATTTCGTGGCGGGCACGCCGGCGGATGCCGAAGTCGGCGTCGGCGTATCCCAGGTCATCACCAACAATCTCAAGCGCAGCGGGTTGTTCGCCCCGATCGATCCGGCGGCGTTCATCGAGCGCATTTCCAATATCGACACCGCGCCGCAGTTTGCGAACTGGAAGACCATCAGCGCGCAGGCGCTGGTGACCGGCCGCATGACGCGGCAGGGCGACGGCCGCCTCAAGGCCGAATTCCGCCTCTGGGACGTCAACACCGGCCAGCAGCTCACCGGCCAGCAATATTTCACCTCGCCGGAATACTGGCGGCGGATCGCGCACATCATCTCCGACCAGATCTACGAGCGCCTGACCGGCGAGAAGGGCTATTTCGACAGCCGCGTGGTGTTCATCGACGAGACCGGATCGAAGGAGCGCCGCGTCAAGCGGCTGGCGCTGATGGACCAGGACGGCGCCAATGTCCGCTACTTGACCAAGGGCGCCGATCTGGTGCTGACGCCGCGGTTCTCGCCGTCGACCCAGGAAATCACCTACATGGAGTTCGGCCAGGGCGATCCCCGCGTCTACCTGTTCAACATCGAGACCGGACAACGCGAGGTGGTCGGCAATTTCCCCGGCATGTCGTTCTCGCCGCGGTTCTCGCCGGACGGCCAGCGGGTGATCATGAGCCTGCAGCAGGGTGGCAATTCGAACCTGTTCGTGATGGATTTGCGCTCGAAATCGACCACGCGGCTTACCGATACGCCGGCGATCGACACCTCGCCGTCCTATGCGCCGGACGGGACCCGCATCTGTTTCGAATCCGATCGCGGCGGCAAGCCGCAGATCTACGTGATGCCCGCGACCGGCGGCGGCGCGCAGCGCATCTCGTTTGGCGAGGGCAGCTACTCGACGCCGGTGTGGTCGCCGCGCGGCGACTACATCGCCTTCACCAAGCAGGGCGGCGGGCAATTCGCCATCGGCATCATGAAGACCGACGGCTCGGGTGAACGAATCCTGACCTCGGGCTTCCACAATGAGGGGCCGACGTTTGCGCCGAACGGGCGCGTCGTGATGTTCTTCCGCGATCCCGGCGGCAACAGCGGGCCGTCCCTGTTCACCGTCGACATTTCCGGGCGCAACGAATTGCGGGTTCCGACCCCCGGATTCGCGTCCGATCCGGCGTGGTCGCCGCTGTTGTCCTGAGCCCTCACACGCTGGCGTGAAGGTGTCATGCGGCCGATCGGCAAACATTGCCTAGCTTGCTGATTTATCGGGCAGATTCCCACAACCAGAAATGCATGGCAACGTCTTGGTAACGATATTCCCTCAGAAAGACTTCATCTGCGGTGGGTAAGACTACGCTTCCGAACAGGACGGCGTACACCCCACATGCAGCTCGCAAACCAGAGCGGAGAACCCGGTCAGAAGATGTCGCCGTCGATTTACGCGGCGCTGATCGATTCGCTATTCACCGATCCTGGACCGATGTTTGCCGGTGCGCTTTGCGCCGCCGTCGCCGCTGTCATGACTGCGGCGAAGACCGGTAACGTGTGGCTATGGCCGTGCGTCGCGCTGCTCGTCGTCACCGGCGCGTTGCGCGCGCTCGACACGCGGCAATACCAGAAGCTCCGCGACAACCTGTCGCCCGAGGACGTCGCACGCTGGGAAGTGCGCTACCAGTTCGGCGCGATGCTTTATGCGGCAGCGCTCGGACTCTGGTGCCTGGTCGTGCTGATGGGCAGCGACGATGCCGTGACCCACATGATCGCGACCTCGGTTACGCTTTGCTACATCGCGGCCGGCGGCGGCCGCACCTACGGCCGCCCGTGGATCTTCCACTTGCAGATGCTGCTGGCCTGCGGTCCGCTGACGGTGGCGCTGGCCGCGCACGGCAGTCCCTATTACATCGGAATGGCGCTGTTGAACGTGCTGTTTTTCTTCGCGCTGAAGCACATCTCATCCAGCCTGCAGAAGATTTTCGTGCGCGCGCTGATTGCGCGCGAACGCGAGGCGGCGCTCGCGAGCCAGTTCGACACCGCGCTGAACAACATGCCGCACGGCCTGTCGATGTTCCGCGCCGACGGGCGGCTGGCCGTGATGAACCACCGCTTCAGCGAGATGATGAACCTGTCCGACGATTTCGTGCAGCAGGGCGCCGAAGTGTCGGATATCTGCTCGGCCTGCGTCGTCGCCGGATCGATCTCCGCGTCGAGCGCCAGGCTGATCCTGCGCGAAGTCGAGAATTCGCAGGCCGGCGAGATCATCACCACCGATCCCGACATCAACAAGAACCGGTCGCTGTCCTGGACCTTCCAGCCGATGGTCGGCGGCGGCACGGTCGTGCTGGTGGAAGACATCACCGAGCGCAAGGATGCGGAAGCCCGGATCAGTCATCTGGCCCGCTACGACGAACTCACCGAACTGCCCAACCGGGTCAATTTCCGCGACGAGATCGGCCGCCTGCTGATGGTCCAGCAGGGCGCCGACCGGCTCTCGGCGCTGTTGTTCGTCGACCTCGACCAGTTCAAGCAGGTCAACGACACGCTCGGCCATCCCTGCGGCGACCAGTTGCTGTGCGCGGTCGCCGACCGCCTGCGCGAGATGCTGCGGCCGGAGGACTTCGTGGCGCGGTTCGGCGGCGACGAATTCGTCGTGTTCCAGCAGAACATCAATTCGCACGAGGACGCGGCCGGCCTCGCCCGGCGCATCGTCGACCGCCTGAGCGAGCGCTACAAGATCGACAATCATCTGGTCGAGATCGGCGCCAGTGTCGGCATCGCCATGACATCCGCCGGCGTCAGCGCCGATACGCTCTTGAAGAACGCCGATATGGCGCTGTACCGCGCCAAGGCCGACGGCCGCGGTACCTTCTGCTTCTTCCGCGACGAAATGGCGCAAACCGTCGAGGCGCGCCGTATCCTGGAACTCGACCTGCGCAAGGCGCTGGCGAACGAGGAATTCGAGCTGTTCTATCAGCCGCTGGTGAATCTCAAGTCCGGCAAGATCGCGACCTGCGAAGCGCTGCTGCGCTGGAATCATCCGGTCCGCGGCACGGTGTCCCCGATCGATATCATTCCGGTCGCCGAGGACATGGGACTGATCGTCGATCTCGGCCGCTGGATCCTGCGCAAGGCCTGCATGGAATGCATGAAGTGGCCCGAAGCCGTCAGCGTCGCGGTCAACTTCTCGCCGCAGCAATTCCACCAGCGCGACGTGCTGAGCGAAGTGCGCTACGCGCTCGAGGTCTCCGGGCTGCCCGCGCACCGCCTCGAGATCGAGATCACCGAATCCTCGCTGCTGCGCAACACGCAGCTGACGCACGATGTGCTGTCGCAGCTGCATTCGCTCGGCGTGCGGATCTCGCTCGACGATTTCGGCACCGGCTATTCGAGCCTGAGCTATTTGCACAACTTCCCGTTGCAGAAAGTGAAGATCGACCGCTCGTTCCTCGAAGGCATCGATTCCGATCGTCCGCTGACGCTGCTGCGCGGCGTGGCGCGGCTGTCGGCGGATCTCGGCATGTCGGTCGTGGTCGAGGGTATCGAAACCAACGAGCAGCTCGAACTGATCAGCGCCGATGGCGCGGTGACCGAGGCGCAGGGCTATCTGTTCAGCCGACCGGTTCCCGCGATCCGGATTCGCCAACTGCTGAACGCTTCCCACGGCCGCCGCTCGGACGAGCCGCTGGTCGCGGTTCCCTCTCGATCCATCGCATGACGGCTCCGTAAAAATCCGGATAGAGGGTCACGATATCCTGGTCATGCAGTTAACCCTAACATCTCGATTGCTTTGCAAAAAGGTTAAGGAGCTGTTAATGATTTAGGGTGCCCGCAGAGGTTGTTCGTGCGGTGCGAGGAGTAATGAATGAGAGCCGCCGCTGAAGTAACCGCCTTGTTTCCTGAACGCAGCGCGGACCCTCTGGAACATGTGGATTATCGCCTCGCCGAGACCCCGGAGGAAAAGGACGAGATTTATCGTCTGCGCTACCGCGCTTATCTGCGCGAGGGAGCGATCCTGCCTTCCGAATCCGAGCGCGTCACCGATCGCTACGACGACGAACCGAACAACTTCACGTTCGGCGTCTACTATCGCGGTGAACTCTACAGCTCGATCCGCGTCAGCGTTCTCTGCGGCAAGTGGCGGGGGTCGCCGTCATCCGAGATGTTCAGCGAAATGCTGCATCCCTATCTCGACCGCGGCAAAACCATCATTGACCCGACGCGCTTCGTGGCCGATCCCGACAAGGCGAGGATTTTTCCGGAACTGCCTTACGTCACCGTGCGGCTTGGCTATGTCGCATGCGGCCATTTCAACGCGGATATCGGGCTTGCCAATGTCCGCCCCGAGCACCGGGCGTTCTACAAGAAGGTCTTTTTGCAGAGCCCGATGGGCGAACCCAAATTGTTCCCTGGCCTGATCAAGCCGGTCGGACTGATGGCCGCCAATTATCACGACATTCGTGACCGGGTGTTCCAGCGCTTCCCGTTCATGCGTTCGAGCGCGTTCGAACGGCGGATGCTGTTCCAGCGCACAGGCGAGCGCCCGTGGACGCCGCACGACGTCGTGACCTCGCTCGAGCGCACCTCGATCGTTCCGAACGCCTGAGCGGCCGGGCCCGATCCGGCCCCTGAACCGTCCGTAGAACAGGGTGAGCGCCTTCCGGCCTGATAAATCAGGGCCGAAACTGCGATTTCGGCGCCGTATGCGCTTGCCTTCACCGTCGCGCCACATTTACAAATCATTAACCATCGCGGTCGCTTTTCGCGGTTCGTCGGCATTTGACCGGGTTTGGCAACATCCCATCAAGGTTGACGGAACGTTCGCTTAACCATCGCCCTGTAGACCGGATGACAGTGGAATAACGTGAGCGTGGAGGCTCCGGAATGAAACATCAAATGCGTATCCTCCAGGGATTAAAGCTGGCCGCGGTGCTTGCGGTGGCGCTGTCGATGGGCGCCTGCGCCAACAAGAACCTCGGCGCCGAAGGCGCAATGGCGAGTGCGGCGACCCCGGGCAGCCAGCAGGACTTCGTGGTTAATGTCGGCGACCGCGTGTTCTTCGAGAGCGACCAGACCGAATTGAGCCCGCAGGCGATCGCGACGCTGGAAAAGCAGGCGCAGTGGCTGCAGACCTACAACCGCTACTCCTTCACCATCGAGGGACACGCGGACGAGCGCGGCACCCGCGAATACAACATCGCGCTCGGTGCGCGGCGCGCCCAGTCGGTGCGGAGCTATCTCGCCTCGCGCGGCATTGATGCCAACCGGATGCGCACGATCTCCTATGGCAAGGAGCGCCCGGTGGCGGTGTGTAACGACATCTCCTGCTGGTCGCAGAACCGCCGCGCCGTCACGGTGCTGAACGCCAGCTCCTGAAGAGTTCGCAAGCTCGACGAGAATTCAACCGGCGCCCTCGGGCGCCGGTTTTATTTTGCCCTCGGGATGAAATCGCGGATCGCGGCCAGCGTCTGCTCGGGCGCATCCTGTATGCAGGCGTGGCGGCAGTCGGCGAAGCGTTCGAACCGCACCAGATGCGGCGGTAGTGCTGCTGCGATATCGGCCTGGCTCTCGATCGGGTGGATAGGATCGTCCTCGCCGCCAAGCACCAATGTCGGGCACTGGATGCGGTGCAGGTCCGGGAAGAAGTTGAAGCTGCGGCTCTCGCCGCCGGGTTTCGTAAACCATTGCAGCACCTCGCCCCGGCTGACGGCGCGCCGCGCCATGTCCGGATCGCGCGGGACGCGTGTGTAGTGCGGCATGGCGAGCCGCACCCAGGCGGCAACCGAGGCCTGGTCCGGATGGCCCTGTTCTTCCAGAAAGCGCCGCCGCGCCAGGGCGCCGACCTGCCTGCCGCCGAACCGCTCGAACAGCGCTACCCGCTGCTCCAGATAGGAGCCGCCGGCGGCTTCGGTGCTGATCAGGATCAGCCGGGAAGGGTGGGTTGGGTGGCGCGTGGCGTAGGCGAGTGCGACCATGCCGCCGAACGAGGCGCCCAGCACGATCGGATCGACGATACCCAGCGCCTGGCAGAACGCCTGCACGTCGTCGCCCCATTGCGCCAGATTCCACCCCTCCCGCGCGCCATCCTCGCTGCGGCCATTGCCGCGATGGTCGAGATAGACGATCTGGGCGATATCGGCCAAAGCCGAATAGGCCGGCCGGTAGACCGAGTGGTCGAAGCCGGGCCCGCCGTGAAGCATCAGCAGCGCCGGCTTTTCCCGCATCATCGGGCCGTCGGGGACGAATTTTGTGCCCTCTACGTCAAAGAACAGCCGCACCCCGTTCACGGACACGTGCATGGTCGGGTCCCCCTTGCTGGATGAACGGCAGTCCAACCAAGCCGCTTGCTTGTTTTGAAGCTGATACTAAACCATAGCGAAATCCAGCGTTCGGATTCGGAAACACCAGTCACAATTCCGGCGTACTCCCTCTCTCAATGTGGCGGGCTTTCGATGTCACGCCGATTTTCGTCGTCAGGGCAAAATGTCATCCAGGTTTCTTAATGCTACCGGCGCCGCCGCGATCGCAGCGTTGCTGGCTTTCACCTCTCAGGCGTCCGCGCAATCCGACGATGCCGATCTCGAGATGCGGATCCAGCGGCTCGAAAACCAGCTGCGGCAACTGACCGGCCAGAACGAGGAGCTGCAATATCGCAACCGCCAGCTCGAGGAGCGGCTGAGGCAGCTCGGCGGCGGCGCGGCCGTGGCGCCTGCCGGCCAGCCCCCGGCGGCTCAGCCCGGCGTTGCCGCGGTACCGCCGCCGGCTCAGCCCAATCCGCTCCCGCGGCAGCCCCAGGGACAGCCGGGCTACCCGCAGGGGCAAGCGGCCTATCCGCAGGCGCAGCCTGGCTACGAGCAGCCGCAGATCGCGGCGCCCGCGCCGATCATGCAGGAGCCGGCCGCGCCGCCGGCCCTTGGCCGCCGCCGTGGCGACGCCTTCGACCCAAACCAGAATCCGAACGCTCCCGGCGCGCCGCGCGCACTCGGCGGCGGCCAGTTGCCGATCGCCAATGAAGCGCCCGTGGGGGCTCCCGGCGGACGCGGGCCCGGCGAGCCGCTCGACCTCGGCGCGACCAGCCCGCTCGGTTCCGGCCCGGCACTGCCGCCAGCGCGCGTGCCCGGCGCCAGTGCCGCGCTGACCACTCTGCCGCCCTCGGCAACGCCAAAGGACGAATTCGATCTCGGCATCGGCTACATGCAGCGCAAGGACTATGCGCTGGCCGAAGAGACCATGAAGAACTTTGCGCAGAAATATCCGAGCGATCCACTGATCGCGGATTCGCAATACTGGCTCGGCGAGAGCTATTTCCAGCGCCAGCAATATCGCGACGCTGCGGAAGCCTTTCTCGGTGTGACCACCAAGTTCGACAAGTCGGCCAAGGCACCGGACTCGCTGCTGCGGCTCGGCCAGTCGCTGGCGGCGTTGAAGGAAAAGGAAGCCGCCTGCGCCGCCCTTGGCGAAGTGACGCGGAAATATCCGCGCGCCTCGGCCGGCGTCAAGGCAGCCGTCGACCGTGAGCAGAAGCGGGTAAAGTGCTAAGACGGCAGTCAGTCGGGGCCGTCATCGGCCTCGATCTCAGCCGGCGGTCCCGATGCCAGACGACGACCATTCCGCGATCACGGTAAGCCAGGCCAAAAGCCTGTTCGCAGACTGGAAGTCTGCGCCCGCGATCGTGCTCGCGGTCTCCGGCGGTCCTGATTCCATCGCCCTGATGTGGCTCGCGGCGCGCTGGCGCCGTACGCTGACGCGCGGGCCGCGATTGATCGCGGTCACCGTCGATCATGGTCTGCGGCCGGAAGCCGCGCGCGAGGCACGTGAGGTCAAGCGTCTCGCCAGGCAGCTCGATCTGCCCCATCGCACGCTGCGCTGGCGCGGGGCCAAACCGAAGACGGGCGTGCCGGCGGCCGCCCGGGCCGTCCGCTATCGCCTGCTGGCAGAGATGGCGCGGGCGAGCGGGGCGACGCATATCCTCACCGCGCATACAAGCGACGACCAGGCCGAGACATTGCTGATGCGGATGCTGCGCGGCAGCGGCATTGCCGGTCTCGCGGCGATGGCGCGCCAGTCGGAGCGCGAAGGCGTATGGCTGGCGCGGCCGCTGCTGGATATCCCGAAATCGCAACTGGTCGCGACGCTGAACAAAGCCAAGATCGCCTTTGCCGATGATCCGACCAACCGCGACACCAGCTACACGCGGCCCCGGTTGCGCGCGCTGATGCCGAAGCTCGCCGAAGAGGGCGGCGATGTCAGGAGTCTGGTGCGACTGGCGGCGCGGTTGGCGCGCGCCAATGCCGCGCTGGAAGTGCTGGCCGATGGCGCCGAGCGCTATCTCGCATTGAGAAATCGCAACGACGCCGCGCGTTTTGGATTCGACGCATCTGCCTTCGCAGGTCTGTCCGAGGAAATCCGCCTTCGGCTGTTGATGCGCGCCATCGATCGCGCAGGCCACGAGGGTCCGGCAGAACTGGGCAAGGCCGAAACCCTGTTGGCGGCACTGGATCGGGCGATCGCGAAGGGTGAAGGAAGGCTGAAACAGACGCTTGCGGGAGCTGTGATCAGCCTGACCGGCGGTCGAATTCATATCGAGCCGGCCCCCCCGCGCCGCGCCAGAAAGCGATAATCGCGACCCGATGGCGCGATATCCGGCAGAAACCGGCGGGGAGCCTTAACCACCCCCGGAAAACACAGGATTTAGCGCCATTATTTGACCGGGAATCGCGCTAGGATGCGTTAAATAGTCCTGAGTGGTTCCCTTGGCATCGACCCGGACGCCACCTAGATTGTAAGCAGTCGACCGGGGGATTCTCGCCTGACTACCCAAAGGTTTACTGCCAAGGACATAAGGCCGCGATCCGCGCGACCACGAAGGAAGATCGATGAACGCCAATCTGCGCAATTTCGCCCTCTGGGTCATCATTGTCCTATTGCTGCTGGCGCTCTTCACGCTGTTCCAGAATCCGGGTCAACGCGCGTCCTCGCAGGACATCACGTTTTCGCAGCTGTTGAGCGAGGTCGATCAGAACAAGGTTCGCGACGTCGTCATCCAGGGACCGGAGATTCACGGCACGTTTACCAACGGCTCCAGCTTCCAGACCTATGCGCCCAGCGATCCAACGCTGGTGAAGCGCCTCTATGACGGCAAGGTCTCGATCACCGCAAAACCGCCCGGCGACAACGTGCCGTGGTTCGTGTCGCTGCTGGTCTCCTGGCTGCCCTTCATCGCGCTGATCGGCGTCTGGATTTTCCTGTCCCGCCAGATGCAGGGCGGCGCCGGCAAGGCGATGGGTTTTGGCAAGTCACGCGCCAAGATGCTGACGGAAGCGCATGGCCGCGTCACCTTCGAGGACGTCGCCGGTGTCGACGAGGCCAAGCAGGACCTGCAAGAGATCGTCGAATTCCTGCGCGATCCCGGAAAATTCCAGCGCCTCGGCGGACGGATTCCGCGCGGCGTGTTGTTGGTCGGCCCGCCGGGCACCGGCAAGACCCTGATCGCACGCGCGGTCGCGGGCGAAGCCAACGTGCCGTTCTTCACGATCTCGGGCTCCGACTTCGTCGAAATGTTCGTCGGCGTCGGCGCTTCCCGCGTCCGCGACATGTTCGAACAGGCCAAGAAGAACGCGCCCTGCATCATCTTCATCGACGAAATCGACGCGGTTGGCCGTCATCGCGGCGCCGGCCTCGGCGGCGGCAATGACGAGCGCGAACAGACGCTCAATCAGTTGCTGGTCGAGATGGACGGTTTTGAAGCCAATGAAGGCGTGATCCTGATCGCGGCGACCAACCGGCCCGACGTGCTCGATCCGGCGCTGCTGCGCCCGGGCCGTTTCGACCGCCAGGTGGTGGTGCCGAATCCGGACGTCGTCGGCCGCGAGCAGATTCTTAAAGTGCACGTCCGCAAGGTGCCGCTGGCGCCGGATATCAACCTGAAAACCATCGCGCGCGGCACGCCCGGATTCTCCGGCGCCGACCTGATGAACCTCGTCAACGAAGCCGCCCTGACAGCCGCGCGGCGTAACAAGCGCATGGTGACGCAGGCCGAGTTCGAGGAAGCCAAAGACAAGGTGATGATGGGCGCCGAGCGCAAGTCGCTGGTCATGACCGAGGAAGAGAAATTGCTGACGGCCTATCACGAGGGCGGCCACGCCATCGTCGGCCTCAACGTCGTCGCCACCGATCCGATCCACAAGGCCACGATCATCCCGCGGGGACGAGCGCTCGGCATGGTGATGCAGCTGCCGGAGCGCGACAAGCTGTCGATGTCGCTCGAGCAGATGACGTCGCGCCTTGCGATCATGATGGGCGGTCGCGTCGCCGAGGAGTTGATCTTCGGCCGCGAAAAGGTCACCTCGGGCGCGTCGTCCGACATCGAGCAGGCAACGCGGCTGGCGCGCATGATGGTGACGCGCTGGGGATTGTCCGAGGCGCTCGGCACCGTGTCCTATGGCGAGAACCAGGACGAGGTCTTCCTCGGCATGTCGGTGTCGCGCACCCAGAACGCATCGGAGGCGACGGTTCAGAAGATCGATACCGAGATCCGGCGTTTTGTCGAAAATGGCTACAACGAAGCGACGCGCATTCTCACCGAAAAGCGCGCCGATCTTGAAACGCTGGCAAAAGGCCTGCTTGAATTCGAGACGCTTTCCGGCGACGAGATTCGGGATTTGCTCAATGGCAAAAAGCCGAATCGGGAGTCGGTGCTGGAGCCGACCACGCCGCGCGCTTCGGCCGTGCCGCCCGCCGGCAAGTCGCGCCCGCGTCCCGATCCGGATGCCGGCCTGGAGCCGCAGCCGCAGGCATAGGCGGTCTCGCATTCCGGACAACAAAACGCGGCGGCGACGCCGCGTTTTTTCATGCCGGTGGCGTGCGGCTCCTGGAGGCGGTGCTGAAGGCTTGCGGCGACGATCTGTCGACCGAGAACATACTCACGCAGGCCTATGCGATCAAGGACCTGGAATTGCCGATGCTGCTGCCGGGCATCAAGGTCAACACCGCGCCCACCGACCATGTTCCCGTCGACCAGATGCAGTTCATGCGCTTCAACGGCAAGACCTGGGAGCGCTTCGGGGAGTTGCTGACGGGGAATTGAGTTTCGTCATTCCGGGGCGAAGCGAGCCCGGAATCCATACTCCCGATCGTGGTTATGGATTCCGGGCTCGTGCTTACGCACGCCCCGGAATGACTACGGAATAGCCTCCCCACACTCCCGCAGCAGTTTTCGCAGCGCGCGGATCGGCGGGAACACCTCCTGATTCCAGTCGGCGCCTTGCGCGTCATGGGCGGCCTGTTCCATCTCGACGATCTCGCAATCCTCGGCGAAGACCCGGTTGGTGAACCAGGCCAACACCGGCCAGGCCAGGTCGAGCATTCCGGGAATTCTGGGGCGACGCACCGAGAGTACGACGAAGGTCCGGTTGCGGCGCTGCGCGGCGTCGATCGGCGTGTAGCCGAGCCACACGCTCAGCACCGGCGCCTCGCCGCGTGTCCACATCCGCAAGGTCTGATAGGGATATTCGGTGCGCACCGTCATCAGGTCGCGCGCCGTGCCGGCGCGGCCGCGAAAATCCCCGATGATGACGGCTTCTCCGATCGGCGGCTGGTCGCCGGGCCGCGCAAAGCTGTAGTCGACTTCCATCCAGCGTTCGCCGGCGCGGCTGCCGAGATAACGCGGCAGCACCTTGCCCGTGGTGCGGCGGTGCAGGAATTGATGGTTCATGTCCATCAGGTTCTCATGCATGAAGGTGTAATGGCAGGCGACGTCCCGGCCGAAGCGCCGGGTCTTGTAGGCGGCATCGGCGGCGGCGCCGATGCGAGGGGGCGGAGCGCTGGCAGGTGCGGTTCCGGGCCATATGAAAATCAAGCCGTCGCGTTCGAAACAGGGATAGCGACGGACGCCGTTCGGCAGCTTGCCCTTGCCGAGATAGGGTACGTCGACGCAACTGCCGGCGGCGTCATAGCGCCAGCCGTGATAGCCGCAACGCAACGTGCAGCCATCGACGCTTCCCTTCGACAGCGGCACCTGGCGGTGCGCGCAGCGGTCCTCCAGCGCGAATACCGTTCCGTCTCTCGGCCGCACCAGCACGATCGGTTCGCCCGCGAAATGCACAGCACAGGTCTGGCCTGGCTTTGCCTCGCGCGACCATGCGACCGGATACCAATAGTCCGGATGGGCGCGCACCTTTCGAAGATCGCCTGATGCCTCGGACCAGCCGGTGTCCGGCCTCATCGTCATCGCGTGATCATGCCCTACGCCAGCGCCCGCAATTCGCGGGCGGCGGCGACCATGTTGACCAACGCAGGCCGGACCTCTTCCCACTTCCGGGTTTTCAATCCGCAATCCGGATTAATCCAGAGCTGGGCATCGGAGAGCCGTTGCCGCGCCAGCTTGAGCAGGTCGGTCATCTCATGGGTCTCGGGGACGCGCGGCGAATGGATGTCGTAGACGCCGGGGCCGATCTCGTTCGGATAAGCGTAGTTCTTGAAGGCGTCGAGCAGTTCCATCTTCGAGCGCGAAGTCTCGATCGAGATCACGTCGGCGTCCATCGCGCCGATCGCATCGATGATGTCGTTGAATTCGGAGTAACACATATGGGTGTGGATCTGGGTCTCGTCGCGCACGCCCGACGAGCAGATGCGGAAAGCGTCCACCGCCCAGTCGAGATAGGTTTTCCATTCCGACTGCCGCAACGGCAAGCCTTCCCGTAGTGCCGCCTCGTCGATCTGGATCATTCCGGCGCCGGCGGCTTCGAGATCGCTCACCTCGTCGCGGATCGCGAGCGCGATCTGGCGGCAGGCTTCGCTGCGCGCGATATCGTCGCGGACGAACGACCAGTTGAGAATGGTCACCGGCCCGGTCAGCATCGCCTTCATCGGTTTTTCCGTCAGCGACTGCGCATATTGCCACCATTCGACGGTCATCGCTTTCGGTCGCGACACGTCGCCGAACAGCACCGGCGGGCGGACATAGCGCGAGCCGTAGGATTGTACCCAGCCATGGCTGGTGAAGGCGAAGCCTGCGAGCTGCTCGCCGAAATACTGCACCATGTCGTTGCGCTCGAACTCGCCATGCACGAGCACATCGAGCCCGATATTTTCCTGCCAGCGCACCGCGCGGGCGGTCTGGTTCTGCAGGAACAATTTGTAGGCAGCGTCGGTCAGGGCGCCCCTGGCGTGCGCGGCGCGGGCGTTGCGGACATCGGCCGTCTGCGGGAACGAGCCGATGGTGGTGGTGGGGAAGGCCGGCAGGTTGAAGCGCCGATGCTGAACGCCGGCGCGGCCGGTAAAGGGGCTGGCGCGGCGGCGCATCGCGCCGTCGATGCCGGCGGCGCGTGCCGCCACTTTGGCGTCATGAATCCTTGGCGACGCCCTGCGGGCCGCGGCCGCCTCATCGGAGGCTTTTAGACTTGTCCCGGCGTGGACACGACCGCGCGCGAGCGCGGTGCCGAGCGCCGCCAGTTCCTCGATCTTCTGCACCGAAAAGGCCAGCCAGCTTTTGACGTCGGGATCGAGGCTGGTCTCCAGCGCGAGGTCGATCGGAACGTGCAGCAGCGAGCATGACGGCGCGAGCTGCACGCGATCCGCCCCGAGCCTGGCCACGACGGGTTCCAGCCGGTCGAGAATCCCGCTGAGATCGGCGCGCCAGATGTTGCGGCCGTCAATGACGCCGAGTGACAGCACGCGGTCTTTCGGCAGGTTCGCAAGCCCGTCGAGTTGTTCGGGCGCGCGGACGAGGTCGAGATGCAGGCCTGCGACCGGCAGCGCCAGCGCAGTGTCGCGGTTGGCGCCGAGCCCGCCGAAATAGCTGGCCAGCATGATCTTGAGCCCGGGCACCGCTTTGGCGATTTCCGCATAGGTCTGGCGCACGGCCTGTAGCGCGACGGCATCGAGGTCGAGCGCCAGGCAGGGATCGTCGATCTGCACCCATTCCGCGCCGGCTTTTGCGAGTTCGTGCAGCACCTCGATATAAACAGGCAGCAGCCGCTCGAGCAGCGACAGCGTGTTGAAGTCGGCCTCCTTGCATTTGGCAAGCTTCAGGAAGGTGACGGGACCGACCAGCACCGGGCGGGTCTGGTAACCGAGCGCTTTGGCTTCAAGGTATTCCTCGATCGGCTTGCGCGAGGCGAGGGAGAAGGTCTGGTCCCTCGCTAGTTCAGGCACCATGTAGTGGTAATTGGTGTCGAACCATTTCGTCATTTCCAGCGCCGGTACGCCGTGCGATGCGCCGTGCCCGTGATGGGAATGGCCGCAGGCCGCGTCATCCGCGTTGCCTTGCGCACCGCGCGCCATCGCGAAGTAAGTAGATAGCGGGACTGGGCCACCTTTCCAGCCGTAGCCCTTTGGAATGGCGCCGACCATGACGCAGGTGTCGAGCACCTGGTCGTAGAACGAGAAATCATTCGACGGGATGATGCTGACGCCGAGTTTCTTCTGGCGCGCCCAGTTGGCGGCACGGAGCCCGACCCCGGTCTCGACCAGCGTTTTTTCATCGCTCGCGCCCGACCAAAAGCTTTCCAGCGCGAGTTTCAGTTCGCGGCGCGGGCCGATGCGCGGCGTACCGAGCGAAGCCACGGGAAGCGAGGACATATTTGTGAAAGAGGAGGTGTTTGTGGCAGTGGTCATTGGCTTAACCCCAAAAGTTGAGGGCAAAGGCCGAAGTGACACGTCTGGATTCCACACGGCACAAGGCGCGCACGGAATCGCAACCGCACCACCGGGACACCCCGCCCGTGGACGTGTTGTGTTGTCGAGGCAGGTCTCCTGGCTCGCGGGTCAATGCCGCTGTCCGGTCTTCCCAAAACCCTTTCAGGCTTTAGTGACAACGGTGGACAGCGGCTCGCCGCTTACAGTTGCGGGGGCAGCTCCGGCTCTGCACCGGATTCCCTCTTGGCCTCGGAAAACGCATCCCGAAGAACTTCGACGACTCCAGTTAGGCTCAACGGCAAATGGCGGTCAATGTGAGCGTGGATGGGAAGCTACCCATCGCTCTCGGTGGACACCGTTGGGCAAGACAGCGAAAATTCAGTTCTGCGGCATTCCGTCGGGAATGATGGTTCTGACGATGGAACGATCGAGCGCCTCGTAATCATGCAGCCCGATCGTGTCGTAAAGCTCGGCGCGGGTCTGCATCATCTCGACCACGTTGTGCGTGCCGCCGTCGCGCGCGATCGCGGCGTAGAGTTGTTGCTGCGCCTTGTTGGCGACCCGCAGTGACGACACCGGCCAAATGACCATCGCATAGCCCATCGCCTCGAATTCGGCCGCGGTAAAGAATGGCGTCTTTCCGAACTCGGTCATGTTGGCGAGCAGCGGCACGCCCGGCATGCGCATCGCGAAGGCGCGGAACATCTCGGCGGTGTCGAGCGCCTCGGGGAAGATCGCGTCGGCGCCGGCCTCCACATACAATTTCGCACGCGCGATCGCGCCGTCCAGGCCTTCGCTGGCAGCCGCATCCGTGCGCGCGATCACGACGAGGTCGCGGCGCGCTTTCACGGCCGCAGCCACCTTGGCGGCCATGTCACGGGCGTCGGCCAGTTTCTTGTCGTTGAGATGGCCGCATTTCTTCGGCAGCAGCTGATCCTCGATATGGATCGCACCCGCGCCGGCTTCCTCGAAGGCGCGGACCATGTGCATGACGTTGAGCGCTTCGCCGTAACCGGTATCGCCATCGACCAAGAGCGGGAGGCCCGCCGCGCGGACAATCTGACGGACGAAGAAAGCGACTTCGTCGACGGTGATGATTCCAAGGTCCGGCAGGCCCATCGATGCCGTCATCGCGGCGCCCGACAAATACAGGCCCTCGAAGCCGGTGGCCCTGGCCTGAAGCGCCGCCATGCCGTTATGCGCGCCCGGCAGCCGCAAAATGCCCGGCCGTTGCAACAGCCCGCGAAAACGGCGGCCGGCGGCTTCATGCGCAAGGTCTGACGCGACGAGATAGGGCATCGATGCCTCCTTAGGCCGCGCGCACGGACGAAGGCGCCGCGTCGCGCGCTTCGAGCGGGATGAAGATACGGTTTTCCGGGCCGACATAATTGGCCGCCGGGCGGATGATCTTGCTGTCGATCCGCTGCTCGATGACGTGGGCGGCCCAGCCGGAGGTACGCGAAATCACGAACAGTGGCGTAAACATCGCCGTCGGGATACCCATCGCATGATAGGAAACCGCGCTGAACCAATCCAGATTGGCGAACATCCGTTTGGCCTCCCACATGACGCGCTCGATGCGGTCGGCGATCTCGTACATTCGCAAGTCGCTGCCCTCGGCGCTGAGTTGATGGGCAACCTGCTTGATCACCTTGTTGCGCGGATCGGCGATCGTATAGACCGGGTGGCCGAAGCCGATCACGACTTCCCTGGCCGCGATCCGGCGGCGGATGTCGGCTTCCGCCTGGTCCGGACCGGCGTAGCGCTTCTGCACTTCGAACGCGACCTCGTTGGCGCCGCCGTGTTTCGGCCCGCGCAGCGCACCGATCGCGCCGGTGACCGCGGAATAGATGTCGGCGCCGGTGCCGGCGATCGAACGTGCGGTAAAGGTCGAGGCGTTGAATTCGTGCTCGGCATAGAGATTGAGCGAAGTATGCATCGCGCGCTCATGGGACGCCGATGGCGGCTTGCCGTGCAGCAGATGCAGGAAATGCGCGCCGATCGAGCCGTCGTCGGTCTCGACCTCGATGCGGCGGCCGTGATGGGCAAAGTGGTGCCAGTACAACAGCATGGAGCCGAGCGAGGCCATCAGGCGGTCGGCGATGTCGCGGGCGCCCGGCGCATTGTGGTCGTGGCCTTCCGGCAGCACGCAGCCGAGCGCAGAGACGCCGGAGCGCATCACATCCATTGGATGCGCCGCCGCCGGCAATTGTTCGAGCGTGTTCAGTACCGCCCGCGGCAGCCCGCGCAGCGATTTCAGCTTCGTCTTGTAATGGGCAAGTTCCATGCGGGTCGGCAGGCTGCCGTGCACCAAAAGATGCGCGATCTCCTCGAATTCGCAAGTGCCGGCGACATCGAGGATGTCGTAGCCGCGGTAATGCAGGTCGTTGCCGGCCCGGCCGACGCTGCAGAGCGCGGTGTTGCCGGCGACGACGCCCGACAGCGCGACGGATTTCTTGGGCGCGGGTTTTGCGTCGGTCATCGCTTCCTCCCTACGATCGTGCCGCGCGTCGCGCGGAGGTTCGTGCGCCGCCCTGCCAATCGAAAATGCCGCGCGCGGCAGCGGTGCCCAGCCGCGAGGGATCGACGGCAAACGTCAGTTCCGGTAATTCGCCGGCACGCAACGACGGTAGCCGTTCGACGGCCGCAATAAAACGATCCTGCTCGGGCGGGGCGACGACGCCTTCCGCCAGCGTCCGGAATTTCCGGATGTAATCCGGCCGCGTGAACGGCCGTGCGCCGAGCGGATGGGCATCGGCGACAGCGATTTCGTCGGTGATGGTCGAGCCGCCCTTGAGGGTTACGACGACGCGGCCGCCAAAGGCCTTTTGTTTGGCGTCGTGGCTGTGATAGCGCCGCGTCCATTGCGGATCCTCGAGCGTGGATATCTTATGCCAAAGTTCGATCGTCCCGGGCCGCGCGGCGCGCGCGGGCGCGTAGGATTTTTCGTGATGCCAGCCGCCGTCTTCGAGAGCCACGGCGAAGATGTACATGATGGAGTGATCGAGCGTCTCGCGGCTCGCTTTCGGGT
>Ga0310811_10003398_pt1 | contig 20004 bp, 18 predicted proteins | sample YCmetagenome_FD_207642 | JGI IMG/M metagenome (GOLD analysis project Ga0310811, IMG submission 207642) | Soil microbial communities from experimental microcosm in Duke University, North Carolina, United States - YC | ecosystem: Engineered > Artificial ecosystem > Soil microcosm > Unclassified ...
TTGCGAGATCTTGCATCACGGGAAGGTGAACTGAATGTGTTTTGAGCATACCAAATGTGAAGCAGCAAAATGAAAACATACAGTGTTCTTGCTGCGGCCTTAGGAGAAGGAGGCCAAATGCTTACTGCTGAAGCATCTCTTTGTGCTCGACGACTGTATTGTAATGAGTGAATCATCCAATAATTCGATGATTGCAAACATACCTCTCCAAATACTCGCTCCCTCCGCCACCATACGACCCACCAGTATGTGGTGGTCTATCCCTCCCTTGTCGGTTGGGGTACAGATTCTCCTGATTCCGCCACGGAGCCTCAGCAGGCGGAGGTGTCGCAGGGCGCTTGTAGTCAGTGTATTCAGGGCTTCCCCGACGCCGCTCTCTGCTTCGGTCCCTCTCACGATCTCGTCCTCGGTCAGCGCTCTTGTCGCGCTGCCGTCTATCATCATCCCTTTTTCTGTCATCCCCTCCATCCCTGTCCTTGTGCCTACTATCATCCCTCCTTTTGTCTCTTTCACGTTCTCTACTGCGGTCCCGCGCTCGGTTTCTGCCGCTGTCTCTTTCTCGTTCACTGTATCGCGGTGGGCTACGTGCTCGTGGTGAGGGAGAGCGTGCACGCCGGCGATAAGTATCTTTTGGGTCTTGCGGGACCAAAGCCATGCGTGATGGATGTACGGTCGCCATATTTAGGGACTACTTAGATGCGGGGAAAGGAAAGTCAAGGAAAGTGGTGCGCGGCTGTAGAGAAAAGCGTGGGAATCAATTTAGGTGCCGAAGCCAATTCAATATTGGTCTTGAACAAGTACAAGGTTACGAGGGAAAGTGCATGTATAGTAGGGAAAATCCATTACTCGGTATCAGAACGTAGCTAGTCAATATGATACATACAGTGATAAGTGTGTGTGCGGATTGAGCGGTGTCCAAAGATCAGAGACAGTCGTACAGGATGTAAATTTGAAAGGGATATTTGGCTATCAAGAATAGAAAATGTGTAAGTACACCGAAGATGCAATTGAGCTGCGGTGTTGTGCTGGGGTATCACTTCATGGAGCTCGATGTTGTCCGTGTTGGAGTGAGGGGGGTTGTAACGGGAGCTGCAAAGAGCGCACAGAAACATCATTCATCCACCACCATCATCATGTCGTGCTTTGAAAGCCTCCTCCTTGAGTCACACCGCCTCAGATATTGACGTGCAGCCTCCTCAAATACCTCGCACCCCTCGAAGAGGCTCTCAGGCACTACATCTTTCCGTTGCTCCCAAGGCTTGAGGTCTACCACCTCGACGCGGTCAATCGCAACGAGTATCATCCCAAAACTGTAGGCATCAGCCAATAGCGGATCCTGACACTCCCCGCGGAGGACCTCTGGAGCCGCAAATGGCCGTGTGCCTGGGTGTATTTGCTCCACCTTCTTTTGCGGTGCCGCAGCTGCGGTCGGCCCAGTCTGTGCAATGTACTGGAAAGGATCTACAGGCTCATCCGATGGCGAGATAAATACCGAGTCCATAGACACAGAACGTCCAAAGTCAAAAAGCTTGATGGTATCGGAGGAATGCGTCACTTGAATATTCAGCAGCGAGAGGTCCCCATGACTCAGTCTAAATGAATGTAGGTGTGTGAGGCCATCGAGGAGCTGGTTGTAAAAGTCGATTTTCTTTTTTCGGGTTAGAACTGGTCTCGGGCGAATGACCTCATATAAAGTTCGTCCGTCGATGTACTCCAACACCATACCAACGTTCTCCAAGCAGCCTAGAAATGCGGTGATATTGCGATGTCGCGATACTGTGGTATATACGCGCAGCTCAGCTAGGAATTGTGTTGTCACATCTGATGCATTTGACTGCATCTCTCCATTGATCTCGAGCTGTATAACGTCGGGTTTCTTGACGATGCACTTGAATATCTCAGAGGCAGAACCTTGTGCCACAGGGGCAAGGTTCGCGGTAGGGTTCGGTGGCGCAGAGTAAGCGGTTGGCGTAGGGAAGGAAAATATCGAAGTTGGGTGCCGTGGTGGATTGTAAACAGGTATCGAGGGGTTGGGAGATGGAATTTCTTTTGCTTTCTCTTCTTCGACCTTTCGATTGAAAAGGCCATCGTCTGGTACTACTGCGGTCTCTTCTGATGACGGGAACGACTTGATAGACGGATGCGTTTGTTTCTCGTCTTCCTGATCTAGCTCGACTACATTACGACAGAAGAGTCAAAAATCAAATGATACATGCAAACCGTAGCCACTCACCCATCCACCAGTTCTTCTTGGATGTCAGTGTCACCCTCTTGACGTGCATTTTGGCGGATTGCACAAGAGGTGACTGTGGCAGACGTGGAGCAGGCGTCGGATATGCTTCAACCATAGTTGTAGGAGCCCGTGATGATGGCGCTGTCACGACGTTTGCTGCTGGCACAACGAACGTGAATTGAGTATTTATACTAGTACTGCTATAGCTAGTATGACAGCAAAGCTGGAGAACGTAATCTGAGACGTAAGATCAAATTACCTTATTTCGGTACCGGAGTCCGGACCCACAAGTTAAAGTTGACATTCCCCGCAATCTTTATTTACACACTAAACTATGCAAAGGCACTGCTTGCATGAAGACTCGGAAAAGTTGGCTCAAGTATCTTACACTCGTAATTTCATTATCTTGGCACGATCCAAATTCTACCAGTAGCGCTCAAGGCGTTTAAAATTTCGCATAAATGGTCACAAGCCCTTCTACAGTTCGCACGACTACAATACCAAGGATTCATCAATTCATTGATGGAGGGCCTCCGAAGAGTAGTACAGGTGCAGTGAATTCTTGATCTTAATCTCGAGGGATATACAAGTCAGGATAGAATACAAATGTACAATAAGGATAAAACCCAGAATACCAAGATGATACCTATGTGCTGCCATGAGTGTCGTCGGTGCCAGGAGAAACACAGCAGAGAAATAACACGATACGAACCCCCCGTGTAGGGTTCTTGATACGTTTCGCCTTGTCACTAGCCGTTTCCCGTGGCGGAGAAACATACAATGCCTTCACAGTTATCAGATCCCAGAATTCGGACACGCATCCAAGAAAGACATACCTGCTTGTCTCGTTGTGCAACGACTTCGACAACCTGGGGACTGCAACTAGAAGAGGTAGTTTGCCTTGTCCATAGATGAAGTTCTGATGTTTCATCGGCGTTGGGAGAGCGGAAGTGTGACAACAGGCGACCAAAAAATCCACCTGAGCGTGACCTTGAAGACGTTTGGGGCTGCTGAGGTTCGGTTGTTTCGTTGGCGTGGAGTCGAGAGTGGGGTAAGAGTAAGGCCAGGTGACCTAGGAGCACCTGTGGACTCAATCGCGCAAACATTGAGGGTTGCGGAAGTTCAGATATTCCATCGATGTTCCGTGGAGAGCGAAGGAATGAAGATAGGCGACTAAGGAGCACACGCGGACGTGACTCCGAATTCTCGATCGCTTCATTGGGTGAAGAGCGGCGAAGGAACGAGGGAAAGCGATCAAGGAATGCAGGAAAAGTGGGATGGGTACCAGGTCTTGCGGAGGACTGAGAACACATAGGTTAAGAAAAAAATTATTGATGATGATGATGATGGCGCACATGAGCATTAACTTCCATGTCGTCAAAAAAACCTGGTGGGAGTTCATCAGCATCTCCGAGCGAGTTGGATGAACCTGTAGCATTAGCCTGTGATGTCGACGTTATTTTCGTTAATGATGTTGATGGACACATCACGTACCTCCAAAAATGATTTATCTTCTATGTCCTGCGAAGAGCCATGAGACGACGCATACACGTTCTGTTTGAGTTCGACTTTCAAGCTCGGTGCCTGGTTGAAAGTAAGCAATATCAGGATTGTCTTCGAGACAGCGGGTATGTGTTGATAATCACATCATGGGGTAGGAGGTCTTCTAGACCAGTTGCTTGTAGGATGGCGTAAACGTTCCATACATATGCATTTTCATCAGCACAACCTGTGGATAGCAGCGTTCCGTCATCGGAAAAGGCTGCACTGGTCACAATATGTTCGTGCTGGAGGGGTGGACCAACCAAGAATTTTGTATCGAGATTCCACAGTCGCGCCTTTTGGTCCCCTGATGCACTCACAAGGAGCCGGTCATTTCGCGACAAAGCGATGCCATAGACAGGGCCTCCATGACCATCAAGAAAGGCGATCTGCGTCCACGTGGCAGTGTCGAATATCCTAATCGAGCCGACCATGTACCCGGCGATAAGCTTCTTGTCGTCCGACGTCCAGGCCAGGCTGCAAGCGGCAACAGCGTTTCCAATTGTCGAGAGCAGCTTGCCCGTCTTAGCATCCCAAATTTTAATGTTGGATCCCGCTGTCGCAAATTTTTTTGCCTTGGGCGAGTAACTCACCGCGTGCACCGACTGCCCTGTCTTGGCTGGATTCAAACCCAGGATCGGTTTGGCACTTCTGACATTCCACACTTTGATCGTCTCGTCACTTGCTCCACTCACCACTCTCTCACCATCTGGACTCCAGCACACCGACTTGACAGGTGCAGTGTGTCCTGTCCATTTGGTGACGACCTTCCCTGAGTCGACGTCCCACAGCCTCACTGTCCCATCAATACTTCCACTTGCAATCATGTCACCCTTTGGAGACAATGTTATGGTCTTTAATCCCCCACTACCTCCATCGTCTCGCCAGTCATCGCCTATCTGAGCGTTGTTTTCTATGTCCCATAGTTTGGGTGAACCGTCATACGAACACGTGATGATGTGCTGCCCTCCAGGCAGGTGTACAACACCTTCTATGAAGCCAGAATGGCCTCGTATGGTCCTGTGGGGTGCTATCGCAGGAACCTTAGCCGTGGGGGAAGCTGGAACGGTGGGGGAAGACGGGATGGCGGTGGTGGGGATGATTTGTGTCTTGGGACGTCTGCGATGGATGGCGGTTCTTTGACGGTATCCTTTATAATAATGCCGCATTGTTCAAACAAACAACAAACACTGGTTACAAACGAAAGAAAGACAGCGGACTGTGTTTAACGGGAGAGCTTGACGCTGGATCTTCTTTGAAATTGGGCGAGTTGTCGTTGTCTTGCAAGAGCCAAGATTGCTCGTGAGTTAATCTATCTGCTATGACCTCGATTCTTGTCGATAAAAGCCCAGGGTGAATCACTCACGAAAAAATCTTTTCAGGGAAGCTCGCACACGATGCCTTCGGAACGATGTATCCAGGAGTTAGCCTTTGCTGTGTTCTCCACTATTTCTGGAGATAACGGTGAGGATTCCTATCACCTGTTAGTGAGTCGGAGTGGTCCTATCTGAAGCACCGCTTACGGCAAGCCCTCCTTAGAAGAACGAGACACGGATGCGCTCTATCAATGAACAAGACGGACACACACCGAACTGAGGCGGAAGACGTCTGAAAGTTGGGTGATTGATTGTTTATATCGTCCACTAAGATGCACTATCCTTTGTGCTTTTTCAAATGCTCACGGTGCTGTGCGTACGAAGCGCCCGCGCCCAGGATCGTGACTGACGGCACCTACATTATGTCTTGGCGGCACGAACTATCTACATTTTTATTCGTGTTTTCCCTGCCAAGTCCCAGGGTGTCACACTGTTCTGTGTTGGTCCATTTGTCGTCGCATGCGGTGCAGTCGGGCAATTTGATGGGACCGTGTATTGCGTAAGCTATGAGCTACCAATCTTTGGTGAGCATGTGGTAATTCGTACAGCCAGTGTACAGCCATGGTATGGTCATTGGGTGAGTATACAATTTGTACAGCTAATGTACAGAAAATAACCACCGCTTTATGTTCCTAATCCTGATGCACAAGAACTGTCAAAATACGCCCCTCAGGGTTGCTGAATTCTTTCAAGTGACATAAACGGGTCGTTGACACTGCATGCCAGTGTCACTGCGAAGGCGCTAATTATCAATCACCTCAATACCGTGCAGTTCCGAATCACCACGCTTAACGTTCGAGAATATAACGCCAAGCTTGTGGACGACTGGGATTCAGCAATTGGTATGACGTCAATTACTTTCCGGCATATTTCAACCAGCAGTGTAGCATGGGAGACGTTCGATCTGATTTAACAGTTGTCAGGCTGCAAGGAGCGGGAGAATGTGTTTTCTTCTTCAGGTGTCGTCACGGTACTTGATATTTCATCTAGCAGATTTGAAAAACAATTAGGCGATGAATCGTGAATCAATATCTTATTGCATTGCTATGTGACTAGCTGCCCACGAAGGGGTAACATACTCCATGACTCATATCTCTCAACGTGAAGCGCGGCGTATCAGCCTCACAGGCCTTATACATCGATCGAAGGACAACCAAGGGTCGCTACGTCTTCAGTTCAGTTCGGCAATATAATTTACTCAGCTGAAGAACTCACCTATTTCGACTTTGCTACGTTTTTCATTGTTGACAGCAACTTTGAAGTTGGAAAATTGTAGCAACGTCAAAATAGGGGAATTCTTCCGTTGAGTTACTCATATTGCGAATTTGGCGGCAGACTCGGCGAGCCTCAGTTGACCTTCAATCGACATATATAACTTGTATGAGGCTGAAATGCCGCGCTTCAACTGTTAAGTCGGAATCAGGGGCATAGAGTGTTTTCAGGGTGAATTTTCTATCGTGGAGAGGACACACAGGATCAGGATGCTATGCATATGTCATCAGACAGGTGGATACTCGGCAATGTGCTTCATTGCCGAGTATCTACCTAGTCTTTAAATGTGCATCGTGTGTAAAGCGAACCGAATGTGGGCCATCGGTTTCACTCCACACACGATGAGGAGTTCCGAACGTCCTGCATAACATCCAGTGCGGCACCACTGGCAGATGGACCTCAGAGCAATGGATTCAATAAAAGAGTCCGTGCTCGTTGAGGATCGGGCTGGTTTAAATCGACTGAGGTGAAAGTGAGAGATGATGGGCAAGCCGTGACAACGATGCAGAGGAGATGCCTATGCTTTATATACCTTGTTCATATCCACAATTTATTCGAGGTGAATGTGGATGATGAAACAAGTCTAAACCATTGTGTATATTTTAGGCATTGTTGGTTTTACACTGGACCTTCGTGGCTAGGCTTGTGGCAAGCCATCAGGACCCTGTAACAATAGTCACCATCATCACTCCGTTTCACTCTTCGTCTTACCTCCATTGTCTTCCACATCCGCATACATACTATGTTTAAGTCGCCAAGAAAGTTGGTTTTATTGTTGAAGTATTGTACGAGAGCGAAGCTCCAAGCCATTGGCTATCGGACAACAAAAATAGAACAACATGAAACACTGAGAATTTGGAGGCTAAGATCAAGGGTGCGGATCGCTGCAGCTATCTCATCATCTAACCCTAAGACGAGGTACCATTTCTGCTTCTTTGTTCAAGTTAACTTACCGTTCTGGATCTGCATGTGTCATGGGGATGGCGCCTGAAGCGTATTTTGGTTGGCCATCTGTGGCCGTTGTGTAATACTTGGCGGCTTCTTGAGAGAGTCCTTTGCATATAGCACACCGAACTGAATGGTGTGCTCCGCGAGCTTCAAAGCACAATGGCGTGTTGTGAAGTACGTTCTCGGAGGTGGACGAAAAAGTGACTCTTACATACTTGTTTGTAGCAATTTTTCCTGTGGAAGACTTCACATAGTAGCGTATTTGCATCTGCATTTGAATAGGAAGGCCTGGGCGCGATCTTGCTCACCTTGATTTTCGGTTTTACTACCGTTTAAAGTTGCTCGACTGACTAATGCGATAGGCTTCACAGAAACGTCAAAAATTGTGTCCTGTTCAATACGAATCAGCCGAATACGATACAGTAAAGGAAACAAAACGGTCCATGAAGCCGAAAGTGAATGATCAAGACGACTGTGAAAGGTGGCATGAAATAGAGCAATACAAGGTGTGTAAAGCCGAACATGTGAGCAGAATTGACACATGAATATAACGATCAGAATACGAGAGTAAACACTGCGTTCATACAGAATCTTTCTCGTCGATAGTTTCGTGACCACTGGGCTGAAACGGAGTGGTAGTGATGATGTTGTATGCACAATGCCCATTGACACCCCGAAGAGCAAAGCGAAGTTGCGCGCATCCCAAAAATAATGCTTAATCTAATGTTGATTGGGTTGAAACCGAGCATACCCCTCATGTTGAAAAGCAAAGAAATCTGCAGTAGGTTTAGTGTATGGGTGTGGGACCAAGGTCGAGCGAATGGCAGAGTGGATCGTCTCACATTCTTCAGTAGCGCTCGAGAATCTGGAGAATAAGTCGGGCACGTATATGAAACAAAACCTACTTGATGTCACACTAAGCTCTGCGTTAGACAGTCCTAAGCAACTGATGTGCAAATCGACCGATCATTTTGCAGACAAAGCACAATGCGAGACATCAACAATTGTTATTCATGATAGCGGAAAAGTCTGCAAGATAAAAAAAGGGGGATATCAAAGTGAAAGTGAAAATTCTAATGCCATCAATGGCCGTCATCGGTGGACGAAGATACACAGCAGATGAATAACACAACACGGACCCACCACTTGGGATTCTTGATGCGTTTCGCCTTGTCAATAACTCGTTCCTGCGGCCGAGCCGTATACAGTGCCTGTAAAGAAAGTTCGAGACACCAGACATTGAGAGTACATCAAAAAAAAGACGTACCTTCTTGTCATCTAGTGCAGGAACTTCGACAACAGGAAGACTACGACGAGAGGAGGTAGCGGGCCCTGGGCGTTGCTGAGATTCAATTGGTTCATCAGCGTTGGTTTGGGCATGGCGGAAGAGTTGAGGAAGGCGAGCGAGGAGCGCACGTGGACGCGGCCCCCAGGATAGTGCAAAAGTATGGCGGCGACGTAGAGAGAGATCAGGATGGAGACAGTTGGAAGCATCTGACTAACAACATGGAAGTTAGGGAAAGCGGGACAAATCGAGACAGCGACAGCGAACCAGATCACGGCCTTGCACGTTATCGAAAAAGCCTGCTGGCACTTGACGGGAGGCTGGACGGATGGGTGGACGTCGGGTAGCATTAACCTTGGATGTCGATGTCACAATGAGCATCAAGGTCAGAAAAAGATACAACGTACGCCTGATAATGTCTTGTGCGAGTGGGACATAAGTGTGTTTCGGTGTTGAAGAGCCATCAGATGATACATACCTCCTTGTTGAGTTCAGATTTTTGCACCTGGCTCAGCCATTGGAGGTGAGATAGCGAGTGGGAGTCAAGATGATACTTACATGAGGTATGAATAGGAGGTTTTCTAGGTCTGCTGTAGTGAGGATGGCTTGAACGTCCCATATGTAAGCGTTTTTATCAGCAAAACAACTTGTGGATAGCAGCTTTCCATCGGCGGAAAAGGCTGCACTCTGAACAAAGTGATCGTGTTGGAGAGGTGGACCAACTGGAAGGTTTGTATACAGATTCCAGAGCCGCGCTGTTCTGTCCCATGATGTACTCGCAAGGAGGCGGTCATTCCGAAGTAAAGTGAGGGAGTAGACACCTGCTTTATGTTCATCAAGTACGGCGATTTCTTGCAATGTGTCAGTGTCAAATATCCTAATTAAGCCATTTGACATCCCGGCGATAAGCTTCTTTTTATCCAATGTCCAGGTTAAGCTCCAAACTGTCCAGTCAACATCTTCGATTAATATTGTTGAGAGCAGCTTTCCCGTTTTTGCATCCCAGATCTCGATTTCTTGTTTGGGGTCTCCTCCTGTTGCAATCATTGTTGCCTCAGGTGAGTAACTCACTGCGTACACCTGCTCGAATCCCGTCTTGATTGGATTCAAACCTTTGACAGGTTCTCCAGTCTTGACATCCAACACCCATACCGTCCCATCAGAGAATCCGCTCGCCACTCGCTCACTATCTGGACTCCAGCATATCAACCTCGCAAAGTAAGTGTGTGCTTCCCATTTGGTAATGACCTTTCCTGTCTCGATGTCCCACACCCTCACCGTCCCGGCTTGGCTTATGTTTGCAAGAGTCTTGCCATTTGGAGACAATGCCACCATTCTTACCGGCATCCCATCCCACTCCTCTCGCCACTCGCCACCTATCTGTGCACTGCTCTCTAGGTCCCATAGTCGAAGTGACCCGTCTAATGTACATGTGATGATGCGCTGTCCTCCCGGCAGGTGTGCAACGCCGGATACGATGCTAGTATGGCCTCGCATCTTCTTGTGGGGTGTTATTGCTGACATATTTGTCATCCCAGCAGCAGGAGAGGATATGGTGGACGTTCAGAGATCAATCAAGGGAATCTTGGTCTATATGCGAGAGCAGTTCTTCGAATATTTAGATTAGAGTGGGTTGTCTTGCGAGAATACAGATTTTAGGTGAGTTCACTATCTGTTTTCAACTGAATGCGTGTCGATAGATGCAGCCTTACTTACAAGAATGATAGAGATACAGGGAAACTTTGGGATAATGTACGCAAGACGATTTCGTTGCTGGTCCTTAAAATCTTGCAAGAGGTATCCACGAAGATCTTTGAAACTGCTCAGTAAGTAAAGTCCCTCCCTTCACCTTTCCACTCAGCATGTTACTCACAATGGGCAACTACACACAGATTCAGTTCACGTAACAACGAGAGGGACGGGCTTGTGGCAGAGACCGTGGACGTTTGTTTTGGACGGAGAGAGTTGCGCAAATGTTGGTGTAGGGCGTCTGATAAGGTGTGTATTTTATGCGTTATCAGTCCGCAGCTCACAAACAAAACCCCTCAGCCCACGACTACGTCACGTGCGTCTTCCTGTCTCTATTTGGACCTTGAGCTTGAGCGCTTGAACTGAACTGAACCATCTCCGCTCTCTTCATATATCTACAGTATCACTCATAGCACCGACGAACTCTACCAAAGAACGAGAGGAGCTGTTAAATACCTGAGGCACTGGCCATGTAGCAAAGCCTGTTGGAAATCAACCCGCTAATATCTAGAGAGTACATTGTAAGTAGTTAAGGCTGTCGTCCCTTAACAGTTACGCCAAAAGGCTGCCAGTGATAATCAAAGCTCATGCTTGATTATCGCGGACAGTATTTATGTTGATTATGGGAGCTCAGGTAAGCAACGAGCTTACATACATATTAGTATCTTTTTCATTAACTCAGATGCTTGCTCAACGCCAGTGGACTTGCCGTATTAGGTAGTTCCACGCACGATACTTCCGCTACACCGTGACTCCCTTTCCCCAGTCTCTAAGTTATTCTCCACTGGGGTAAGTCACACATTCCTTACTGATGTACTATAGAACTCAACAAAGTGCGTTCTCTTTAGCGCCCGTTTTATATTAAGCCTCCAGGGTTGTCGCAGCTGATCACGCAACGAAGAATATCAGAGTCTTCGGGAAAGCAATAGATCCCGACAGTACTAGTGTCTCTTACTTCTGCTTGCCCCATGATCAACCAATGCTCCCAACACTTAATAGCTCATTTATATTTCCACCTCAAAAGGTGTGGGCGTTTGGTCCAGATTGAACTTGCTCTCGCATTAGTCGCGAATGAACAAATTTAATCCACTGGCACGTTCCTTTAGAACTATCTGCCTCTGCTCCTTCTTTCTGCTGACTATCGTTTTTTATGCGATGGACAGTAACAGATGACTCTTTGGATGCAGTGTGGATCAGGGTGACTTGGTTCTTCGTGTGTTGCGGTCTATTGTACCACCGCACTATTGTAGGTGCGCAGTGACCCAGTTCGATGCACGGCGGGCAGTGAAGGGGAAGATTTGTTCGAGGGTGCAATTCCATGTTCGATCATCTTGATAGGTAGCCCTATATACGGTACTCGACATTGCTTTGGATCCGCAAGCATTATCAAACTCATGATGCTTTCCGTACATTCTACGCTAACAAATACATAGATCATCACGCCTTCGAAATTACAGTAATACAGCGCCATTTGCGTTTACAAATTTCATACACTCATGTGCAACACAACAACGCCGACTTTTGCAACAACCTCAACCGGCATTGCTCTGGCAATGCACTCATTTGTTCACCTGCGGAATACAATGGTATTGTGTGTAGAGGTTATATATGTATTGTATCAATTACAGAGTTGGATCTCAACACATCGCGTGTTGGGACCAAAAATTGTGAAATTTCAGAACAAGATACAACATCACACAAGGATCTACAATATTTTGTACCTATCACTGTTATCGATGCATAGTCCAGTATAAGACCTATAGGATCCACCAAAAAGTTTGATGAAAAAGCCTTGCAGTGGAGTGCAGGGGGAGGAAAACGCAAATGCCGCTGTATTACTGTACATTTGAACTTCGCGCATGAACTTGTTTGCGCCCAAACTACTTTTTAACAAGTAGAAAAAGCAACCTTTTATAAATCTCGTTTGCAAGCATCAAGTAAAATAACGCTAAATAAGGATCCGGCGACTGATGCTCACCATCACGACAGTGGGAATATATTCCCCTGCTCCCTTCAGAGCACTCGTCCATTCTGAATATTCGAGAACACTTCGATTTCAGAATATCCGAGAGCGTCCGAGCCATGTGAGACCTGTTGTTATCAGTGCACCTAGTAGTGGTTCGGGTTACCACGTACTGTGCTTACTATAAATTAAAGTTATGCTAATACAATACCAGCATTCAATACAGCAGTTTGCGGAAGTAAGTACTGGCCCACCTGTGTCGCCATAAACGTTGCTTAGTAGTAATACCGGCACTGATGCTCATCGAATCTGTAAAGTTCTCACTTAGTGAAAGAAGTTTGAGGTGTTACGAATGCTCATGATTCGCCAATAATTTAGTGTTGTCGTCGAGACGAGTCAAATCGAGTCAAAGTTTAGTGTCATGCAGGGCGTTCGGATGCGATACCATGTTCGAGCTCACGGGCGAGTAGATAGTTCTTCGGAAAAGCATCGCATGGCTTATTACAGCGCTTGAGAATGTAAATTAGATATCCAGCACGTAGCGCTACTTCTTGACGCACGAGTTAGGATGAGAAATGTCAATAGATGTTCTTGATGTAAAGACACTACGATGAGGCAGGAAACGAATGCGATAAAAATTATTGCCCATGTGCTACTCAATATGAACTTGGACCATCAACGGGAGGATGAGATGCACAAAACAGGAATCGTATGAAACGATTCCACCATGTAGAGTTCTTGGTGCGTTTCGCCTTGTCGCTAGCTCGGTCCGGCCACCGGGTGACGTGCAACACCTGTAGAGAAATCTTCAGATACTAGTCGTTGACAACCCAACATAAAAAGACATACCTCGTTGTCTTGATGCGCAGCAGCTTCTACAACACGAGGACTGCGAATAAAGGAAGTACTGGGCCCTGGGCGTTGTTGGAGTTCGATTGATTCATCAGCATGAAGCTGTGAGGGGTGGAAAGGTGGGGGAAGGCGGACTTGGAATGTACGTGGACGCGAATCCCAGAAGGGTACAAAAGCACTACGGAGGCGTTGTACAAAGGGATGAGGACGGAGACTGCTGCTATTGAGGAGCTAGGCATATAGGTTAGTAAATGGATCGGTAAACTGAGATAATGATGACATACAGGATCACAGTCTTGCAAGTCATCAAGTAAGCCTGGTAGTTGAAGGGGGGCTGGAGCCGCTGGACGTCGCGTGGCATTAGTCTAGAACATCGATGTCATAATCTATGTTTAGCGTCAAGAAAGGCAAGACATACCAGTACATCTGAGAATGACTTCTGCAAACGGGATATTAGCATGCTGTGTTGTTTTTGAAAAGCCTTGAGATACACACCTCCTTTTTGAGTCCAGAATGTTGTGCCTAAGCCATCGTGATTGAGATGGCGAGTTGGAGAAGTTAAGGTGGCACTCACAGGTATGGACAAGAGGTTTTCTAGGCCAGCGGCTTTGAGGATGGCGTGAATGTTCCACACATACGCTTTTTCATCAGCGCAAGCTGTGGATAGCATCTTTCCATCAGCAGAAAAGGCTGCATGCTCAACGTCCTTTTCGTGCTTGAGGGGTAAACCGATAGACAAGTTAGTGTCCAAATTCCAGAGGCGTGCTGTTTTATCCCATGATGTACTTGCAAGAAGGCGGTCATTGCGAAATAAAGTGATGGCCTCAACAACCTGGTTGTGACCCTGCAGAACGGCGATCTCGTGCCATGTGACAGCGTCGAATATCTTAAGTGAACCATTCCCTGAGCCGGAAATAAGCTTCTTTTCATCCGACGTCCAGGCTAAGCTCCACACAGCGTACTCGTGTTTGATTGTTGAGAGCAGCTTTCCCGTCCTTGCATCCCAGATTTCGATTCCATCTTCATTGTATCCTCCTGTTGCGATTTTTGTTGCCCTGGGTGAGTAGCTTACCACGTATACCGACTCGTGTCCCGTCTGGATTGGATTCAAACCCTGGACTATCAATGGTTCACCGCTCTCGACATCCCACACTCTCACCATCCCATCCGCAGATCCGATCACAATCTGCACGCCATCTGGACTCCAGCATACCGAGTTGACGTCTGCACTGGGCTCTTTCCATTTCGTGATGACCTTCCTTGTCTCAACGTCCCACAATCTGACTGTCCCATCAAGATAGCTGCTGGCAATAGTTCTGCCGTTTGGCGACAGTGCCATGCTCCATACTCCTACTTCATCCCCTTCATCTCGCCAATCTTCGCCAATCTGTGTACAGCTCTCTAGGTCCCATAGTCGAAGTGAGCCATCTCTCGAACATGTGATGATGCGCTGCCCACCGGGCAGGTGGGCAACGCCTCGGACCAGTTTGGTATGGCCTCGCATCATCTTTTGGGTCTTTATCATTGATGCCCTTTTGATCTTAGCAGCCGTGGAAGACATGGTCGGTGCTCGGGGGTTATCAACCAAGGATAATGTGGACTATACGTGCGAGAGCAGCTCGTTGGGGTCTTCGAACGGGCTGTCGTTGTCTTTCTGATAACAAGATTGTTGTTGAGTCGAATGTCTGTCTGATTTCTCCTCAATGAATGTCAATCGACATGCATGAGGCATTCCTCACGAGAGGGTTGGAGACACTGAGACAGACTTCGGGACGTTGTCTGCAGCAGGATTTCGATGTTGATTCTTGAAAGATCGCAGGAAGTCTCCACAAAATTCCTTTACACAATTCAGTACGTGCTCCTTTTTCACCCAGAATGTAGCTTACAACAAGCCTCACTTAGGACAACCAGACACGGATTTAATATGCACAAGATCGGGATGTAGGGCTGGTAGTCGAGATAGTAGACTTGCAGCGGACGTTTGATATTGGGTTGGGAGATCTACACAAGAGGTTGTTGAGGTCTTCTACTAATGTGCGTATACCGCGTTATCCTCATGTTGTTTTCTCAAACGAATCGCCCTGGGCCACGACTTAGCTACGTGTGACCCCTTGCCTTGGATCCTAAATGATCCGATTCATCTCCGCTCTCCGCATACATGGTTTCTTCTAGCTGTCAAATAAGTGAATACTGATCATGCAACGAGATTCTTTGGGCGAGCAAAGATTAGATGTGGTTTGTGCTTGCCCCATGTTCACCATCGCAAAAGATTACTGAGCTCTTTCGTGGAGTCTGTTAATGTTTATTTCTTGTCCAGAAGTATGAACAAAAATTCTCTCAGAGCAAATCGATGAGGCTACTGCCCTCCTCAACTTCCCCGGTGTTCTTGCCTCATCAAACGTATCATCCTCGAAGATGCCGTCTTCCATCGATTTTTGCCCTGACCGTATTCAGTACACCTCCCATACGGTTTTGGACCCGACACTCCTCTCACTAAACTTCCGTATCCATGCTTTCATCGAAGCCCGCCGTACAATCCCTCTTCCCTATGTTCCGCCTCATCAGACTATAACACCAAAACCCCCGATGAATATCACTCGTGACCCTGATCTGATGGCCGATGAGCGTTATCAGGCAGATCTTATACTGCATGCGCAGAAGTTCTATGCGCTAGTAGAACTATTACGGAAACCAGAAGACCGAGCTACGTATCTGAAGGAACGTTGAAGTCGACCTTATAATATGCCCCGCGATCTTCATATACGCACTAAACTATGCAAGGCACTGCATGGCTGGCACCTTTACTGCTTGCTTGAAGACTCGGAAACTTGGCCCAAGTATCTTGCACTCGACGTAATTTCAAACCGGTTTTATTATCTTGGCACGATCCGATCGGCAGCGCTCAAACCATCAAGGTGTTTTACAAATTACATGTCCGTTCTATGGTCCAAGTACGTACCCAGCTAGGCGCCGTCACTGGCGATGACCTTGCTTTATTTGCAATTGTTTTCGCCATCTCGATCCCGACCATAATTGACTGCATTTTAGTTTACACAAACACTGCTATGGATCGTAGCAGGAGCAGGAGACAATTAGAGTACATCTTATTTCTGTCCTAATCTTCTAGCACGTACGTGGGTGTAAAAGCACCCGATGCTGGTAGAACGCCTGCAGGGATGTTTGTATGCACGGAACACTCCGACATATGTGATGGCACACCGAGAATTAGTGGCTGACGGTGGCTGATCGTTCGGTCTCATACCAGGAAACAACTGACATGCCAGAATTTTAAACTGATCAGAAAAAAGACATGATTGTCCAGATAATTTGAAAATCAAAGAATAAATGTTGGCACGAACAATAATCGCGCATTCGGGAGAAGCAATATTAATGCTGAACAATAAGAAAAAGTCGGGATTTGCTGGTGTTTTGCCTTGCAAGCAAGGTGACTGGGTAGATGGTGTAGCGCGTCCGCGTCTGTCATATTATCCGAAGGTATCGAAAATAATGTAAAGTATCATGCAAAAGTAGTCCAGTAAACACGAGGCACCAACTTCACTAGCTCAAAAAAGCAAGACAACGGAGACCGCTCCAACGTATTTCATCATAAAGATCAACCAGTTTCTGGCAGAATCTGCCAGGAAACTGGTACCAGAAATCTGCTTTTGTCCCGCCTGCTGTGAAATAATATTCGAGGTTGGAAGGTTTTGCACAGGCATCGTCGACTGTTTCTCAATCTGACCAGACCCGCACATGACCTGAATACCAACGGAGGGGACGCCGTTAACGACCACGAATAACACTACAGGAAACTTGATCATCCAAAGTCATGGAGGGGATTCAAAGACGCACATGCGGGACCAGGAGGCATGATGGCTGGATTAGGAGGCAACTGGTTTACGTGAAGAACTGCGCTTCCATCACTGTTTCCTGTGAATGAGCTTTGTAATTGTACCGAGCGCATGCCCATGTTCTGCAGCGAATAACCAATCAATTATAGAATTAAGCAACCGAATCTGTCGCACCATCGTATGCGTAGAGAACCCGGTCCTCATAACGATAACTTCCGCTGTTTGGACGCTGTCCACGTTGCCGAAAAGGTCTGCCAGCGTCAACGAAACATTGAAATAGGAGCCACCGTAAAAGAGCTGGTTCGGAAGACCCTGAGGTTCTGGCCGACGTTGATTGTAATATGAAGGATAGAAGCGTTCGATTCGATATTCGGTAGGATAAGGGTTGGTGCTATTCACGTCATTGTTGGGATTAGAACCTGCCACAAAGACTGAACCTAGAAATGAATTAGTAAAGCTCTGATTTAACTAGATTAACCCTACCGTCTGGAAGCAAGGTAGCCGAGGAGTGATACATGCGTGGAATAGTACTGGAAGAGAATCCTTGAAGAGACCAGCGCTTGGTAGCTGGTGCCTTTGGATCATATATGAGTGGTGTAAAATATGGCTGGTCAGCGTATGACTGGCCGATAGTAAAACTCGTGTTTCCGTAGCCGGCAGTACCTGAATGTCAAGGGAAGCACATTACAAGAAGTTTGTTAGAAACCTTTTGGCACTGACCTGTCTTTGCGCCGTTCAAACACAAGATTCTTCCGTCAGGAAGCAGAATTAAGTTTCCCATAGTTCGACCCTCCGGCAATGCGTCTAATTCAACATAATTCGGCGATTGGTCGGGGGTTATCTGCACACAGGAAGAAGACGCTGGCCAGTGAGGGATGTCCCAGGTTTGGCTCCATCTGCGTTCCTATATCAATTTTGTCCAAGAGACTTACAGTCCGAAATGTAGACTCACTGTTCGGTTCTAATGTTACTACCACCACAGAACATGATCGATGCCGTGTAGTTGTTGTCTGGGGTCAATGGTAACATCGTGTTTCCGGCACTCGCAGGATATACACGAACGGCATCTGGCATGTCCTGCAATGGAGTCTCGTTATTTTGGTCCATATCAAGTAAGACCGTTTTCCAGCCAGACTGAATAAAGAGTTTGCCGGATGGAAGGAGCCATATAAGAGGGTACAAATTTGTAGGGAGCGTGTTCTGAAGGATGGGCGAGAGAATCGGCTGACCACGACTGGGAAAGAACTCGTACGTGGGGTTAGTTTGTCCTGCATTATCAATGTAGCCTCCATATAAGCATCCTCCGACCTGTAGGGGTTAGCGGATCAAAAGTACATCGAAGTGTGAAAAACGTACAATAATAATGCTTCCGTCCTGAAGCGTTTCACTGCATTCGTGACATTAGTGCGGGGCGACACGTTGGCAGAAATACTCACAGGGTGGGATACCAACGTTTTGTAGTCATGGGTGAAACCATGAACCAATTGCAGTCACCACTATCGCACGGGTTGAGCATCCTAAAACGGCTTAGAACGATTTGCCAGGTCAGATAGTAATTTTCGTACCGAATACTGAGGTGCAGCGTGGCAGGATCATTAGCCTGATTTACAAAGGAAAAAATAACTGCATACGATTGTCCGCCATCAAGATCATCATAGGGAGGTCCGCCGAGTTGACTCGTGGCAGCACCGCCATAAGTTACCGCCTGATTCCCGCCAACGTTGAGCCACGTCCCATTGCCTAAAACACTCCCTCCCTTATCGGTTGTCGTAAATACTTATGAGGATAAAGAGGGATAAAGATTGAGTTTACCGCGCAGAAAGTGTTCGTAGTCATATCCATAGGACGAGTTTGTTTTGAACTAGCAGACCATTCTAGAAGAGACCATCAGCATACTGGAACTAAATGTTTATAGAATAATAATACGAACCTGCAGCCCATGCAGGGTGCCCATTGATCTGTGTCGGGTTGTTTTCTGTTTTGTCAATGATATAGACCTTGTCTTCGGTGCCCAAGAATACCTAAGGTCAAGTTTCAATCAAGTCAAGTGAGGTAGCGACCGGCGGGCTGATGTACCTGTTGACCACTGGCAATACTGTTGCCAACGAGCTCAAACGCGTTGACCTTCATAGCCTGGTTGGGTTGGCCAGGCGCGTTGCTCGCTGCGAGGACATATTCAGCAGCGTAGATAAGGCACAACACGAGTTCAGATACTGTCTGCTTGAGAGAAGCAGGCAGCAGCATGGCGGGAAAGGCGGGGAGAAGAAAGAAAGCCGACTTAACGCAACAGATATTGTACAAATGTATATGCGTGGAATAGTATTCCAGTGGTCGTTAATCAACTTTGATCAACGTACAAAGCCGACATCTTGCCGCGGAAGTTACGTTGCAGACATGCAATTTTGTCTGCGAGGCGATACCATTCGTTGTTGGCGGTTCCCCTTAAGTAGCGGCAGACTTGTAAAGTGCATGAGCCACCAACTTGAATCCATACCAATGGAAATTCCGAGGCAGGAATGTACATATCGATGATATTCTTCTGTGGTCTCCCCTATCCAGACCTCCCCGAGTCGAAGAAACTTCGGTGGTCGTTCCTTAAGCCTCCAGAGACCTCATGATAGGCATATGGTTTGAATTCGACAGACTAGAACAGCTGCCAGTGGGTTCCAGAACGTCACGGTAATGGTAATGAGTGACAGGTGACATTGAATTTGGCTCCCGCAAGCATAATAATAGTGGTATTCAAAGTTCGCACCTACTATCCCCTACGGTCACTTCGTGACCCACCGCAACCTCGTGAGTCACGTAGATGTCACATATAGTCACTAACGGTCACTCTGGCTAAATTCGGTGTCCGCTCGGCGTGCCCAACAACATAGAAACTCGAATTTACCATGCAATTATTAGATGCTAATACTATGTCGCGAGTTACA
>Ga0310811_10003399_pt1 | contig 19994 bp, 19 predicted proteins | sample YCmetagenome_FD_207642 | JGI IMG/M metagenome (GOLD analysis project Ga0310811, IMG submission 207642) | Soil microbial communities from experimental microcosm in Duke University, North Carolina, United States - YC | ecosystem: Engineered > Artificial ecosystem > Soil microcosm > Unclassified ...
GTGACCGGCGCCGGCGGGGCGTTCGGCTGGCTCGACCGCGTCGCGGCCGCGCTCTTTCGTGGCGCCGGCGTCGAGGCGCCGGTCGGCAAGCTCGCCGTGCTGCTCGGCATCTTCGGTCTTCTGATGATCGCGCGCGGGGCGATCGTCACCCTGCGCGACCGCACGGTGACCGAACTGCAAACCGGCTTCGTCGAGGCGCAGCGCCTGCGCATTGCCGAGGCGCTGGCCGCCGCGCCGTGGGATCAGGTCGTCGGTTTGCGCCACGCGCGCATCACGCATCTCATGAGCGGCGACATCCAGCGCATCGGCGCGGCGGCGAATCTGCTGCTGCGGATGGCTGTGTCGGTGGTGATGCTGATCGCGCAATGCGCGCTCGTCTTCGTGCTGGCGCCGTACCTGGCGGCGATCGCCCTCGCGCTGGTGGCGCTGACCGGCTGCGTCTTCGTGACGACGATCGGCGGCGCGCACCGGACCGGCGTTGTCGTCACCCAGGCGAACCTGTCGCTGTTGAATTCGACCACGCAGTTTCTCGGCGGGCTCAAGCTCGCCAAGAGCCAGAATCTGGAGCAGGGCTTCATCGCCGAATTCCGGCAGACGCTGCACGAGCTCAGCCGCCGGCAGATCGGCTTCATGCGCCAGCAAAGCCGCACGCGGCTCGTCTTCTCTACGCTGTCGGCGCTGGCGGCCGGCGTCCTCGTGCTTGTCGGCTTCGGCGCGTTACACGTCGCGGCGCCGACGCTGATCGCACTGCTGCTCGTGATCGGGCGCATGAGCGGGCCAGCCTTGCAGCTTCAGCAAGGCGCGCAGCAGTTCGCCAACGTGCTGCCGGCCTATCGCGCGGTGAAGGATCTCGAGCGGGACTTGGCGTCCATCGCGCCGGAACTCACCGGCGTGGCCGATATTGCGCACGTCGCCGGCAAGACCACCTTCGCGGATCTGCTCGTCGGGTTGTTTCCGCCGCAGCAGGGAGACATCACGGTGGGCGGCGCGGCCTTGCAGGGCACGACACTGGCGGCGTGGCGCCGCGCGATCGCCTATGTGTCGCAGGATGCGTTCCTGTCGCACGATACGGTACGACGCAATGTGTGCTGGATGAATCCACGCGCAAGCGACTCAGACATCTGGGAGGCGCTGGCATTCGCCGGCGCCGACGCGCTGGTGCGGCGCATGGAGGCGGGGCTCGATACGGTCGTCGGCGAGCGCGGCACGCTGGTCTCGGGCGGCGAGCGCCAACGGCTGGCGTTGGCGCGGGCGATTTTGCGCAAGCCGCGCGTGCTGGTGCTCGACGAGGCGACCAGCGCCATCGACGTCGCCGGCGAGCAGGAGATTTTCGTGCGGCTGCGCAATCTCACGCCGCGGCCGACGATCGTGGTGATCGCGCATCGCTCCGAGAGCCTCGCGCTGTGCGACCGGCTCCTGCGCTTCGAAGCGGGGCGATGTAAGTGGGTTTAGGTCAGGGAGCGGTCGGGCCGATCTCGCGCCGAATGATGTCGAGGAGCGACTGCGTCGCCGCGTCGAACTTGATGCCGCGGATGCCGAACGCGGTCGCGGCGCCCACGTCGCCGTCGCGGTCGCCGATCATGAAGCTACGCGCACGGTCGATCGGCCAGTCGGCGGCCGCCTGCTCGAGCATGCCGGTGCCGGGTTTGCGGCAGAGACAATCGATGGCGAAATCCTTGACGGTGCCTTTCGGATGATGCGGGCAGTAGTAGAAGGCATCGACATGCGCGCCGTGGGCGGCGAGGCCGGCCTGCAGATGCGCATTGAAGGTGTGCACGGCGGCTTCGTCGAAGTAGCCGCGCGCGACGCCGGACTGGTTGGTGACGACGATCACCGTGTAGCCGGCATCGTTCAGGAGGCGCACCGCCTCGCGCGCGCCGGCGATCCATTCCAGGCGTTCGGGCAGGTAGACATAGCCGTGATCGACGTTGAGCACGCCGTCGCGGTCGAGAAAGGCCGCTGGCCGCAAGGGACGCGTGTCGGTCATGGGTTGTCGGCGATGGCTTCGCGCGGCGGCGCGAACGGTTGCACTTTGAGGCCGCTGGCGATCCACACCACGCCGCCGATGATGCCGAGCGCGAAGCTGACGGCGCCGAACAAAATCGACAGCGTGAGCCCGTCGCTCTGGGCAAGGCCGGCATAGGAGAAGGCGGCGACCATGCTGGTTTCGCGCACGCCCCAGCCGGCGATGGAGATCGGGACGGTGGTGATGAGCAGCACCGGCGGCAACAGGAACAGCACCGGAGCGAAGCCGACCGGCGCGGCGACGGCCTTCATGCAGCACCAGGCGGAGGTGACGGTGAGCAGGTGGATCGCCACCGAGCAGGCGGTGACGGTCGTCAGGGGCCGCCCGGAACGGCACAGCCGCCAGGCATTGCGCGCGGTGGCGACGAGATGGCGCGTCGGCATGAAGCGGTCGAGCACAGGCCAGTGCCAGATGCCGATGGCGAGGAAGACGGCGGCGCCACCGACGCTGCCGGCGCCGATGAGCAGCAGCACCGCGCGCGCGAGCGGGTTCTGGATGAGCTCAAGCGACCACGGCAGGCAGACAATGACGATGAGCGCGAGCACCAGGACGCCGACGATGCGGTCGATGAGGACGGAATAGGTCGCGTTGGCCCAGCCGCCATCTCTACGCGCGAGGAGCCAGATGCGGGCGGCATCGCCGCCGACGGAGGATGGCAGCACCTGGTTGAAGAAGCTGCCGATGAAGCTGATCTGCGTCGCCTGCGGCAAAGGCAGGCGGGCGCCGCAGACGGCGGCGATCTCGCTCCAGCGAACGGCCATGAGGCCGACCTGCAGCGTGAGGACGAGCAGCGACAGCGCGATCCAGCCCGGATGGAACCGGCTCAGGCTCGCGCCGACCACGGCGAGATCGACCGACCGCAGCGACAGATAGAGCAGCAGGATGGAAACCGCCGCCTTGAGCAGCAACAACGACAGGCGCCGCATCGATCGCGTGATCCCTTGCGATGTCCAATTTTGCCCCGGAAGCGGGGCAAGCCTTCGCATGCCGCATTGCACCGCGCAAGGGTCGGCGCGTGTACGGCTTTCGCGTTTCGCGCGGGCGTGGTAGAGGACCAAATGCCTGAAAGCAGGGCGCTCCTCGCCGATATCGCGGATCAAGGACAGCCGCGCGCGTTCGCGCTGGTGGCGGCGTGCTGCCGGAGGCCGATGGACGCGGCGGCGGGCTCGGCCGTGCGCGCCATCGTGGCCCAGGCGGCCGACTGGCCCGCCGTGCCGGGCCTTGCGCGCCGTCACCGCGTCGAGGCTCTGGTGCAGGAGGCGCTGACCGAGGCGGGCATCGATGTGCCGCCGCCGATCGCGGCGCGGCTTGCCGCGCGCACGCACGACATCGCGCGGCGCAATCTGGCGATGGCGGCGGAGATCGTGCGCATCCAGCGCGCGTTCGATGCGGCGGGCATTCCGTCGCTGCTGCTGAAGGGCGTCGCGCTGGCGCAGCTCGCCTATGGCGCGTTCACGCGCAAGCATAGGGCCCCCCGGTTTTGACAGGGTGGATCGCCGGAACGACGCCGAAACTGCGCCAGAGCGCGGCTTTCGCCCAGATCTGAATGAGCAGGCCGGTGAGCATCAGCAGGGTGCCGGTCAGGGACGGAAGGCCGCCCGTCGCCGGCACCGGGACCGCCAGATAACAGAACAACTGCGGATGCCCATGAACGCACCGAATTTCAACTTCGATCCGGATGGGCCGTCCGAGCGGTTGCCGGCGCTGGCGAACGCTGGCGGCGGGCGGCCGCCGGCACGCGAGACGCGCATCGATCTGGCGCGGCTGGCGGGCGCCTTCCCCGAGAACGAAGGCGTGTCGGATTATCGCCGGCTCTTCTTCGCGTGCGTCGGCCTGTCTTCGCATTGTGTTCGCTCACCGAGGCGTTCGGCCTGGCGACCGTTGAGGCGTTGCTGAGCGAGGTGCCCGTTTTGATCGACGACAATGCCGTGTCGCATTGGCTTGCTGAAGGCACCGCGACACGGATCATTGATATGAGTCAGCGCGGGACCCTGACGCGTGCGCTGGCCGATCAATTGCGGTTGCCTCGCGACGCCGGTGCGGCTGAGCTGGCGCGCTCCAGAGGGACCGCAAAAAGGCGGTTCGGCTGGGAGCACATCACCGGGCACTATATCGAGATGTATCGCGCGACCGTGCAACGGTCGTCCAATGCATCGTGATGCACATTGTTGAATGAGCATTCGATCGAAGCTTCTGAGCGCGGCGCTTGGACTGCTTCCAGACGAGGTGCGAACAAAGGTTGCGGTCCATCTCGGAAAACCGGACTGCCGCTTTTCTTTGCTGCAGCTTCGCAGCTTCGGCTTTTCCCCGCGCCAGGTTCTCGACGTCGGCGCGTATCGCGGCGAGTGGGCTCGTACGTGCCTTGATGTCTGGCCGCAGGCGTCGGCCCTTTGCATCGAGCCTCAGCAGTCCGCTCAGGAAGCGCTGCAGCGCTTCGCAAGTGACTACGCGTCGCGGGTCGAGATCAAGCAGGGGCTGCTGGGGGCCGGCGATCGCGGGGCGGTGCCGTTTGCCGAAGTGGGCACCGGCAGCAGCGTCCTGAGCGCGACCACAGCGACCTCGAAGCGTCCGATGTGGAGCATCGATCGTTTGATCGGCGACGGCCTTCCGCAGCCGGACCTCGTGAAGATCGATGTTCAGGGCTACGAGTTGGAAGTGCTGGACGGTTTCGAAAAGAACTTGCCGAAGTGCGGCGTCCTGCAATTGGAGCTCAGCCTGTTGCCGATCGTGCCGGGCGCTCCGCTCATTCATGACGTGATCGCTTAGGCACGGCGTCAAGCAGCGCAAGCTGGCGTTGCTCCGCGTCGGCGCCGGCTTTTACGAGCGCATTGACGACGCGCGCTGGAGCGCGTTCGACGTGGAGATCCACGAGCATCCCGTGCTCGATGGACCGGCCGGCGAGATCGACGCGCCGCTCGAGCATCGGGATTTCCGCGGCCTGCATCATTTCATCGCGCGCCATAACGAGTATTCCTCGTGGGAGGCGCGCCGCTACCTGGCGCTGCGCGGCGATGCGGCGGCGTGGTCGGCGCTCACGCGGCGGCAGCGGATCAAATACAGCGGCATGGCGCACTGGTGGTACGCGCCGGGATATTTCATCGCCACCTATGTCCTGCGCGGCGGCTTTCTCGACGGCTATCCGGGCTTCGTCTACGCGATCATGAAGCTCGAATATTTCTTCCACATCCGCTGCAAGATCAAAGCCCTCCAGGCGGCCGAGAAGCCCCGCCGCTGATCTCCTCCTTGCGCCGCACGCCATCCGCAACCACAAGTTGCCAGCGCGCAGCAGGAGTGGCACAGTCGCGCGAAACGCGACTGTTGGCGACGGCGGCCGCAGCGTCCGAGAAGAAATAATGCATCTGCAACGGCGCATTCTGGTGACGGGCGGGTCGGGGTTTCTCGGCTCGCATCTGTGCGAGCGGCTGCTGGGCCAAGGCGCCAACGTCCTCTGCGTCGACAACTTCTTCACCGGCACCCGGCAGAACGTCGCGCATCTGCTCGATCACAAGCATTTCGAACTGGTCCGCCACGACGTGACCTTTCCCTTCTACGTCGAAGTGGACGAGATCTATAATTTGGCCTGCCCGGCATCGCCGATTCACTACCAGCACGACCCAGTGCAGACGACCAAGACCAGCGTGCACGGCGCCATCAACATGCTGGGCCTGGCGAAGCGCGTGAAGGCGAAGATCCTCCAGGCCTCGACGTCGGAGGTCTACGGGGATCCCGACGTGCATCCGCAGACGGAAGACTATTGGGGCCACGTCAATCCGATCGGTCCGCGCTCCTGCTATGACGAGGGCAAGCGCTGCGCCGAGACGCTGTTCTTCGACTACTGGCGGCAGCACCGGCTGCGCATCAAGGTGGCGCGCATCTTCAACACCTATGGCCCGCGCATGCATCCGAACGATGGGCGCGTGGTGTCGAATTTCATCGTGCAGGCGCTGCTCGGCCGCGATATCACAGTCTATGGCGACGGCGCGCAGACGCGTTCGTTCTGCTATGTCGATGACTTGATCGACGGGTTGATGCGCCTGATGGGGACCGCCGATACGGTCATCGGGCCGATCAATATCGGCAACCCGCATGAGTTTTCCATGCTCGAGCTCGCCGGTCTCGTCATCGATCTGACCGGCTCGCGCTCGAAGATCGTGCACCGGCCACTGCCGGAGAACGATCCGCGCCAGCGCCGGCCGGACATCTCACGCGCGCAGGAGCAGTTGTCCTGGACGCCGAAGACGCCGCTCAAACAGGGCTCGTGAGCACGATTGCCTATTTTGAAGGCCTGCTCGCGCAGAGCGGCGTCAAGGAAGCGCTGGCCGCGGAAACGATCGGCTAGGGCGCCGACGGCCGTGCGCGCGGCTGGTGGTGGCATGCATTTCATGCGATGAAGCGCGGATCATGGCGCCGCTTCTGTTCGATCTCGCAGGCAAACGTGTCTACGTCGCCGGTCATCGCGGGATGGCCGGATCGGCGATCGTGCGCCGTCTGGCCGGCGAGGGCTGTGAGATCCTGACGGCGGACCGTCGCACGCTCGACCTCACGCAGCAGGCGGAGACCGAGCGCTGGCTCGCCGACAACCGGCCGGACGCCGTGTTCCTGGCGGCGGGACATGTCGGCGGCATCTACGCCAACGACACGTTCCCGGCGGATTTCATCGTCGACAATCTGGCGATTGGCTTGAACGTCATCCGTGGCGCGCACAAAGCCGGCGTCAAGAAGCTCTTGGCGCTGGGTTCGTCCTGCATCTATCCGAAGCTGGCGCCGCAGCCGATGGCGGAAGAGGCGCTGCTGACCGGCCCGCTCGAGCCGACCAACGAGTGGTACGCCGTCGCCAAGATCGCGGCGATCAAGCTGTGTCAGGCCTATCGCAAGCAGCACGGTGCCGACTTCATTTCGGTGATGCCGACCAACCTTTACGGGCCGAGCGACAATTATCATCCCGATCACAGCCACGTGCCGGCGGCGCTAATCCGGCGCTTCCACGAGGGCAAGCTGGCGAATGCGCCGAGTGTCGTCGTGTGGGGCACCGGCAAGCCGCGCCGGGAGTTCTTAAGTTCGGACGATCTCGCCGATGCCTGCGTGTTCGCGATGAAGCACTATTCCGATTATGGCTTTCTCAATGTGGGCACCGGCGAGGACATTTCCATCGCGCAGTTCGCCGAGACGGTGTCGCGCATCGTCGGCTACAAAGGCACGATCGCGTTCGACACGTCGCGCCCCGACGGTCCGCCGCAGAAGCTGCTCGACGTGTCGAAGCTCAAGGCGCTGGGCTGGCAGCCGAAGATTTCGTTGCAGGACGGGCTGCGCATGGCCTATGCCGACTTCACGAGTGGTGCGGGGCGGTCGGCTGCCTGATGGCGCCGGGGCATACGCGATAGGCGGAACGATGAGCACGCGCGTTGCCCTGATCACGGGCATCACAGGTCAGGACGGCAGTTATCTGGCCGAGCTTCTGCTCGAGAAGGGCTACGACGTTCACGGTATCAAGCGCCGCTCGTCGTCGTTCAACACCGAGCGTGTCGATCACCTCTATCGCGATCCGCATCTGCCGGGCGGCCATTTCTTCATGCATTACGGCGACCTGACCGATGCGACGAATTTGATCCGCATCCTTCAGGACGTGCAGCCGAGCGAAATCTATAATCTCGCCGCGCAGAGCCACGTGCAGGTGAGTTTCGAAACGCCGGAGTACACCGCCAATGCGGATGCGCTCGGCACGTTGCGGCTGCTCGAAGGCATCCGCATCTTGCGGCTCAACGACAAGGTCCGCTTCTATCAGGCCTCGACGTCGGAACTGTACGGCAAGGTGCAGGAGACGCCGCAGACCGAGCGCACGCCGTTCTATCCGCGCAGCCCTTATGCCGCGGCGAAGCTCTATGCCTATTGGATCACGGTGAACTACCGGGAGGCCTACGGCATGCACGCCTCCAACGGCATCCTGTTCAATCATGAAGGGCCGCGGCGCGGCGAGACCTTCGTCACCCGCAAGATCACCCAGGCGGTCGCCGCCATCCATACCGGCAAGCAGGATTGCCTCTACATCGGCAATCTCGACGCCAAGCGCGACTGGGGCCACGCGCGCGACTATGCCGATGGCATGTGGCGCATCGTGCAGCAGAGCGAACCGGACGACTATGTGCTGGCGACCGGCGAAGCGCATTCGGTGCGCGAGTTCGTCGAGCTCGCCTTCGGCGAAATCGATATCCGCATCCGCTGGGACGGCGAGGGCGCCCAGGAGCGCGGCATCTGCGGCAGGAGCAACCGCACGCTGGTCCGCGTCGACCCGCGCTATTTCCGGCCGACCGAGGTCGACATGCTTCTGGGGGATCCGGCCAAGGCGCGGGCGAAGCTCGGCTGGACGCACCGCATCGGCTTCCGCGATCTGGTGCGCGAGATGGTGGCGAGCGATCTGAAGGCGGTCGAAAGCCGGTCGTCGAACCCGTTCGAGCCGCGTTAGCCGCCGGGCGGCTCCGGTGCCGGGCTGCCGGCCCGACTCACCCAGTGCACCGGGGGGCCGATGCGCGCAAAAAAACGCTGTTGCCCGCCGCCCGGAATTTGCTAGCTAAGCTGTTGGAAACGGTGAATTTTGCGCCTTTTCGGGGCGGCAAGGTCCGCAAAGGGACGAATTTTCCTTTAGAATGGCCCGCGACCGGCTGAAAGGTGACGCGTGAACTATCCTTCCACCGCGGCGATCCCCGCCGCCAAAAGCGATACTGTGGACGCCGACCTGACGGTGGTTGGCGGGGGCGGCCATGTCGGCATTCCGCTCGTGCTCGCCTTCGCCGAGGCGGGGCTGACGGTCAACGTCAACGATCTCAATGAAGCCACGCTGGCGACCCTCGCCGCCGGGCACTTGCCGTTCATCGAATATGGCGCGGCGCCGCTGCTGGCCAAGGCGCTGGCCGAGAAGCGGCTGGTTTTTACGTCGGGACCGGACAAGATCAGCAAGCGGGGGCCGGTCATCGTCACCATCGGCACGCCGGTCGATGAATTCCTCAATCCCGTCCACCACGTCGTGCAGCGTTGCATCGACGATCTGCTGCCGCATATCTCCGACGACCAGCTTCTGGTGCTGCGCTCGACCGTCTATCCGGGCTCGACCGACTGGCTCGACGACTATCTCAAGCGGCTCGGGCGCAAAAACAAAGTGGCGTTCTGTCCCGAACGCGTGGTGCAGGGCTACGGCGTCAAGGAATTGCGGTCGATGCCGCAGATCGTCTCCGGCACCACGCCGGAGGCCGAGCTGGAGGCGCACGATCTGTTCAGCCGCATCGTGCCCGAGCTGGTCACGGTCAATCCGCTCGAGGCGGAATTCGCCAAGCTGTTCAGCAATGCCTATCGCTACATCGAGTTCGCCGCCACCAACCAGTTCTACATGATCGCGAAATCGGCCGGCGCCGACTATCAGGCGGTCATGCGCGCGATGAAGCACAACTATCCGCGGCTCAAGAGCCTGCCCGGTCCGGGCTTTTCCGCCGGCCCCTGTCTCTTCAAAGACACGATGCAGCTCGCCGCTTATGCGCGCAATCAATTCGGCCTTGGTCACGCCGCAATGCAGGTCAACGAAGGCTTGGTGTTGCAGCTCGTCGAGGATTTGCGGCGCGCTTACGATATTTCGACGATGACCATCGGCCTCTTAGGCATGGCGTTCAAGGCCGAGATCGACGATACGCGCGCCTCGCTGAGCTACAAGCTCAAGCGCGCGCTGAAGATGTCCGCGCGCGATGTGCTCACGACCGATCCCTTCGTCACGACGGATCGAGAGCTCTTGCCGCTCGATCAGGTGGTGAGCCGCAGCGACATCCTCATTCTGTGCACCCCGCATTCGGCCTATGCCGAGGCCGACCTCAAGGGTAAGCCGGTGGTCGACGTGTGGGGCTTTCTGAAGTCCGGGAATATCATCACTTGAGCATGGCGCCGCGGCTCGACATCATCATCCCCGTTTACAACGAGGGACGCATCATCCTGGGCACGCTCGGTGAGCTACGCCGGCAGGTGACGACGCCGTCGCGCATCCTCATCTGCTACGACAAGCCGGAAGACGACACGCTGTCGACGATCAAAGCGAATCCCGACCGTGTCGAGGGCCTCGAGATCGAGTTCGTCCGCAACCGCACGCGTGGCGCGCACGGCGCGGTGATGAGCGGCTTCGCCGCCAGCCGCGCGCCTTACGTCCTAGTGTTTCCCGCCGACGACGATTTCAACGCCGGCATGATCGACGCCATGGTGGCCAAGGCCGACGAGGGCGCCGATATCGTCTGCGCCAGCCGGTTCATTCCGGGCGGCTGCATGGAGGGGTGCCCCTGGCTCAAGGCGGCGCTGGTCCGCACCGCTGCCTTCACGCTTTATTATATCGCCCGGCTGCCGACCCGCGACGCGACCAACGGCTTCCGGTTGTTTTCGCGCCGGGTGCTCGACAAGGTGCAGATCGAGTCCGAGACCGGTTTTTGCTATAGCCTAGAGATGTTGGTCAAAGCTCATCGCCTCGGCTGGCCGGTCGCCGACGTGCCCGCGAAGTGGTTCGAGCGCACGCAAGGCACCAGCCGCTTCAACGTGCTGTCCTGGGTGCCCGCCTATCTGCGCTGGTATCTCTACGCCTTCGCCACCACGTTCCTGCGCCTGCCGGCGCGCAGCGTGAAGCAGCGTTCCGCCTGGAAGCCCGCGAAATGAACCGGCTGAAAAAGCTGACGCCGCGTCAGATCTTGATCGTGCTGCACGATCTTCTCGCCACGGCGGCGGCGATCTTCCTGACATTCATTGTCCGCTTCCCCGAGCAGGAATTCTCGCAGAAGATTCACGGCCTGTTGATCTTCACGCCGGCGCTCCTGGTCTACGCGGCGGTGGTCTATTTCATCATCGGGCTCGACCGCAATAAATGGCGGTTCACCTCCGTTCCCGATCTCTACAACATCTTCCGCGCATCGACCGTGCTGGCCGTGTCGATGCTCGCGCTCGATTACGTCCTCTTGTCGCCGAGCTTCTACGGCACGTTCTTCTTCGGCAAGATCACCATCCTGCTGTACTGGTTCTTCCAGATCTTCCTGCTTGGCGCGACGCGCGTCGCGTATCGCTATTTCCACTACGCGAAGATGCTCCAGCGCATCAAAGTGGCGGACGCGACGCCGACTCTGGTGCTCGGCCGCGCCGCCGACGCGGAAGTGCTGCTGCGTGCGATCGAGAGCGGGGCGGTGAAGAAGATATGGCCGGTCGGCGTGCTGTCGCCGTCGCCGACCGATCGCGGCCAGTCGATCCGCGGCATTCCCGTGCTCGGCGATATCGACGATCTGGAAACCGTCGTCGCCGATCTCGCTGCGCGCAGCAACCGCGTCATGCGCCTCGTGCTGACGCAGTCGGCGCTGTCGCCGGAAGCGAGGCCGGAGGCGCTGCTCATCCGCTCGCGCAAGCTCGGGCTGGCCATGAGCCAGTTGCCGGCGCTCGATCGCGACGGCCCGGCGGTGCAGCTTGCGCCGGTGGCCGTGGAGGACCTGCTGTTGCGGCCGAGCGTCAAGATCGACTACCGCCGGCTCGAGGATTTCGTCAGCGGCAAGTCGGTCGTCGTCACCGGCGGCGGCGGATCGATCGGCTCCGAGATTTGCGATCGCGCGGTCACCTTCGGCGCCACGCGGCTGCTGGTGATCGAGAACTCGGAGCCGGCCCTGCACGCCGTGCTGGAGCAGCTCAAGGCCAAGCAGAGCGAGGCCGAGGTCGTCGGCCGCATCGCCGATATCCGCGACCGCGATCGCGTCATGGGCCTGATCGCGCAGTTCAAGCCCGACATCGTCTTCCACGCCGCCGCGCTCAAGCATGTGCCGCTGCTGGAGGTGGATTGGGACGAGGGCATCAAGACCAACGTGTTCGGCTCGATCAATGTCGCCGATGCGGCGGTGGCGGCGGGCGCCTCCGCAATGGTGATGATCTCGACCGACAAGGCGATCGAGCCGGTATCCGTGCTCGGGGCGACGAAGCGTCTGGCGGAAATGTATTGCGAGGGGCTCAACGACGACCTCGCGCGCCGCGCCGCGGGCGACGAGGGGACGACGCGCCTGATCTCGGTGCGCTTCGGCAACGTGCTCGCATCGAATGGCTCGGTGGTGCCGAAATTCAAGGCGCAGATCGAGGCGGGTGGCCCGGTGACCGTCACGCATCCGGACATGGTGCGCTACTTCATGACCATCCGCGAGGCGTGCAACCTGGTCATCACCGCGGCGAGCCATGCGCTCAGCCCTGAGACGAATGACGAGGTGTCCATTTACGTGCTCAACATGGGCCAGCCGGTGAAGATCGTCGATCTTGCCGAGCGGATCATCAGGCTCAGCGGGCTGGAGCCCGGCCGCGACATCCAGATCACCTTCACCGGCATCCGCCCCGGCGAGCGGCTGCACGAGATCCTGTTCGCGCGGGAAGAAGCGACGGCCGATATCGGTATCCCCGGTATCGTCGCTGCCAAGCCGGCGCAGCCCTCGCTTGAATCGATCCGCGCCTGGGTGGCGACGCTGGAGCAGGGTCTGGCGCGCGGCGAGCGCGCGGCGATCTATAATCTGCTGCGCGACGCCGTGCCGGAATTCCGCGGCGAGGCGGCGTGACTTACATGCGCAGCGAAAAAGGCTAGTGGGATGGACCTGGGGGCATTCTTCGAGGCCGAGTTTGCCGAGCATCACGACGCCGCGAGCAAGACGGAAGCGGCGCTGTCCGATGCGTTCGCTGCGCTTGTTGGCGCTTGCGTCAAATCGATCCGCGGCGGCGGCAAGCTGATGTTCTTCGGCAATGGCGGCAGCGCCGGCGATGCGCAGCATCTCGCGACTGAGCTCGCCGTCCGTTACATAAAAGACCGCAAGGCCATCGCGGCATTGGCGCTGACCACCGATACATCGACGCTGACGGCGGCCGGTAACGATCTCGGCTTCGACCAGATTTTCGCCCGGCAGATCGAGGCGCTGGGGCGGCCGGGCGATGTCGTTATCGCAATTTCGACCTCGGGCAAAAGCGCCAATGTGATCGCGGCTTTGCGCCAGGCGAAAACAATGGGCCTCGTCACCGCCGGCTTCAGCGGGAAGAGCGGCGGCGACATGGCTGCTTTGACGGATCATCTGCTCGTGGTGCCGTCGGACACGACGGCGCGGATACAGGAAATGCATATCCTGCTGGGGCATATGCTCTGCGGCGCCTTGGAGATCGAGCTCGGGCTCGTATCGGCTCCGTAAAACTCTTCCCACGCGTCATCGAAATATTCGAATGCTGGATTGCACGGCGCGCCACGGCTGCGCCGTCATGACGCATGTGTTTTTGAGCAAAGGCCGGGAACACTCACCGGACTTTTGGGGGCGCCTTCAACATCGGTGGTCATTCAACAGGCTGCCGGCAATCGGAAGAGTGCTTCCAATGACAGGCAAACTTCTATCGCGCGAAAAAATAAATCTCGTACTGGTCTACGCAATGAGCGTTTTCCTGGTCGTTGCCGTGATCGGGCAGCTCGTATCGATGATCTGGAGCAAGCAAACATTCGGGACTGATGTCGCCGATGCAGCGGATGCTTCGGGCTGGCTCTATGCCGCCGCGTTCCTGTCCATGTTCGGTTTGGCTCTTTCAGATCATAAAAAGACGGATGGCGCGCGCCGCCCCGACTGACTCCGAGCCCGTGGTCGGCACACGCCACGACATTTGAGGCATGTGCGTTGCGCTGATGTAGCGCGCCGTTGTCGAGCAAAAGGGACGCGACGCCGTCGAGCAATAGGGGAATATTCGCAGACTGTTAGCTCGCGCAAGCGAGCTCTTTTTTGTCTATTTCATGCAGTGAAAACGACGTTCGTTAATCTGAAAATCTTTCTTGACGGTCGGCTCGTGCGGGTATTTGCTTGGGGCATAGGGAGAAACAAAAATGGATGCAACGATACTGCCAGGGCCGGCAATGAAGGCCCGTCCACCCCGCGCTCGCACTGAAGGCGAACGCCACAGCATTCAATCGGTCGACCGGGCGCTTTTCCTGCTCGAAACCATCGCCGAAGCCGGCGGTGAAGCGACGCTGACCGATCTCGCCACCCGTACCGGGCTGAACATCTCGACCTGCCACCACCTGCTGGCGACGCTGATCCAGCGCGGCTTCGCAGCGAAGGTGCCGGGCCGCAGGCTTTACGCGCTCGGCGCCCGCATCATGTATCTCAGCCACGCCTGCTTGCAGGTCGATCTGCCGCGGCGGGCGCAGCCCTATATCGAAGCGATCAATCGCGCCACCGGCGAAACCGTTCATCTCGCCGCGTTGCAGGGCGATCAAGTGGTCACGCTGGCCGTGCGCGAAGCGCGCCATGCCGTGCGCGTCGACACCGGCCGCATCGGCAAGCTTGAAGCGCCGCACGCGACGTCGGTCGGCAAGGCCATTCTCGCCTGGCTGCCCGAAGACGAGATGCGCCGCATTCTGGCCGGCGGCATGAAGCGCTTCACCGACAACACCATCACCGAATTCCCTGAGCTGTTAGAGGCGCTGCGCATCGTGCGCCGCAACGGCTACGCCATCGATCGCGAAGAGCATCTGCCCGGCGTGATCTGCGTCGGCGCCGCGATCCGCGATCAGGCCGGTACGGTGATCGGCGCGATCAGCGCTTCGACGCCGATGATGCGCGCGAGCGAAGAGCATATCGCCATGATGCGCAACGAAATCACGGCGGCCACACGCGCTCTCTCAGCCGAATTCGGCGAGCCGAGCTCGCAGCCGAATGCCGAAGAGGCTCAGGCGGTCGCCAACTAACCCGACCGTCTGGGACCAGCCCGACGGCCAGCATTTCAACTTGGAGGAAGCATGTACGCGCCACCCGGAGTGAAGACCAACCATAACGAATTCCCGATTCCCGACAGCATGCGGGCCTGGACGCTCGGCGATCCGGGATCGCTCGCGCTGAAGGACAAGCCGGTTCCCGTGCCGAAGAAGGCGGAAGTGCTGGTGCGTATCGACGCGGTCGCGATCTGCGCGACCGATCTGGAGATCATCTACAACGGTCCGCCGGCCTCCATTCAGGGCGGACTGCCGTTCAACAAGGGCTTCACCCCCGGCCATGAATACATGGGCACGGTGGTGGCGCTCGGACCGGGCGTCGACGAATACGAAATCGGTACGCGCGTGGCGGTGGAAATCCATGCCGGCTGCGGCCAGTGCAAGCGCTGCCGCGAGGGCATGTACACCTCGTGCCACAACTACGGCCTCAATTACGGCGAGGTCGACAAGGGCCATCGCGCCAACGGCTTCACCACCGACGGCGGCTTCTGCGAATACCAGGTGAACAATATCAACACGCTGGTCCATATCCCGGACGAGATGTCGGACGAGGAAGGCACGCTCGTCGTCACCGCCGGCACTGCGATGTATGCGCTGACCGAGCTCGGCGGCTTGGTGGCCGGCGAAAGCGTCGTGGTCACCGGCCCGGGCCCGATCGGCCTGATGGCCGTGGCCGTGGCGAAGGCGCTCGGCGCCCAGCCGGTGATTCTGACCGGCACGCGCGACAATCGTCTCGAGATCGGCAAGCGCCTCGGCGCCGACGCGGTGATCAACGTCCGCAAAACGCCGGACGTCGTGGCGGAAGTGAAGAAGCTCAACGGCGGCAAGGGCGTCGACTACGTGGTCGAATGCTCGGCGGCTGGCAGCGCGGTGAACGATGCCGTGCGCATGGTCAACCGCGGCGGCCGCGTCTGCCTGGCGGCGTTCGCGCACGAGGAAGTGCCGGTGGATGTGGCGCACATCGTGCGCAACAACATCTACCTCTACGGCATCCGCGGCGAGGGCAAGAGCGCCACGCACCGCGCCGAAGCTTTCATGAAGCAGAAGCGCTTCGACGCGACGCTGATCCATACGCATACCTTCCCCCTCGACGATCTGCCGACGGCGATCCGCTACGCCAAGGACCGTGTCGAGGACGCCATCAAGGTGGTGGTGAAGGCGAAGTACGACGCCGCGCAGAAAGAAGCGGCGGAATAGTGGTGTTGTCATCACCGGGCCGGCGCGAAAGCGCCGTGACCCGGTGATCCCGTTTAGGGACGCTCAGTGCCCACCTAATCGAGATGCATCGAAACTCGGGCTTGCCCGAGTTTCGTCAGGGTGAGTGTCGCAAGTCGGGTAAACCCGACGTGCGATGTCAAGCCCGGCCATGACAAGGAAATGCCGGAGAGCCAATGCTCATCTGTGAAGAATACCTGACGCCGACGACGCTGGAGGACGCCTTTGCCGCGATGGAGCGGCATCGCGGCCGCTCGCGTATCGTGGCCGGCTGCACCGACATGCTGCCCTGGGCGCGCGAAGGCCGCGCCGGCGATGTCGACGTGCCGGTGCTGATCGACGTATCCAAAATCCCCGAATTGAACGAGCGGCGCGTCGACGGTGCGCGCGTGCGCATGGGCGCGGCGACGCCGATCCAGCGCTTCCTCGACGATGCCATGCTGGCGCGCGCGCTGCCCTGCATGCCGCGCTGCGCGGTGTGGTTCGCCGACGACCAGATCCGCGCCCAGGCGACCATCGGCGGCAATATCGTGAATGCCTCGCCGGCGGCCGATGCCACGCCCGGCCTGATCGCGCATGAATCCGAAGTCGAACTGGCGCGGCACGATGGCGCCAAGATCGTGCGCCGGCGCATGAAGCTGACCGAGTTCATTACTGGGCCGAGCCTCACGCAGCTCTCCGGCGACGAGTTGCTCACCGCGGTCGAATGCGACGCGCTGCCCGGCTATGGCGGTAGCTTCGAGAAGGTCGGGCAGCGCCGTTCGCTGGTGATCTCGATCGTCTGTCTCGCCGTGCTGGTGAAGCTCGATACGCAGGGGCGCAAAATCGACGACGTGCGGCTCGCCATCGGCGGCATCGGCCCGATGCCGATCCGGCTGACCGAGGTCGAAAAATTCCTGCGCGGCGGTACGCTTGACCCCGAGCGGCTCGAGCACGCGGCCGAGATGCCCGTGTCACTGGTTGCATCGCGCACGCGCCAGGAATATCGCCGCGAGATCGTTCGCGGTTTCATGTTGCGGGGGCTGATCAACGCGGCGCGGCGCGCGGGAGCGAGCGTCGATGCCCTCAATCCGGAATTGGAGACGGCTTATGCCTGATTTCCGTCTCGATGCGACCATCAACGGCCGCAAAGTGTCACGTAATGCCAAGCCGCACCAGCGGCTCTTGGACTTCCTGCGCGACGATCTCAATCTCACCGGCAACAAGGAAGGCTGCGGCGCCGGCGAGTGCGGTACCTGTTCGGTCTTTGTCGACGGCGTGCTGATGAAGTCGTGCCTGCTGCCGGTGGCGAAGGCGCAAGGCGCGAAGATCGACAGCGTCGAGTCCCTGGCCAAGACCGGCGAACTGACCGTGCTGCAAAAGGCCTTCCACAAGGCCGGCGCCAGCCAGTGCGGCTATTGCATTCCCGGCATGGTGATGGCGGCGACGGCGGCGCTGCGCGCCAACGCCTTCGCCGACCGCGAGGAGATCAAAGAGCGGCTCGGCGGCAACATCTGCCGCTGCACCGGGTATCAGAAGATCATCGACGCCGTGGAAATGGCGCGCGACGTGCAGAACGGACGCCTGCCGGCGACGGCGCTGCTCGGCCTCGATGCCGAGGAGGGCGACTACATCGGCAAGAACGTGCGCCGCATCGACGCGCCAAGCAAAGTGTCCGGCCGGCTTAAATATGCCGGCGACATGGTGATGCCGGGGATGCTGTATGTGCAGGTGCTGCGCTCGCCGCATCCGCATGCGCGCATCGTGTCGATCGACACGTCGGCGGCCGAGGCGATGGCTGGCGTCGAAGGCGTCATCACCAGCGCCGATGTGCCGGGCGAGGACGGCTTCGGCGTGTTCGTGCACGACCAGCCGGTGATGGCGCGCGGCAAGGTGCGCTATGTCGGCGAGGCGGTGGCCGCGGTGGCTGCCGAAGACGAGCTCACGGCCAAGCGCGCGGTGGCGGCGATCAAGGTCGTCTACGAGCCGCTGCCGGCGGTGTTCGACGCCGACGAGGCGATGCATGCCGGCGCGCCGGTCATCCACGACTACGCGCCGGACAATATCACCAAACACATCCCGATCCGCGTCGGCGACGTCGCCAAGGGCTTTGCCGAATCCGATCTGGTGTTCGAGGAGACCTACTCGACCCAGGCGATCGAGCACGCCTATCTCGAGCCGGAGGCGGGTCTCGCCTATGTCGACCCCGACGACGTCGTGACGGTGATCTCACCGAGCCAGAACATCACGCATCACCGGCACATGCTGGCGAAGATCATCGCGCAGCCGATCAGCAAAGTGCGCTTCATCATGAGCCCGGTGGGCGGCGGCTTCGGCGGCAAAGAGGACATGATCTACCAGGGCATGCTGGCGCTGCTCGCCATGAAGACGCAGCGCCCGGTGCGGCTGGTGTTCACGCGCGAGGAGTCGATCATCTCCACGGCCAAGCGGCATCCCTCGCGTACGACGTTGCGCATGGGGCTGACCAACGACGGGCGCATCCGCGCGATGACGCTGGCGATGATCTGCGACGGCGGCGCCTACGGGCTCTCGACCGAGGGCGTGATGCGCAAGGCGGCGATCCTCGGCGCGGGGCCCTATGTGATCCCGAACCTCACGGTCGACACCTACGGCATCTACACCAACAACACGCCGTCCGGCGCCTTCCGCTCCTTCGGCGCCTTGCAGACGCAGTTTGCGACGGAAAGCCATCTCGACATGGCGGCCGAGCGGCTCGGGCTCGATCCGTTCCAGATCCGGCGCATCAACGCGATGCAGGATGGCGGCGTCACGCACACGAAACAGAAGCTCGGCAAAGTCAGCATCACGCGCGTGCTCGACGCGGCGGAGAAGGGCTGCGGCTGGGAGGCCGGCGCGCCGACCTCGCGCGGCGCCACGCGCGGCGATCTCGATCGCCCCGATGTCCGGCCGCCGGTCGCGCTCGGCGCGCGTTTCGCAGCGGCTGAGAAGCAGGAAGCGGCGGAGTAGCACGCATGGCACGCAAACGCGGACGAGGAATGGCGGCGTCCTGGTACGGCATCGCGCGCACCGCGACGGTGGACCGCGCGGCCGCCTGGGCCGAGATCGACGATGGCGGCTCAGCCAAGATCGTCACCGGCGTCACCGAGATCGGCGAGGGCATTCTCACTGTGCTGGCGCAGATCGCCGCGCAGGAGATGGGCGTGAAGCCGGAGCACGTGGTGATCGGCGACAACGACACCGCCCGTGCGCCGGAAGCCGCGCATGCCGGCGCGACGCGGCAGACCTACATGATCGGCAACGTCGTAGCGCTGGCCTCGCGCGAGGCGCGCAAGCGCCTGGTCGACGTGATGGCCGATATCTGGGACGTCGAGGCCGAGACGATCCGTACCGGTAACGGCGAGATCTGGGCGGCGAACACCAATCACCGCATCTCCATAGGCGAGGCGGTGCATTGCGCCAAGAGCCGCGGCGTCGTGCCGGTCGGCTCGGCGACCTTCGGCACCGACACGACGGGCATTGCCGACGGCAAGGGTGGCGATGGGTCGGGCCGTCCGTGGCAGGCTTACGTGTTCGGCTGCCAGGTGGCCGAGGTCGAAGTCGATACGGTGACTGGCGAGGTGCAGGTGCTCGGCGTCTGGGCCGCGCACGATGTCGGCCGCGCGGTCAATCCGCAGGGCGTCGAGGGCCAGATCGAAGGCGGCGTGGTGCAGGCGGTCGGCCAGGGCCTGATGGAAGATTACAAGCTCGACCAGGGCCACACGTCGACGCACGGCTTCGCCAAATACATCCTGCCGACCGCGCTCGACGTGCCGCGGGTGAACTCGATCATCGTCGAGGATCCGGACCCGATCGGCCCGCTCGGCGTGAAGGGCATCGGCGAGCCGGCCATGGTGCCGACAATTCCCGCCATCATGAACGCGATCTACGACGCCGTCGGCATTCGCATCACCGCGCTGCCGGCGACGCCGGAGAAGGTGCTGATGGCGATCCGCGAGAAAGAGAAACGCGAAGCGTATACGGCGCCGC
>Ga0310811_10003400_pt1 | contig 19992 bp, 15 predicted proteins | sample YCmetagenome_FD_207642 | JGI IMG/M metagenome (GOLD analysis project Ga0310811, IMG submission 207642) | Soil microbial communities from experimental microcosm in Duke University, North Carolina, United States - YC | ecosystem: Engineered > Artificial ecosystem > Soil microcosm > Unclassified ...
TGATCTCGGCCGTGTTGCTGCTGATCGTCGTCAGCATGGTGACCTTCGGCATCTTCTTCGTGGTGCCGCGGCTCGCCGGGCAGACCACCGACCAGCTGGCCGCCAACTTCGTCGGCAGGAGCCCCAGCGTCGAAGCCCTGCACCAGATCGAGGCGCGCCTCGGGCTGAACCAGCCCCTGTACGAGCAGTACTGGAACTTCGTCAAGGGAATCGTCGTCGGCGAGGACTACGACACGGGTACGCAGATCGTGCACTGCGCGGCGCCGTGTTTCGGTTTCTCGTTCAAGACGCAGCTGCCGGTGTGGCCGCAGATGGTCGACGTGCTGCCGGTGACGCTGTCGCTGGCGATCGGCGCGGCGCTGATCTGGGTCCTGGCCGGGGTGACCGTCGGCGTGATCTCCGCGCTGCGCCGCGGTTCCTGGTTCGATCGCGCCGCGATGACCGCGGCGCTGGCCGGGGTCTCGTTGCCGGTGTTCTTCACGGCGCTGATCTGCTTGGCGCTCTTCCGTGACACGCTCCCGGTCTTTCCCGACGCGGGGAACTACATCCCGCTCACCCAGGATCCAGGGCGATGGTTCTGGGCACTGGTGCTGCCGTGGATCACCTTGGCGTTCCTCTATGCCGCTCTCTACGCCCGGCTGACCAGGGCCGGCATGCTGGAAACCCTGAACGAGGACTTCATCCGCACGGCGCGGGCGAAGGGCTTGCCCGAGCGGACCGTGGTCGTCAAGCACGGGCTGCGCGCCACGCTGACGCCGATCATGACCATTTTCGGCCTGGACCTCGGGTTGCTGCTCGGCGGCGCCGTGCTCACCGAGACCGCGTTCTCGTTGCCGGGACTCGGCCGGTTCGCTTTTCTCGCCATCCAGGCCAAGGACCTGCCGGAGATCATGGGTGTGACTCTGCTCGCAGGCGTGTTCATCGTCGTGGCCAACCTGATCGTGGATATCGGCTACGCTGTCATCGACCCGAGGGTGCGGTATTCATGAGTGAGTTCTTCCTGGAGTTGAAGGATCTCCGGGTGCACTTTCCCACCGCGGACGGGCTGGTGAAGTCCGTGGACGGGCTGTCGTTCTCGCTGGAACGCGGCAAAACGCTGGGCATCGTGGGTGAGTCCGGTTCGGGCAAGAGCGTGACGAGCCTGGCGATCCTGGGACTGCACAAGGGCGCCCAGGTGTCCGGCGAGATCCGGCTGGGCGGCCAGGAACTGGTGGGCGCGAGTCCGGAGGAGGTGCGGCTGCTGCGCGGCAAGCGGATGGCGATGATCTTCCAGGACCCGCTTTCGGCGCTGCATCCCTTCTACACCGTCGGCCAGCAGATCATCGAGGCCTACCGGCTGCACAACAAGGTGACCAAGCAGGTCGCCCGCAAGCACGCGATCGACCTGCTCGCCAGGGTCGGCATCCCGCAGCCACAGTCGCGTGTGGACGATTACCCGCACCAGTTCTCCGGCGGCATGCGGCAGCGCGCGATGATCGCGATGGCGCTCTCGTGCGACCCCGAACTGCTCATCGCGGACGAGCCGACCACCGCGCTGGACGTCACCGTGCAGGCGCAGATCCTCGACCTCATCCTGGACCTGCAGGCGGAGTTCCGCTCGGCGGTCGTCATCATCACCCACGACCTCGGCGTCGTCGCCGAACTGGCCGACGACATCCTGGTCATGTACGGGGGCCGGATGGCCGAATACGGCCCGGCGGCCGAAATCTTCGAGCAGCCCCGGCACCCCTACACCTGGGGCCTGCTCGGGTCGATGCCGCGGCTCGACCGGGAGCGCTCCGACCGGCTGACCCCGATCCCGGGCACTCCGCCGAGTCTGATCAACGTGCCGCCGGGCTGCGCGTTCCACCCGCGCTGCGGCTACGCCGAGCGCACCGGTGGTGCCAGCACCACCGTGGTGCCGGAACTGGCCGACGACGGCTCAGGGCACCGCGCGGCATGCCACCTCGCTCTCGAGACGCGCAAGCGCATCTGGGAGTCCGAGGTCAGGCCGAACCTGTGACCGACCGAGAAAAGGCTGCGAGCGAGATGACCGAAACCACGCCGGCGGGCGCCGAGGCCGAGGCGCCCGCGCGCCGCCAGGAGACCATGCTGGAGGTTTCCGGGCTGCGCAAACACTTCCCGGTCCGGCGCGGCCTGCTGCAGCGCGCGGTCGGTGCGGTGAAGGCCGTCGACGGCCTCGACTTCAGCGTCACCAAGGGGGAGACCCTGTCGCTGGTGGGCGAGTCCGGGTGCGGCAAGACCACGACCGGGCGACTGCTCACCCGGCTGCTGGAGCCCAGCCACGGGCGCGTTGTCCTGGAGGGCAACGACATCACGCACCTTTCCGCGGCGAAGCTGCGTCCGCTGCGGCGCGACGTGCAGATGGTGTTCCAGGACCCGTTCTCCTCGCTCAATCCCCGGCACACCGTGGGCACGATCATCGGCGCCGCGTTCAAGCTGCAGAAGATGCCCACCGAGCACGGGGTCAAGCGGGCGGTGCAGGATTTGCTCCAACTCGTCGGCCTCAACCCCGAGCACTACAACCGGTACCCACACGAGTTCTCCGGTGGGCAGCGGCAGCGGATCGGCATCGCCAGGACCCTGGCGCTGCGCCCCAAGCTGATCGTCGCGGACGAACCGGTGTCCGCGCTCGACGTGTCGATCCAGGCGCAGGTCATCAACCTGCTCGAGGATCTGCAGGAGGAGCTGGGACTGACCTACGTGATGATCGCGCACGACCTGTCGGTCGTCCGGCACGTGTCCGACCGCGTCGCCGTGATGTACCTCGGCAAGATCGTGGAGCTGGCGGACGCGAAGAGTCTCTATTCCACGCCCCACCACCCCTACACCGTCGCGCTGCTGTCGGCCGTGCCGGTCCCCGACCCGACACGGCGGACGAAGCGGGAACGCATCCGGCTCTCCGGCGACGTGCCGAGCCCGCTTTCCCCACCGCCCGGCTGCCGGTTCAGCACGCGCTGCTGGAAGGCGCAGGACATCTGCCGGACCACCGAGCCACCGCTGGCGGCGCTGCGGACCGGGCACCAGGTGGCCTGCCACTTCCCGGAGAACACCGAGGCGACGGCACCGGCGTAGCAGGCGCGGCCGCCCTCAGGCAAGCGCTTTCTCCATCACTTGTTCCCGGGTCACCCCGTCGGGCAGCAGCTCTCCGGGGTGTCCGGAAAGGACGAAGCGCTGGCGCCGGTACAGCGCGGTGGCGGTCGGTGGTGGTGTCGTCGTCCGACCGTTGCTCGTGACCACAAGCAAGCGCGGCATGCGGCCCAGTGTGCCGGATGGACTTCGCGAAGTGGACACGCCGGATTTGTGATCATGGTACGAAATGCCCGGGCTCACCGCGCTACCGCATCCCGGTGAGCGCCCCGACACCTGCTGCTGATCTTGGTGAGATCGGGTCGACCCGGAATACCGCTCGAATGGCCAAACGTTCGACTAAACGGCGTTATGTGACCACGAGAGGACTTTCAGTGCCGATTCCTGCTCCCGAAGCCCTTGATCTGCAGGCCGAAGTGGCCCAAGGCAAGATCGATGACCTGCGCAATCCCGGACGCTACCTGGTGAGCTCGATGCTGGCGGGTGCCTTCATCGGTGTCGCCGTCGTGTTGATGCTCGAAGCCACCGGCCCGCTCAACGCGGCGAACTCGCCGTGGACGAAGGTCGTGCAGGGCCTGGTCTTCGGCATCGCGCTGACCTTGGTCGTGTTCGCCGGCGCGGAACTGTCCACGGGCAACATGATGACGATGTTCCACGGCTACTTCGCGCGGCGCCGGGGCCTCGGCGCCGGCTTCGCGGTGATCGTGGGGTCCTTTGTGGGCAATCTGATCGGCGCGGTGGTGTTCGCCTGGATCGTGCACGAAGGCGGGGTGCTCGCCATCGGCGCGACGCCCGGCCACGCCGCACCCGGTGCGGCGCTGCTGGCGAGCCTGATCAAGACGAAGACCGCCGAGTCCGCCTCCGCGTTGTTCTTCCGCGGCGTGCTCTGCAACTTCCTGGTCTGCCTCGCCGTGTGGATGGCCGCGCGGACCAAGTCCGACGGTGTGAAGCTGGCCCTGATCTTCTGGTGCCTGCTCGCCTTCGTCGCCTCCGGGTTCGAACACGTCGTGGCCAACATGACCACGTTCTCCCTCGGCCTGATGGACGGCGTGCCCGGTGCCACGATCGGTGCCTTCGCCCGCAACCTCCTCTGGGTCGGGCTCGGCAACCTGGTCGGCGGCGGCCTCCTCGTCGGCGCCACCTACGGCCTGCTGTCCCGGCGTCCGCGGCTCGAGATCACCGGAACCGACCAGGCCGGCACCGAAGGCGAACTCGCCACGACCTCGGCCTGAACCCCGGTCTTCCCCCGGCGGTCCGCGCCGCCGGGGGAGGGCGGCTCAGGTGAGCCGGAACACGGCGAATTCCCTTGTGTGCGGCTCGATCTCGGGCACGCCGGCGCCCGCGGGAAACGGCCATTCGCTCGACCACCGGTCGAGCAGGTCGAGATAACGGGCCACGACGCGGGCCGCTCCGGCGTCCTCGACGAGCACGGCCTGGTACTTCGCGCCGGGGTCGCCCTCGATTTCGCATTCTCCGGCGGCGAGGAGGTTGCGCACCCAGTCGCGCCCGCGGTTCGGCGCGCAGACGTAGCGCCGGTCGTCGAGCTGGATCACGGCGATCGGCACCGGCCGCCGCGCTCCGCTCACCCGCCCCGTGGTGACCAGGACCCGCAGGACGTACCTCCCTTCCTGGTAGGGCTGCACCGGCGCGGACCTGATCTTTTCGAGCATGAACCCGTTCCCTGAACCGCCGCGGGGCTCGTTCCGGGTGTCGCTGCGGTCGTCGGTCATCGAGGCTCCTTTCCCGGTCTGGCCGGTATCTGTGGACACGTGATACCAGTGTCCCGCCGGCCGGGGTCGACCGCCGAGCGACCCCGGCCGGGGCGGAGTTCGATTCAACGCGAGGAGATCGGCCATGTTTGGTGTCTGGCATTTCAGCTTCACCGTCTCCGACCTCGACGGGGCGGTCGACTTCTACACCCGGCTACTGGGCTTCGACTGCGTCCACAAGCAGGAACAGGCCAACGAGTACACGCAGCGGCTCGTCGGCTACCCCGACGCGCAGCTACGGGTCGCCCAGCTCGTCATCCCCGGCCAGCCACGTGGTCTGTCCACCCACGACCTTGAGCTGGTCCAGTACGTGCGCCCGCTGGGCAGTCGCGGTGACCACAACATCTGCAACCCCGGGCAAGCGCACCTCGCGTTGGCGGTGGAAGACGTACACGCCCGCTACGAGGCACTTTCCCGCGAAGGTGTCGAGTTCTTCTCGGAGCCCAACCACATCACCGCAGGCGTCAACGCCGGTGGTTACACCGTCTACTTCTACGGCTTCGACAAGCTCGTCCACGAACTCGTCCAGCCCCCGCCGGACCGCATCGCCGCCTACCGGGCGAGGTAGGCGAGCCGGTCCGGATCCCGATCGACGGTGCGCCACAACGGGAAGTTCTTGATCAACAACGGGAGTGACGGTCCGGTCGCCGGTGTAACGCATGATCCACTTCGGGCGAAGGAGGTCCTGGAATCAAAACTTTGTTCGAAGGAGTTTCATGCGCGATCGTGCAATTCTGCGCAGAGCGGGCGTCGCGGCCGCGGTGCTGGTGGCCGCGACCTCCGCGCTGGGCACCGCCGTGGCGAGCGCCCAGACGGTCGGCTCGGGGTCGCTGTCGTTCAGCGGAGACACCGGGGATTACATCAGCGGCGGGCAGTCGTACGCGTACTCGACCCCCACCGACACCTTGAATGTCTACGGCAGCGTCAACGACAACAACGTCGAGGTGTCCGTGGCGGGCGCCGACGGCGCTTGGTGGTACCTCGACCTCGCCGCCCCGAGCGGTCAGATCCTGGCGCCGGGCACCTACGACAATGCGGCCAGGGACCCGTTCCAAGGCCCCACTCAGCCGGGCCTGAGCTTCTACGGCGACGGCCGTGGTTGTAACACGGTGACGGGATCATTCACCGTGCAGCAGGCGGTGTTCGGCCCGCAGGGCTACGTCCAGGAGCTCGACGCGACCTTCACACAGCACTGCGAAGGCTTGACCCCGGCACTGTACGGCGAGGTGCACATCACCAACCCGCCGCCGCCGGCCCAGCTGAGCCTCGGCCTGAACGTGGCGACCACCGGTGAAGCAAGCAGCCTGGACGGCAACGCGACGATCAGTGGGACGGTCAGCTGCAACGCGTCGGTGAGCGTCCCGGTGTCCGGAAGCGTCACCGAGGTGGTGAACAAGGAAATCGTCCGCGGCAACTACAGCACCAGCGTCGCCTGCACCCCGGACGCACCGGCGCCGTGGTCGGCGACGTCGGTGCCCACCGGCAGCGTGCCGTTCCGGCAGGGTGAGGTCGAAGTGCAGACCCATGCCCAGGCGGTCGACCCGGTGTACGGCAACACCGTGAGCGCGGACCAGACCACCGCGGTCCAGCTCAAGCACAGCTAGTGGCGGCGGCTCCCGGTCCGGTGGACCCCGCCGGGCCGGGAGCGAGCCTAGGATTCCTCAGGTGATCGATCATTTCTTCACCGTGCCGCTGGACCACGACGAGCCCGGCGGGCCGAGTATCGAGTTGTATGCGCGTGAGGTGCGCGGATCGGGGAAAGACCTGCCGTGGCTGGTGTTCCTCAACGGTGGGCCCGGGTTCGCGTCACCGAGGCCGGTGGGGCGGCCGGGGTGGCTCGACCGTGCCCTGCGCGACTACCGGGTACTGCTGCTCGACCAGCGGGGCACGGGGCGATCGACGCCGGTGAGCCGCGCGGGCCTGGCCAAGCTGGGTGACGCGGCCGCACAGGCGGAGTACCTGACACATTTCCGTGCCGATTCGATCGTGCGGGATGCCGAAGCGATCCGTCGTGCGTTGATCGGTGATGCGCCGTGGAGTCTGCTGGGCCAGAGCTTCGGCGGATTCTGCGCGACTGCCTACCTTTCCACGGCGCCGGAAGGGCTTCGCGAAGCATTCGTGACCGGTGGTCTGCCCGGTCTGACGGCGACGGCGGATGATGTCTATCGCCGGTTGTATCCGCGGGTGCTGGCGAAGAATTTGGCGCATTACGAACGGTTTCCCGGTGACGTGGAGCAGTCGGTGCGGGTCGCCGGGTTACTCCGGGAACGGGACGCGCGCCTTCCGGGCGGGCGGCGGTTGACCGTGGAAGCCTTTCAGGCGCTCGGAAATCTGTTGGGCTCCAGCACGGGAAGCGAGGTCCTGCATTTCCTGCTGGAAGCGCCGTTCGACGGGACGGAACTGTCGGACGCGTTTCTTGTCGGTGTCGAGCGCGAACTGACCTGGGCCGCGGGCAACCCGCTGTATTACGTGTTGCATGAGCCCTGCTACGCGCAGGGAGAGGGGGCCACCTCGTGGTCGGCCCAGCGTGTTCGGGCGGAGTTCGGAGAATTCGACGACGACGAGCGGGTGCTGTTCACCGGTGAGATGATCTACCCGTGGATGTTCGACAACGATCCGTTGCTCCAGCCGCTGCGGGAGGCCGCGCACCTGCTCGCCGAGCGTCCGTCCTGGCCGCGGCTCTACGACGTGGATCGGTTGCGCGGCAATATGGTGCCCGTCGCGGCGGCTGTCTATTACGAGGACATGTATGTGGATTTCGACCTGTCGATGGAAACCGCGCGGACGGTCGGTGGCGTTCGTCCCTGGGTGACCAACCAGTATCAGCACGATGGGCTCCGAGTGAGTAACGGGGTCGTGTTGGACCGGCTGATCGAGTTGGCCCGCGACTGAGGTCCCGCCCCGGTCGGGCCTGGTTCATCGGGAACCAGGCCCGCCAGCTCCGGTTTCGACGTTGCGTTGGTGGTGTCAGCAGGTTGAGGCGATGGAGGATGTCCAGCCCCAGAAGGCTCCGTATTCGGCGAGGTTGCCGGCGTCGTTGAGGTGGATGTTGTCCGAGGTCCAGGGGCTGGGATTGGGCAGGTCGGCGATGCCCGCAGGAGGGACGTACGGGACTGCCCAGACTTCGGTTGACACCGGGGTTGACTGGTTTCAGGCCGCTGGTGCGGCCGCGTAGATGGTCTCAAACTCGACCGGGGTGAGTTTCCCAGGCGTCGTTGTCGGCGTTTTCGGTGGTATTTCGTCTCGATCCAGGACACGATCGCCAGCCTGAGTTCCTCGCGGGTGCGCCAGCGCTGCGTGTCCAGAACATTCTTTTGCAGCAAGGAAAAGAACGATTCCATCGCGGCGTTGGCACCGCACGCGCCGACCCGACCCATCGACCCGGTCAGTCCGTGGGTGCGCAACAGGCGCCGGTAGGGTGCCGATCGAAATTGGGCCCCGCGGTCGGAGTGGACGACGACGCCGGCCGGCCGGCGAGATCGGGGTGGTTGACAGGATGCGTATCAGCGATGCGTCGATCAGTCGCGTTGATTGGCCAGGGATAGGCGAAAAGATTATCGTCGCGGTTGAGGGTCGTATGTCGGGAAGCAACTTTGTAAGTCCTCGGTTACGGTTGACCGCCCGGTCTGGTGACATTGACCGTGCTCGGGCGCATTCGCGGCCAGTGGACCCCCTCCAGGTACTTGTTGTCGACCTTGAGCGGGACCTTGTAGCCGAGTCCGAATAGAGACATCCCACTTCGGGCGTGCGGTGCGGGTGGCCTGCCGGCGCAGCGGGTTCGAGCCGAAGACCAACCACGAGGTCGGCGAGCGGACGACCGCGCTGGCGATGGTGGCCGCCGAGCAGGCCGAGCAGGCCGAGCCGCCGAGCCGCCGAGCTGCCAAGACACCACCAGGCGCTGCGCCCGCCGGGGATCGACGTGGTCGCGCTGAGGAAGCCCGTGCTGAGCACGGTGTCGATCGCGCACCGCAGCCGGTGCCAGGCGCCCCGTCGCCGCGGCTGGTGATCGACGCGGTGCGCGCGTCCGCCCCGAAACAGGGCCGCGCCGCCCCGTAGCGCTTACGGGACAAGGGTTTCCCGGGGTACCGCGCCGAGAGTGAATTCTCGGAACCACTTTTCGAAAATGTTTCGAGTGCGGCCGTCGTGATTGACCAGGACTTTTTCCGGACGCTATCGTCGGGAATCACCTCACCGAATTCCGGGGGCCGCAATGAAGCTGCTCGTGAAATCCGCCGTGGTGGGCATCGGGATCATCGCCGCCGTCGGCTGTGCCCTGACCGCCGCCGGGGCGCCTCCTGGCACCCAGGGCCACCCGGAGCAGACCGGCGGCTGGGTCGACAGCTGGGCCTCGATGCCCCAGCTGACCGAGCCGGCCAACATGCCACCGCCCCCGTTCACCGGGGACAACCTCGTTCTCGCCGACAGCACGCTGCGCCAGACCCTCCGTACTTCCCTGGGCGGCCAGCAGATCCGGCTGCGTCTGTCCAACGCGTTCGGCGGCGCGGACCTGCCGATCACCGCCGTTTCGGTGGCGCTGCCGGAAAACGGGCGGGCCGGGGTGAGTGCGATCCGGCCGGGCACCGCGCGTCCGGTGACCTTCGGCGGCCGGTCCTCGGTGGTGATCCCGCCCGGCGCGCAGTTCGTGTCCGACCCGGTGGACTTCGCGGTGCCGCCGCGCACCAACCTCACCGTCACGATGTTCCTCGCCGAGGGGCAGGCTTCGACCGACATCACCTCGCACCCGGGCTCGCGCACGACCTCATACCTGGTGTCCGGCAACCATCTGGCCGACACCGACCTACCGGGCGCGACCACCGCCGATCACTGGTACTTTCTCAGCGGTCTGGAGGTCCGGCCCACGCCGGGCGCGGCCGCGGCGGTGGTGCTGGGCGACTCGATCACCGACGGGCGGGGATCCACCACCAACGGCAACGACCGCTGGCCGGACCAACTGCTGGACCGCCTGCAGGCGCGGCCGGACACCGCCGACATCGCGATCGTGAACGAGGCGGCCGGGGGCAACCGGGTGCTCCACGACGGCCTCGGGCCCAACGCGTTGGCCCGGCTGGATCGCGACGTGCTGGCACGAAGTGGTGCCGCGTGGCTGCTGGTCTTCGAAGGCGTCAACGACATCGGCACCGCCGAGGCCACGCCGGCCGCGCAGAAGCAGGTCGGGGAGGACCTGATCGGCGCCTACCAGCAGATCATCACTCGGGCGCACGCCCAGGGCATCCGCGTCTACGGCGCGACGATCACTCCGTTCGGCGGCAACGCCTACGACGATCCCCCGGGGTACCGGGAGGCCGCGCGGCAGACGGTCAACGACTGGATCCGCACCGCCCACGCCTTCGACGCCGTGGTCGATTTCGACCGGGTGGCACGGGATCCGGCCGATCCCCGGAGGTTGCTGCCCGCCTACGACACCGGGGACCACCTGCACCTCGACCCCGACGGCTATCGCGCGCTGGCCGCCGCCGTGCCAGCACAGCTGTTCCGGTGATAGCGGCGCCACGCGGCCCGTCAGCGGGTGCGGCGCACCGCCGCCGCGGATTCGGTGTCGCCACGGGCTTCGAGGCCGGTGATGACGCCTTCGATGTCGGCGTCCGGCCGGTTCTGGCTGAGCTTGAACTTGGCCTCGACGCGGCTGATGACGAGTTCGACGCCGACGATCGCGCGCAGCTGGCCTTCGACGAACTCCGGCGGCGCGTCGTCGACCGACCACGGGGCCGGGCCGCGGGATTCGTGGTGATCGGTCAGCCGGCGCACGAGATCGTTCACCCAGGCGGGATCGTCGTGCACGACGAGGTTCCCGTAGACGTGCGCGGTGACGTAGTTCCAGGTGGGGACGACCCGGCCGTGCTCGGCTTTGGAGGCATACCAGGAAGGTGTCACGTAGGCGTCCGGTCCGCGGACGATCACCATCGCCTCGCCGAGCACGGGCAGCCGCCACTGGTCGTTGTTGCGCGCGAGGTGACCGAGCAGAGCACCGCGTTCACCGGCCGCCGGGTCGTAGACGAACGGCAGCAGCGTCGCGACGAGGCCCCGCGACGTGGGCGTGATCAGGTCGGCGGCGCCGTGGTTGACGAGAAGTTCCTGGACAGCGGTGTCGTCGGCGGCGAAGGCGGCGGGGACGTACATACCTCGAGCATCCCCCACCCGGCCCCCGAGACGCCAGCGGAGCCGGATGTTCCCCGCCTGCGCTCCGGATCACACCTCAGCGGAGGTCCGCGACGTTGACCCTCGTCGGCCGCAGGGTCACGATCGAGCGGGTTTCGCCCGGATTGTCCCGCGTGTGGAAGTCCGTGTTGTACTTCGCACCGGCCGTCCTCGCGAAGGCGAAGTCGGCGTCGGGCTCCAGTTCGGCACGCCCCCGGATCTCCAGCGTCCGGTACGGCGATGCCGGGTCGACGATGAAGAGTGTGGCGCGCGGGTCCCGCCGGAGGTTCTTCGTCTTCTGCCGGGTGTCGTTCAGCGAAAGCCGCACGAGGTCGGCTTCCTTGTCGTAGAGGAACGCGACGGCGGTCACCTGGGGTGTGCCGTCCGGGCTGATGGTGGCCAGCGCCGCGACGGACGCGTCCAGCAGATCACGAAATTCGTCCGGTACCTGTGCGCTCATGGCGGCTTCCTCCGACCGTCCCGGGAAAATCCTGTGGTCCATACAACCACATCGGACGGCCGGGAAAACCGCGGGCGAGCGTGCTGCCCCGGAGCGGGCGCTGCTTCCCGCGCGCCCGGCTTCAGGGCCGGGCGAACCAGGCGTACCAGTCACGGCTGGACGGGGCCAGATAATGGTTCGGCGGCACCTTCTGGGTGGGATAGAGCCGGAAGCCCTGGGCGCCGGCCGGCGTGTTGTGGAAGTAGACGCCGCTGATCCAGTCCGGGTTGATGTCCATTTCCATGCCCCGCACGACACCGGCGGCCTTCAGGATGTTTCCCAGCGTGCACACCGAAAGCGCGGGTCCGCCCACGTACACCTCGGCGCCGTCGGCGGTGATGCCGAATCCGGAGCGGTCGATGTAGGCCACGTTCCCGACCGTGGCGCCCCATTCGGCGGTGCCGCCGCTGGCGCAGTCCGGGTTGACCTTTCCGTTGTCCACCAGCATGACCAGGTTCTGCCGCACGCTGGCGACGCTCGGTGTCATCCGCACCTCGCTGTTCCACGCGCCGACCGTCGCGGTGCCGTTGTTGTTCAGCACCAGACTGGCTGCGCCGGTCTGCAGCGGATACACGGTGCGCCCCGCGGCGAAGAAGCCGCCGTGACTGCCGTCGTTGGGCAGCCGGAAGCCCGCGTTGAACGCGGCGACCACGTTTTTCTGTTCGGTGCCGGTCAATGAGGTCGGGATCGGCCAGGAACCGCCGGGATCCTGGTAGCCCGGCCGCAGCTGACCGCGCACGAAGGTCGGGTCGATCCACAGCACCCCGGCCACGTAGGAGGTGTGCTGCGCGTCCGGCCGGACCGCGGCGACCCGGACGGCGGGGTGGCCGCCGACCGTGGCCACGGTCTGCCACTGGCCTTCACCGGGCAACGGGTCGCCACCGGCCAGATCGGGGATGCCCGCCGGGGCCGGCAGTCCCGGGCCCCCGGTGCCCGGCACGGTTTCCGCACCGGCGGCGTCCGGGATGCCCCCAGTGGGCACGCCGCCGATCTTGGGCTGGTTCTGTGCGTACTGCTGCTGCTCCAGATAGGTGACCACGCCGCCGAGGTAATGGTCCCGGGCCCATTCGGCCAGCCGCGCCGGGACGGGGTCGGTGCCCGGCGCGGTCAGCGTCCCGCCGATGGACCAGCCGACGAGAATGATGAACACGGAGCACACGGCCAGGAACGTGCGCCGGACGCGGCGCGCCCAGGGTCGGCGTGCGCGCCGGAGGCGATGTCGGGGCCCGACCGGGATTTCCACCGTGTCATCGGAGCGAAGCTTGTCCCAGGTCACCGGTCCATCTTGCCCATTAGTTTCTTGGAAGAGTTTTGGCTGTCCCTCAAGGTGTCCTTGGTCATTTTCGCATTCCCGGCGGACAACCCGACCCGTTGTCCGCGCGTCCTTCTTCGGCAGTGCCCTACCTCCAGCCGTTGATTCCTTAACGGAGACGTTACGTCGCTTAACTGTGGCGGCACGCACAACCGCTGAAGTTGTCGACCATGTGGCGAGCCTTGGTGACACGGTGGTTTCACATCCGGCGATCCGGTGGTGCCGAGTGAACGAGACGACGGTGATCTTCGCGGGACGGCTGCTCACCGGTGCGAACTCCGGCGGCCTGATCCGCGATGGCGCGCTCGTCGTCCGGGACGGGACGGTGCGCTTCGCGGGATCACGCGCGGACCTGCCCCGCCTCGACGCTGACGTGGCCCGGATCGAAGCCGGCGACTCGCTGGTGATGCCGGGCCTGGTCGACGCCCACCACCATGTCGGGCTCACGCCGACTCAACTCGGGGTGCCGGACGACGCGCTCGAACTGTGGATCGCCCGCAGGCACGGGCCACCGGAGGTGGATCCCTACCTCGACACCGTGTGCGGCGCCGCGGATCTCCTCGCCGGGGGTGTGACCACGGTGCAGCACCTCAACGGGCGCCTGCGCGGCGATCCCGAGCACTATGCGGCGGCCGACGCGGCCGTGCTGGGGGCCTACACGGACGTCGGGATGAGGGTCTCCTACTCCCGGGGCCTGACGGACCAGAACCGGTTCGTCTATGCCGATGACGGGCAATTCATCGCTTCGCTCTCGCCCGCGGAGCAAGCGGCCGTGCGCGCGGTCATGCCCGCCCGTTACGAGACTCCCGAAGAGCAACTGGAATCGAGCTACACGACGCTGCGCGAGAAGTGGCACGGGTCGGCCGACGGCCGCATCGAAATCCAGCTCGCGCCCGCGAATTTGCAGTGGTGCGGCGAAGAACTGCTGCGGGCCACGGCCGAGATCTCCGCGCGCGACGGCGTCGGCATACACCTGCATCTGTCCGAAACGCCCTACCAGGAGGTCTACGCCGCCCAGCGGTCCGGCGGCCGCACGGCGGTGGGTTTCCTGCACGAGCTCGGATTGCTGTCCCCGCGGTTGACGCTCGGCCACGCCGTGTGGATCGAGGAACGCGACATCGAACTGCTCGCCGCCGCGGGCACGATGGTCTGCCACAACCCCTCGAGCAACCTGCGCCTGCGCAGCGGCGTGGCACCGATCGCGCGGCTGCGCGCCGCCGGCGTCCGGCTCGGCATCGGGATCGACGAGGCCGGGCTGGCCGACGACCGCGACATGTTCGGCGAGCTGCGCCTGGCCTGGGCGCTGGCACAGGCGCCCGGCCAGGACCCCGCCGTGCGCACCACGGGGGCACAGGTGCTGGACCTGGCGCTGGAGGGCGGGGCGGCCACCACCGGCTTCGCCGGGCGGATCGGCCGCCTGGAACCGGGCTACGCCGCGGACTTCCTGGTGCTGGACTGGGATGCGGTCACCGGCGCGTACCTGGACCCGGCGGCCGAAGGCATCGACGCGGTCGTCCGGCGGGCACGTCCGTCCGCGCTGCGACAGGTGTATGTGAACGGCGAACTCGTCTTCGCCGACGGCAGGACGACGAAGGTCGACGACTCCGCGTCCCGGGCGGAACTGCGCCGGTACCTGGCCACGCGGCAGGGCCCGGCCGACCGGGACCGCCGGTCCGCCGCCGAGATCCTCGAAGCCGCCGTGGCGCGCTTCTACACCAAGCCACCCTGGCGCGAATGGCGGGCGATCACCGACGAAAGAGCGTCCTGGAAGGACTGAGCCGCAGAGATGCGGGGGCGCGAATATCCGGACTAGGCGAGCGGGAGTCAGAAGATGGCGACAACATCCGAGACGGGGACCGAGAAAGCCGGGAACGGGGCAGCGGGCATGGCGCCGAAGCCGGAGTCGTCCGACCTGCTGGAGGTGGTGGTACCGGCGCACCGGCGCGAGGGACCGGTGAAGATGACCCTCCTCTGGGTGACCTGCCAGGCCACGGTGTCCAATATGTACACCGGCTATCTCGCCCGGTCCGCGGGCATGTCGCTGGGCCAGGTGCTGTGGGCGTCGTTGATCGGCGTCGTCGTGATGGCCGGCTACGGTCTGCTCGCGACCAACGTGGGGACCGTCACGGGCCAGCCCCACTCGGTCCTGGCCCGGGGCGTCCTCGGGAAAACCGGGAGCACACTGGCCTCCCTTCTCCTCGCCGTGACGGGCCTTGGCTGGTACGGGTTCCAGACCGTGTTCCTGGCGCAGCTGTTCAACGGCCTGCTCGGTCTCGACCACCTGCAGCTGTTCTGCGTGCTCTTCGCCCTCGTGATGATCACGAACAACCTGCTCGGGTTCCGCAGCGTTTCCGGTTACGCGCGCTGGGCGGCGCCGGTCCTGCTCGTGTGGGGCGCGTACACCATCATCAAGGCCCTCGCCTCGACCGCCGGTCCGGCCCTCTTCGCCGCGCCACAGGTCCAGCCGACGCAGGGAATCCTGCTCACGGTGGGATTGCTCGTCGGTGTGGCCGTGTACGGCAACGAGCCCGACATGTTCCGCTACGCCCGGCGTGACCGCGGCCGCAACGCCATGCCGCTGGTCGTCGGCTACGGGCTGGGGATGCTGGTGTTCCCGGTCGCGGGATACCTCATGGCCGAGATTTCCAGCGCCGCCACCCTCGGTGACACCATGCGGTTCTTCACCAAGTTCTCCCTGTTCGGCCTCACCGCGCTGGCGATCGTGGTGTTCACCATCAACGTGGTCGCGGTCAATGACGCGAACCTGTACGAGGCGGTCAATGCCGTGCAGAACTTCCTGCGCGGGCGACGGCGGATCGAGACGATTCTCGTCCTCGGTGCGCTCGGCGCGGCGGTCGCGGCGTTCATGCAGAGCTCGTCCTCACTGCAGGACGACTTCTTCATCGTGGCCAACATGTGCGCGGTGTTCCTGCCGTGCGCGACCATCGTGATGGCCCTGGACGTGTTCCTGCTGGAACGGGTCTCGGGGTGTCGTCGGCCGGCGGGGGAGGACGGCGCGCCCCGGGCCGTGACGTCGTGGGCGGCGGCCTCGCCCGGAAACGTCGCGGGGATCGTGGCGATCCTGGCCGGGCTGGTGATCGGCGCGGTCACCGGCGGGCTCATCCCGGGTACCTCGGGCTTCGGGAAGACCAACATCGGAATTCCCGCCGTGGAAGCCTGGCTGACCACCATTGTGCTCTACCTCGCCGCCCTGCTCGCGGCCCGCGCTCTGCCGTCCGAGCGCGCCAAGCGGGTGCTGCTCGGGCTACCGGCTGCCGAGCGCGCCGGCGGCGGCGGTCCCGATCCGCTGGGGTGAGGCGCCGGTTTTCGCGACACCCGACCGGACGGGAGGACTCGGGGACCGGACGGGAGGACTCGGGGACCGGACGGGGGGACACGGCGGCGTGGGTGTGGTGAAGCCGGGGCCGGCTGGTGTGCCGGCCCCGGCTCCGGGGTGTGAGCGCTCAGTTGACCGCGGGTGCGACGTTGGCGCCCGGCACCTCGCTGGGCAGCAGCACCTTCGAGTCACCGGGGTAGGGGACGGTGAAGTTGTTCGAGGAGTACCAGATGTCCCGGTTCTCCTGCGCCATGTTCACCATGTCCTCGGTGGTGAAGTTCTGCTTGGCCGACCACTGGGCCCAGGCGGCCTGGGTCGCGTTCGTGGCCTGGGTCGGCTGGGGGTTGGTCGTGGTGAGCGGGATCTGGTTGGACAGATAGTTGTAGGGCGTGAAGTCCGGCTTGTCGGTGAACGCGTCGAACATCGGCTCGGCGGCCATGTCCTGCGAGTTCATCGGCGGGATGCCGAGGATCTGCTCGATCGTGCGAAGCACGTTGAGCTGGCTGTAGTAGTCGTGCACCACGGCGCCCTGTCGCGCGTAGGGGCTGACCACCAGCGTCGGGTTGCGGTGCCCGTCGACGTGGTCGACGCCGTTCTGGGAGTCGTCCTCCAGCACGAAGATCGCGCTGTTCTTCCAGTACGGGCTGTGGGAGATCGTGTCGACGATGCGGCCGAGCGCGAGGTCGTTGTCGGCGACGTGCGCGGCCGGCGTGATCGAACCCGGGTTGGTGCCCTCGGTGTGGTCCTCCGGCAACCACATCATGTCGAGCTGCGGAAGGTTGTCGTTCTTCACGTAGTTCGCGAAGTCCTGCTGGAACAGATCGGTCCGGTACTGGTCCGGGATGCTCATGTCGAAGGTCGGGAAGTTCGGCTGGCTGATCTGCTGCAGCGACGGGATGTCGCTGGTGGCGTGGTAGGTCCCGATCTTGGTGATCAGCGGGCCCGCCGCCTTGCCCTCCAGCACCTGCGAGTCGTGGTACCACTGCGACCAGGTGACGTTGGACTCGTTGCCGTTCGCGTCGACGTAGTCGTTGACCTGCTCGCCCCAGTTGGTCACGGACTTGCCGTGGGTGAGCGCGTCGTCCCAGATGGAGCCGGACTTCACGTTGCTCAACGGGTCGGCCGTCTGGTAGGAGCGCGTGTAGTTGCCGTACATCTGCTGCATGTAGTTGTTGACGAACGCCTGGGTGAGCCAGTGGTGGCCCTCACCGGAGTTCGTGCCGTCCGAGTACAGGTTGTCGATCAGCGGGTAGGTGTTCGCCAGCGCGTGCGTGTTCGGCGTGACCTGCTTGCCGAACTGCGCCAGCGACGGGTCGCTGTTGCCCTTGCCGATGTCGCCCAGCACCTGGTCGTAGGTCCGGTTCTCCCGGACGATCAGGAACACGTGCTGGATCGTCGACGGGTCACCGACGCGCAGCGGCACCGCGACCGGGTTTCCCTTGCCGTTGCCCGGCTTGTTGCGCTGCAGCAGGCCGTTCCACTGGTTGTTCTGGAAGACCTGGTTGGTCCAGCTCTGCATCTGCTGCGTGGTCGGCAGGGCGACCTGCTGCACGGTGCCGATGAAGTTCAGGCCGTAGTGCGAGGTGACCGGCGTCGAACCGGCACCCTCGTCGACCGTGCCGTCGGCGCCGACCGAACCGAGGCCCTGCTCGCTGGCCACCACGAGCTTGCTCGTCTTCGGGTTCAGCGCGATTCCCGTGGGGAAGGAGCCGGTCGGGATCAGGCCCTCGAAGGTGGGCTGCGAGTAGGCGTCGTGGTAGCCGTAGACCGCGACGGTGTTGTACCGGCCCAGGCTGACCGCGAGGTGCGTCGGGTCGAGCATGGTCAGGCCGTTGGGCTGGGCGCCGAACGGCGCGCCCGGCGCCGGGTTGGCGGCGAAGGTCCGGCCGAGCTGCTGCTTGACCGTGTCGATCGTGGTGACCGAGTCGTCGTCGGTGTTCGCCACGATCAGGTTCTTGCCCACCGCGAGCAGCGCGCTCGGCTCCAGGCCGACCGCGAACGTCTTGATCTGCTGCCCGCCTGCGAGGTCCACTTCGGACACCGTGCCGGTGGACGGGGCGGCGATGTTGTTGTTGGACACGATCGGCGTGCCGTAGGAGTCGTCCGTGTGGTCGCCGGGCTGGGCCGGGCGGCCACCCTGGTTGCTCACGTAGGCCTTGCCGTCGAGCACGACGACGCTGTTCGGGTCGTTGCCCACCGGGATCTGCTCGACCACGGTGTCGGTGGTGGTGTCCAGCACGCCGAGGGTGTTGTTGGCGCTCAACGTCACCAGCAGGTCGGTGCCGTCCGGCGCCCAGGCGAGCCCGGCGGGCACGGCCTTGTTGCCGTTCACGCCCGGCAGCGCGACCGTGACCTCATCGGACAGCGTTCCGTCCGGGGCGACGTCGAAGCGTGCCAGCTTGGACTGCTGCGCGGCCCACAGGTGCTTGCCGTCGGGGGAGTAGAGGACACCCCCGTCGGAGATCCCGCCACCGGGCCGGTCGGCCAGCGACGGGCCGGAGTCGCCGCCGTACTGCTGCAACAGCTTGTTGTGGACGAGGTCGAAGACCGTGACGATGCCGGCGCTGGCACCCCCGGTGTTCAGGCTCGCGGCCGTCTTGCCGTCGGGGCTCAGGGTCAGCCCCATCGGGCGGCCGTTCTCCTTGATGACATCGCCGACGGGCGTGACGAACTGGTTCGTCTGCATCAGGTACGAGCCGTTCGGCTGCTGCCCCATGGTGTTCTCGCCGAGCGTCGTGCCGCCGAACGCGCCTACCGCTTGAGTCACCCCCGCTCCTCCGACCAGCAACGCGCACGTCAGGCCGGTGACCAGCGTGCGCCTGCCCACTGTGGGTCTCCGCATGAACAGTCCTCCATGTCGACTTACCGTTGACGGCCCGAATTCGGCCGGCACGGATCGTAGACATGGGCGGGCGGAAGAAGGATCAACAGAAGTCGTCCCCGATGTGAACAACGGATTTTCACTTCGCGCCCCGTTCATCCGGGCGCCGGGACCGAAGGAACGGCTGTTCGGGATGAGCGGGACAATTATCCGTTATCGACGGGGTATGGGGCGGAACGGCACGAATCCGCGGGGGATGTGGCGGCGCAGGACAATGGCGGACAGTGCGGCGCAGGTCGCGGTGGTCGCCGCGACCACGAGTGCGACGACCACGATGCCGGTGCCCACCGGTGTCGTGTCACCCACACCGCGGGCGGTCCTCGGCAAGAGGAGCAAGCCGAGCGCGTCCATCACCACGGTACGGCAGGACATCGCGAGCATCAGTCTGCGAATTCCGGCGAAGAATTCGATATCCAGCGCCGGGAGAACGGGTGTGCGATCGCGCGCGAACAGCGCGCCGATCCCGCCCAGCAATACGCTGAACGCCGCCCCGCCGAAAAAGCACAGTCCGAAGTAGAAGAACGGGTTGGCGCCGCTCGGCGTGGCGAAGGTCGGCCCGATGAGCACGGGCGCCGCGACGAGGCCCCAGCTCAACGAGATCCCGGCGGCCCAGCCCGCCGCGCGCCGTCCGGAGATCACCCCGTCGCCCCCCGTATCCGATGCTCTGTCAGCCGGGGGAATCTACTGCACGGACGGCCGCCGCCGAACAGCCGATCTGGTAGCGGATGCCTCGCACTCGTCGACCGCGCTGCCCTCACCTGGAGAGATGCGCTCTCGTACCTGGTGACGTGATGGTGACGGAGCTATCGCAGAGTCTTCCGCGGTCGGCAAACGAATCCGGCACGACCGAACCCAACCAGGAGGTACTCCACCATGACGAACGAAATCGCAGAACTGGAAACACAGCAGGTCGAGCTGCTGCCGGTCCGGGATGATCTGCTGGTCCTC
>Ga0310811_10003401_pt1 | contig 19992 bp, 19 predicted proteins | sample YCmetagenome_FD_207642 | JGI IMG/M metagenome (GOLD analysis project Ga0310811, IMG submission 207642) | Soil microbial communities from experimental microcosm in Duke University, North Carolina, United States - YC | ecosystem: Engineered > Artificial ecosystem > Soil microcosm > Unclassified ...
AGCGCCGCGCCAGCCATCGCGACGGCGACCCGCAACCGCAGCGCGCGCTGCGCGGCGCCGCCGAGTGGCGGCCGGAACAGCAGGCGCTGCTGCGCCGCCTCCTGCTCTGGCGCGACCGCAGCGCACGCACGCTGGACCGCCCGCGCCCCTGGCTGCTGGACGACGCATTGGCGCTGAGCCTGGCCCAGCAGCCACCCGCCAGCCTCGCCGAACTCGAACAGCGCGGCCGCGGCCAGCGCGCCCTGCGCAGCGCCCAGCGCGGCGAGCTGTTCGCCTTGCTGCGCGAACCCGTCGAAGCGGACGAGATCGCCGCCACTGCCGCCATCCCTGCGCATCCCCAGGGTGAGGCGAAGAAGGCGCTGAACGCGATGAAGACCCTGGTCGACGCGCGCGCCGCCGAGCTGGACCTGCCGCCCGGCCTGCTCTGCCCGCGCAAGGTGCTGGAGGAATACGTGGTCACCCGCGAATGGCCGGATTTCCTCGACGGCTGGCGCGGCACGGTGCTGCGCGAACAGCTGCCCCCCCTGCTCCCCGACTGAAGCCGGCACCCGCCGAAACCGCCGCGGGGTCTTGGCGTGACCGCCAGCCGCTGCTAAGATGCGCGACTCGCGTGGGGCGGTAGCTCAGCTGGGAGAGCGTCGCGTTCGCAATGCGAAGGTCGGGAGTTCGATCCTCCTCCGCTCCACCAATCCAATATCCCGGAACACCCTGCAGTACTCCTGAAACCGCGCCATGGCGCGGTTTTTCTTTGGCCGCGCGGCGTAGCATGTTTCCGCGGGCAACAGCCCATCATCCGAGGCGGCCATGCCCCAACCCTGCGACGCGATCACTGCCGGCCTCATGCCTGCGGATATGCCGTACATCGAGGCGACCCGACGCTGGGTGGAGCGCGCGGTGGTCGGGCTCAACCTGTGCCCGTTCGCGCGGGCGCCGTTCGCACAGGGGACGATACGCTATGCGGTGAGCCACGCACGCGACGCCGACGGCCTGCTCGACGACCTGTGCGGCGAACTGCAGAGCCTGGCCGCGGCCGACCCGGCCGAGTGCGAGACCACCTTGCTGATCCATCCAGAGGTGTTCGGCGACTTCCTCGACTACAACGACTTCCTCGACGTGGCCGATGCCGCGGTGGAGGCGTTGCGGCTGGACGGCGTGCTGCAGGTCGCCAGCTTCCATCCGCATTACCAGTTCGCCGACAGCACGCCGGACGACATCGAGAACTTCAGCAATCGCTCGCCGTATCCCACTCTGCATCTGTTGCGCGAAGCCAGCGTGGAACGCGCGATGGAGGCGATGAGCGACACCGACGCGATCTTCCGCCGCAACCTGGAGACGCTGCACCGGCTCGGCCTCGCCGGCTGGCAGGCGCTGTGGCGCGACACCGACTGAACCTGCGCTTCACATGCCGCATGGCGACAGCTGTCATGCTGGCGCATGGATGACGATACCGACCCCTACGCCGAGAGCATCGATCCGCGGGTGCATTGCAGCGCCTGCGAAGCCGTGTGCTGCCGCCTCACCGTGGTGCTGATGCCGGACGACCACGTGCCCGCCTGGTTGATCCATCGCGATGCGCATGGCATGGAGACTCTGGCCAAGGGCGAGGAAGGCTGGTGCGCCGCGCTCGACCCGGTGCGCATGTGCTGCAGCATCTACGAGGAGCGCCCCGGGATCTGCCGCAAGTACGCGATGGGCGGCCCCAGCTGTCGTCACGAGCAGGGCAAATGGCGCAACGCGCATCCCATCCCCACGCCGGTGGTGCTGAGCTGACGCCGATTCATCTCGCGCCGGCGAAGATCCGCGCCACGTCGTCCGCTACCAGCGCACGCCAGTCGCCCGGCGCCAGCGCGTCCAGCCCGAGCGCGCCGATCGCGACGCGCTGCAGCGTTTCCACCCGGTTGCCGGTGGCGGCGAACATGCGGCGTACCTGGTGGTAGCGGCCTTCGTGCAGGATCAGCCGCGCATGGCGCGGACCGAGCACGTCAAGCGTGGCCGGAGCGAGTGGCGTGGTTTCCGATTCCAGCAGCAGCGTGCCGCTGGCGAACAGCGCGGCTTCGTCGCCGCGCAGGTCCTCCGCCAGCATGGCTTCGTAGACCTTGGCCACTTCGGCCTTGGGCGAGATGATCCGGTGCAGCAGCGCGCCGTCGTCGGTGAGCAGCAGCAGGCCCGAGGTGTCGCGGTCGAGCCGGCCCACGGTGGAGAGCGCGGGTTCTCTCAGGCGATAGCGCGGCGGCAACAGGTCGTAGACCACGCGACCAGGATCCTTGCGCGAGCAGGTGACACCCAGCGGCTTGTGCAGCATCAGCACCAGGCCCGTGGGCGGGTCTAGCGGCTCGCCATCGACGCGGATGCGCGCATGCTCGATCTTGTCGTCGGCGTACAGCACCTCGCCGTCGGCGTCGGTGATGCGGCCCTCGCGGAACATCCAGGCCACGTCCTTGCGGCTGCCGTAGCCGAGATTGGCGAGCAGTTTCACCAGTTTCATGTGCGCACTCCACGAGCCTCGATCACCTTGAAGCCGTCCTGCACGGCGAGCGCGCGCACGTCGGCGAAGCGCGCGGCGAGCAAGGCCTCATACGGCAGGTGGCGGTTCGCCACGATCAGCAGGCGTCCCTGCGCCGTCAGTGCGTCGGCGGCGCTGGCGATGAAGGCGCGGCCCAGTTCCGGCAGGTCGGCGCGGCCGAGATGGAACGGCGGGTTGCTGACGATGGCGTCGTAGTGCTGCGGCAGGCCGCGGGTGACGTCGTGCCCGTGCACGCTCACCGGCAACTCGCGGCACGCGGCGCGCAGCGCGTTCGCGACGTTGCGGCGGGCAGGTTCCAGCGCGCGCGCTTCCGCCTCGTACAGGTCCAGCGCGGTGATGCCGGGACAGCGCGCGATCAGCTGCGTGGCGAGATAGCCGTAACCCGCGCCGAGGTCGGCCACGCGACCGTCGAGGTCCTCCGGGAAATGCGCGGCCAGCAAGGCGGAGGCACGGTCCACGCGATCCCATGCGAACAGGCCGGGACGGCTCCACCAGCCATCGGCGGTTTCGCGCGGCGCATCGAGCGCGCGCCATTCGTCCTGCAGTGCACGGTCGATGGCGTCCGCTTCCGGCGTGGCCCAGAACACCCGGCAGTGATGCTTGGACAGGCTGCCGGTCGTTCCCGCGAGTCGCGCCAGATCCGCCTCGCCGGACTTCGCGCCCTCGGCCTTGGCCATGCTCGCTACCAGCGTGCCGCCGGGTGCGAGATGATCCAGCGCACGGGCGAACAAGGCACGCGCCTCGTCGCGCTGGCGCGGCGGCAGCAACAGCACCAGTGGAAAGGTTTCGCCCTCGGCCGCCTCGCCCACGCGCAGGCCGCAGCGCGCCAGCTCGTCGGCGAACGGCAGGAAGCTCTGCTCGCACAGCCAGCCGGGCCGGGCCAGCTCGCGCAGGCGCACGCCGGCACGCGCGCGCAGGAACAGCGCGCGGCCATCGGCCGGCAGCGACAACTCGCCGCCGGCGAACGGCACGAACAAGGCATCCAGCGCCGCCTCGGGCGCGGCCGCGGTGAAACCGGCTGCAGTCACGGTGATTTCGGGATGGAAACGGGCAGCCATTGTACGGTGCCCGGGATACTCGGCCCACGAGTTCGCCGCGCTAAGCGGAAACCGGGCGCAGCTTGCGACCCAGGGCGAACAGCAGCGGCATCGCGGCAAGGATCGCCAGCACGACAAGCGGACCGGCCCAGCCGAACAGGTGCGGGTCGACGCTACGTTCCGACCATGCCCGCCGCAAGTACAGCGATCCCAGCGGCAGATTCAGCAGCATCGCCGTGGCCGTGCCCGGCATGTACCGGCGTGTCACGACGGTGACGAGGACGTGCGGCATGAAGACATTCAGCACCATCGCCAACGCATAGCCGGCCATCAGATAAGCGGCAACCCCGCCGGCCACGGAATTCGACGCGACGAGGGTGATCGCAACGAACAAGCCCGACAGCACGAGGGCGGCGAAGCGGAACACCGGCGCCGCCACGGGCGCATGCCACCTGCCCGCCCGCGCCGACCAGGCCGGGAGGCGCCAAGCCTCCTCCGCGTTATGCGCCAGCACGCCGAGCGTGAACAGCCAGCCAAGCGCCGTCAGCGACATGCGTGCGCGCCGCTCAGCGCCGGCCCTTCGCTTCCAGCATCGCCTTCAGGTCGGCGAACGGGTTGCCGGTGGCGGGTGCCTGTCCGGGCGCGGCGAGGTCGTAGCCGGCACCGCGCACATGGTCGATGTGGCGCGAATGCTCGTTGTCGTGGCAGTACACGCAGAGCAGCTCCCAGTTGCTGCCGTCGGCGGGGTTGTCGTCGTGGTTGTGGTTGCGGTGGTGCACGGTGAGTTCGCGCACGTTGGCGCGGGTGAACTCGCGGCCGCAACGGCCGCAGACCCACGGGTACATCTTCAGCGCGCGCTCGCGATAGCCCAGCTCGCGCTGCTCGGCCGCACGACGCGCCTCGGCCACGATGCGGTCGAGTCTGGCGTCGTCGGGAATCTTCGGGCTGGGCATGGCGCGGGCTGTCCGGTCAATCGCGGCGAGCATTATGCGACGGTCGCGACCGCCCGGACATCCCGCAGCAAGCGGTCACGCCCCGCTGTGCGCGGCGACCGCGTCCAGCACGCGCGCCGAGTACACCATCGCGGCGCCGGCGTTCATCGCCACCGCCACGCCCAGCGCCTCGGCGATCTCCTCGCGGGTGGCGCCGTGCTTCAGCGCCTCGCCGGTGTGCACCGTGATGCAGCCGTCGCAGCGCGTGGTGACCGCCACCGCCAGCGAGATCAGCTCGCGCGTCTTGGCGTCCAGGTGGTTGGTCTTGCTGCCGGCGGCACTCAGGGTCTGGTAGCCACGCAGCGTGTCGGGGCTGAGCTTGCCCACCTCGCCGATGCGGCCGAGCAATTCCTTGCGGTATTCCAGCCAGTCGAGCATGTGGGCGTCTCCCGTTCGAAAGGCGCCAAGTGTGGTGCAGGGCCCGTCAATGCGCCGTGTTGCCGACCGTTGTGCCGGCCGGGATCTCGTCGATCATCTGCGCCGCCAGCGGCTGGTAGCCGCCCTCGAAATGGTGGTCGCCGTTCTTGGGGCGCACGGTCACCCATGCCGGCAGGCCGGGGGCGGTGCACAGGCTGTCATCGGCGTCGTCCTTGCCGTAGTAGCAGACCACCGGGAACTGGTGCCTCAGCGCCACCACCGGCGGCAGCGCGTCGTAATGCGGCACCTTGTTGAACTTCTCCAGCACGGTCTTCACGAAGGCCTTGAAGCGGCCCTGCGTGATCATGTAACCCTCGAACTGGATCTCGAAGCTGGTGTCGCGGCTGGGCGAGAGCAGCACCAGCTGGGTGATGCGCGCGCGGTTCGCGGGGCTGAGCTTGTCGATCAGCGTGGGCAGCACGTCGGCGCCGAAGGAGAAACCCACCAGCCACACGCGCCGCTTGTGCCACTGGTCGAGGTATTTCGTCATCAGCGCGTCGAGCTCGGCGGCGGCGACATCCGGATCGCGGTTGCGCCAGAAATACTTGAACGCATTGATGCCCAGCACCGGGATGCCACGCGCCACGAAGGCATTGCCGAGCTGCTTGTCGAGGTCGGCCCAGCCGCCGTCGCCGGAATACAGGATGGTGAGCACGTCGTCCTCGCCCGCCGGCGCCTGCACGCCGGCCGCGGGACTGAGCGCGATGGTGGAGTTCTCCAGGCTCGGCTTGGAGAACGGCGTCCAGACCAGGGCCAGCCCCAGCACGCATGCACCGATACCTGCCCACATGATCCGCTTTCCTCGTTTCGACAGGCTCATCGACGCACGACTCCGGTGAGGCCACCGGAGATCAGGCTGGCCACGTTGGTCAGGATCATCGGCAGCGCGATGCCGCCGGGCACGGCCATGTAGCGCGGTTCCCATTCGGGATCGAACTTGTCCTTGTAGCGCTGCAGGCCCTGGAAATTGTAGAAGCGTTCGCCGCGGCCGAACACCAGCGCGCCGAAGCGGTTCCACAGCGGCGCATGGCGCCGGCTGGTGAGTCCGGCCAGCGGCGCCATGCCCAGGTTGAACCAGCGGTAGCCCTCCCGCTTCGCCCACTGCATCAGTTCGACGAGCAGGAAATCCATGATACCGGACGGGCCTTCGGGCACGAAGCGCATCAGGTCCAGCGAGGCCTCATCCTTCGTCTCGGTGAGGAACAGGTTGGCGAAGGCCACCAGCTGCTCGCCCTGCCACACCAGCGCCATCGGCGTGCGCACCAGGTAGCGCGGGTCGAACGCGCCCAGCGAGAAGCGCTTCTCGCGCGCGTGCTTGTCGGCCAGCCAGGCGTCGGAGATCTCCTTCAGTCGCGGCAGCAGCGGCGCCACCGCGTCCGCCGGCACGATCTCCAGCCGCAGGCCGTCGCGGCCGAGCTTGTTGATCGTGCCGCGCAAGGTCTTCTTCGACTTGCCGTCGAGGTTGAAGTCCTCCAGCCGCACGCGCGCCTCCTCGCCGATCTTCAGGAGGTTCATGCCCACTTCGAGGTACATGTCCAGGTCCTCGGGGCAGACCTGGTAGAACACCGGCCAGCCACCCGCGCGCTCGCATTGTTCGAGGAAGCTCCACACCAGCTCGCGCCGCGCGTCCTCGTCCTCGCCCACCGGGTCGCCCATGGTGACCCAGCTGCGGCCCTCGGTGTCGTACATCAGGAAGGCCTTGCCCTGCTCGTCGAACAGCAGGTGCTTGTCGCCCATCAGTGCAAGATGCGCCTGCGCGGAATGGAAATTGCGGATCAGCGGCAACGCCCGTTCCAGTTCCGTCTCGCTGGGCGGCGCACGGCGCAGGCGCTGCGGCTTGATCAAGGCCGCGAGCGCGAACAGCAGGCCCGCCACGGCCGCGCCCACCAGCGCGCGCAGCGCACGCGGCGCGCCGCCCTGATGGAAGCTGAACTCCCACCACAGGCTGCTGCTGTACTCCACGTGTTTGTAGCTGAACATCACCAGCCAGGTGGCGCAGCCGAACACCGCGACGATCGCCACGATCCAGCCCACCGAGAAGCTGGTGCTGAACAACGAGGCGCGCCGGTAGAACAGCCGGTGCGCCGGCGCCAGCGCCAGCGCCAGCAGGGCCAGCAGGCTCGCCTCCTCGTAGTCGATGCCCTTGAGCAGGGAGAGCACCGCACCGGCCACCAGCAGCACCAGGGTCAGCCAGTAGGCCGCGTCCAGCCGCCGCTGCAGGCCGCGGGCAAGGATCAGCAGCAGCATGCCGATCACGCTGGCCAGCAGGTGCGAGACCTCCAGCACCGACAACGGCAACACGTCGCGCAGGATCGCCATGCGCTCCGGCAGCGCTCGCGTGGCGCCGGAGAACAGCAGCACCGCGCCGGACACCAGGGTCAGGCCGGCGAAGAACGAAGGCAGCAGGCCGTTGAACCACGGCGACCACAGCGACTGCCGGCGCAGGCCGCGCGCCTCGCGCTGCAGCACCAGCATGGTCGCCGCGCACAGCGGCATCAGGTAGTAGACGATGCGGAACATCGCCAGCGCGCCGAGGATGGGCGCGGCCAGGTGCTTGTCGTCGGTGGCGTGGAAGCCGGCCAGCATCACCGTCTCGAACACGCCCAGGCCGCCCGGCACGTGGCTGACCAGGCCCACGATCTGCGCGATCACGAAGATCGCCAGGAAATGCCCGAAGCCGGCATGCAGGCTGTCCGGCATCAGCACGTACATCACCGCGGCGGCCAGCCACCAGTCCAGCGCGCCCACCAGCACCTGGCGCAGCGCGGAAGCCGGCCGCGGCAGCAGCACGCGCCAGCGCCACAGCTTCAGCGGCTTGCGGATGAAGCCGCCCAGCACCCAGGCCAGCGGGACCGCGGTCAGCACGATCGCCAGGGTGACGCGCCAGTCGCTCAGCGGCACGCCCGAGGGCAGCGGCACGATCAGCAGGGTCACGCCGGTCAGCGCCAGCAGACCCAGCCAGAAGCTCAGCGTGCAGTACAGCACCAGCTTCGCGATCTCGGCGGTGGAGAGGCCGTTCTGCACGTAGAAGCGGTAGCGGATCGAACCCGACACCAGGAACGACATGCCCACCGCATTGCTGAAGGCGTAGCTGATGAAGGAGATCAGGGTAACCCGCCGCCACGGCAGCTTCCTGCCGATGGCCTGCAAGCCGAAGCGGTCGTACAGCGACATCGCGCCGAAACCCAGCATGGTCAGCACGATCGCCAGCAACAGGCGCTCGCGCGACACGCTGGCCACGTATTCGCGGATCTCGTGATAGGTGACGTGGCGCGCCAGCAAGTGCAGCGCCCACAGCGCCAGCACCAGCATGCCCACCGACAGCAACGGCCCGGCGATGCGCCGCAGCAGCACCACCCGCTGGCTGGGCGGGTTCAGGGCATCATCCGTGCGTGGCACCTGCTCGACTTTTTCCTGCTCCACGCGACGCTCTTTTTCCCTGGTGACAACCGATTTTAAGGCACGCCGCGTTGCAAGCGATGAACGGCGCTCCTTCCCCAGCGGACAGGGAAGGAGATCAGCGCCCCTGCCCCATGCGCGCGATCCAGCGGTACATCACCACCACGCTGGCCACGAACACGATGCCGCCGATCCAGATCGCCGCCGTATCGAAACCCGCACCCACCAGCGCCAACGGCATGGGCTTGCCGGTAAAGGCCACCAGCGCCGCCACCAGCACGCCCAGCAAGCTCTCGCCCACGATCAGGCCGGAAGCCAACAGCACGCCGAGCTGCTTGGTCGGCTCCGGCTTCGGACCGCGCTCGGCGCGCTTGTCGAACCACGCCCCTACCAGCGCACCCACCACCACCATCAGCGTGGTCGAGGTCGGCAGGTACATGCCCAAGCCCACCGCGAGCGGCGGCAGGCGCACCGACTTGGTGGTGCTCGCCAGCACCGCATCCAGCACGATCAGCGCCACGCCGATGCCGGCACCCAGGCCGATCAGGCTCCAGTCGATATTGTTCTGGATCACGCCCTGCGCCAGCGCCGAGATCAACCCGGCCTGCGGCGCAGGCTTTGCGCCCGGCGCGCCGAGGAAGCCGTACGCGTGCTGCAGCAGGTCCAGCACCGGCGGGATCACCACCGCGCCGGCGATCACGCCGACCACCAGCGCCGCCTGCTGTTTCCACGGCGTAGCGTCGACCAGTTGTCCCGTCTTGAGGTCCTGCAGGTTGTTGTTGGCGATCGAGGCCACCGCGAACACGATGGACGTGATGAATAGCGCGAACGCCACCAGCGCCTTGCCTGCGTCGGCCGGCAGCATGGACTTCACGCCCAGCACCAGCAGCAGCGCGGCAATGATCACCACCAGGATGCCGATGCCCGACAGCGGGCTGTTCGACGAGCCGATCAGGCCCGCCATGTAGCCGCACACCGTGGAAACCAGGAAGCTCAGGATCACCACGAACAGCACGCCGCCGCCCACCAGCAGCGCGGTATGCCCGCCCAGCCCGCTGATCACGCTGAAATGCCACAGCAACCAGGCCACCGGGATCAGGCACAGCAGGGTGATCAGGCCGACGACGCCGATCGGCATGTCCTGCTCCGTGCGCGCCAGCGTGTGCGCCTGCCCTGCCTTGCGCACACGCGCGGCGGCCATCGCGCCGGCCAAGCCGCTGGCCACCGGCTTGACCAGTTTGGCCAGCGTCCAGATCGCCGCCACGCCGATCGCGCCTGCGCCCACGTAGCGCACGTCGTGGCTCCAGGTGGCCTGCGCCATGTCGGCGGCGGTGCCGGCTGCGGCAATGTCGGCGGCGAGATTGGAAGGATGCAGCAACAGGAAATGCGGTACCGCCCAGATCCAGCTGATCGCGGCGCCAAACAGCATCGCCAGCCCCACCCACAGGCCGACCAGATGGCCCACCGCGAACAGCGCGAACGACAAGCTGAAATCGAAACCGGTGGCCGCGCCCTTGTCGCCGATGCGGAAGTAGCTCGATACCGAGGTGGCGAACAGCTTGGTCTGCACCACCACGTAAAACACCGCCGAGACGATGGAGCCGGCCAGCACCGCCTTCAGCCCCGCCCCACCGGATTCCACCGACTCGGCCGCCGCCTCGTCGCCGCCGGAACCCACCTTCAGCACCTCGGCGCAGGCCACGCCTTCCGGGTACGGCAGGTCCGAATCGGTGACCAGCGCGCGGCGCAGCGGGATCGTGTACATCACGCCCAGGATGCCGCCGGTGGCGCAGATGCCGAAGCTCATCCAGAACGGGAAGCCGGTCCACCAGCCCACCATGATCAGGCCGGGCAGCACGAAGATGATCGACGACAGCGTGCCGGCGGCCGAGGCCACCGTCTGCACGATGTTGTTCTCCTGCATCGTGGAGTTCTTCATCGCCCGCAGGATCGCCATCGAGATCACCGCCGCCGGGATCGAGGTGGAGAACGTGAGGCCGGCCTTGAGGCCGAAGAACACGTTCGCGGCGGTGAACAACACGGTGATCACGATGCCGATGACCAGGCCGCGCAAGGTGAGTTCGGCGCGCGAAGGCGCGCTGGCTGCCGATGGGTTCACGCTGGTACTCCCCGGATGGACGCTGCCGCGCACGATAGCGTGGATCGGCCGTACCGCGAAATATTGCTGTCCCGGCGCCTGGCGTGGCAGGCATGCTTCACCCGGAAACGGCCTAGACATCGCCGCAACAGCCACTGGCGCACTGTGGTGGTGGCGCGATCAGGAGGCGAATACATGTGGCGCAGACCATGGCTAGTCTTGGGTGCCGCCACTGCCCTGGCGCTGGCGCTGATCGCGCTCGCGGCCGGATCGCCGCTGGCTGCGCGCAGCGACACCGGCTTCGTGGCGCGGATCGACCTGGACGGCCCGATCGGCCCGGCCGCGGCGGAATACGTGGATGCTGCAATGCGGCAAGCAAGCACCGACGGCGCCACGGCCATCGTGCTGCAGATGGACACGCCCGGCGGCCTCGCCGAATCGATGCGGCGTATCGTCAGCGCGGTCCTGGCATCGCGGCTGCCGGTGCTTGGTTACGTGGCGCCGGCCGGCGCTCGCGCCGCCTCCGCCGGCACCTACATCCTGTATGCCTGTCCGATCGCGGCGATGGCGCCGGCCACCCACCTGGGCGCGGCGACTCCGGTCAGCCTCGGCGGCGGCACGCCGCTGCCAATCGGCAGTACACGGCCCGCTTCATCCGGAAGCAGCGGTACGCCCGAATCCGGCGGCCCCGCACCCGATGCCGAAACCCGCAAGGTGCTCAACGATGCGATCGCCTACATCCGCTCGCTGGCGCAACTGCACGGACGCAACGCGGCGTGGGCCGAGCAGGCGGTGCGCGGCGCGTCCACGCTCACCGCCGGCGAAGCGGCCACCCTGCACGTGGTCGACTTCGTCGCCAACGATGCCGCCGCGCTGCTCGCACAGGCCGATGGCCGCACGGTGAAACTTGGCGACCAAAGCATGGTACTGAAGCTGCGCGGCCTGGCTGTGCACGACTACCCGCCAGACTGGCGCGCGCGCTTCCTGGGCATCATCACCAACCCGACCATCGCCTACCTGTTGCTGCTGGCCGGCATCTACGGGCTGATCCTGGAAGCGTTCCACCCCGGCACCTGGCTGCCCGGCGTCACCGGCGGCATCTGCCTGCTGGTGGGCCTGTACGCGCTGCAGTTGCTGCCGGTGAACTACGCGGGGCTGGCCCTGATGACGCTGGGCGTCGGCCTGTTGCTGGCGGAGGCCTTCGTGCCCACGGCGGGCGTGGTCGGCATCGGCGGCGTGATCGCGTTCGTGATCGGCTCGATCATGCTGTTCCACCGCGGCGTGCCGGGCTACGAGGTAAACGTGGGTGTGATCGCCGGCCTCGCCTTCTGTGCCGTCGCCTTGCTGGCCCTGCTGCTGCGGCTGGTGTCGCGCGCGCGCCGGGCCAGGCCCGTCCTCGGCGATGAATCGATGCTGCAGGCCGGCGGCGAGCTGCTGCAGGCGGTGTTGGCCGGCGGCGAAAGCTGGGCGCTGATCGGCGGCGAACGCTGGCGAGTACATTGCGATGTCGGCCTGCCGGCCGGGACGCGCGTGCGCGTCACCGCACGGCACGGCTTGCTGCTTCAAGTCACGCCCTCGCAGGCGAACAAGGGAGAGTTTCCATGATCGGGTTCGGTGGTGTCGTCGTCATCGTGGTGGTCCTGCTGCTGTTTCTGTCGATCAAGGTGCTGCCGGAGTACCAGCGCGGCGTGGTGCTGACGCTGGGCCGCTACACCGGCATCAAGGGGCCGGGCCTGGTGATCCTGGTGCCGATCGTGCAGCGCATGACGCGGGTGGATCTGCGCGTGACGGTGATGGACGTGCCGCCGCAGGACGTGATCTCGCGCGACAACGTCTCGGTGCGGGTGAACGCGGTGGTGTATTTCCGCGTGGTGGAACCGGACAAGTCGGTGCTGCAGGTGGAGAACTTCCTGCAGGCCACCAGCCAGTTGTCGCAGACCCGGCTGCGCTCGGTGCTGGGCCAGCACGAGCTGGACGAGATCCTGTCGCAGCGCGACTCGATCAACCACAGCCTGCAGCAGATCCTCGACGAGGCCACCGACCCCTGGGGCATCAAGGTCACCAACGTCGAGATCAAGGACGTGGACCTCAACGAGACCATGGTGCGCGCAATCGCCCGGCAGGCCGAGGCCGAACGCGAACGGCGCGCCAAGGTGATCCATGCCGAGGGCGAACTGCAGGCCGCCGAGAAGCTCCGCGACGCCGCCGCGCTGCTTGCGCAGCAGCCGCAGGCCCTGTCGCTGCGCTACCTGCAGACGATGGCCGACATGTCCAACAACGGCAAGGCCTCCACCATCGTGTTTCCGCTGCCGATGGAGCTGATCAAGCCGCTGCTGGATGCGTTGCCCAAGGCGTGAGCCCACAGGGCTGACGCGGGGAGCCGCGCTCGGGGCGAGCGGTCGCCGGGATCCAGCGCAACCCACGCCCTGCTGACACGATGCTGTCAGCAGGGTATCGCCAGACTCCTCGCGACTTCCACGGAGCCTCGCCATGACCACCGCCCCCATCACCTTGTACGGTTGCGCCCCGGCCTTCGGCCTGCCCGATCCCAGCCCCTTCGTCACCAAGACCGAGGTGCAGCTGCAGATGGCCCACCTGCCTTATCGGAAAGTGTTCGCGATCCCGCCGGAAGCGCCCAAGGGCAAGCTGCCGTACATCGACGACGCCGGCGAGACGGTGTGCGATTCCAGCTTCATCCGCGCCTACCTTGAACGCAAACACGGGATGGACCTGGACGCGGGCCTGGACGCACGCCAGCGCGCCGAAGCCTGGGCGATCGAGCGGATGGTCGAGGATCACCTGTACTGGGCGATGGTGTGGTTCCGCTGGATCGATGCGGCGAACTTCGCCAAGGGTCCGGCGCATTTCGCCGACCGTGCGCCCGAGGCGATCCGCGAGCGGCTGCGCGAGGACATGCAGGCCGCCAAGCAGAACGAGTTGCACGCGCACGGCCTGGGCCGCCACAGCCGCGAGCAGATCGCCGAGCTGGGCACGCGCTCGATCGACACCCTCGCCGCGCTGCTGGGCGAACGCGAGCATCTGTTCGGCGACCTTCCGCACGCCGTCGACGCGACCGCCTTCGGCGTGCTCGCGGCGATCCTCACCCCGTTCTTCGACACGCCGCTGCGCGCGGCCGCCGAACGCCATCCGAACCTGGTCGGCTACGTGGCGCGCATGATGCGGGTCTACTACCCCGCGCACGTCTGGCCGCAGCCGCAGGCCGCCGCGGCCTGAGCCATCGCCGCGTACAATGGGCGGCTGTTGTCCTCAAGGCACGCGCATGGCCCTCAACGCCACCATCCACAAGGCCGAGCTGTCGATCAGCGACATGGACCGGCATTACTACGCCACCCATGCGCTGACGCTGGCACGGCATCCCTCCGAGACCGAAGAGCGCCTGATGGTGCGCCTGCTCGCGTTCGTGCTGTACGCGGACGAGCGGCTGGAATTCGGCAAAGGCCTCAGCGACGAGGACGAGCCCGCGCTGTGGCGCAAGGCGTATACCGACGAGATCGAGCTGTGGATCGAGGTCGGCCAGCCGGACGAGTCGCGCATCCGCAAGGCCTGCGGCCGCGCGCGCCAGGTCGTGTTGTTCACCTACGGCGGACGCGGCGCGGATATCTGGTGGGACAAGCTGGCCGGCGCGCTCGCCCGCAACGACAACCTCGCCGTGCTGGACATCGCCGAAACCGACGTGCGCGCACTGGCCGCGCTGTGCGGGCGCGGCATGCGCCTGCAGTGCCTGATCCAGGATGGCGAGCTGCAGCTGATCAGCGGCGACGACACGCTGGCGATCCGCCCGCAGGCGCGCATGGGCGATTACGCCGTCGCCTGAACCCGCAATCATGTAGGAGCGCACCCTGCGCGCGAATGCTCTTGCCGGGGTGCCGAAAAAAGCTTCGCGCACAGGGTGCGCTCCTACCCCCATTCCCCATACCCGGAGTTGCTCATGCGCTGGCTGTTGCCCTTGTTCGTCCTGCTCGCCCTCGCCGCCTGCGGCCCCGCCCCGGCGCCGCACACCGGTGGCCGCGTGGACAAGCTCACCACGATCGACGAAATCGTCGGCAGCGGCGCCGAGGCGAAGCCGGGCATGGACGTGCGGGTGAATTACACCGGCTGGTTGTACGACCAGCACGCGAAGGACCACCGCGGCGCGAAGTTCGACAGCTCGCACGACCACGGCGCGCCGTTCTCGTTCCCGCTCGGCCAGGGCCGCGTCATCAAGGGCTGGGACGAAGGCGTGGCCGGCATGCGCGTGGGCGGCAAACGCATCCTGCTGATTCCCGCGGCACTGGGTTACGGCGAGCGAGGCGCCGGCCGCGCGATTCCGCCGGACGCCTCGCTGGTGTTCGAGATCGAGCTGCTGGAAGTCGAGCCGAACTGAGTGCCATCACCCCTGCAAAGTGGCACCATGCAGCCACCGCACACCCACCCGCAGGAGAACGCCATGAAAGGTCAGGAACAGAAAAAGAACGACAAGAAGAAGCCGCTGAAGACGCCGAAGGAAAAGAAGGCCGAGAAGGCGGCGAAGAAGGCTGCCAAGCAGTAACCCCACGCAGCTGCGGATGACGACCCGCTCGCCGGCCCGTCATCCGCGACTGCCGCTTACGCCTCGGCGGCGGCCTCGCGGCCCAGCTGGCGAATACGCGCCTCCTCGCGCGCATCGAGGATCGACTGCATCACGCTGTCCACGTCGACGCTTCCCTCGTCGAACACGAAGCGGCCGCTCAGCTCGCTGTCCGGCTGCAACTCGCCCTGCTCGAACAGCGCCCACATTTCCTCGGCGTAATGCGTGTCGAGCAGCTCCGGCGCGAAGCGCGCCAGGCTGGTCGTGAGGTTGCCCACGTCCCGCCGCAGCATGGTGCGCGCGGCGTTGTTGCCGGACGCGCTGACCACCTGCGGCAGGTCGATGATCACTGGGCCGTCCGGCGCCACCAGCACGTTGTATTCGGACAGGTCGCCGTGGATCAGTCCCTCGCACAGCATCCGCGCGACCTGGCGGATCAGCACGCGGTGGAACTCGCGCGCGGTGTCCGCCGACAGTTCCACCTCGCCCAGCCGCGGCGCGGAATGGCCGTCGGCATCGGCGACCAGTTCCATCACCAGCACGCCGTTGAAGTAGCCGTGCGGCTGCGGCACCCGCACGCCGGCGGCGACGAGCTGGTACAGCGCGTCCACCTCGGCGTTCTTCCACGCGGCCTCGGCTTCCCTGCGGCCGAACTTCGTCGCCTTGCCCATCGCGCGCGCCTGTCGGCTGCCGCGCACCTTGCGCCCCTCCTGGTATTGCACGCGCTGCTGGAAGCTGCGCTGGGCCATGTCCTTGTAGACCTTGGCGCAACGGATCGCGTCGCCGGAGCGCACCACGTAGACGGACGCCTCCTTGCCGCTCTTCAGCGGACGCAGCACCTCGTCGATCACGCCGTCATCGATCAGAGCCTGCAGGCCGGCCGGGGTTTTCATGCGTGAAGAGGTTCGTCAGCGTAAGGGAAGCCGGCCATTATGACCGATCCCCGTGAACCTCTGCGGCGGGCCGGTCGCACGCGGCGGCCACCAGCTCGTACGAGCGCCGCCGCAACGCATGCTCGAACACGTTGCTGACGATCATCAGCTCGTCCGGCCGGTGGCGGTCGATGAAATCCGCGATTCCTTGTTTCACGGTATTCACATCGCCGACCACGGCGCAGGCCAGCGCGCGCTCCACCATCAGCTTCTCCGGCGGCGTCCAGTACGCCTCGATGTCGGCGATCGGCGGCGGGATCAGGCCGGGACGGCCGCGGCGCAGGTTGATGAAGCTCTGCTGCTGGGTGGTGAACAGCCGCCGCGCCTCGGCGTCGCTGTCGGCCGCCACCACGTTGATGCCAAGCATCGCGTGGGGCCGCGCCAGCCGCGCCGACGGCCGGAAGTCGCGGCGGTACAGCGCCAGCGCCTCGTCCATCGCATCGGGCGCGAAGTGCGAGGCGAACGCGTACGGCAGGCCCAGTTGCGCGGCCAGCCGCGCGCCGAAAAGGCTGGAACCGAGCAGCCACACCGGCACCTCGCTGCCCGCGCCGGGCACGGCACGCACCACCTGCCCCGGCGCCGCCGGCTCGAAATATGCGAGCAGTTCCGCCACGTCCTGCGGGAACGCGTCGGCGCTGTCGTAATAGCGGCGCAGCGCCCGCGCGGTGGCGTGGTCCGTACCTGGCGCGCGGCCGAGGCCGAGGTCGATCCGGTTGCCGTGCAACGCGGCCAGCGTGCCGAAGGCCTCGGCCACCTGCAGCGGCGCGTGGTTCGGCAGCATGATGCCGCCCGCGCCGACGCGCATGGTCGAGGTGCCGGCGGCCACGTGGCCGATCAGCACCGCGGTCGCCGCGCTGGCGATGCCCGGCATGTTGTGGTGCTCGGCCAGCCAGTAGCGCCGGTAGCCCAGCCGCTCGGCGAGCTGCGCCAGGTCCAGCGTGTTGCGGAACGCCCGGGCGGCGTCGCTGCCTTCGGTGATCGGCGCGAGGTCGAGGACGGAGAACGGGATCATGGCGGCACTCGGGAATGCGATGCGCCCCGATCTGGGGGCAGATGCCGCGTTTGGCAATCTCAGAGCCTGTTCACGATCTCCGCATGGCCCGCGCCGGGAGCTGTTTGCGCGCAGATCAAGAAAGAACGAGGAAGTGGACGTCCGTCCACGACCGAGTGATGACGTCGGGATGCGGGCAAACAAACACGGCCCCGAAATTCATGGGCGCACGGGTTGCCTCGCCGTGGCCGCCATGCGGCGGCGCGCGGCTTGACCTGCCAGCCAGGCAGGCGCTGCGCCACGGGCCACCACCTGGCAGCCACGGCAAGGCAACGCGGGCCATGCGGAGATCGTGAACAGGCTCTCATGCCTCGGGATGCCGCGCCTGCCACGCCGCCAGCGCGGCCTTGTAACGCTCCAGCGCCGCCTCCCAGGTGTCGTAGACGCAGGGCACGCAACCTTCGCCGCAGCAATCGGACGGATCGGGCTCGGGCGGCGGTTGGGGCCGCGGATCGTCGGGTGGGCGGGCAGGCGTGTCGGCGGTGCTCACGCGCAAGGGTTCCGGTCGGGCATTGCTGCAGTGTATCGCCGCACTGGCCGTGCGGCCGGCACGCTGCGATGATCGAAGGCTACCCCGTTGCGGAACTCCCCCGATGCCGTCACGCCGTCTCCTGCTTCCACTGCTGGCCCTTCTGGTGTTGTGCGTCTGCGCTCTGGCCGCGCAAGCCGCGCCCGCCGCGCACGAACACTACCGCGTGGTGGCCTACGACACCGCGCAGCACCCCATTCCCGCGGACGACGTGGGCCGCATCGACACCTTGATCTTCGCGTTTGCACGGGTGGTCGACGGCCAGGTGACGTTGGATTCCGCCGCACGCGAGCGGCTGGCGCAGCGGGTCGCGCTGAAGGCCGCGCACCCCGCGTTGAATGTGATGGTGTCGGTGGGCGGCTGGGAGGCGGGCGGCTTCTCGGAGGCCGCGGCCACCGCGACCGGCCGGCAGCGCTTCGCCGACAGCGCCGCCGCGCTGCTCGCCGAGACACACGCCGACGGCCTCGACGTGGACTGGGAATACCCCGGCCACCACGAATCCGGCATCGCCTCCAGCCCGCAGGATCGCGAGCACTTCACTGCCCTGCTCAAGACACTGCGCGCCACGCTGGATCGCGCCGGCCATGGCAAGCATTACCTGATCACCATCGCCGCCGCCGACGGCCCGTTCGTGGACGGCATCGACATCGCCGCGGTGGCGCCGTCGCTGGACTGGTTCAACCTGATGACCTACGACTTCTGCAACGCGATGACGCCGACCACCTGCAACCACACCGGCCTGCACGCTTCGGCGCTGGCGCCGGCCGATGCGCGCACGCTGGCGCGCGCGGTGCGCCAGTTCCTCGCCGCCGGCGTGCCGCGCGCCAAGCTGGTGCCGGGCGTGGCGTTCTACGGCCGCGAGTTCGCCGACGTCGCCGCCGCCCAGCACGGCCTGTTCCAGCGCTACGGCCACTTCCAGGGCATGATCGCGTGGCCGCAGCTCAAGGCCGACTTCATCGACCGCCACGGCTACGTGCGCTACTGGGATGCGCAGGCCGAGGCGCCGTACCTGTGGAACGCGCAGACGCGCCGCTTCGTCAGCTACGACGATCCGCAATCCATCGCCGCCAAGGCCGCCTACGTGAAAGCACAACACCTGGGCGGCCTGATGTACTGGGAGCAGGACAACGACCCCGACGGCGAACTGCTCAAGGCGGTGTGGCAAGGCCTGCAGTGACCTTCGTCCATGACCTGTGACCCATTCCGTGCATCGCCACGGGACAGCGTCTGGCGAGGCTGGTAAAACGGCAGGCGGCGAGGCCTTCCCTCCCAGAGGCAACCGATGTTCCCTCACCGTCGCCTGGCCGTCCTGCTTGCCTGCGTGTTGCTGGCATGCGGCCCGCGTGCCTCCTCCGCCCAGACGCCGGCCCGGACACCGGACCTGACACCGGACCAGTGGCAGGCGCTGCAGCTCGCCGCGGCGAACAAGTCCGACCGGATCATGGCCGCGGCGAACCGGCACGAGGGGCTGCTCGCGCAGTACCAGGTGATGCGCCATGCCTGGGACGAGGACAAGTCGCCGGCGTTCCGGCTGATCTTCGGCCAGTACATCAGCTGGTACCAGAGTTTCATCGGCGACTATCCCGACGCGACGGCCAGCTTCTCGATCAGGCAGCTGCCCGAACCGGACGACCGCCCTTCGCCGCTGGGCCTGCCCGGCTACCACTCCCGTCCCGCGCTGGCGGCGATCCCCGCGCTGGCGAGGAACTACCGCGTCGTGCTGCTGAACGAGGCGCACAACGTGGCGCTCACCCGCAGCCTCACCGTACAGCTGCTGAGCCGCCTGCGCGCGGAGGGCTTCGACTACTTCGCCGCCGAGACGCTGTACCAGGCCGACACCGGCCTGCAGGCGCGCGGCTACCCCGTCGACAAGAGCGGCTTCTACACCGAGGAACCGGTCTGCGCCGAGATGGTGCGCACCGCCCTGAAGCTGGGTTTCAAGGTGGTCGCCTACGAGGCCACGTCCGACGCCACCGGCGACGCGCGCGAAGCCGAGCAGGCGCGCAACCTCGACGCCGCCGTGTTCAAGCACGACCCCAAGGCGCGGCTGGTGGTCGATGCCGGTTACGGGCACATCGTGAAGTCGGGGCGCTACCTCGGCGGCTCCTCGATGGCCGAGCATCTGTACAAGCTCACCGGCCTGCCGATGCTGTCGGTCGAGCAGACCGCGCTGTACCCGCACGCACGCGCCGGCGACGACCACCCGATCTACACCGCGGTGATGGCGCAGCTGCATCCGGCCGTGCCCATCGTGTTCACCAGCGCCACGGGCCAGCCCTGGTCGCTGCGTCCGGGCTACGACGTCAGCGTGTTCTTCCCGCCGGTCCATCGGGTGCGCGGCAGGCCCGACTGGCTGGAGCTGGGCGGCCTGCGCCAGGCCTGGTTCGTCGATGGCGCGCGCTGCCAGCAGCACTTTCCCTGCCTGGTCGAGGCGCGCTACGCCGAT
>Ga0310811_10003402_pt1 | contig 19990 bp, 20 predicted proteins | sample YCmetagenome_FD_207642 | JGI IMG/M metagenome (GOLD analysis project Ga0310811, IMG submission 207642) | Soil microbial communities from experimental microcosm in Duke University, North Carolina, United States - YC | ecosystem: Engineered > Artificial ecosystem > Soil microcosm > Unclassified ...
GAGCGGCGCCATGCCGGCGCGCCCGTCCGGGCCGCTGCCGCGCAAATGCCGCATGAGGAGGGTCTCTGCCTGGTCGGCCGCATGATGGCCGAGCAGCAGGTCCAGGATGCCGGCCCGGTGGCATGCTGCCTGCAGCGCCCCGTAACGGGCGGCCCGGGCGCGTTCGGACATGCCAGAGCCTGGGTCGAGACCCGCCAGGGTCAGGATACGGGAAGGAAGGCCCATGGAGGCGAGGCGCCCGGCAGTCGCCAGCGCCTCGACCCTAGACTCGGGACGGAGCCCGTGATCGACGATGAAGGCTTCGGCTGCGCCGCCTTGAGTCTGCACCCAGGCCAGGGCCAGCAGCGCGAGACAGAGACTGTCAGCCCCGCCGGAAACCGCGAGGCCCAGATGCGGTGACCGGCCGAACGGGCCGAGCGGCGCCATGGCGACCGCGAATTCCGCGGCCGTTACCGGCCGCGGCGGATGGGGGCCGGGCGCTGCCGCGATCAGCAGCCGAGCTTCTTATGGGCCGAAGCGATGGGCTGCACGAGGTAGCTCGGCGGCTTCGGGAACTGCGTGTGCAGTGTCTTCAGCGTGTCGCAGGCGGCAGCCTTTTGGTTGATGGCCGAAAGTGTCGTGGCGAGGCCGAGGAGGGCGCTCGGCGCTTTGCTGCCCTTGTGGTTCATATTGTAGGTGTCGTCGAAGGCGAGCGCCGCCTCCTGGTAGCGCTGCTGGCCCTGAAGTGACTGGGCGAGCAGGAATTGCGCGTCATAGGCGCGCGGCGAGGTGCGATGCTTGGCCAGAATCTCGCGCGCAACCCCTTCAGAGGTTTTGAAGTTGCCTTGATGGAGCGCGAGCACGCCCTGCTGCATCAAAGCTTCCGGTGTTGCTGCTGCCACGGCGCCGGCCGCGGGCTTGGCCGGGCCCGGAGGTGGGGCCTCGCTGGCAGGCGCGGCGGGAGCCGCGCCCGGGGCTGCGCCGCCGTTCTGCATCTGGAAGGTGATGTCGCCGAGCTGCTTGTTGAGCTGGGCGTTCTGGGTATTCACCTGGTTCTGTAACTGCTGCAACTGGCCGGTGAGGTCGCGCACCTGCTGCTCGAGCGTGCCCACCCGTTGCAGGAGCTGGGCAGTGAGATCGCCGTTGGAACCGTTCTCGGCTGGCGCCCGGCCGCCGCCGCCCCCGCCGCCATTGGCCTGCACCTGCTGGACCGACGCCTGCAGCTGCTGCATCTGATTCTGAAGCGAGAGGATCTGGTTCTGCAGCGCGATGCCTTCGCGGCTCGTCACCGACGCGTCCTGCGCGCGGGCGGGGCCGGACAGGAGGAGGAGGCAAAGGGCGCTCGCTGAGAGCCCGGCCAGCAAGGTCTTCTTCATGAGGGGACACATCTCCAGGGCGGATCAACGGGCGCTTCTAGCACTGCGACCGGCGCGCGTCATGATGACAGGCTTACCAAAAGATTGTCATCGCGGAAGAGCCGGGGGACCAGCTGGATAGAGCGGTCCCATAAAAAATGGCGGGCAAGAGGCTTGCCCGCCACTCCTGTTCCGGCCGCAGATCGCGGCCGGAGGTCTTGGCGAAGAGACTAGGACGAAGCGCCCATGCCTTCCTGCGGGTTGTGGCCCTGCACGGAGGTGATGGCGTTGCGGTCCTGGGACCAGGCCGACTCGTCATTGCCCTGTGCAATCGGGCGATCCTTGCCGTAGCTGATCGTCTGGATGCGCGAGCCGTCCACGCCCTGGGCGACCAGGAAGTCACGCGCGGCATCGGCGCGGCGCTGGCCAAGGGCGAGGTTGTATTCCTCGGTGCCGCGCGGATCGCAGTTGCCGGCGACGAGGACGGAAACCTGCGGGAACTTCTGCAGCCAGCCGGCCTGCTTGGACAGCGTGGCGGTGGCGTCCGGCGAGAGGTTGGTCTTGTTGAAACCGTAGAAGACGCGGTCACCAACATTCGCGACCAGGTCTTCCTCGCTGCCAGCTGCCGGGCCCGAGGTGACGGTCGCGCCCGCGCCGCTCGCCATGCCGGTTGCGGCAGGCTTGGCGCAAGCAGCAAGCAAAGCAACGGCGGCGAAGGCGCCGAGCATCTTGATGTTCATTTCGATCGTGTCCCTAAAGGGGTTCGTGTTGATAAAAACCGATGCATCGAAAAAAGGTAGTCAACCAGAAATTCAACCTGTGGACTAGGAATCAGCAGGCAAACGGCGCTTACAGCTAGCCACGGTTACTGGTCAAGTAACGTAAGGGCAATCCAGGGAATTGCAGCCCCCCGTGCATAAAATGACACAGTTCTAGGAAAGTAGGGGCGACCAGGCGGGGTCCGAGGCGCTCGTCGGCGTCTGGATCGCCTGCTCGTTGAAGCCGGTGATATCGATGGTCACGAGACGGGCGCCCGTGCCGCTGCCGCGCTGGAACATGATGACACGTCCATTGGGGCAGAAGGTCGGGCTTTCGACATCGAAACTTTCGGAAAGGATGCGTTCGCCCGAGCCGTCCGGCGCCATGACGCCGACCGCGAAGTCGCTGCCGAGGCGGGTAAAGGCGATCAGATCGCCGCGCGGCGACCAGATCGGATCGGCATAGCGACCGGACCCGAAACTGATGCGGCGGACGTTGGAGCCGTCGGCGTTCATCACATAGAGCTGCTGGTCGCCACCTCGATCCGACTCAAAAACGATCTGGCTGCCATCCGGGCTGTAGCAGGGATTGGCGTCGATCGACCCCGAATTGGTCAGCGTGCGCACGTTGCCGCCGGTGAGCGAGCAGGTGATGATGTTCGAGCCGCCGTTCTGATAGAGCGACATGATGATGCTGTTGCCGTCCGGCGCGAAGCGCGGCGAGAAGGTCATGGTACGGAAATTGCCGACCAGCGAGCGCTGTCCGCTGCCGAGGTCAAAGAGATAGACCCGGACGATCTTGTTCACATAGCTGATGAAGGCGAGCTGGTCGCGCGTCGGGCTGAAGCGGGGGCCGAGCGCGGTCCAGCTGCCATCCGTCAGGTAGCGGTTATTGGCGCCATCCTGATCCATGATGGCAAGCCGCTTGGTCGGATTGCTGTTGGGGCCAGTTGTCGAGATATAGGCGACGCGGGTATCGAAATAGCCCTTCTCGCCGAGCAGGCGCTGGTAGACCACGTCCGCGATGATATGCGCGATGCGGCGCCAGTTGGAGGCCGAGGTGGTGTAGGCCGTGCCCTGCAGCTGGGTGCCGGGCAGAATGTCCCAGAGGCGGAATTCGACGCGCAACTGGTCACCGCTCTGCGTCACGCTGCCGGTGACGAGCGCCTGGGCGCCGGTGCCCTTCCAGGCACCGAAATCGGGTGCGCCGCCGGCCGGGGTGGCACCCACCCCGGAGGCGTCGACGATTCGGAAAAGACCGCAGTTGCTGAGGTCGTTCGTGATCACGCTCACGAGATTGCCGACGCTGGTGCCGCCGGCGAAGGGCGGAATCGCGATCGGGATCGGCGCCGTTCGGGCGCGGTTGACATCGATCACCGCGGAGCCCGCGGCCCCGTCGCCGCCGCTAGGGGCCGGAGCCGGGGCGCTCTGCGCGAAGGCCGGGGTGGCGAGCGCGGTCGCGAGCGTCGTGCCGATCATGCCGCGGCGGCTGATCCTGCGGATCAGCCCCGGCACGCTCGGTGCCGCGTCGTCGTTGTCAGCGAGAAGACGAAAGTTATCAGTCATTCTTGTTTCTGCTTCCGTGTCACGGTCTGAACCGAAAGGTGAAGGTCTGGGCCGCACCTAAGAGCGAAGGCGGCAAAGGCAAGGCTGAGCAGCGATAATCCAGCACCGCTCGCACCGCCCGTTCAGCAAAAGCGCGCAGCACCGGATCGGCATTGACGCGCGCCTGATCAGCAGGCGCCACTTGGGCCAGACGGGCCGTGCCGGTCGCGTCCGTGGTGACTTTCAGGATCACCGACATCTGCTGCACGCCTTGGGCGCCGCTGTCGATCGTCCAGCAGGCGCGGACCTTGTCGCCGATCGCGCCGCGCTGGGCGGCCGTCAGGCGAGAGGTCGCGTCGCCATTGCGCTGGCCGCCCGCATCAGGGGCACCCCCTTGCTGCGGATTATAGCGCGAGGTCGGCTTCTGCTGGTCGAGTTTCATTGAGCGCAGCTTGTCGAGCGTGTTGAGCACGGTCTGGCTCATTGCGGTCGCATTCGGCGTCGGATGCGGCTGCGTCGTCGGGCTCACCGGCGCGGGGGGCGCGGGCGGCGCGGGCGGTGGCGGCATCGGCAGAGCCGGCGTCGCTTCGGCCGTGGTCTGCGGCGAGGGCGGCGTCGGCTTCTCCGTTTTGGACGGCGGCGCCGGCTTCTGCTCGGTCTGCGGCGTCGGCTGCGCCTTCGGCGGCGCCGGTTTCGCGGGCGTCGGCTTCTGCTCCGGCTTGGGCGGAGACGGCTCCTTGGGTGGAGTCGGCTGCGGCGGCGGGGGCGGCGGCAGAGGCTCGGCATTCGGCGTCGGCACGGTCTGCGGCATCGGCGGCGGCGGCGCGGGGGTCGCGGGTGTCGGCGCCGGCGCCGGGGGCGTCGGGGTTTCGGGTGTCTGCGGCGCGGGCGGCGCCGGGGCCGGGGGCGGCGGGGTCGGCACCGGCGGCTGGGTCGCCGGCGTTTCGGATGGCGGCGGCGGTGGTGGTGGCGGCGGCGGCGGCGCGTCGCTCAAGGGCTGCGGAGTCGGCGTCTCGGTCGCCTTGGGCGCTTCGACGGTGGTCGCGGTTTTCGCGGGCGCCGCCGTCTTGCCGGTCTGGTCGGATTGACGGACCTGATCGGTCGGGCCGACGAAGTCGACCGAAACCGCCGCGAGGTCGGGCAGTTCCTTCGGCTGCCGCGACGGCAGCGAGATGATCAGCGCCGCGAGCAGCAGCAGATGAAAAACGGCGGAGGCGGTGGCCGCCCGGCGCATCGGCGGGTTCATGCCCGGGGCCCCCGGTCATCGCGGTAAAGCAGGCTAAATCGAGACAAGACGTGATCCATGATGTGCCGGTTGGCCGCGCCCCGGCGGCCTATTGGCCGCTGGTGGCGGAAGTTCCCGTGGCTGTGCCGCCGGCGCCGGATGCGCCCGTGGAGCCCGTGGTCGTGCCCGCGCCGCTGCTGCCCGGCGCGGGTGCATTCGGCTGCTGAGCGAGAAGCGCCACTTTGGAGAAGCCGCCGGTGACGATCGTGCCCATGACCTGCATGATCTGACCGTAGGAGACGCTCTGGTCGCCGCGCACGAAGATGCGACGGTCGGTCTGGCCATTGGTCACGGTCTGCAGCTTGGACACGAGGTCGCCGATCTGCACCGCATCATTGCCGACAAAGACTTTGCCCTCGGCATTGATCGAGATGGTGATGGGTGTCGCGTCGGTATTGACCGGGTTGGCGCTGGTCTTGGGCAGATCGACGGTAACGCCCGAGGTCATGAGAGGCGCCGTCACCATGAAGATGATGAGCAGCACCAGCATGACGTCGACCAGAGGGGTGACGTTGATCTCCGCCATGGGGCGATAGCGCCCACGGCCGTTGCGGCCTCCGCCGACAGTGCCCATGGCCATGGATCAGGCCCTCTCTTCGGACTGGCGCGACAGGATGGCGCTGAACTCGGTGCCGAAGCCCTCAAGCCGCGCCGCGAAGCGCGAAAGATCGGTGTTCAGCGCATTATAGGCGAGCACCGAGGGGATGGCGGCGACGAGGCCGATCGCGGTGGCGAAGAGCGCTTCGGCGATGCCGGGCGCGACCACGGCGAGGTTGGTGTTGTGCATGGCGGCGATGGCCGAGAAGCTGTGCATGATGCCCCAGACCGTGCCGAAAAGGCCGATGAAGGGGGCGGTGGCGCCGACCGAGGCAAGGAAGATCATCCACCGCTCCAGCCGCTCCATCTCGCGCTGGATGGTCACGTTCATGGCGCGGTCGACGCGCTCGCGCACCGCGGTATGGCCGAGGTCCGCACCAGAGACTCGCGCCGTGCGGCGCCATTCGCCCATGGCCGAGCCGAAGACCGCGGCCATCGGATTGCCGGGCTTCTGGCCTTCATGCTCGTAGAGATCGTCCAGGCTGCCGCCGGACCAGAAACGGTCCTCGAAGGCATTCGCTTCGCGGTTTGCGCGGCGCAGGCTGGTCGTCTTTTCGAAGATGATCGCCCAGACCCAGATGCTCGCGGCCAGCAGGCACAGGATCACCAGCTTGACGACGATATCCGCTTGCAAAAACAGACCCCAGAGCGACAGGCTGCTCCCGGGCGTCGCCAGCTGCGTGGCATTGACCGCCTGATCCAATTCTAGAAACCCCTCTAATTATCGTCCTGGACCCGGGAGTCCCCCCGGGCCTGAGCCATAGCCGTCAGCGCGTCGCGCCAGGGGCCCGGCATGCGCTCGGCGCGCCCGGTGTCCTGCCTGACGCTGACGAGCGTCACATCCACTATCACGAGCGTCTCATCCCCCCGCGCGACACGCTGCCGCAGCCGGGTGGAGGCACCCCCCACCGAAACGGTGCTCGTCTCGATCACTAACTCCTCGTCGAGGCGGGCAGGGCGCTGATAGTCCAACTCCACGTGTCGCACCACGAAGATCATTCCATGTCGCAGCATCATCTCGGAATGGGGCAGGCCCATGGCACGCAGGGCTTCCGTCCGCGCGCGCTCGGCAAAACGGAGGTAGTTCGCGTGATAGACGATGGCGCCCGCATCGGTGTCCTCGAAATAAACGCGGACGGGGTAGCGGTGAACCCCGCCAGCCACCGAATCTTCCCCAGCCATCATGCGTCGTTCCGCTGCCCGCCGTTGAAGAGATCAGGCGTGAGCAGCGCCGTCTGCTCGGGGGACATGGGCGGCGGTGCCATGTCCAGATGCCGCCAGCCGGGCTCGCCCAGCATGCGTCCGCGGCTGGTGCGCAGGATCAACCCCTCCTGGATAAGGTAAGGCTCGATCACGTCTTCCAGCGTGTCCCGCGCTTCGGCGAGCGCTGCGGCCAGGGTTTCGACGCCAACCGGCCCGCCCGCGTGATGCTCGGCGATGCGGCGAAGATAGCGGCGGTCCATCGCGTCGAGCCCGCGCTGATCGACTTCCAGTCGCGTCAGCGCAGCATCCGCCATAGTGCGGTCGACCTGGGGCCGGCCCTCGACGGCCGCGAAATCCCGCACCCGGCGCAGCAGCCGGCCGGCGATGCGTGGCGTGCCGCGGCTGCGCTTGGCGATTTCTTCGGCGCCCTCGCTCGTCAGGTCGAAGCCCAGAAGACGCGCCCCGCGCGCGACGATCACGGCCAGTTCGGCTGGCGTGTAGAGCACGAGGCGGAGCGGAATGCCGAAACGGTCCCGCAAGGGTGTGGCGAGCAGGCCGGAGCGTGTCGTCGCGCCGACCAGCGTGAAGGGCGGCAGGTCGATCCTGAGGGAGCGCGCGGCCGGCCCTTCGCCGATCACCAGATCGAGCTGGAAATCCTCCATCGCCGGGTAGAGCACTTCCTCGATCGCCGGCTGCAGGCGGTGGATCTCGTCGATGAACAGCACGTCCCGCGGCTGCAGATTGGTCAGGATGGCCGCGAGATCGCCGGCCTTCTGGATGACGGGGCCTGAGGTCGCACGGAAGCCGACGCCGAGTTCCCGCGCCACGATCTGCGCCATCGTCGTCTTGCCGAGGCCGGGCGGGCCGTGCAGCAGGACATGGTCCAGCGCCTCGCCACGGGCCCGCGCCGCCTCGATGAAGATCGCGAGGTTCTGCCGGCTGCCTTCCTGGCCGATGAAGTCGGAGAGCGTTTGCGGGCGCAGGCTTGCTTCGCCCGCATCCTCGGGCGCACGAATGGGAGAGAGAGAGCGTTCCTCCATTTCCGCCGGCATCGATTCTATCCGAGGGCTGCGGGGGCGGGTGGTCATCGCGCGAGTTCCCTCAGCGCCGCCGGGATCAGGGCGGCGACGTCGGTCTCGTCACCCAACCTGGCCGTGGCGCGGCTCAGCGCGGCTTGGGCTTCCGGCCGCCGGTAGCCGAGGTTCATCAGGGCGGAGAGTGCGTCTTCCAAGGGACCTGCCGGACCGGCGGCGTTCGGCGCGGCGATACCGTCGGCCAGCGTCACCGGCAGCGCGAGTGTGCCGGCCTTTTCCCTGAGTTCGAGGGCGAGACGGGCCGCGAGCTTTGGTCCCACGCCCGAGGCGCGGCCGAGAGCCGTGCGGTCGCCGGAGGCGATGGCGAAGGACAGTTCGTCCGCCGAGAGGGCGGAGAGGATGGCGAGCGCCACCTTCGGCCCCACGCCCTGCACGGTCGTCAGCAGCCGGAACCAGGCGCGTTCGGCCGCGGTCGCGAAGCCATAGAGGGTGATCGCGTCCTCACGCACGAAGGTCTCGACCAGGATGCGCACCACGGCGGGCGCCGGCGGCAGGCTCGCCAGCGTCCGCGAAGAGGCCTGGACGAGATAGCCGACGCCGCCGGCGGTCTCGATCACGCAATGACCGTCCTCCTGGGACTCGACGGTGCCGCGCAGGCTTCCGATCATGCTGGCCTCGCCAGTGCGGCCGAACGGCTCCAGGCGTTGCGGCTGGCGCGGTGATGGGCGTGGCAGATGGCGACCGCCAGCGCGTCCGCCGCATCCGCCCGGCGGATGGTCGCGCCCGGCAGCAGCCTGCGCACCATCAGGCCGACCTGATTCTTATCCGCCCCGCCCGTGCCCACGACCGAGAGTTTGACGGTTTTGGCGCCGTATTCGGCGACGGACAGGCCGGCGAGCGCGGGGGCGAGGAGGGCGACGCCCCGCGCATAACCAAGCTTGAGCGTCGCCGTCGCATTGGCGTTCACATAGGTTTCCTCGACGGCCGCCTCCTGCGGGGCATGCGCCTCGATCAGCGCCGCGAGCGCATCATGCAAGACGCGCAGCCGCTCCGGCACGCTCTCCGCGCTGTCCGTCTGGACCACGCCGTCCGCGACATGGCGCAGACGGTTGCCCTCGGCCTCCACCACGCCCCAGCCGGTGAAGCGAAGGCCCGGGTCGATGCCAATGATGCGGATCAAAGCCAGAGCGTCGTCCTCTCGGAGTGGAGATCAGGCAGAAAGCTTCTGCAGTAGCGATTCGGGCAGATCGAAGTTTGCATAGACATTCTGCACATCGTCGAGTTCGTCCAGAACGTCGAGCAGCTTCAGCACCGAGGTTGCCGCTTCTTCATCCAGCGGTACGCTGGTACGCGGCCGCCAGTCGAATTTCGCGCTGTCAGAGGCGCCGAACCGGCTCTCCAACGCATCCTGCATGGCGGAGAGGCTGTCGGGCGCGCCGGTGATTTCATGCCACTCGTCCGAGCTTTCGACATTGTCGGCACCGGCCTCGATCGCGGCATCCAGCATGTCATCGGCGGAAGCGGCGGCGGCTGGATAACGGATGACGGCCAGACGCTCGAACATGAAACTGACGGAATTGGTTTCGCCCAGCGCGCCGCCGTATTTGTTGAAGGCCGCGCGCACTTCAGAGGCCGTGCGGTTGCGGTTGTCGGTCAGCGCTTCGACGATAAGGGCGACGCCGTTCGGGCCATAGCCTTCATAGCGAACCTCCACATAGTCATCGCCGCCGCCGCCACCGGTGGATGCCTTCTTGACGGCGCGATCGACCGTATCTTTGGGCATGTTTTCTTTCCGTGCGGCCTGGATCGCGGCACGCAAGCGCGGATTGGCGGCCGGGTCGGGCAGACCCTGTTTGGCGGAGACGGTGATTTCGCGGATGAGCTTGGCGAACTGGCGTCCGCGGCGGGCGTCCTGCGCGCCCTTGCGGTGCATGATGTTCTTGAACTGACTATGGCCGGCCATGATGAAGGCTCCGGAAGGCGGGTGACTTGGAAAAGATGGCGCAGGTCTCTGCCAAGCCGGGCCTTGGCGTCAAGTCCGGCGGGGCGATCCGGCCAGGAACGACCCTTGCTGAGGCCGCGCCTGTCCGCCTAGCCTGACCTCTTGGGCCGCCGCGGCTGGCGGAGCGGAGCGAAAAGGCACTCCCTTGGCATTTCATACCTGGCTGACCTTTCTGATCGCGGCAGCGCTTCTCCTCATCATTCCCGGCCCTACGATTCTGCTCGTCATAGGGCAGTCTCTCGGCGGCGGCCGGCGGCGCGCCTTGCCGCTCGTGGCTGGCGTGGCGCTCGGCGACCTTACCGCCATGACCTTGTCTCTGGCGGGTCTGGGCGCGCTGCTCGGTGCGTCCGCCGCCGCCTTCACCTTGCTGAAATGGATAGGCGCCGCCTATCTCGTCTATCTCGGTCTCAAGCTATGGCGTGCACCGGTCGAAGCCGCGGCGGTGCCCCCTCTCAAGGCGCGCGCCGCCTTTCGCCAAGCCTATGTCGTGACGGCGCTCAATCCGAAAAGCATTGCCTTCTTTGTCGCCTTCGTGCCGCAGTTCATAACGCCCGAAAGCCCTTTCCTGCGACAGGCGACCCTCCTGGTCGCAACCTTCGTCGGCCTCGCCGCCATCAATGCCCTGCTTTACGCCATGCTAGCGGGCCACCTCTCGTCCCTCGTGCGCAAACCCTCCGTCAGGCGTGGGTTCAATCGCGCAGGTGGCACTGCCCTCATCGGGGCCGGGGCGGCACTCGCCTTGCGGCGGTAGGCCTCCCCCCCGGCTGCGACGCGGTCAGTACCGCCGCATCAGCGCCACAAGCCGGCCCTGCACGCGCACGCGCTCGGCCGGAAAGATGCGGCTTTCATGGCGCGGATTGGCGGGTTCGAGGGCGACCGAATTGCCGCGGCGGCGCAGCCGCTTCAGCGTCACTTCCGCCTCGTCCACCAGGGCGACCACGATCTGCCCGTTCTCGGCCGTCTCGGCGCGGCGGATGATGACCGTGTCGCCGTCCCAGATGCCGGCGTCGATCATCGAATCGCCCGCAACTTCCAGCGCGTAATGCTCACCCGCGCCGAGCATGGCGACAGGCACTTCGAAGAAGGTCGAGGTATCGCGCATGGCCTCGATCGGCAGGCCCGCCGCGATGCGACCATAGAGGGGAAGCTGCACGGCGCTCGCTTCCGAGGCGGTGCGCAGTCCCGGCAGGCGTTGCGAGAAATCGCCCTGGATCACGGTGGGCGCGAAACCCGCTGCCGCTTCCGGCCGGCGCCCACCCTCCTGCGGGACGAGATCCGTCTCGGCCGCAAGGGCGAGCGCGGGATGAGCCTCGCCCGGCAGGCGCAGCACTTCGAGGGCGCGGGCCTGATGGTGCCGGCGGCTGAGAAAGCCGCGCTCCTCAAGCGCCGAGATGAGGCGGTGGATGCCGGATTTCGACCGGAGGTTCAGCGCCTCCTTCATCTCGTCGAAGCTCGGCGAATAGCCCGAGGTCTTGAGATGACGATCGATGAACATCAGCAATTCGTGCTGCTTGCGCGTCAACATATGGAACCCCCTGCCTTTCAAGGCATCGTCCGCCTTCCTGGGCAGGCCGGAACGGAAGGAGACCTGATCGTGGCAAGGTCTATCGCTTCCGTAACGGCTTGTCCGAAAACGCGAACAAAGCAGAAACTTGGCTCTTCTAGGGGCTGGTTCCGCGCCGCGTCAAGCACGCTCTCGCGGCGCGGAAGAGTAAAAAGGCCAATGACTTAAGAAAGTCATTCCTTCTTGTCGAAGGGGTTCACCGTGCCGCGGAAATCGAGGCGGATCGGCGTTCCCGGCAGGTCGAAGACTTGCCGCAACTCATTGATGAGGTAGCGGCGGTAATCCTCGGGTGTGGCTTCAGCCCGCGTGCCGAAGACAACGAAGGTGGGCGGGCGCGCCGTCGCCTGGGTCACGTAGCGCAGCTTGAGCCGGCGGCCCTGCACGGCCGGCGTCGGATGGCGGCTCAGCGCATCCTCGAACCAGCGGTTGAGCGCCGAGGTCGAGATGCGTTTGTTCCAGGTTGCATAGACCTGCCGCACGGCAGGGAAGAGCTTGTGCACTTGGGCGCCGGTCATGGCGCTCATGGTCACGACCGGAATGCCCTTGAGCTGGGCGAGGCTGCGTTCCAGCCGGTCAGAGACCGCCTTGCGCGTCGCGTCCCGGTCCTCGACGGCGTCCCACTTGTTGAGAACCACGACCATGGCCCGGCCCTCGCGTTCGACCAGGCGGGCAAGCTGCAAATCCTGGTCGTGCAGGCCGTCCACCGCGTCCACCACCAGCACCACGACCTCGGCGAAGCGCATGGCATTGATGCTGGCGCCCGTGGACATCTTCTCGATCTCGTCCTGCACGCGGGCGCGACGGCGCAGCCCGGCGGTGTCGACGAGCTGATAGCTGTTTCCATCCCGGTCGGTGATCGGCAGGGTGATCGCATCGCGCGTGATGCCGGGCTCCGGCCCCGTCAGCATGCGCTCCTCGCCCAGAAGCCGGTTTACCAGGGTCGATTTGCCGGCATTCGGCCGCCCCAGGATGACGAGGCGCAGCGGCTTCTCGGGCGCGTCCTCGTCCGGCGTTTCGTCTTCCTCGGCGGCGTCCTCCGTGCCTTCGGCCTCGGGTGGCAGGGCCTCAGCGATGCTCGACATGAGTGCGCTGATGCCTTCGCCATGCTCGGCCGAGACCAGAAGCGGTTCGCCGAGACCGAGGGCATAGGCGTCCAGCGCGTTGTTGTAGCCGGTGCGCCCCTCGGTCTTGTTCGCGATCAGCAGCACCGGCCGGCCCAGCCGCCGCAGCCAGGTGCCGAAATGTTGATCGGGGGGCAGGATGCCGCTGCGAGCATCGACCACGAAGAGGATGAGATCGGCCTGTTCTAAAATGGAGGCGGCGCCGGCGCGCATGCGCCCGGCCAGACTCTCGGGGGGCGCTTCCTCGAGCCCGGCCGTATCGGCCAGCCTGATCCTGCGGCCGCCGACGCGGGTGGTCGCTTCCAGACGATCGCGCGTGAGGCCGGGCTGGTCTGCGACCAGGGCCTGCCGCCGCCCAACGAGACGGTTGAAGAGACTGCTTTTGCCGACATTGGGGCGTCCGGCGATGACGACGAGCGGGGTTTCCATGCGTCGGGGGCAATACTGCCTAAGGTTAGTTACGGGTAAGGGGGTATCCGGAATGCGTGCTCAGCGTCAGGCGGGCGCGACGGCACCGGGACGTCGGAGAGGAAGAAGAAAGATGAGCTGCAGCGCCAGAGCCGGAAATGCCTCGCCCCCCGCCTTCGGCCAGGAGAGCGTGGTCTTTGCGGTCTTGCTCGCGATCAGCTTCTCGCACTTCCTCAACGATACCATGCAGTCGTTGCTGCCGGCGATCTATCCCAATCTAAAGGCGGCTTTCCACCTTAGTTTCGTGCAGATCGGCCTGCTCACCTTCGTCTTCCAGGTCACGGCTTCGCTGCTGCAGCCGCTCGTCGGCATGGTGACGGACAAGAGGCCGCAGCCCTATTCGCTGTCCATCGGCATGGCCTTCACCATGGCGGGCCTCGTTCTGCTCTCCCGTGCCGGGCGGTTCGAGATGCTGCTGGCCGCCGCCGCCATGATCGGCGTCGGCTCCTCCATCTTCCATCCGGAATCCTCGCGCGTCGCGCGCCTTTCCTCGGGCGGCCGCCACGGCCTCGCGCAATCCGTCTTCCAGGTCGGCGGCAATGCCGGCACGGCACTCGGGCCCGTGCTCGCCGCCTTCATCGTGGTGCCGCACGGACAGCGCAGCATCATCTGGTTCTCCGGCATCGCGCTGCTTGGCATGATCGTGCTCGGCGGCGTCGGCCGCTGGTACCAGCAGCGGATGGCGCTCAATCGCCGCCGCCCGCGTGCCGCGATGCATGCGCATGAGCCGCTGCCGGCGATGAAGGTCTATGTCACCATGGCGATCCTGGTCGCCCTGGTCTTCTCGAAGTTCTTCTATCTGGCGAGCATCTCCAGCTACTACACCTTCTATGTGATCCATCAGTTCGGGGTGACGGTGCAGACCGCGCAGCTCCTTCTGTTCGTCTTTCTGGGCGCCGCTGCCCTCGGTACCGTCTTCGGCGGCCCGATCGGCGATCGCATCGGCCGCAAGCTGGTGATCTGGGTTTCGATCCTTGGTGTTCTGCCCTTCACGCTGGCTTTGCCCTATGTCGGTCTCGGCTGGACGATCGCCCTTTCCTTTATCATCGGTTTCGTCCTCTCATCGGCAATGCCTGCGATGATCGTCTATGCGCAGGAACTGGTGCCGGGCCGCATCGGTCTCATCTCGGGCCTTTTCTTCGGCCTGGCCTTCGGCATGGGCGGCCTCGGTGCTGCCGCCATCGGGGTCATCGCAGATCATTTTGGAATCGTTTCAACATACGAGATATGCTCGTTTCTGCCGGTGATCGGCCTTCTCGCAATGTTTCTCCCGCATCTCAAAACGCCGCGTCCTGGGTGAAGGGTCGGCGATGTTCGCGATCTTGTGGCCTCTGCTGAAATAAAATCTAAGTCAGCTCCTCTCGAACGACCCGGCTCGCATCCACATATGGCGTTTTATGCGTATGGGTGACCTGACCAGATAGGTTGATGAAGGAGAAGATATGGCTCGCGCAACGATTCCGAAGACGAGGTCCGCTAGTGGCCGTCAGCCGGCGAAACGGGCTGGCGCCAAGTCCAAGGCGATGACGGCCGGCCAGGCGTTGAAGCCCGTCAAGACGGGAACGCCCGGCCGTCGGCCGGGCGTGCAGCAAGCTGCGGCGGCAAGCGCCAGCAGCAAGGACGAGTTGCGCGCCCGGATCGAAAAGCTCGAACGCGCCAACTCGACGTTGCGGGCGAAGAACAAGGAACTGCGCTTCGCCTATGTCGAGGCCGCGGAGAAGGTGGACCAGCTCACCGTTCGGCTGGAAACGGCCGAACGTAAGGCGGGGCGCCAAGCGCAGCAGGAAACGGCGGCGGACGTGGGAACCGGACGCGCCCGGAGCACCGCCACACGACGTCGTGGTCCTGCGCGCACGGCGGCGGCTCAGCCAGAAGAGGGCCCGGCCGAAGAAGAGCACCCTTCGGAGTTCATGGCCCGGATCTCCGAACGCGAGGTGGTCTGAGGCCCGGCTCAGTCCTCAACGGAGGGCGCGTCTCCCATGCCGAGAGGCACGAGGCGGATGCGCTTGCCACGGCTCGCGAGCGCGATCCGGCCTTCTTTCAGGGCCATGGCGTCCTCACCGAAAATCCGCCGCCGCCAGCCATGGGCTGCGGGAATTTGCGGCTCCGATTCGGCCGCGAGGCGGTCCAGATCCTCGGAGGAGGCGAGAAGCTTGGGCGCTACACCGTGCTCTTCGCTTTTGGCGGCAAGGAGCACGCGCAGCAGTGCGACGAGGGCTGGAGAGGGGCGCGGGCCGTCCCGCTCGGGCCGCACCGTGATCTGGGGCAAATCCTCCTCCGGCAGGGCGCGCGCCTCCGCAATGGCCGCCAGGAGGGAGGCGCCGCTCTTGCCTTCGGCAAAGCCGCGCGAGATGCCGCGCGCCCGCGTCAGCAATTCCGGCGTGTCCGGAGCCAGCGCCGCGATCTCGGGGATCGCTTCATCTTTGAGAAGCCGGCCGCGCGGAATATTGACGCGCTGCGCCTCGCGCTCGCGCCAGGCGGCGATGCCGCGCAGGATTCCCGCTTGGCGCCGATTGCTGGGACGGAGCTTCAGCTTCTGCCACATCGCGTCCGGATCGGCCTGGTAGAGCGCCGGGTCCGTCAGCGCCGCCATCTCTTCAAGGACCCAGTCGGCGCGCCCGTCCCGCTCCAGCCGTGTCAGAAGCTTCTGGTATACAACGCGCAGATGCGTCACGTCGGCCGCCGCATAAGCGAGTTGCGAGGCGGAGAGGGGCCGGGCGGACCAGTCGCTGAAACGGTGTGACTTATCGATCTGCGTGCCGGTGAGCGCGGAGACCAGCGCGTCATAGCCGACCTGGTCGCCGAAGCCTGCGACCATGGCCGCGATCTGCGTGTCGAACAGGGGCCGCGGTGTCGCGCCGAACATAAGCAGGAAGATTTCCACATCCTGCCGCGCGGCGTGGAAAACCTTGGTCACCGCCTCGTTGGCGAGGAGCGCGCCGAGCGGCGCCATGTCGATCCCCTCGGCCTGGGCATCGATTACCGCGACGTCCTCGGCGCCGCCAAGTTGGACGACACAGAGTTCGGGCCAGTAGGTGCGCTCACGGATGAATTCCGTGTCGATCGTGATGAAGGGCTCGTGGGCGAGCCGGGTGCAGAGCGCCGCGAGGGCGCTGCTGTCGGTGATGAAGACAGGACTCGGAAATTCGGTGCGGGGCTGACGCGGCATGCTGCCTTTCTATCCGCAGCGCGTGCGGTGTCAAAGCCGTGTCAGGCCGCGGCGTCGGACTCCGTGCTTGCCGCCGCGCCGGCATCGTAGCGGGCACGGGCTGCGGCGATCGCCGGGAAATGCGCGTCCGACCAGGTGGCGAGGGCACCGAGCGGCTCGAGGCAGGAGCGGCCGAGTGGCGAAAGCCGATATTCGACCATGGGGGGCGTGGTCGGAAAAACGTGGCGTGTGGCGAAGCCGTCCCGCTCCAGACCGCGCAACGTCTGGGTCAGCATGCGTTTCGAAATGTCCGGCATCAACCGGTAGAGAGCGCCGAAGCGGCGGGGCTCCTCGGCCAGCGCAAAAAGGATGAGCGTCGTCCATTTGTCGCCAATCCGGTCCAGCACGTTCCGCACGGGACAGTGGCCGGCGTCAAATCCGGCGGCGCGCCAGGCGGCGAAGCGATCGGTCTCCATGCAGGTTCCCTCCAGGTTACCAGGGCACGCGAAACTGCCTTCTTACGGAGGTCAGACGGCTCGGCTAAGCATTAGTCTCAATTCGAGACCATAGAGGAAAACAGCCATGTCTGACAATTTGGCCCGACTGCTGGTGACCGGGGCGAGCGGCCAGCTTGGTCGTCTCGTCCTGCGGAACCTGCTGGCAACCGTGCCACCCTCGCGCGTGGTCGCCCTGGTTCGCACGGCCGCGGCCGGAGCGGACTTCGCATCCCAGGGCGTGGAACTGCGGATCGGCGATTACGACCGGCCCGAAAGCCTGGAGGCCGCCATGGCGGGAATCGGCCGGGTGCTGCTGATTTCGTCCAACGATCTTGCGAGGCGCCGGGCCCAGCATCGGGCGGTGATCGCGGCGGCCCAGCGGGCAGGTGTCAGATTCCTCGCCTATACCAGCGTGCTGCATGCCGATCGCTCCCCCCTCGGCCTCGCCGCCGATCATCGGGATACGGAAGCGGCGTTGACGGGCTCCGGTCTCGACTACGCCCTGTTGCGGAACGGCTGGTACACGGAGAATTATTTCGGCGCCTTGGCCCCCGCATTGGCGCATGGGGCTGTTCTGGGCAGTTCCGGCCAGGGCCGCATTTCGGCGGCGCCGCGGGCCGATTACGCGGCTGCCGCCGCCGCCGTCCTGGCGGGGGGAGCTTCTGTTGCCGGTCACGTTTTCGAGCTTGCGGGTGACAGTGCCTTCACCATGGCGGAGTTTGCGGCCGAGCTTTCCCGCCAGACGGGCAAGCCCGTCACCTATGCCGACCTCCCGAAAGCCGATTACAAATCCGTCCTGCTGGGCGCGGGTCTGCCGGAACCGGTGGCGGAACTGGTGGCCGACAGCAGCGAGGCAGCCCGGGGCGACACGCTGTTCGACGACAGCCGCACCTTGAGCGGCCTGATCGGGCGGCCGACCGTGCCTTTGGCAGAGAGCCTCGCCGTGGCGCTCACGGTTGTCTGAGCAGGACGCCTCTCTCTGGGCACTGGCACTTGCAAACATGCCTTCCGGCGCCAATTCCGATCGGTGCGCGGACGATCGTGCCGCATCGAAACAGAGAGGAAATTGCATGTTCACAATGAAAATGGGTCTACGGGCCCTGCTGCCCGCAGCCACCCTGATTGGCGGCCTCGCCATGTCCGGCGCGGCCATGGCACAATCCGCTTCGCAGGACAGCCTGGTGAATGGCGCCACGACCGGCCTTGGTGCGCATCATCGCTTTTCGAGCGTCGCCGCGGCGAAGGATCATTGCCCGGACGATACCATCGTATGGTCCAACGGCGTCAACAAGACCTACAAGATGGTGCCGTCGGGCATGACCAAGTCAACCCACCACGGCTTTTATGCCTGCAAGATGGAAGCTGACACCGCCGGCTTCACGCCCGCCAGCTGAGGCCTGACAGGCCTCGGATTCGACAGAGCGGCTGAACAGCAACGGGCCGGACAAGAGCGCCAAGCGCTCCTATCCGGCCCGTTGCCATTCCAGGGTCTGGTTCAACGTCCAGATCGGATCGCTCGGTGATCCGATCTGAACCGATCAGACTTTAGCTGGCGGCTGGCTCCTTCTCCCGCACCGGCTCTGGCGCGGTTTCGCCCTTTGCGGTTTCTTCCTCGGCCGCCTCGGCAGGTGCTGCGGCCGCCACGGGGGGCGGGGTCGGGCGGACATGCACCGCGCGCCGCTTGGTCCGCGCGCTGCCATAGCTCGGGTCCAGCAGCAATTCGAAGAGGAGGAGAGACCTGCCCGTCACGCCGTAGGGATGTTCAAAGGCGAAGGTCGGCTCCTCTTCTGCGGCTTCGTCCCGCATGTTGGTGTCGATCAGCAGGCGCCATTCGCGCCCGCCCACAACCTCGGGCAGCTGGAACTCCACGAGATCGTGATAGGCGTTGACAATGAGCAGCAGCGTCGCATCCCGGCCGCGCTGCACGATGCCGGTCTCCTGTGCGCGGCCGTCGAGCAGCAGGCCCATGCACCGGGCATGGGCTTCTCCCCATTGGTCGTCCGCCATCTCGGTCGCGTCCGGGGCGAGCCAGGTGATGTCCTTGAGGCCGAGGGTCTCGTCCCATTGTCCGCTGAGGAAACGGCCGCGGGTGAGGAGGGGGAAACGCCGGCGCAGCCCGGCAAGCCGCGCCGTGAAGCGCGCCAGCGCCTCGCCGCGCGCGCCCAACTCCCAATTCACCCAGCTGATCTCATTGTCCTGACAATAGGGGTTGTTGTTGCCCTGCTGGCTGCGGCCCATCTCGTCGCCCGCCAGCAGCATGGGCGTGCCCTTGGACAGGAAGAGCGTTGCCAGCATGTTGCGCATCTGGCGGTCGCGCAGGCCCAGAACCTCGGGGTCGTCGGTCGGGCCTTCGGCGCCGCAGTTCCAGCTCAGATTATGGGAATGGCCGTCGCGGTTGTCCTCGCCATTCGCCTCGTTGTGCTTGTCGTTGTAGCTGACGAGATCGGCCAGGGTGAAACCATCATGGGCGGTCAGGAAATTGACCGAGGCCCAGGGCTTGCGCCCGCGCCTGCCGAAGAGATCGGCCGAGCCCGTGATGCGGGAGGCAAGTTCGGCCATCTGGCCGTCATCGCCCTTCCAGAAACCGCGCACGGTATCGCGAAACTTGTCGTTCCATTCGGCCCAGCCCGGTGGGAAGCCGCCGACCTGATAGCCGCCCGGCCCGCAATCCCAGGGTTCGGCGATGAGCTTGACCTCGCTCAGCACCGGGTCCTGCTGCACGGCTTTGAGGAAGCCCGACTGCTCGTCGAAACCATGCGGCTCGCGCGCCAGGATGGTGCCGAGGTCGAAACGGAACCCATCCACATGCATCTCCGTCACCCAATAGCGGAGACTGTCCGTGACCATCCGGATGGTCGCGGGATGGCTGAGATTGAGCGTGTTTCCGGTGCCGGTGTCGTTGATGTAATAGCGCTTCTGATCCGGCAGCAGGCGGTAGTAGCTGGCATTGTCGATGCCCTTGAAGGACAGGGTCGGCCCGAGCTCGTTGCCTTCGGCGGTGTGGTTGTAGACGACGTCGAGGATGATCTCGAGACCGGAATCATGCAGGCGCGCGACCATTTCCTTGAATTCGGAATAGGCGGTCTCGGCGACCTGGGCATAGCGCCGGGCGGGGGCGAAGAAGCTGAGCGTATTGTAGCCCCAGTAATTCGTGAGGCCTTTGTCCACGAGGTAGGAATCGTCCACGAAACGGTGGACCGGCAAAATCTCGATCGTGGTCACGCCGATGCGCTTGAAATGCTGCAGCATCGGCGGGGAGGCGAGGGCGCGGAAGGTGCCCCGCGTCTCGGGCGGGATGTCGGGATGTAGTTTCGTCAGGCCGCGGACATGCGCCTCGTACACGACCGTGCGTTCCCAGGGGATGGCGGGCGGATGGTCCCGGCCCCAGGTAAAGGCCGGGTCGATGACCCGGCAGCGCGGCATGAAGGGCGCGC
>Ga0310811_10003404_pt1 | contig 19990 bp, 14 predicted proteins | sample YCmetagenome_FD_207642 | JGI IMG/M metagenome (GOLD analysis project Ga0310811, IMG submission 207642) | Soil microbial communities from experimental microcosm in Duke University, North Carolina, United States - YC | ecosystem: Engineered > Artificial ecosystem > Soil microcosm > Unclassified ...
GCACAGGTCGGGACGCCGCTCGCGCCGGATTGGCGCGCGGTGGCGCCGGGCGATCTGGTCATGTTCGAAGAGAACGGACGCATTGGCCATGTCGCGATCTATGCCGGTAGGAATCGTATCATCCACTCGAGCTCCAGCGGTGGGGGCGTTCGCTACGACGACCTGTCGACTCAACGGGGCGATTGGTTCGTCGACCACATGGTCGCGGCGCGCCGTGTGACGCCGGATGCGCGCGGTCTGTTGCTCGATCTCGCGCGCGGCTTCGCGAACGGTGTCGAGGCGCAGTTCGACGGTCCCGATCACGCGCCTCGGCCGCGCTGACCCAGTGAAACAATGCGGGGCGCGGCAAACGCCGCGCCCCGCAGTCCGAATTGCTGGTGCTAGTGCCTAATGCCTAGCGCCTAGCCACTTCGGCAAATGTCGTCAGGTCCCGAAGAACCCACCCCGTCCACCACCAGCTCGGCCCGGACGCACCTGCCGAATCGCCTGATTGTCGAGGAAGAGCGCGATGAACGGTGGAAGCTTCCGAATCTGTTCCGCCGTGAGCAGCGCCTTCGCCGCCGGTCCGTAGATCGCCATCTTGTCGAGCGACTGGTTCTCGGCGATGCGCACTCGATCGTACGCCTCGTCGAGGTCGTACTTCTCGGGCAGCCCGGCGAGATACTTCGAGACCGGCGTCCAGATGGAGTCGATGACCTTGCCGTAGGTCTTGTTGAGAATGGCGATGCTGTCTGCGACGTCATTGCTCAGGCCCAGTGAATCCGTCTGACGCAGCATCTGCTCGAACGGGTTCGGGTAGCTGCGAACGTACATCGCCTTGACCTGCTGCTCGCTCATCTTGTTGCCCTTGCCGTTCCGACCTGTGCGCAGGCGCAGGAAGAGATCCTGACGCTCGCGCTCCGGTCCGATGTCGAAACGGACGTCGAGCGTGAGCTGCATCGGCGCGAGATTCAGTGCGCTCGACTGCCGGTTGGCACCGAAGCGCGGGTTGACGTCGTAGATGTACTTCTGCGACGTCTGGTCGAAGCCGCGAACGAACAGTAGTGTCGGATCGGCCGTCGACGGCGCACCCCAGCCGTGCAAGTTGTTGGAGCCGTGCACGAGCGCATCGACGCCCGTCAGCGGATTCGCGATGCCGAGCGAAATCGTGGCGCGGTCGGGAATCTTGAGCGCCTGTGAGACGAGCGCGACACGGAGGCTCAGCGTCGTGTACCACGGTCCTTGGCAGCTGTTCTTGCCGGCGATCGTACCGAGCTGCTTCTCGAGACAATCGCGGACCGAGCTCGGAGCATGCGTGAGGAGATTCTGAATTCCGCTCGCCACGGTCGAATTCGTCGTCGTGGCGGGGTTGTAGATGAACGCGCGGTCGTTGTTGTAGCCGTCGCCGTTGATGTCGCCGGAGACCGACGGCGTGAACGGATTGCCCGACTGCACGCGACCGAACGCCGTGACGCTCACCGCCTGATGGAACGTGTAGCCGATGTTGTACGTGATCTGATGGCGCGCGTCACGATCGCCGCGAGCCCACTGCGTATCGTACGGATCGCCGGCGGTCGAGCCGCCGCCGAAGCCGCGCGTCTTGTCGACCACCTTCTGCCAGATGTACGTCGCGCTCCACTGGAAGGACGAGTTGAACGTGACCGGCGCGAAGCCGAGGCTGACCTGAGTGCTGTGCGACTGGAGGTCGGACAGGTAGTCGGTGACCTGCGCGAAGCTCTGGCTGATACGTGCATCGCGCGACAGGATGGACCCCGTCGTGGGGTAGATGCTGGAGGGATTCACATACACCGGCCGATTCTCTCCCGGGAGCGTGAACCGCGTGATGCGATCGAAGTTCAGGTCGATCTGACTCTGTTGATTGAGGTTCAGTGAATACGTCGCGCCGCTCGTCAGCCGGAACCGGTTGCCGAGGATGGGCATGTTCCAGTTGAGGTTCGCGCGCCAGCTGCGCTGCGGCGTGTAGTCGGGCGAGAAGAGCGAGACGTTCGGCACTGTGCTCGAGTAGGTCGTCACGTCCCCGGCGCAGGTCGTCGGGATCGTGCCCGTCGTGCTGAGGTAGTCCGCCCAGTTGGGCACGGGCACCGCGCTGCCGATGCAGCTCAACTGCTGCGCGGCGGACGGCAGTCCGGTCTGATCGACGGCCGCGGCGATCAGCTGCGAGCTGGGAAGATTCTGGAACTGGCCGATGCCTCCGCTGATCTGACCGCGCGAGCCGCGCTGAGCGCCTTCGAAGCCGCCGATCTGGGGATTGGTGCCGTATGTCCAGCTGAAGCCGAGGCGCGGGCTGACGTACACACCACGCGGTACCGCGTCGTTGCGGATGTGGAACGCCGAGTCGACGAGCGGGTTGTTCGTTGGGTTGCCCTGGAAGTGCGAGGCGTCGACGCGAACGCCGTAGGTGAGCTGGAAGCGCTGCGTACGGCGGTACGAATCACCCAACCACGCCGACGCACCGAGATCGTCGCCCAACCGGCGATTGACCTGCAGGCGGCGCGTAAAGCTTGCCGGAATACCGTTCTGGAGATCCGACAACGAGTTGTAGACGAACGTGCCGTAACGGTTCGTCGTGTTGTCCTGCGAGTAGCGGTTGTAGCGGAAGTCGAGGCCGAACTTGTACCGGTGCTTGTTGTCGAGGCTGATCCACGAGAGCTGATTCTGCAGCTCCGTCGTCAGCGTATTCGAGTTGCGTGGCAGTCCGGTGCTGCCACCGAACTGCAGGTTCGAGACGCCGGACGTGCTGTCGGGGAAATTCGAGTTCACGCGGACCGTGGCCGACGGAAGCTCGATATATGGATCGCCGCTCGAAATGCTCTCCTGGATGGACGCGCTCGTCTCGTTGAGGAAGTTGTCCCAGAAGTAGCTCGAGTGGCGGCCCTGCAGCGTTCCACCGTAGCTGCGTGTCTCGCCGCCGTGCAGCGGCACGGCCGTCGTCTGCAGGTTCGTCGCGTCTTGTCCGCTCCATCGGCCGTTGGCGGTGATGTTGAACGAATGGCCGCCGGAGGGCGCGAAGTCGAAGCTCGTGAGGAACGAGCCATTCTGGTTGAGCTTCGCGCTCGGGATCGACGAATTCCAGGTTGGAATGTTCGCGGCGCCCAGCATCTGCAACAGCCGCTGCACAGAATCCGCCGACACGCCCACGCGCTCCAGGGCAAGCGGGTCGGTGTTGAGCAAATCCTGAAGTGTGCTCGACCGGCGACCGAGCTGCCACGAGAAGGAATAGAAGATCTTGTCCAGCGAGATCGGTCCCGCCGCGCTGCCGCTCAACTGAAGGTTCGTGAACCGTTGGCCGAGCTGGCGGCCGACGACGTCGGTGTACTGCAGTCCGGGCGCGTCCACGGTTTGATGCAGCGAGCGAGTCTGGTAGTTCGTGCCGCTGTTGGTGCGAAGCGCGATCTGGGCGCCAGAGAAGCCGCCGCGCGACGGATCGAAGCTCGACGTCGTGACGCGCGTCTGTGTCGTCGCGTCGCGCGGCAGGTCGGTGCCGCCAAAGTTGAGGCCGTTGAGCGTGATGTTGTTCTGGTCTGCGCCGAGTCCGAGTACCGAGAAGCCGGACGCGCCGCCGTCCGCACCGGGAATGAGCGTGACGCCGGGCAACGTGGCGGCCATGGCCGACAGATCGCCGAGCACGTCGATCGGAACGTTGTTCGTGTTGAGCGTTTGATCACGCCCGCCGATCTCGACCTGATTGCCATTGCGATCCGGCCGCTCGCGGCCGGCGGTCACGCGAACGGCATCGAGCGAGACGGCGGTCTTGCTGAGCGATGCGTCGGCGACGAGAACGTCCTCGTCGACCTCGCGCTTCACCTCGAAACGCATCGGCGCGAACCCGATCGTCGTGTACGACATCATGTAATCGCCGCCGCCGCCCGAAAAGATGATCGAGAATCGACCATCCTTGTTCGTCTTTGCCGTGCGCGAGGTCTGGTTGACGAGCGACGTGGCGGTGACGGTGACGTTTTCGACCGGCTTTTTGTCGGGGCCAAGCACGCGGCCGCGAATGATGTCGGATGCATCCTGCGCGTGCAGCGGCGTGAGATGCCCGAAAAGTGCGAGCAGAAGAACTGCTATCGTGCGACGAGGAAACACAGGACCCTCGAGAGTAGGTACAAACGTTAGGTGGGACACTTTCACTACGTATGGCGAGTGCGGGACGCTGGACCCGTACTAGACACCGACAGAGCGCCGCCGATTCCTCGGCGAAGAATTGGTCCACATGTAGAGGTTTCTTTGTGGAGACTCCTCGTCTCCTCGTCGCGGCCGCGCCGCGGCGGTCAACGCGACCTCAGCGCCCTGCGATGTTCTCGATCTCCTTCAGCTCGAGATACAACGTTCCGAACGGGAGCTTTGTCTTCAGGCGGAGAACCCTCCGCGTGCTGTCGTCGGCCAGCCATACTTCGGCCTGTCCGTTCTCCGAGAACAGACCCTTCGATTTGATCGTGGGCTTCAACAGCAGTGCATCGAACTCGCCCGCCGGGACGGTGATCCGCTCGCGTCTCACGACCTCGATGCGCACTGGATTTCGATCGAGGTGATAGTAGCGATCGAAGTCGTATGTTTTCCCGATCTCGAGCGGCACCGAGCGCATGAAGTACACGAACGAACCCTCGTCGAGCGGTTCGGACACGCTGGGGAATTCTGTTCCGTTGCGGACGTAGACGCGACGCTCCGGGTAGAACTCGTACGTTCGATTGGCTTTGTACGACGTTTCGTCGATGTGCTGGATGTGACGCAGCGAGATGAGGCTCGCGGTGTCGAACCAGCTTTCGTAGTGATCGTCGACGTGGAAGAAGAGGACTCGACCCTTCACCTCGAACATCGTGTGATACACGGTGTGTCCGCGGATCGTATCGATGCCGACGACGGTCATCGTCGCCGTGCCGGCGTTGAGGAAGTTGAGCTTTGCCTGATAGGTCAGACGCTCGCCGACGCGAAACGGCGTTGCGTATGCCTGGGAGGGGGAGGTCGTCGGCGCAATCGAGCGGGCGCGATCGACCGTTCCGACGAGCCCGGCTGCGACGGCAAGCCACAGTAACGTTCGCATCGCCGGCGTAGCACTGTCATAAGGCATGCCCGGCGCGGCGAGCGGACTCGAACGGCGCGCCGTCGCTCCTATTGACAATCTAGAGGACAAGCCGTAGCGTGGAACCTCTTGAATATCTAGAGGAGTCACGGGCGATGCCGGCCGAAAAGACGGAGCTGCTTCAGGGGACGCTCGACCTCATCGTGCTCAAGCTGTTGCGAGCCGGAGCGGCGAACGGGTGGGATCTCACCCAATCCATCCAGGTCGTGTCCAAGGGCGCGCTCGACGTCAACTACGGGTCGCTCTACCCGGCGTTGCGGAGGCTCGAGGCGAAGGGCTGGATCAAGGGCCGATGGGGAATGTCGGACAACAATCGTCGCGCCCGCTTCTACGAGCTTACCGCGTCGGGCACCAAACAGCTCGACGTCGAACGGCAGGCGTGGGAGAAGTTCTCGCACGCGCTCGGGCTCATCCTTCGGACCGAATGACGATGATCTCCGGACTGATCGTGCGACTTCGCGCGCTCCTGCGACGCCATCACGTCGACGCCGAGCTGAACGAAGAGCTGCAGTATCACGTCGCGCGCGATGCAGAACGGAATGTCGCGAACGGGATGAGCGCGTCCGATGCGCAACTGGCCGCTCGTCGCGCGTTCGGCAACCTGACCATCGCGACCGAAAACGCCCGCGATGCGTGGCGTTGGCGCTGGATCGAGGAGCTGAGTCAGGACGTTCAGTTCTCGATCAGATCGTGGCGAAGATCGCCGACCTTCGTGCTCACCGTCGTGGCGACGATCGGCCTGGGACTCGGGCTGCTCACGACGGCGTTCACGGTGTTCGACGCTTACGTGCTCCGGCCACTCGCGGTGCGCGATCCAGAGCTCCTCTACGAGCTGTTCCCGCGCACGAACGATCAGGAGAATCGCGGCTTTTCGTGGCGGCGCTACGAATCGTTCCGCGCGCAACACGATCTCGTCGACGACGCGATCGTCTATCAGTTCCAGCCGGCGCGAATCCGAGGATCGTCCACGCTCGGACAGCTCGTTTCTGGCAATTATTTCGACATGCTCGGCGTCCCGCCCGCGCTCGGGCGGGCGCTGACGCCGATTGACGCGGCAGCACCAGCCGGTGCGGACGTGATCGTCCTGAGCCATCGACTCTGGAGTGCGTCGTTCGGCGGAGACTCGAGCATCATCGGGCGCCGGATCACGCTGCGCGGCGTCCCCCTCACCGTTGTCGGCGTTGCTCGGGAGGGTTTTGGAGGGCTCGCAAGCGCGCCGATGGATTTCTGGGCGCCGATCACGCTCTCGGCGCGACTTGGTGGCGCCGATCCATTCGGCGCGCATCCCGCGGAGGGGTTACGCGTGGTCGCGCGCCTTCGGCACGAGACGACGCCTGACCAGGCCACGCGAGCAATCGGGGCTTGGCTTGGGCGTGCGACCGCCGACGACAGGGTCAAAGATCGCATCACGAGCGTGTTGCTCGTCTACCGGGGCACGTCGATGCCGCCGAGCGAGGAGGTCTATCAGCTGTTCGCGCCGTTGGGCACCGCGTTCTTTCTCGTTCTGCTCATCGCGTGCGCAAATGTGGCGAACATGATGCTCGCGCGCGGATTTGCCCGACAGCGCGAGATCGGTATTCGCCTCGCGCTCGGCGCGGACCGTGGACGCCTCATTCGTCAGTTACTCACCGAGGCGGCGTTGCTCGCCGTGCCATCAGCGCTCGCGGGGATCGTGGTTTCACGGTTCGCGATCGACTTGTCGGTTCGCGCCATCTTCGCGACGGTACCGCCAGCCTTCGCGGAACGTATTCGCTTCATTCCGCTCGACCCTGATGCGCGACTGGCCGCGTTCATGTTCGCCGCCGCGGCGGTCGCCGCGATCGCGTTCGGGCTTGCTCCGGCGCTGCAGGCGACGCGCCCGGACATCGTGCGTGCGTCGCGTGGCGACTTCGACACGGAGCTGCGACCGTCACGACTTCGGCATGCTCTCGTCGCGGGACAGGCTGCCCTCAGCGTGATTCTGCTCATTTCGGCGGGGGTGCTGCTTGCCGGCGCGCGACACGCGAAGCAGCTGGATCCCGGGATCCGAACACGTGATGTCCTGCAGCTCGATGTTTCCAATCGCACGCGATCATCGGTCATCGAACGGCTGCGCGCCGATCCTCAGGTCGAGGCGGTTGCGGGCGTCCACTCACCGCCGCTCGATGGCGGCTGGTGGGTCCTTCCCCTTCGCGGTGCGCGTGGACAGAGCGAAGCGACGAACACGAACTTCGTATCTCCGGAATACTTCTCGACTGTCGGGTTGTTGCCGGTTCGCGGACGCGCGTTTACCCTGGACGAGGCGATGACGCACGCTCCGGTCGTCGTCGTGAGCGAGGCCGCGGCGCATCGTTTCTGGCCGGATCGCAGCCCGATTGGGGAGACGCTACAGCTCATTCCTCCAAGCACGGATAGCGCGCTCTTTGGTGCATTCCGCACGGCAACGGTCATCGGGGTCGTTCGGAACGCGATCCCGGGATCGATCGCGCGCGACGCAACCTCGCCGGCCGTGTACTATCCGGCGCCCCTTGATAGCGGAGCAATGCGCCTGCTGGTGAGGACGCGCGGCGACGCGGACAAAGTGCACGCGGCGATCATTTCACGCGCCAGTGCTGGCGATTCCAGCGCGGTCGAGGAGGCCCACTCACTCGCTGCGTCGTTCGACCTCCAGGTCTACGTGTTCCGTGCAGCCTACTGGGTCGCGACCGCGGTGGGCTGCATCGCGCTGCTCCTCACTCTGAGCGGCGTCTACGGCGTCGTGTCGTATCTCGTGTGGCAGCGCCGAAAGGAATTCGGAATCCGGATGGCGCTCGGCGCGAGTGCGGCGAGCGTGGTCTCGCTGGTGCTGCGCCAGTCGCTGCGCTCGGCGTCGATCGGGATCGGGGCTGGCGTCGTCGTCGCGCTCGGCCTCTCGAAACTGTTCGCCGGCTCGCTGATCGTGCCCGATCCGTTCAACCCGCCTGGCTACGCCGCGGGCGTGATCGCGGTGTTCGTCGCGTGTGTCGTGGCGACGCTCGTTCCATCCCGAAAGGCGGCCACGATCGACCCTGTTTCGACGCTACGCGCGGACTCGTAGCGTCGAAACCGTCAGATCCTTCCCACCTGATCCCGCTGGCCCATGCGCGTGAAGTCCTCGCCGGGATTGATGTAGGTGTCCTTCTCCGCGCCGTACTGCTTCTCGTAGAGCTGTCGATACCGTCCGCCAAGCTCGATGAGCTCGCGGTGGCGGCCACGTTCGACGATCTGGCCCTGTTCAAGTACGAGGATCTGATCGGCGCTCTCGATCGTAGATAGTCGGTGCGCGATGACGAACGTCGTGCGGCCGCGTCGCAGCGAGTGGAGGCCGTCGCGAATCATCGCTTCGCTCTCGCTGTCGAGGCTCGACGTTGCTTCGTCGAGAATGAGAATCCGCGGGTCGGCGAGAACGGCGCGCGCGATCGCAACGCGCTGACGCTGGCCGCCCGACAGCTTCACGCCGCGCTCTCCGACGATCGTGTCGTACCCCTTCTCGAATCGCTGCACGAATTCGTCGCAGTGCGCTACGCGGGCGGCGGCACGGATCTCCTCGTCCGTCGCGCCAGGCTTGCTGAACGCGATGTTTTCCTTGATCGTGCCGTCGAACAGGAAATTGTCCTGCATGACGACGCCGACATGCGAGCGATAGTCGCGCAGCCGGATGTTGGCGACATCCTGTCCGTCGACGAGCACGCGTCCGCTCTTCGGTCGGTTGAACGCCATGACCAGGCCGATCAACGTGCTCTTTCCGCCACCACTCGAACCAACGAGCGCCGTGGTCGATCCGGCGGCCGCCGAGAACGAGACGTCCCTGAGCACCTCGGCGCCGGCGACGTACTCGAAGGTGACGTCCTGGAACTCGACCGATCCTTCCATCTCCCGCATCGTGGCCTTCGATGCGTCGGCCTGATCTTCCGTCGGCATGTCGCGGATCTCGCGAATGCGATCGAGCCCGGCGAACGCTTCGCTCACCTGCGTTCCGATCGACGCGATCTGCACGAGTGGTACCGCCATGAGCCCGACGAAGAAGGCGTACATCACGAAATCGCCGAGCGTCATCGTGCCGGCGAGAATCGACCGGCCTCCGATGATGATCATCATGACGCCGATGACACCAGAGATGACGGCCGTGCCGGCGCCCACCGCCGACGTTCCGGTGATGGTCTTGGCGACGTTTCGGAACAGCTTGTGCGCGCCGCGCGCGAACACGAGTCGCTCGCGCGGCTCGGCGATGTAGACCTTTACGAGACGCACGCCGCCGATCGTTTCGGTGAGCCGACCAGTGACTTCAGCGTTGATCGCGCCGCGCTCACGGAAGAGCGGCCGAAGCTTGGTGAAAGCCTGCATCATCATGCCACCGAAGGCGAACAGGATGAGCAGCGTGGCGCTCGTCAACTTCCAATTGAGGTAGAAGAGGACGATCACCGCCATCAGCGCCGTCATCAGGCTGCCGAGGAGCTGGATGAGGCCTGTGCCGACGAGATTCCGCACCCCTTCGGCGTCGCTCATGATGCGCGAGATCAGGACGCCCGTCTTCGTCGAGTCGAAGTACGAGATCGGCAGACGAAGGATGTGTGCCTGCACTCGCTTCCGCATCTCGGTGATCGCGCGCTGGGCGGCAATACTCACGACCTGCGAGAGCGCAAAGGAAGTTGCCGCCTGGACGATCGTCGCTCCCGCCGCGGCGGCAGCGAGCGGCATCAGAAGATCGGCGCGATGTTTTCCGACGATGTCGTCGATGAGAAACTTCGACGTCCACGGCAGAACGAAACCGGCGAGCCGATTGATGACCATCAGCCCGAGGCCAATGGTCAGCGATCCCCGATGTTCGCCGATGAGCTGCCGCGCCTCCTTCCATGCGCGGGTCTTGTCATACTTGGCCATTCAGCAATGTAAGCCGCGGACACGCTGAGCGGGCGGTCGAGTTGCTATCATACTGGGTATGAGACCCATTCATGCACTCGGAGTCCTTGCCGTCGCCGCCCGTATGGCGGTCGCGCAGACAAGCGATGCCCCACCGCCGGTACCGCGCGAGTTCCGCGCGGTGTGGGTTGCGACGGTGGCGAACATCGACTGGCCCTCGAAGCCTGGTCTGAGCACCTGGGACCAGCAGCGCGAGCTCATCGCGATCCTCGATCGCGCCGAGTCGCTCAACCTGAATGCGATCATCTTCCAGGTACGGCCAGGCGCCGATGCGCTCTATGCATCGCCGTACGAGCCGTGGGCACGATTCCTCACCGGCCGTCAAGGCCGCGCCCCCGAGCCGCCCTGGGATCCGCTCGCGTTCGCGGTGGAACAGGCGCACAAGCGCGGATTGGAGTTGCACGCGTGGTTCAATCCCTATCGCGCGGCGTACGCGCGAGACTCGCTTCCGGCGCGAACGCACATCAGCAAGACCAATCCGAGTCTGGTGCGCAGTTACGGCACGTTCTTGTGGATGGACCCTGGCGATCCCGAGGTGCGCCGTCGGACGCTGCGTGCGATGGTCGACGTCGTGAAACGATATGACGTCGACGGGGTGCACATCGACGACTATTTCTATCCCTACCCGGAGACGGACGCGAGCGGAAAGAAGATCGATTTTCCCGACTCGGCCACCTATGCGCGTTATCTAAAGGGGGGCGGGACGCTCGCCAAAGGTGACTGGCGTCGCGACAACGTGAACAAGCTCGTCGAGGCGCTCTACAAGGCCGTGCACGCGGCGAAGCCGCATGTGCGCGTCGGCATCAGTCCCTTTGGGATCTGGCGCCCGGGGTATCCGGCGTCCGTGAAGGGATTCGACGCCTACTCGGAGATCTACGCCGACTCGAAGAAGTGGCTGCAGAGCGGTTGGGCCGACTACTTCGTGCCGCAGCTCTACTGGCCGATCGCCGCGCCGGAGCAGAGCTACCCGGTCCTCTACGATTGGTGGCTGTCGCAGGACACGAAGAAGCGTCACATGTGGCCGGGCCTCGCGACGTACCGCATCGCCGAGACCAGTGCGCGGCACATCTCGGCGCAGGAGATCGTGGACGAGATCGACTCGACGCGCGCGCGCGGCGGCGATCAGGGGCACGTCCACTTCAATATGTCGGCGCTCATGAAGAACCCCGACAGCCTCGACGAGAAGCTCGCCAGGCTTTACACCGAGCCCGCCCTCGTGCCTGCGTCGCCCTGGCTTGGCGCCGTTCCGCCGTCGAAGCCGGTGGTGTCGCTCGGGCGTGATGCCGCAACCGGCGAGTACGCGCTGTCGCTCGCGCCGAAGCACGGCGAAAAGGCGTGGCTGTGGACGGTGCGAACGATGGCTGACGGTGTGTGGACGAGCGTGGTGCTTCCGGGCTGGCTCAAGGTGCACCGCCTCCCCTTCGCGCACGTCGACGAAGTGTATGTGACGGCGGTAAGCCGGACGGGCGTCGAGAGCCCAGCGGCGAGGGTCAAAGGTTGAGGGCGGCGGGCGACGGTTAAGACGCAATTTCCGTCGCCCGTCGCCCGTCGGCCTGCAGTCACGACGCCGGCTTCGCTCGCCTCTGGTTTTCGCCCATTACTCTGAGAGTGTTGCCACCCCAGAGCTTTCGGATGTCCTCTTCACTGTAGCCGCGTTTCACCAGCTCGAGCGTGACGTTGAAGGTCTCGCTCGCGTCGCGCCAACCGTCGATGCCGCCGCCACCGTCGAAGTCGGAGCTGATGCCGACGTGATCGATCCCGGCAACCTTGACGGCGTGGTCGATGTGATTCACGAAATCGACGACGTTCGCTGATGGCCATTTCGTTTCGATCGCGGCCATACGCCGGTCGTATTCGGCCAGCTTGTCCGGCGCCAGCGAGCCGCGCTGATTGCCGCGACCACCACCGCCGCCCCCGCCCCCGCGACCACGCTGCGGGGCGGGTCCGAAGAACTCTTCGTTGAGCTTTCGCACGGCCGTATCGCGCTCGGCGGGCTGTACTTTCACATAGCTGCCGAGTGCGACCATCTGTACGACGCCGTTGTTTTTCTTCATCGCGAGCAGCATCTCATCGTCCATGTTGCGCGGGACGTTCGCGAACGCCGTCGTGCTCGAGTGCGAGCCGATCACCGGCGACGTCGAGAGCGCGGTCGCTTGCATCATGCACTCTTTCGACACGTGCGAGACGTCGACCATCATGCCGACGCGATTCATCTCGGCCACCACCTGACGGCCGAAGGGGCTGAGCCCGTGCCACTCGGGGCCACGAGGATCGGTCGACGAATCGCAGATGTCGTTGTTCGAGGTATGGGCGAGCGTCATGTACCGCGCACCGAGGTCGTAGTACCGCTTGATCAGGCTGAGGTCATGCCCGATCACCCAGCCGTTCTCGATGCCGATGGCGGCGATCAGCTTGCCGGAATTGTGAATGCGCACCGCGTCCTCCGGCGTGTACGCGATCTCGATGAGATTCGGGTACATCTGCTCGGCCATCCGGTGAATCGCGCTGAACTTGTTGAGTGCGCGACCCTTGGCGTAGGCGTTCCCGCTGTCGGTGCGTGCGCCCTGGCCAACGTACACGGCGAAGAACGCCATGTCGTATCCGCCGGCTTTCATTTTGTCGAGGTTGACCTGCGAGTTCATCGTCTTCGGATCGGCCTCGGGCGTCGCGAAGTTGTCGGGAATGTCCTTGTGCGTATCGATCGTGATGACGCGCTCGTGAATCGCGCGTGCACGAGTGATGAGGCTCGCATCGCTCGTCGGCGCGGGGCGCGGCGATGCCGTCTGGATTGCGGTGCCGCTGGGCCCGGAACAGGCCGCGAGCGCGACGAGCGGCAGAATCGAACGAAGAGAGCGCATGGGGAGGTGAGGAGAGAAAAGGGTGGCCAACTCGGCCAAATGGATGTTCTGGGTCGGCGCGGGTCAAGCCGTCGCGTTTCCAGATTCCCTGCTCTGCTCACCGAGAAGCATGTCCATTGCGTTTGTAATGAATAGGACGAGCAGGCTGATGCGGTGGGGAGGGGGATGGGGAATGCGACGACATGATGCACGCATCTGGGGACTTGGACTCGCGATCTCGGTTGCGGCGTGTCGGCCGACGCCCGTCGGGCCCGCCCAGCCTTCGAGGTCGAGAATGCTCGACGCCACAGCGAAGTTCGCGCAGGCCGCCGCGGCAGTAACGGGGCAGAAGGCGAGAGTCGCCGACGACTACGAGAAGGGAAAATTTCTCGGGTTCGATACAAACACTTATCCCGGCACGGCGACGATGACGGCGTGGAAGAATACGCCGGGCTCGCCGTACAAGTGGGTCGGCTACTACCTGCCAGCGCCCTGCCACAACGACAGATCGTGGGAGGGAAAGCGCGACACGCTGATCCAGATGGGTTGGGGACTTGCTGCGGTCTACGTAGGCCAGCAAACGTGGGGAAAGACGCCGCGCAATCTCACATCGGCGCAGCGCGCCGCACTCCGCAAGCAGAATGACTGCTCGGTCGATCTGCTGAGTGAGGAAGAGGGAATTCTCAACGCCGACGATGCGGTGAAGCAGGCGAGCGAAGATGGCTTTCCGCCGGGCGCGGTGATCTTCCTCGATCTCGAGCGCTCGGAAAACATTCCGCCGGCGATGCGCGACTACTACAAAGCGTGGACGGCGCGGGTGCTTGCGTCGGGCAAATACATGCCGGGTGTCTACACGCACCAGCACAACGCCGCCGAGATCTTCACGGACGTAAAGAACGTGTTCGTGGCGGCGGGCGACACGACGACGCCTCGCTTCTGGATTGCTGGAGGAAAGGGTTTCAACGAGGGAAAGGCGCCGCAGGACGTGGGCTTTGCATTCGCCGGCATGTGGCAGGGTCTACTCGATGTTGCGCGATCGGTGGCGAGCGTGCGGCTGCCGGTCGACGTCAACGTGTCGGCGTGGCAATCACCGTCCGAATCGGGAACGACGAAGTAGCGACGTAGACGACAACACGAGCGCAACGCGCCTCGCGCCGGTCGCGCGAACTGGATACATTCGGCAACGCGACCACACGACGTGAGGATTCAGATGAAGCGACTCGTTCTGGCTGCGCTGCTCGTGGCGGCGCCGCTCCTGGCCCAAGACACGACCGGCGCGCGCGGACGCGCTGGCCGGGGTGGAACCGGCCGAGGCGGTGGTGGCGGCGCCTGGACCGGCGAGATGGACTCGCTTCGCGCTCGGCAGCTGTACGTCAGCAAGTCGCCCTCGGACGTCCGTGGTTGCATGCCGGACGTGTGTGCTCGGCAGATCGCCAACAAACGGCGCACCGACAGCATCTACATCGCCAAGGCACCGGGCCGGTACGAGTTCCAGAAGGTCAGGTACAAGAGCCGCGTCGACGGTCTCGAGATTCCGGCGTACGTGTTCTCACCGATCAACAAGGGCAATCGCAAGCACGCAGGACTCGTGTGGATACATGGCTATGTCCACGGCGACTGGGATACGGGAATGTTTCCGTTTGTCGTCGAGGCGGTTCAACGCGGTTACGTCGTGATCACGCCTGATTATCGTGGAAGCACCGGGTATGGTGACGAGTGGCTCAAGAAGATCGACTACGGTGGAAAGGAGATCGACGACGCGCTATCGGCCGTCGACTACCTCGCGACACTGCCCTACGTCGACACCAACCGTCTCGGCGTGATGGGCTGGAGCCACGGTGGGTTCATCACGTCGCACATTCTCTTTCGCGACGACAACCCGTTCAAGGCTGGCGCGGCGATGGTTCCCGTCACGAACCTGATCTTCCGTCTGTCGGACCACGGTCCGGCCTACGCCCGTGACTACGCGGCGGAAGAGGGAATCCAGGGACTTCCGTTCGAGCGGGGCACGTGCGGACCGCAGCACAATCGCGACTGCATCGACATCTACATCGAGCGCTCGCCCGTATTTCACGTCGAGAATCTCAAGGTGCCGATGCTCGTGCACGTCGCGACGAACGACTGCGACGTTTACTTCCGCGAGAATCAGCAGATGATCTACACGCTGATGGCGCTCAAGCCCAAGCTCGCCGAGACGAAGATCTACAAGGATCCGCCGCCCGGGCCGGCGGGATGTGGACACACATTCACGCAACGCGTGAATCCGGAAACGCTCGAGCGTGACGACTCGCCGGAGCAGATCGATTCGTGGAATCGGGTCTGGGCGTTCTTTGAGCGAAATCTGAAGCCATAGCACCGACTTTGGCCGCGCCGCCAATCATGAACCGGTTGACGGATCTCACCGATCGGTGGCTCCATGTCTCGCGACGACGCCGAGCCATCGAGCGGCTGCAACAGCCGCTGCGCCCTGGATCGGTGCTCTTCATGTGCTATGGCAACATCTGCCGCAGCCCATTCGCTGCTGCGCTCTTTCGCCGTGAGCTTACCCAAGGCCTGCCGGGTGGACCAGCGCGAACGATTCGCTCGGCAGGTTTCACAGGCGCGGATCGCTCTCCGCCGCCCGAGGCGATCGCGGCGGCTGCGAAGTTTGGCGTCGACATCTCGTCGCACCGATCTACGGTGATCACCGCCGACGTGTATCGTGCGGCGGCCCTGGTGGTGACGATGTCACCGGATCAGGCGCGTGACCTGCGCGCGAGGTTCGGCGTGCTCCACGAGACCATGCTGGTGCTGGCCGATCTTGATCCGAAGGGTGGTTCGCGGACGATTCGCGATCCGTGGCGACTTCCACGCGAGGTGTATGACGAGTCCTACGCGCGAATCGACCGGTGTATTCGCGAGCTCGTCGACGTGCTCGACGGCGCTCCGTAGCGCTTTACCGCAGCCTAGTTCGGCCGGCTCCCGTCGAGCTGCGCCTGAAGGCTGACCGGGTCGACCTCTCGAGCCGAGTCGCGCGCAAAGGAGTGGACGCGCATCGCGGCGTTTCGGGCCAGCGGGATGAACATTCGGAAGGAACACGGCGACACGGACGGCATGTGCCGTTCGCCGCCGTCGATCTCATTCCCGTCGTACACGCGCCAGATGTCGCCGTGGCGGTCGACGAGAAAGGTCGACTGGTACTGCTGGATGACGCGTGGCTCTGGGCCACTGGCTGGTAGCACGGCCAGCGCAACCGCGACGCTGCCTGAGGGCGTCTTGGCCGATCTACCTATCGAAGGGGCAGGGGTTCCCATCGTCGGGACCGTTTCTAGAAGGGGACGCAAAGGTGACGCACATCCCGCGGGGCGCGTCACGCGCTAGCCAGCGGACCGGTCCGAGATCCGAGGTCTGGTGGGTGGAAGGGCGAGTGGAAGGAGTTTCCATTCGCCCTTTCCATTCGCGGTCCCCTCACCGCGTATTTTTCCCGCCCTGCGATCCCTGGCGGTCGTCTTTCACGAAGTGTGATAGGGCCGGCATCTGCACTGCGACCAACGACTTCGCGTCCAGGGTCGCGTTGGCCGGTATGAGGCCCTCCCGGCTCAGGAGATACGCCGTCACGGCATATGTTTGCTCGGACGTCAACGAGCCTGGCGCGGTGAGAGGCATGGCACGACGGATGTAGTCGTACAGCGTCGTGGCGTACGGCCAGTAGTTGCCGATCGTGCGTGGGATCTTGGCGTCGCTGGCGAAGTTGAAATCGCCCTTTGGCCCGCCGATCAGCTGCGGATACGCCGGCGGTTTACCCTCGCCGTTTTCGCCGTGACAGGCGGCGCAGTTCGCGGCGAATACCTTCGCTCCCTCCTCCACGCTTCCGCTGCCCGCCGGCAGTCCCGCACCGTTCGGCGACGCATCGATGTCCACGGCCGCGATCTCCGCGGCGCTCGGGGCGCGACCGAGTCCGAGTTGGTGGGGATCCTTGTCGCCGAGGTAGTCGTCCCGTGAGTCGACCTTGCAGCCGACGACGAGGGCGAGGGTAAGAATCGTCGCAAGGCGTCTCATGTGTTCGCCTCGAAGGTCACGACCCCGTCGGGCGCGACGCGCCATGCACGGATGGAGTTGAAGTGGTAGTCGGTGCCGGGTCCGCGAACGGCTTTCAGTTGTGCCAATGTGGGCTGCACGTATCCCGTCTCGTCTACCGCTCGGCTCATGATCAAACTCTGATTTCCCTTCCACTGCCACATGTGCTGGAAGCGCACGTGCGCTTTCGCCGTGAGTGGCGTCATCAACTCGGCGGGAACCCACGTCGTGCCGCCGTCGGTGCTGACGTCGACTCGAGCGATCTTGCCGCGGCCGCTCCACGCGATTCCCGAGATCGGCCACCATCCCGGTCCGGTGAGTCGTTCGGGAAACGCCGGCGACGTGATGAGCGACTTCGCATCCATCTCGAAGCTGAACATGCGCGCTTTGCCGCCCGGGAGCGGGTCGGTGTACTTCGACGTCTCCCAGCGCGTCATGAATGGCTCGGTAGCGAACTTGAGGCGCCGTAGCCACTTCACGTTCGTGTTGCCCTCCCATCCGGGGAGCAACAGACGCATTGGGAAACCCTGCTCCGGCCGGAGAGGTTCGCCGTTCTGCGCATAGACGATCAGCGCGTCGTCATGCGCTTTGGAGATCGGGATGCTCCGCGCGAGCAGGCAGGCGTCGCCGCCTTCGGCGAGAAACCAGTCGGCACCCTTCTTCACGCCGACTTCGCGGAGGATCGTCTCGAGCGGAACGCCCGTCCATTCGCTGTTCGCCGTCATGCCGTCGACCTGCTGCGGCGTCATGTCCGGCTTGGGCGCCCGATACGCCGAGCGTCCGTTGCCGGAGCATTCGATGAAATACGTCCGCGTGACCGAGGGGAATCGTTTGAGGTCGGCGAGCGTGAGCTCGAGCGGCCGGTCGACGAGACCGTGAATGAGCAGGGTATGCTTCGCGGGATCGATCGTCGGTGTGCCCGCGTGAATGCGCGCGAAGTGCAGATCCGACGGCGTGATGGTTCCCGTGAGCGCTTGCAGCGGTGTGAACGTCGTTCCCGTGATTTCGCCGACAGGCGCACGCGTCGGCGTGACAAAGGGGGAGCGCGTTCCAACGGCGGTGGTGGGTGCGCCCAAAACCTTTGTTGGATCGGCCGGTGCGATCGGTGGTTCAGGGACTGGCGCCAGCGGCTTCCCTTGTTGAGCGCCAGCGGCGGGGAGGCCTGTGAGCAGCGCGCTTCCGGCGGCGACCGCCGCCCCAGTGATCAGCGAGCGACGGCTGATCGCCGAGGGCGATGGCGAGCTCGATGACGGCGTATCGTCCATGATTGAGTCCGGAATTAGCGGCGGTTGAGCACGGAGGTCGGTACGGCGACGATCGCCGCAGCGGCGTTGGTCGTACGTGGGAGGACCCTCGGCGGTCGGAAAGCCTTATGCCCTTTCGTGTCGTACGGTACGTCGGCCGGTGCGCCGCCCGTCGGCCAGTCGTTCTCCTTTCCCGGCGAATCGGGTCGCGTCATCGACGTGACGTAGCGGGCAATGTCATACGCCTGCTGGTTCGTCAGCGTGCCCGGACGATCGAACGGCATGTTGTGACGGATGAACGACGCAGCGCGCTCCTGGCGGGCCATCGATGCGCCGATGCTGAACGATCTCGAGCCCCAGAGTGCGGGAATCGTCCCCATCCCGGCGCCGTCGTTACCGTGGCAGCGGGCGCAGTTCTCGACGAAGAGCGACGAGCCACGCGCGGAATCGCCAGAGGCGTCCGGCATCTTCGCCAGTCCCTCGCCGCGGACATGCTCGCCCGTCGGTACGCCCTTCGAGATGAACGCCAGATACGCGACGATGTCCTGCATCTCGCGGCTGTCGGGTGGCAGCTTCGAGCCAGCGAGGCTTCGCGTGAAGCAGTAGTTGATGCGATCCTCGATCGGCACCACCGCGCCGCTTCGATCCATGAACTTGGGAAAGCGGGCGACTGCGCCGGTGAGCGGCGCCGCGTTCGGACGGCGGCCTTCGTCGAGATGGCAGCTGGTGCAGTTCAGCGAGCCGCCGACATATGCCGGCAAGCTGTCGCGCGTATGGGTGATTAGCGCCAGGCCGCGATACACCGACGCCTCGAACGGATCATCGGGCGTGCTGTCGACGACGGGCGGTTGCCAGGTGTCAGGATTCCAGCCGCGGCCCGCTTTCGCCGCGGCGGCGGTGGTGACAACGGAATCGGGACGGCTCGCCGCCTCTTGCAGGGTGCATCCGGCAAGCGCGAGGCCGATGGTGGCGGAAAGAAAAAAACGGGAGGGCGAATGCATGCGGTATCATCGCCCTCCGTCTGCGCCGGCGCAACGGCGGTTTCGCGCTGCGCGTCGCGTCAGTCGACCCGCTTGAGCGCGTCGGCGAGCGTTTCGAAGATCTGGTCGATCTGCGCTTTCTCGACGACGAGCGGTGGCGACAGCGCAATGGTATCCGCCGTCGACCGGGCGAGCACGCCCGACTCGAAGCACTTGAGGAAAGTCTCAAATCCGCGAGCGCCCGGCGCTCCGGCCCGAGCCTCGAGCTCGATGCCGGCGACCAGTCCGATGTTCCGCAGATCGATCACGTGTGGCAACCCTCGTAGCGAGTGCACGGCATCGGCCCAATACGACTCGAGGGAGGCGGCGCGCGCAAAGAGATCTTCGCTTCTATATACCTCGAGCGTCGCCAGCCCGGCTGCGGCGGCGAGCGGGTGACCGGAGTACGTGTACCCGTGAAACAGCTCGATGCCTGCGGCCGCGCCGTTCACGACCGCGTCGTAGATCGGACCGCGAACGCAGACCGCGCCCATCGGAACGGTCGCGTTGGTGATGCCCTTGGCGAGCGTCATCATATCCGGCACGACGCGGAACTTCTCGGCGGCGAATGAAGCCCCGAGTCGACCGAAGCCGGTGATGACTTCGTCGAAGATGAGCAGAATGCCGTGCTTGTCGCAGATCTCGCGGAGCCGCTCGAGGTAACCCTTGGGCGGAATGAGCACACCGGTGGAGCCGGCGACGGGCTCGACGATCACCGCGGCGATCGTGTCGGCGCCATACTTGGCGACCATGTCCTCGAGCGCGTCGGCGAAGTTCGCGCCGTGCGTTGGCTGTCCACGCGAGAACGCGTTCTTCGACGGGTCGTGGGTCGCTGGA
>Ga0310811_10003405_pt1 | contig 19986 bp, 24 predicted proteins | sample YCmetagenome_FD_207642 | JGI IMG/M metagenome (GOLD analysis project Ga0310811, IMG submission 207642) | Soil microbial communities from experimental microcosm in Duke University, North Carolina, United States - YC | ecosystem: Engineered > Artificial ecosystem > Soil microcosm > Unclassified ...
GTTTCTAACAGGAACTCAGGATCCCACCCGAGATAGTGGGGCAACTTTTGCGTCAATCTCTATTCCAGAGAGAGATGGACTTTTACTACGCCGCGCTAATACCTTCGTAGTGACTTCACTAGTCACTGGTATTAATAACGGTGTATCCGCTTTCGATGAACATGGCGGTAATAGCATCACTTGGATGACGGATGCGACCGGCGGGTTTGCGAGAGTCAACACGAAACCTGGAAGCACTGCGCAAGGCGGTACGTGTGGACTTACGTGGGGAGCACTTGACCCTACGAAAAAGGGAATTTACATCAAGTACGATCTGCGTCGGACGACGAGCGCAGCGGACTCGAAGGAACTGAAGGTCTTTGGATTTGGTTATAACTCGACACCACAGCAGGCTTTTTCAAATTGCACTTGGGGAGCTAACGCAGGCGGATACAGCGGCACCCGGATGAGTCTTTCCTACAGTGACGCCACCTCAGGGGGAGACATCAATACGCAGTTCTTTTTGGATGCGTGTCCGACATTGACAGGAGGATCATCCTACTCGCGTACACCGCATCCAACGCCAAAAGTTATCCCGACACTCGCTCAGAATACCGAGGACGTCGCGGGGAACTGGCAAACGCATGAAATATGGTGGCTTCAGAACGACGACGGTACACCTAACGGGGAGGCCGCTCATTGGATCAATGGCGTGTTGGTCTTCTGGTGTAACGCTATGTACAACTGCCGTACTGGTGGTCAAGGATTCGTGCGTGTTGACCTTTTCGGTTACACGCCAGCGGGCACTACCTTGGTTGAGGATTACCGCAATTTCTACGTGAGTTATACGAGGCCGACCGGTAGGGGAATATGACTATCGCGATTGCCCAAGGGCTGTCTGAGGAACACACTTATAACAGTAATGTGCCTCTGGCAACGACCGGTAGTCTCAATACATCCGCGACCGGAAGCTATTTCGTGGTCGTGGTCCGCGCCTATAGCCCTTCGGCCAACACGATTACCGACACGTATAGCAATACGTGGACGCTACTAGGCTCGCAGGCTAATGGAAGTACGACGACCTACGTGTATTTGGGAACTTCTGCCGCTAGCGGTACCGCAGCAGGTGGTACGTCTCACAAGGTTACCGTCAGCAAGGCGACTGGTGATACGGCTTCTGTTTCTTTCTTCGAGGTGACCGGGGCTGCAACCTCCAGTGTTCAAGACGGTACCCTAGTCTCTAACCTGGATGCCGCCTCGCCGTTCAATCAGACGATTACTACGACCAATGCCACGGATCTGGTCATCGGGATCGGCGCAAGCAACTCGGCCGCGAACCCCACGACCTACACTCCTGGAACTGGGTTCACGCTGGCGTCCACAAGCTCGTTCACGAATGGCGCGAACTCCGACACGATCGGTGTGATGTCGCAACGGGTTACCTCGACCGGGACATATGGGCCTAACTTCACCACGTCCAGCGGCACCAATGCCGCGGTATTGACTTTTGCGCTCAAAGAATCTGCCAGTGGTCCCTCTGTTGCAGTTCTCATCTCCACAAACCGACATCGTAGAAGGCTGATGTGAAATGAAATTATTGCGACAGTCGACGGCCGTTACCCCGAAGGTCGGGCCGTTTTTGAGCACGACAGACGGCGCTACGGCCTCAACCGCGCTCACGATCGCGCAGGCCGACTGCATTCTCTTCCTGAACCAGGGAGCCGGCGCCCAGAAGCACAGCGCTACGAGTGCGACGCATGACACGCAAGGGGTGTATGGCGTCCCGTTTGATACGACCGACACCGGTACGCTGGGTCATCTAAAGCTCGTCATCAACAAGTCCGGTGCCTTCCCGGTCTGGGATGAATGGGTGGTCGTCCAATCGAACGTATACGACTCGTTGGTATCCGCTACGGGCCAGCTGAATGTGAACGTCTACCAGATCGGCGGCGTCACTCAGAATCAGGCGAATTTCACCGCAGCCACGAGTACGATGCAGACCGGTACGGTCGACAATACGGCGTTCACGCCTACCACGACCGAGCTCGAGACCAGCTCCATCACCACGGCCGCAGCCAATCACTGGGTCGGGCGCAACATCATCTTCACGTCAGGCCTGTTACAAGGCCAGGCCACGACGATCAACGCCTATGTGCTCTCAGGCGGGGGACGCGGACACTTCACGTATACGGCGCTGACCTCGGCTCCGGCTAATGGCGTGACGTTCGTTATCGTCTGAAATGGCCACGACGCACCTGGGGACCTGGGGTGCCCCGGGCCGTCTTGTTTTCAAGACCGGGTTCACTCGCGACCCCACGCTTCCGCCTCCAGGACGCACGCAGTTACGGGCCTATGGCGCTCCGGGCACGACGAATGTCTTTGCGTCGCGCGCTCCGGGGATTGTCATACCGATTGCGTCTTCAGACACGCTGTCGGTGCAATGGGTCGAGGATCCGGTTGACAGCAACCAGATCACCTCGCAGGACACGGTCCGGATCTCGATTGCGGAGCTTTCCCAGCTCTTCAATCAGATCATCAGCGGTGATAACGCGACCGTCACGCTCTCTGAGACCGTTGCTCTGGTCCAGCAAGGCGTTCTCGCGCTCACAGCGAGCGATACGGTCTCCATAGCGTTCACGGAGTCATCGGGTACCAGCGTCGCGATTGCGACCACGGATACGGTCAGTGTGAGCTTTGGTGAGGCCTCTACGCTCACTACGCCGACCGTGATCGTGACGACGAGCGATACGGCTTCCGTTTCCCTGACCGAGACATCGGTTCTCGGGATTTTCACCGGTGTCCTGCAGTTCTTCAGCCAGGACGACTTGAATATCGCCTTCGATGAGCTTTCGAGCCTGACTCAGATCACACCATCGAAGCCTGCTCACATTCGGATTAACCCGCGTACCGCACGGATACAGATTGTCCCCCTATGAGTCATGACGTTTCGGGTATTGCTTGCGACGCTGCCTTCTTCTGCCTTGCGAAGTTCGACGGCGATCCGATTCCCAAGCCGGTCGGGATCAGTGATTACGAATCCCTCTGTCGAGATTTACTCAACCCTCAATGCGTGGAATTGATCGTGGGCGGTAAGGACTGTCCCACTCAGACTTGGAGAAAGTAATGGGCCTCACGACTGCCGCCGCCACCGAGATCGCGAAATGCGCGATCAATGACACCCCCACCTACCTGAACGCGTCTAATGCGTATCTCGGTGTCGGCGACTCTACGACCGCCTTCAGTGCGGCGCAGACTGACCTGCAGGCCGCCACGAACAAGGTGCGCCAGGGCATGGATGCGACCTATCCCATCCGCTCAGGAGCAGGCGTGACCTACCGCTCGACGTTCTCAACCTCACAGGCCAACTTCGCCTGGCAGGAGTGGGGAACGTTCAATGCCGCGGCCGCTGGCGTCATGTGGCAGCGAAAAGTGGAGTCGCTTGGAACGAAGACAAGCTCACAAGCTTGGCAATTGAGCGTGACGCTGACCTTCACGGCTGCGTGATGGAGCTGACGCTAGAGCAAGCGCAACTCATCCTTGAGATGGCTGAAGTTGTGAATGGCGAGGGGCTGCTCTCCCAAGCCCAAGGGAAACTTTGCGTAGAGCTAATGGATCACTTTGGTACAGAGATCCATGAAATCCAAGGTCGTCGTTGGCTCATTGACCGGAAGTCCGCTGAAGAAGCGAATTTCAACGCCGAGGGTTAGATGCTCACGATCTCCGAACAGTCGCGGCAGAAGTTCGCGATATCGTTCAAAGACGAGGATTACGAGCCGTTCATCCCGACCAGTATCCGCTATCGGCTCGACGACAAGACCGACGACATCACGACCGTGATTCTCGATTGGCAGATCGTGGCCACGCTCGACTCACGGATCGAGATCATCATCCCCAGTAGCGCGAACGCCATCCTGAATGATCGCAACTCCTATGAGACGCGCGTCCTGACCATCCAGAGCGATTACGGCACCGACAACCAGCTCTCAGAGGATGAGACCTATAGAATCCGTAATCTGCAAGGATTCTAATAGGTTAGTTGATTTTCAATTTTCCGTTTCAAACGAATTCAGAGTAATCAAATGGCACGTGGTGGCGCTCGAAGGGGTGCGGGTCGACCCAAGGGCGCAACAAGTGTCCGAACCAAGCTCGCCGAGAAGGCAGTCATTCGTGCCTTGCGTGAAGGGGCCAGCCCGCTGGATGTGCTGCTCGAGGCTATGCGGGATGCCTATGCAGAGGGAGGCGCTACGGCTGCTATGCCTTTTGCCAAAGAGGCCGCGCCCTATGTGCACCCGAAGCTCTCATCAGTCGACGCAAAGGTAGACGGTGTCATCGGTCAGTACGCAGCCCAGCCTATCCCCGTCGAGGTTCGAGACCCAGTTCCTGAGATAATGAGTAATGGACACGCCAAACCAAGTTGAACTGACTCGTCATCAAAAGAAGTACTGGAATAATCCAGAGCATTACAGGGCAAAGGCTCGTGCTCGCCATGCTGCTAATCGCGAGCGGAGTCGGGCTGTCTCAGCTGCATGGAAGGCGGCTAATCCCGAGAAGAACCGAGCTGCTGTGAAAGCCCGGCGTGCAACGCCGTATGGAAAGGCTCGTCAGCTACTCAATACGGCGGCTTACGTATCTCGTCGAGATGGACGCCCGTTTAATTTGACTCACGAGTATTTGGAGAGGCTGTTGCTAGCTGCCCTAGCGAGTGGCGCAGTGACATGCGAGGGAAACCGTCCCGATACAGCGAGCATCGATCAGATTGTTCCAAGTGGCGGTTATATCCAAGGAAACGTACAGATTGTCCCTTGGTGGTACAACGCCGCTAAGCATGACTTTACAGCTGAAGCGCTTCACGAAGCGATGGACAAATGGCGGGTGGCAAATGGCCGTTAACGTCATTCCTTGGCGCGCGCAGGTTGGACCTCAGCTGGATGCCATCAAAAAGCATCTCGTGGATGAGCTGCTTTATGGAGGCGCAGTCTTCGGAGGCAAATCGGATTTTTATTAGGGGACTTCGCACAAGATGTGCCAAGTCCCTACGGTTCACACTGGCACGGGATTCTGTTCCGCAAGAACTATCCCCAGCTCGAGGACCTGATCAGCCGCAGCAAGGAGATTTACCCTAACTGGTTCCCTGGGGTCAGCTGGAGCAATCAGACCAAGACATGGACGTGGCCCAATGGCGCAACTCTCAAGATGCGTTTCATGGAGTCGGACGACGACTGGATGGAGTACTGGGGCCACGCCTATACGTGGATTGGCTGGGATGAGATTGCGCTCTGGAGCTCGAATATCCCTTACCTGCGGATGAAGGCGCGCTTACGTAGCGCATCCGCCGCAATCCCGAACAAGCGCATCCGGGCATCCGCAAACCCCGGTGGACCGGGCCATCACTGGGTGCGCGAATACTGGAAGATCGACGAATACCCGCTCGGAAGCCATCAGTTCCTGGCCGATGATGGCTCAGGGATGCAGCGGATATTCATCCGCGCCCGGCTCGCGGATAATAAGATCGGCGTCGCGAATGATCCGGGTTACGAGCAGCGCCTCGAGGGCACTGGATCCGCGAGTTTCGTCAAGGCGATCAAGGAAGGCGATTGGTCAGTCATCGAAGGCGCGTTCTTCTCGGAGTTCTCAACGGACAAGCATGTGGTGCAACCACAGGCGCTACCGGCCAACTGGACGCGCTTCCGCTCCATGGACTGGGGATCAGCCAAGCCGTTCTCAGTAGGCTGGTATGCCGTCTCAGACGGCTCTGTGAAGCAGTTTCCCCGCGGTGCTCTGATCAAGTATCGCGAGTGGTACGGCATGAAAGAGCGTCAGCCGAATGTGGGCTTGAAGCTGACCGCTGAGAAAGTCGCTCAGGGTATCCGCGAGCGCGAGAAGGAACAGCAGGTGTATGGCGTGATCGATCCCGCAGCCTTTCAGGAGGACGGCGGCCCGAGTATCGCCAGCCGTATGGCGCCGACCATCTGGCGTCCCGCCGACAACAAGCGCGTACCCGGCTGGGATCAGCTCCGCGGCCGGCTGATCGGTGAGGACGGTAAGCCGATGCTGTACTTCTTCTCGACCTGCACGCACACGATCCGTACGTTGCCGATGTTGCAGCACGATCCGTCCAAGGCTGAGGACGTCGATACCGACTCTGAAGACCACGCCGGTGATGAGACGCGCTATGCGTGCATGTCCCGGCCGTGGATTGCGAAGGGCGCCTCGAAGGAGCTACAGCCCAAAGACGCCTACTCACGACTCTTTGACGAGCCTGAAACGCGCGCATGGCGGACGGCATGAGCGGTGTTTTATGCATAAGTGTCCGAAATCACCGGGCTGAGACTTTTTGTATGCGCATAAACCATGGCTAAGGCCAAGAAAGTCAAGAAGCTCGACGCCAGCAATCCCGTTCTGCCTGGCGCTGACTCCGGTCAGAGCGATGACCCGATCGATAACGATCAGCAGCTGGCGCGCTTCGTCTTTCAGTTCAATCAGGCGGCCGACGTCACGATAAATGCGCGTAAGGAAGCGCAGATCTATCGTGACTACTACGATAACAAGCAGTGGTCAGACGATGAGATTGAGACTCTCCGTAAGCGTGGCCAACCCGCCATCACTGATAACCGCATCAAGGATAAGGTCGATTACACGCTAGGTCTTGAGCGTAAGCTCAGGACAGATCCCAAAGCACAGCCGCGTACCCCCGATGATGAGCTTGGCGCCGATGCTGCAACGAGCGCACTTCGGTACGTTGCCGAGTCGAATCACTTCGCTCAGACCAAGTCTGCCGTGTTCAAAAACATGGCCATTGAGGGATTTGGGGGGGCCGAGGTCATTGTTGACAATGGCACGTACGCAAAGACCAAGAACAAGAAGATTCTAATCCGGTATATCCGCTGGGATCGCTTGTACTTTGATGGCCATTCGTTAGCTGAGGATTTCAGCGATTCGCGCTATCAGGGAATCGTCAAATGGATGGACCTGGACGAAGCAAAAGCCACCTATCCCAAGATCGGCGGCGCGTTCGACCTCTTCACGAGTCAGAGCTTTACCCAGCCGTCAGAAACATATGACGATCGACCCCGTTGGTTCGATCGCGGTAGAAAGCGCGTTCAGATACTGGAGCACTACTACAAACAAGGCTCCACGTGGAACCGCGTAGTCTTCTCGCGTGTAGGCATTATCGAGGGACCAACTGAATCGGTTTACGTTGATTCTGAGACCGGCCAGAAGGAATGTCCGCTCATATTGCAGTCCATGTATGTCGATAAGGACGGCAATAGATATGGGATCGTGAAGCGTTATAAGGACCTGCAGGACGAGATCAACAAGCGCCGGTCCAAGTCCCTCCATCTACTCAGCGTTAATCAGGCGACTGCGGAGAAGGGCGCAGTAGATGACGTCGAGAATGCACGCCGCGAGCTAGCCCGTCCTGACGGCTTCGTCGAGTACACGCCAGGCATGAAGCTGGACATACGCGAAAATTCAGACCTCGCTGAAGGTCAGTTCAAACTACTTCAGGAAGCGCAACTTTCACTCTCTGCTACTGGACCCAATGAGGCATTACTAGGTCAGAGTGGGGATATCTCCGGTCGTGCTAAGCAGCTAGACCAGCAGGGCGGCATCATTTCGCTAGGTATTCAGGGAGATAATATTCGCTTCTGGCAAAAACGCGTGATGATCGCGGCTTATAACCGCATGAAGCAGTTTTGGACCTCAGAGCAGTACATCCGCATCACGGAAGGTGAAAACACCAAGTTCATGCCCGTGAACTCGACCTATCCTCCCAACCATGCTCATGTGAAATCGGGTAGGAAACAGCCCGGGGATCCGATGAATGTCATGGCCGACATGGAAATGGACATCATCATTGATGAAGCTCCAGAAGTAGCGACGGTGGAGCAAGAGGATTTTCAAGCACTGGTGAGTCTAGCGGGTGATGCGCATGTGCAAATCCCTGGTCAAGCGCTCGTTGAAGCATCGGGCTTGAGCAGTGCTCGAAAGAAGCGCGTTCTAGATGCCATGAGCGGGAAATTGCCTGATGGGACCGAGATCCCACCGCAAGTGCAGCAAATGATCCAGCAGAAAGAGCAGCAGATTCAGCAGATCACGCAGGCGCAGCAACAGAAAGCTCAGGAGCAGATGCAGCAGGAGCAGGCGCTCCAGCAGCAGGTCGCCGAGGCTAAACTGCAGATGGTGCAGGTCAAGGCTGCTCAGGATCAGTTGAGCGCCAAGCAAGCTGCGTTCGAAGCGCAGTTCGGCGCGCGTCAGCAGGAAATCGAGGCGCAGATGGAAATGCTGAACGCCAAGGAAGTCGAATTGAAAGCGCTCCAGCTCTTGGCTGCTCAAAAACTTGAGGCCACGCAGAACGCGGCCAACGCGATCGTGGACGGCGCTAGCAAGGAAGCGACCATTACGGCTCTCACGACCAAGCTCGAGACCCAACAGTCCGAGCACAAGAAGCAGGTCGCGGACTTAGGCTTACAGCACGCCCAGCAGCTGCATGCCGAGCGCCAGAAGGCGATCGCAGCGAGTCAGCCCGAAGGGCAGGGTAAGCCCGCAAAGCCCCGTAAGGTCGCGGTAGAGCGCGACAGTACCGGCCGCATCACGGGCGCCACGATCAACGGCTGATGGCCACGTATCTGGCGACCTGGGGCGGCCCGGGTCCGGCTCCCTTTCATGCGCCGGTGGTTGTTCAGCCTCCGGTTGTCCCGACTATCCCAGTCACCGCCATTGCGGACACCGCCTTCCGGCGCAAGAAGCGCAAGCGAAAGTATCAGCTTGAGCAGATCGGCAAGCCCGCGGTACGGGTGTCGGTTATCGCGGTACCGGATGCGGCTATTGATCAGACCAAACGCGACTTTCGCACGCTCGTAGAGCTCTCAGGTAAGTCCATGGAGGCGTTCCGCGCCGAGGTGGATCGCGAGATCGCCGCTCTGATGCGCAAGCAACAGGAAGACGACGATGAGGAAGCGCTCACCATGATTTTGACTGTCTTGGAGGATTGATGGCGACCCAGAGTACGAGAGCCCCTGTTCTGGCACAGGGCACAGCCGGCACGAATGCCGGTGACGTGGTGGCGACGATCAGTCCGGCCATCGACTTCGAGCGCTTCACGATCCACGCAGTGACTGCAACGCTCGATGTGCAAGTCACAGGCGATGGTACTAACTGGGTCACGGTAGCCGTTCAGGATGCTGCCGCCACGACTTCAACGACATTCGTCGCCACGCTCACCGTGGGCAAGGTCGGTCTATTGGTCGGGCGATTCCTTGGTGTACGTATCCGCCAGAGCGGCGCGTCGGCTGCGAATGGGACTCTGATCGGCGGCTAAAGGTTTCTGAGCGCCGCCGGCTCTAACGGGCGAATCGGTTTGTAGGGTCCGTGATCCCTACACGTGCCAGCGACGTCACGGCTGTTTTCGTAAATCTCACGAGACGAGGATTGTATGGCTGCTATTGAAGAGCTGGTCGGTGACCGTGCGCGCGATGAAAAAGGGCGATTCCTCCCGGCGACGCCTGCCGAACCTGAAAAGGTAACCGCACCCACCGAGCCTGTTCAGCAGACAGCGGAAAACCCTGAGCCGGTCGTACCGGTGACCGAACCGCCCAAAGTTGAAGCTCAACCCGTTGCTCCCGTGGCTGCTCCCGCGGCGCCAGTGCAGCCGGTCGAGTCTCCTGAAACAGCCGCCTACAAGAAAGCGATGCGGGAAGAGCGCGAGAAGCGCCAGGCCCTCGAAGCAAAGCTGCGTGAACTGCAGACACCCAAGACACCGGTCGATCCGTGGTCTGACCTGCCGGGTGCGTTGAAGAGCACTCAGGAGCAGATCCGCGAAGAGCTATTTGTCGAGCGATGCAACCTCACCGAGGAAATTGTTCGGCAGAAGCATGCTGATTTCGATGCGGTTCGCGAGGTCTTCGTTGAAGCGGCGAACGCGAATCCAGCGCTCTGGGCACAGATCCGACAGGAGCGAAATCCTGCCGAGTTTGTGTATCGCGAAGGTCTGCGTATTCGAGAGCTGAAGGACGTCGGCGGTGATTTCGCCGCCTATCGCGCCAAGATCGAAAAGGACGTCGAGACCCGACTCCGTGCGGAGTTTGAAGCGAAGTTGAAAGCCACACCGGCTGTGCCGACCTCGCTCAACTCCGATGCATCACCCCCTCCCGTTGAGGTCTACCAAGGCCCCAAACCACTCAATCAGATTCTACGAAACGCTTCTAGGAGCTAGAAATGGCCGATACCCTTGTCCCCAGTGCATTGCGAGTCAAGCAATGGGACGATAACTACTTCGTGGAGTACATCCGCGGAAACCGACTCGCGCGCTACATGGGCACGGACGAGAACTCGATCGTCCAGGTGAAGGAAGTCCTCACCAAGAAGCCCGGCGACACCATCTACTTCGAGCTGATCAATCGCCTCCAGGGCGCCGGCAAGAAGAACAACGCCACTCTGCAGGGCTTCGAGGAAGACCTGAGCCAGCGCTCCTGGCCGCTCACGGTCAATCTCTACCGCCATGGCGTCGTGATTGCGGAGTACGAGGAGCAGGCGACCGCGGTTGACCTTCGCAATGCCGGTAAATCAGTTCTCATGAACTGGTCGCTCGAGCAGACCCGGGATCGGTTCCTCGCGAGCATCGGGCAGAAAGACGCCGTCATCTGTGGCAGCGGTGGCAATACATCAGCCTTCCAGACGACCAATGCCACGGCTCTCGGAACATGGGTGACGAACAACAAGGATCGCGTGCTCTTCGGTGCGGCCAACTCCAACTGGTCCGCGACGTTCGCGACAGCTCTGGGTAACGTGGATGCGACCAACGACAAGCTAACGGCCTCGGCTGTGTCGGTCATGAAGCGTCTCGCCAAGAACGCCTCCCCGAAGATCCGGCCGATCAAGGTCAACGGCGATGAGGAGTGGTATGTGCTCTTCGCCGGATCTGAGCCGTTCCGCGACCTGAAGTTGGACACGAACATCATCCAGTCACGGCAGTACGCTTTGGAGCGCGGTACGGATAACCCGCTCTTTACCGATGGCGATATCATCTGGGACGGCGTGATCGTGCGCGAGATTCCGGAACTGAGTCAGAACAAGTGGCTCGCGCTCGGTGCTTCATCGATCGACGTAGGCGAGGTCTACCTGTGCGGCGCCCAGGCGCTCGGCTACGGTCTCGCGCAGCGCTGGAATACGCGCACGCAGGAGATGGACTACAAGACCAAGAACGGTATAGCAGTCCAGCAGATCTACGAGGTCGGCAAGATCCAGTTCGGTACTGGCGCTACTGACACTTCCACCCTCAAGGACAACGGCGTCCTGACGGGGTTCTTCAGCGCGGTCGGCGACGCCTGATCCACCACTTAGGAGAATGACATGACTGCAGCAACTGTTGCGGTGGCGGCTTCGACTGCTCACCAGATTCCCAAGGCTTACGAAGTGGGCATGGTCGGATTGCTGTTCACAGCAGCGATGGCGACGACCCAACTCGATGACGTGGGTGACATCACCGAACTCGGCTACCTGCCCGCAAACTGCACGGTGATCGGATTCATCGTGACGGCAACGGACATGGACACCGGCACTCCGGCTCTTGTGTACAAACTCACCGCGGGGTCCACAGACCTCGTGACGGGTATCACGACGGGCCAGAGCGCTGGAACGGCCTTCTTCGGCTGTACCCCGACCGCGCTTACGGCGGTCACGAAGCTTCAGGTCAACATCACGACCGTATCGGCGACTGCCGCGGCCGGGACGCTGAACGTTGTGGCTTTGTACATCAACGGATGATCGTCGAGCTGATCGGCGATGAGCCATGGTCGGGGAATTTCTCCGGCTATGGCTCTATCGCCGCTATACAAGGCTGGTACAAGGATGTCCCGGCCTTTGTCGCCAAGGGACTGTTGAATACCGGGAGGTTCCGTGTCCGTATCGTTTCCGACCATGAAGGAACGGGTAGCCCGGAAGCTGGGAGTGCTGGCGGTAGGGAACAGCCTGTCAGCGGAGGACGGGCAGCTGATCGGCGAACGCTGTCTCTCGCTACAAAAGCAGCTGGAAGCACTCGAGATCGTGACCATCGACTTCGAAGAGGGCATTGACGAGCTCTACGATGACATCATCGTGGCAATGATCGCAGCGCTGCTCGTAGATGACTTCATGTTGCCTGAGCCCAAGCGCTCCACGATTGCGCGTGAGGGCATTCTAGGGCTTCCGGTCGCAAGTCCTGCTGAGCGGCAGCTGCGTAAGGTTCTCGCGCCACAGCGCGTGAGCAAGCCCGTGAAGGCTGAGTATTTCTGATGCCGCAGATCCCGTTCGGCACACAATCCTATGCGCATGAATCGCGCCCCTTATCGGCGCAGCGCATGATGAACACGTACCTTGAGCCTGCGCCACCGGCGGCTAAAACACCGGCGGCCGTCGTGTGCTGCTTCGGTATCAAGAACTATCTCACGATCGGTACCGGCCCGATGCGGGGAGGGCTCAAAGTCAACAAGACGATTTACGTCGTCTCCGGCGCCAAGCTCTTCAAGATTTCAGCCGGCGGAACGGTCACAGAACTCGGTGCCGTACCGGGATCAGGCCCCGTATTCATGGACAGTGACGGAAGTCAGGTACTGATTACCGTCAATGGCCCCTCGTACCTTTATGACGGCGCCACTGTCACTGCCATGGCGGATCCCGACTTCCCAGGAGCCGAGTGGACGACGTTTCTCGATGGCTACGCGATCATAGGTCCGGGTGACGGCCGGGTGTATGTCAATCACACGGCTTTTGACTTCTCTGCCTGGGATGCGTTGGATTTCGCCAGTGCGGAAGCCTCACCGGATGATGTCGTGGTCGGACTCACCGATCACCGCGAGGTCTTTCTATTCGGTCGTGACAGTACCGAGGTCTGGTACGACTCAGGCGATGCCGCTTTCCCGCTGACCCGTACGGCATCCGGATATATGGAGATTGGCACCGTATCCAAGTACGGACCGGCCAAGATCGACAATTCCATCTTTTTCCCGGCCAGTGATGGGACCATCCGGCGTGTCAACGGCTATACCCCGGTCAGGATTTCCACCACGGCAATCGAGCAGGCCATAGCGAAGTTTGCCTCGCAGGAATGCGTAGGAATGGCGTGGATCGAGAACGGACATTCCATGTATGGACTCACGTATAACGAGAGTACATTCGTATACGATATCTCGACAAACCTTTGGCATGAGCGCCAGAGTTACCTCACGACCAACTGGCGCGCAGCCTTTGTGATCCGCGGCGATAACGTCACGCTTGTGGGCGATAGACTCTCGAATCGCTTAGGCATTCTCTCGGCGGATACCTTCACCGAGTGGGATCAACCGCTGGTTTCCAGTGCAACGGCACCCGCCATTGCCTCAGGGACGACCCCGATCGCGCATTCATCCTTGGAGCTCGTCTTCGACAACGGTGTCGGGACGATGACAGGGCAGGGATCTAATCCACAAGTCATGCTCGACTGGTCAGATGATGGAGGGCGGACGTGGAGTAATGAACTCTTACGCTCACTCGGGAAGGCAGGAGAGTTCAACCGCACGGCCCGTTGGAATCGCCTGGGGCAATCCATCGATCGCGTCTACCGCTATAAGATCGCCGATCCCGTGCGGCGTACTCTGATACAGGCGCTGTGGAACGATGCCGCTTAGAGCCCCACAGGTCTTCCCCAACGACCAGCGTAGCTGGGACCAATGGACGCGCAACGTTCAGGTCACCCCTGATGACGGCTCGGTCACGACGGTCAAGGTCGCTGACAAGTCGATTACAGATCCCAAGTTACGGGATAGTCAGCCCACGAGTGTCATAGGACGGACAACAAACACTCTGGGAACGCCCGGCGATATTATCGCGGGCGCTGATGATCGATTCCTGGTCCGGCGCTCGGGCGCCTTGGCTTTCGGCACGATCGGCGATGCGGATATTCCTGCCACGCTCGCCAGGGATACCGAAGTCGCCGCAGGCGATGCGGCTGTTACGAGCGCGTTTCAGGCGGCTGATACGACGGTAGCGAATAATGCGGCCGCTGCACTGGCGTCCCACGTGGCGGCTGCGGATCCTCATCCGGTCTATCTGACTCAGACCGAAGGGGATGCCCGATATCGCCAGCAGTCCACATCGATCACGTATTCAGAAATCACTAGCAAGCCCGCCGTACTGGCATTGCTCTATAGCGGCACGGGAAGTCCTGAGACTGTCGTGACCGCAGGCGTGGGGTCACTCTATCTACGCACGGACGGCGGAGCAGGGACGACGCTCTACATCAAAGAGAGCGGATCCGGTAATACGGGATGGATAGGCAAATGAACGACGCGATTCTCGCAGAGCTCAAGAAACTCAACGCGAATATGGAGAAGCTGCTGTGCTTCCAGAAGCTTGCAGCTCAGCACTATGCCGACAAATATCGTGCCGCCATGGGATCAGCTTCCCGACAACCTCACATGGAAGGAGAAGGTGGCGTACCTGGCGCATCAGTTCCTGACTATGGAGCAAACGGCATGTCCGGTGACACACCGGTTCGAGCAGGGTCTATACATTCGCGAGATGAGAATTCCGGCTGAGACACTGTTCATCGGTCGCGTTCATCGACACGGACATGTCTGTCAGCTTTTAGAGGGTAGTGTCATTCTCATTCACAATGAGGACCACAGGGAGGCTTTTAAGGCTCCTTCCGAAATCATGACGAGGCCGGGTTATCAGATGGTTGTTTACGCGGTGACCGATGTACTTGCACAGACCATCCATCCGAACCCGAACAACGAACGTGATCACGCCAAACTGGAAGCCGATATTTTCGAGACAGTAGAGAGTGTCAAGGATCTCGGTTCCCGGGTTCATGCGCAGAGGTTGACATGAGTGGAATTGTCAGTGCTGTTGCCGCAGCAGCAGTTGTCGGAGCTGGTGCAGCAGTCTATTCGGCTAATAAACAATCCAGCGCCGTCAGGTCTGCAGCGAACTCTTCCATTCAAGAGCAGAACAACGAATATAACCAGACACGCGCCGATCAGGCCCCTTGGCGCACGACCGGCGCCAGTGCGCTGGATCAGATCGCCAAGCTCTATGGACTCGATACCGTCGATGCTAACGGAAATGTGGTGAAGGGTAGCGGCAAAGCGGATTTCTCCAGCTTCACGACTTCCCCCGATTACACGTTTGCGCAGAGTCAGGGACAGGATGCGATCAATCGCTCCGCCGCGGCGCGGGGCGGATTACTCTCTGGCGCAGCCATCAAAGCCGGTGAGACCTACGCATCTGGCCTCGCCAGTCAGAATTTCGGTGACTATGTCGCCCGTTTGTCGGGAGTAGCGGGTGCGGGTCAGGCCGCGACGAACGCCACTCAGGCAGCCGGGACGAATATGGCCAATCAGAACAGCAGCGCCATCATGGGTGCGGGTAACGCGCGCGCTTCCGCCTATGGTGAGGTTGGGCAGACTATCGGAAATACGGCTAATGGACTCGCGAGCAACTATTTGCTCTATAAATATCTCAACCCCGCATCGCCTGCTCCAGCTCCTTACGGTGGCGCAGGGACTATACCAGCAGGTAATGGCTATACATACTCCTACCCAGTTAACCCATAGTCATGGCATACCAACCGATCAATTTAGGTGATATCTACGCACAGGCGCAATCGATCAAGGGCGCTCAGCAGAAAGCCCAGTTCGGCGCGCTCCAGCTCCAGGAAGCGCAGAAAGCCCAGGCGGACCAGCAGGGTATCGATCAGGCGCTCACGAGTAATCCCAACGCCAGCTTGTCGGATCTGATCAGAGCTGGTGGCGGGATGGCGGGCGTTCAGGCGTCCACCCAGGTCGGTGCGGCGCGCACGGCCGATCTGACGAATCACTACCGACAGACCTATATCGCGGCATCGCAGGTTGCAAACTCCGATAACCCGCTCGCGACGATTCAGCAGGTGGCACCGGAATTCCCACAGCAGTATGACGCTGTGCATGGTCAAGGTGCGTTCGCGAAACTCTCTCAGGATCCGGTCGCCTTGAAACAACAGGCCGCGCAGGTCGCGCAGGATTCTCTCGCCGGTCTCGTCGACCCTGACAAACAGTTTCAGGCTCACCAGACCATGATCGAGAATCACTACAAGCAGGAAGGCCCGGGCGGTGAACTCGCGCGTAATCAGAATACGATTGCGGCGGAGAACGCTCGTGCTCAGGCGGCACAAGCTGCCGAGGCTCAGCGTCAGAAGGAGGCGATCGCCGCAGAGAATGCGCGCGCGGCTGCAGCTCGAGGCGTCACGATTCGCGGACAGGACCTTGAAGCACAATCCCGTGGTATCCCTGCCGGCTATGAGCGTGATCCGAATAACCCGGGTGCGCTACGACCGATCACAGGCGGCCCGCACGATCCGAATGCAACTTCAGCCGGGATGGATTCGCGCTCGAGCGTGATGTTCAACCGCGTGGCCGCTTCAGCGAATGAGGCCGTTCAGGCGCTCAAGAACATCGCCGAGCTTCCCGTGACCACGAGCACGGGCTGGTTCGGTAGCGCGCAGCCCGGGCATAGCCTCATGGAGTCGGTCAAAGGCGTTCTGGCCCAGAAAGTCACTAGCCAGGAAGCGCAGGACTACAAGACCATGATTGCGGGTGTCTCCCGATCGCTCTCGACCATCGAGACGGCAGGACTTGCACCGAACGGCTCCATCACGCATTCGATGGACAGCATCATTATCAGCGAGGGCGAGTCTCAGCTTACGAAACTCCGCAAGCTCGCCGAGACTCGTCAGATCATCGAGAAGGGCATCGAGCCGAATCTCTCGAATCCAAAGCTGGCTCCTGCACAGCGTGAACTGATCACAAGGATCATCTCGGACGTCCAGCAAGCGATTCCCTTTACCCAGCACGACATCACGCAGTTACAGCAGTCCAAGAATCCTAATGCGACGCTGATGGACTTTGCTCGCAAGACGGGATTGCCGACGTCTCAGGGTGCAACCTCACAAGCGCCCGTGAAGATTGCCTCGGACGCGGACTACGCCAAGCTGCCCTCCGGGGCTCAATACGTGGCTCCTGACGGGACGACACGGACGAAGCGCTAATGGGCTGGCAAGATGACCCCGTCGCCTCTGGAGCCTCAGGAGGCGCTGACCCTTTGGACTTTTCCAATCGGTATAACACCACGCTTTCGCCCGAACAGGAGAAGGCGTTTCAAGCATGGAGTCAGAAGCTTGGCCCTCAGGGGAGTAGTTACGATTATGACATGCGTGGTGCATTTGCAGCTGGCGCCGGGCAAGCATCTAACGGTCATTTTCCAGATACTTTCAAAAAGCCGAATCACCCCACATTCTCGGATCAGAGCAAATATAACGGTGTAGATGGATATCAGGGAGGTTCTTGGGGAAAGCAGCCCGATGGGTCCTGGACATTTACGCCCTCGGCAAGTTCTCTTAAATTTCATTCCCCCGAAGAACTTCAGTCCTATTTTTCAAAGGTTGAACCGGGCAATAGACTTATTCTACCTGCGCAGTCTCAATCTTCAGGCTGGCAGAGTGACCCTATCGCGAAGCCTGCCGTGCGTTCGTTCGATGTAGTGAACGGCTATACCGTTCCAACCGGCTCACAGGCCGCCATTGAGGCGCGCTCACCGATCACACGGGCTGATCCGAATGACCCACATCCGGTGACAGCAGAGATTAGCGCCGGACTGGAGAATCTCCGGGCTGGTGCAGGCAAGTATTTTGTCGATCTGGGTCGTGGCATCGGTCAGAAGCTGGGGCTTGTAAGCTATCAGGACGTACAGGACTCGCGTGCTCGGGATGCGCCGCTCATGGCCACTCTTGCGGGCAAGACCGGCAACATCGGGGCTGGGATACTGTCGACTGCGCCAGCGATGGCGATTCCTGGAGCCAATACCGTTGCGGGTGCCGGTGCAATCGGTGCCGTTACCGGAGCTCTACAGCCGGCCGCGAGCGCTCGTGAGGCGGTGACAAATCCCCTGATCGGTGCAGCGGTCGGCGCGGGTGCGCAGTACGTCGGCCAGAAGATCGGCCAATATGCCTCCAACCGCCTGGCCGCTCGATCCGCACAGCAGGCGGAAGACACCGCGGCAAATTCCGCCCGTGATGCAGTGCTCAAGGAGGGCCGTAAGGCCGGTTACGTCGTTCCACCGACCGAGGTGAACCCGAGCGCAACGGCTACGGCACTGGAGAGCGTTTCCGGTAAAGCCGCGACCAAGCAGGCCGCGCAGGCCGTCAACCAGCGCGTGACGAACAAGCTCGTTGCGACTGATCTCGGTTTGCCGCCGACTCAGCCCATCACCCAGGAGGCTCTCGCCCAGGTCCGCCAGCAGGCCGGTCAGGTCTATAGCCAAGTCAAGCAGGTCGGCAATATCGCAACCGACAGCCAGTACCTGAATGATCTAACCAAAATCACCAACGCCTCCGACGAGGTCGCCAAGGCCTTTCCGGGTGCGACGACACCGGCGGCTGAGAAGATCGACAACCTCGTCAATTCACTCTCGCAGGACCAATTCTCAGCCGCTCAGGCGCTCGAATACACGAAACGGCTACGTCAGCAGGCGTCCGCTAACTTCTCGCTCGCCGCGCGCTCTGCGGATCCCGAGGCGCGCGCCTTAGCCCAGGCTCAGATCCAGGGAGCGGATGCGCTCGAAGAGATGATCGGGCGTCACCTGCAGAGCCAGGGTAATCCCGAACTGCTCCAGGCTTTTCAGGATGCGCGGACCACGATCGCGAAGTCCTATCAGGCGCAAGCCGCCTTGAAGGGTGGGAACGTCAACGCTCAGAGACTAGCCCAGCAGCTCCAGAAGGGTAAGCCGATGTCCGATGGATTCGGACTCGTTGCGCGATTCGCCGATCACTTTGGCGATGCGACAAAACTACCCAAGGGCGGCGTAGGCGTCTCGAAGCTCGCCGCGACAGTGGGTGGAAGTGGGGCACTAGTCGGCGCCATGACCGGTAACGTCCCCTTGGTCGCGGCTTCCGTGGCCGGATCCGCCGCGCCTTACGCGGTACGACAGAGCCTGTTGAGCGGGGTGGGGCAGCGGGTTCTAGCAACGCCGAACTACGCACCCAACGCATTGGGAACGCTCGCGCTCAGGGGTCTCGAGCAAGCACCGAACGTCGCCTTACCGCTTGGACTTCAAGCGCCGCGACTCGCCCAAGGGCAATAGCAGAAAGCGCTTCAGGCGCCCTTCCTTCATGTGCTTGAACACCCACCGGGCCACCGGCCGGGTGATGCACACCAACACGATGAACAGGATCAACGGTCGCAGTACGAGGCCGATGAGCCAATTTTCCATAAGGTGAACGATGGCTATTTTGTTTAGCGCGGGCCGGTTCAAGGCGACAGACAAGGACAATGATCCGATCCCGGGTGCATTCCTTTCATTCTACGCCACCCTCACTTCTACCTTCCAGCCGATCTATACCGATAGCACCCTCACCACGGTACTGACCAATCCCGTCAAAGCGGATGCGAATGGCCTGTTCCCCGAAATCTGGCTCGATGATTCGTTAGATCCGTACAAAGTCTCTCACGCATCCCCGGATATCAATGATTCCACTATTCCGGGGTCTGTGATCTGGACGATTCAACAGTACAACTCGACGCTATCCGCTTCAGCGCTCGTCGCGCTCATCAATCCCGTTACCGAAGCGGAGACCATGGCGAGTATTACTCCCGTGGACTTCTCGTACTCGCCGGGACATCTCTATCGATATGGAGTCAATGTCTCTCCCGGGACAACGGATATGTCCAATGCCGTGAAGGCATGGTTGAGTCTCGGCGGTAATCTGACCATGCCGGTGCCTGAGACCGTGATGGTATCCGGGTCATTCACTCTGTTGGGCAATACGACACTGAATCTCGTTGATGGAATGACGTTTAAGACGAACACGGCCGGTGTGTCGCTTTTCAAGGCGACTTCACAGAGCAACATCCGTGTAACCGGCGGAAAGTTTCTGCAGACGGCCAATAGCGCCACGGCTCATATCGGGTTGATAGAGCTGAACGGGTGCTCGAACTGCACGATCGAGGATGTGGAATT
>Ga0310811_10003406_pt1 | contig 19982 bp, 19 predicted proteins | sample YCmetagenome_FD_207642 | JGI IMG/M metagenome (GOLD analysis project Ga0310811, IMG submission 207642) | Soil microbial communities from experimental microcosm in Duke University, North Carolina, United States - YC | ecosystem: Engineered > Artificial ecosystem > Soil microcosm > Unclassified ...
TGCGCCGCCTTCGATGGGCTCGTGAAGGCGGCCGAGCGGTTCCCGCTGGTCAGCGAAGGCTACGCGCGTCCGCATCCTCAGTACATCTACGCGGGGATGAGCCTCCAGCGCCGGCTCATCGGCGACATATACAAGACGATTCGCGAGCTCGCCGGGGGCGCCTTCCAGGCGCTGCCGTCATCCGAAGCGGCCTTCTTCTCCGAAGACACGGGACCCGCGACCGAGCGCTACTACAAGTCTACGGTGGCGCCCGCCCGCGATCGCGTGAAGCTGCTGCGCCTCATCTGGGATCTGATCGGCACCGAGTACGGCGGCCGGCAGCTCCAGTACGAGATGTTCTACTCCGCCGCCCAGCCGGTGGTGAATCGCCGCATGTTTCGCTCCTACGACTGGGCGGGGGCGAAGGTGATGGTAGAACGGCTCCTGGGGGAATACTGACGGAGTCCGAAGGCTCTAGAGATCAATAGGTTCTTGTTGTAACCGCGCGCGCCGCAAGTCTCTGTCATCGTGATTGCGTCCTCCGGTAGAATGTCGGGCAGCAGCGAGAGCCGGAGGAGACCCCATGCGCGTGCTGCTCGTCCATCCCAGTCCCCTGATGTACTCCGAGATCTATCTCCGCCTCGAGCCGCTCGGTCTCGAGCGTGTCGCCGCGGCGGTCCGCGCCGCGGGACACGACGTTCGGCTCGTCGATCTGCAGATCTTCACGCACGCGGACCTCATGCGGGAGATGGAGAGATTCCGGCCTGACGCGGTCGGATTCTCCGTCAACTATCTCGCCAACGTGCCCGAGGTGATCGACCTCGCGCGCGAGACGCGCCGGCGGCGGCCCGAGGCGCTCGTCTTCGCGGGCGGCCACAGCGTCTCCTTCATTGCCCCCGAGGTGCTGGACCACGCGGGCAGCGCGCTGGATTGCGTGGTCCGGGGCGAGGGGGAGGTGATCACCCCCCGCATTCTCGAAGCGCGGGGGGATCGTCGGCTCGAGACCCTGCCCGGTGTCGTCACGCGCCACGGCGCCGGCCCCGCGCCGACGCTCCTCGACGACCTCGACCGCTTCCTCCCTGCCCGGGACCTCACGCGCCGGCGGCGGAAGTACTTCATCGGCGTCCTCGACCCGTGCGCGTCGGCGGAGCTGACACGGGGCTGCCCGTGGGACTGCTCGTTCTGCAGCGCGTGGACGTTCTACAGCCGCAGCTACCGCAAGGCATCGCCGGAGGCCGCCGCGGAAGACCTGGCGCGCATCATGGAGCCCAACGTGTTCCTGGTGGACGACGTCGCCTTCGTCCACCCCGAGCACGGCTACGCCATCGGCGCCGAGATCGAGCGGCGCGGGATTCGCAAGCAGTACTACCTTGAGACCCGCTGCGACGTGCTGCTCCGCAACCGCGAGCTCTTCGCCTACTGGAAGCGGCTCGGGCTCAGGTACATGTTCCTCGGCCTGGAAGCGATCGATGAGGAAACCCTCAAGGCCCACCGGAAGCGCATCACGCCCAACGACAACTTCCGCGCCCTCGAGATCGCCCGCAAGCTCGACCTCACCGTGGCCGTCAACATCATTGCCGACCCCGATTGGGACGAGCAGCGGTTCGCGATGATCCGGGAATGGGCCCTCAGCGTGCCGGAGATCGTGCACCTCACCGTGACCACGCCGTACCCGGGCACCGAGATCTGGTTCACCGACTCGCGCCGGCTGACGAGCTTCGACTACCGGCTCTTCGACGTGCAGCACGCGGTGGTACCGACGCGGCTGCCATTGCGGAAGTTCTACGAGGAGCTCGTGAGCACGCAAGCGGTGATCAACCGCAAGCATCTGGGCTTCGCCGCGATGCGGGGCGCCGCGCGCATCATCCTCTCGCAGCTGCTCCACGGGCAGACCAACTTCGCCAAGAGCTTGTGGAAGTTCAGCCGCGTCTACAACGCCGACCGGCAGCTCGGCGACCATCAGCGGCCCGTCACCTACGCGATGCGCCCGCCCGCGTTCCTAGGCGCGCGGCCGCGTCCGGCCGATCTCTACATCCACGCGCCGTCGAACGGGTCGGGCCGTGACGCGCGGGCAACGGCCGCCATCCCCAGCGAGGACGTCGCGTTGTAATCTGGCTTGACTATATGACCAGGTAGTTATATATTGGGCGGCGAAGGAGGGCTCAATATGTCGACTGCCACCGCCACTGCCGCCGCCATCACCGTGCAAGTCTTCCGCAGCCCCGAGGGCTGCGTCGCCTACCTCATCGCGGACGAGGCCACCGGAAGCGCGCTTGTCCTCGATCCGCGCCTGGACCAGGTCGACGTGCTCGTGCAGGCTCTGGCCGGCCGCCGCCTTCGCCTGACGCACGTGCTGGACACCCATACCCACGCGGACCATCTTTCGGGCGTGCGCGCGCTCGCTCAACGGACGGGAGCCACCGTCCTGGCCCACACGACGTCGAAGCTGAAGGGCCCCGCGCAGCGGGTCGCCGGGGGCGCGCGCATCCAGGTGGGCGGTACGACGTTCACGGTGCTCGACGCGCCCGGTCATACCCCCGACTCCCTCGCGCTGCTGGCGGAGGGCCACCTCTTCACCGGCGACGCCCTCTTCGTCGGGGGGGCGGGCCGTACGGACTTCATGGGCGGCAGCGCGTCGGATCTCTTCGACACGTTCCGCGCCTTCGAGGCCCTGCCGGATAGCACCGTCGTGCACCCGGGCCACGACTATGTCGGCCGGCCCGAGACGACCATCGGCGCCGAGAAGGCCGAGAACACCCTCCTCCGCGAGCGGGATCGCGCGACGTTCATGACGCGCATGTCGTCCAAGGCGGCGCCGCCGGCGAACATGTCCGCCATCCTGCGCCACAATCTCGGCGAGGCCAGCGCGCCCACGATCGCCCCCGCGGAGCTGCAGGCTCTGCGTGAGCAGGGCTCGGCGCCGGTGATCGTCGACGTGCGGAGCCCTATCGAGTTCGAGGGCGAGCGGATCGAGGGCTCCCTCAGCATGCCGCTCGAGACGCTCGACGCCACGCTTCATGAGCTGCCCGAGCAGGCGGACGTCATCGTGGTCTGTCGCACCGGCGTCCGCGCCACGATCGCCGCCGAGGCGCTCGGCCGCGCCGGGCACCGGTCGCGCGTGCTCGAAGGCGGCGTGCTCGCCTGGCGCGGCGCCAAGCTCCCTCTCAAGGTCGGACGCAAGCGGTTGCCCGTGGATCGGCAGGTTCAGCTCATCGCGGGCAGCATGGTGCTGAGCGGCGTCGCGCTGGGCACGCTGGTGAACCCGTGGCTCCTCGGGATCTCCGCCTTCTTCGGCGCGGGCCTGACGTTTGCGGGCGCAACGGGCACCTGCGGCCTCGCGCACGTGCTCATGAGGATGCCGTGGAACCGGCCGCTTGGTCTTCCGCCCAGCGAGGGCTCGACGTGCGCCGCCGGCGGCGCGGCCCTCTCGAGCTGCGCGGCGCCGGTCAGCTCCACCTGCGCCGCGCCGACCACGCGGGAGCCCTGATGGCCCGCTCGCGTCCCCCCGCCAAGGCGCCGCTGTCACGCGAAGCGCTCGAGCTGGTGGCGCAGCGCTTCCGGGCGCTCGCGGACCCGACGCGCCTGGGGCTCCTGCAAGCCCTGTTCGACCGGGAGCGTACCGTGCAGGAGCTCTGCGCCGACACGGACACCTCGCAGGCCAATGCGAGCAAGCACCTCGCCCTGCTCCTCGAGCAGGGGTTGGTCGCCCGTCGGCGCGACGGGCTCTTCACGCGCTACCGCATCGCGGACCCGACCCTCCAGTCACTCTGCCAGCTCGTCTGCGGGGCGCTTGCTGACCGGCACGAAGCAGTGCGCGCCCACCTGGCGTCCTGACCTGTTGCGCCCGCAGCGGGCCGGCCCGACTCGGTAATCCCTCGCGGGGACCGGCCCCGACGACCTGAAGGCCGCGAGAACCCGCGTCTTTTCTCCATACGCGGGTGGCACGGTCGATGCTCCCGAACATCCGAGGACTCACCCGGATGCGATGGTCTCGATGCCATCGCGGTAAGGAGCGCGCTGATGAAGATCGCCGGCCACATGCTTCACCCCATGCTGATCGTGTTCCCGCTGGGCTTGCTCACCACCGCGGTCGTGTTCGACGTGATCGGACTCGCCACGCACAACACCATGTGGTACGGAGTGTCGTTCTGGATGATCGCCGCCGGCGTCGTCGGCGGGCTCCTGGCCGCCGTACCCGGCACGATCGACTATTTGGGCCTGCCCCGAAACACTCGCGCTCGGAGCGTCGGCCTCGTCCACGGGGTGGGGAACGTGGTGGTACTGGTGCTGTTCCTCGCCAGCTGGCTCTGGCGTCGTCCCGATCCGCTGTTCCCGGCCGCGGGAGCACTGGTGCTCTCGTTCCTCGGCATCGGACTGGCGCTCGTCACAGGCTGGCTCGGCGGCGAGCTCGTGGAGCGTCTGGGCGTCGGCGTCGACGAAGGAGCCAACGTGAACGCGCCGAGCTCGCTCTCGACGAGCGACGCACGGTCGGGTCGTCGCCGGGCCGCCTAGCTCAGCCCTGTCGCCGCCTCACCTGTCACGCACGAAGGGCGCAGAGTCGGGGCTCTGCGTCCTCGTCGGAACCTCTGGGCCGCGCTATCTGGTCAGGGATGCGCGGAATTGATCGCGGGCTGGACGTCGTGGCCCTGCACCGTCCACTTGCCGCCGCAGCCACCCTCCGCGAAGTGAGTGGCATCCTCGTAGTTGTAGCCAAACGTGGCGGCCATGATCACCACCCAGATCGCCGCAGCGCCCACGCAGGTGATTGCCTTGCCGGGCACGTAGAAGACGTTGGCGAATCCCGCGGCGACGTCCGCGTTCGCGGACGGCTCCTGGGCCGTGGCGGTCTGGCTTGCGACGGGCGCAGGCAGCATACCGGCGAGCAAGACCAGAGAGAGCAGGACCGAAAGAAGCCGGGTTGCGCTCATGGGACCCTCCGGAGAACGTGTTCGCTACCCCCAACCGAGCCGGGCAGCGTATTCTCGTCTACTATAGCGTACTCTTGGACTGTGCGCGGGATTTGTGCCGGTGAATGCCGCCGACCAGCGAGGTCAGCAGGAAACGGCGGCGGTCCATCACTCGATCACCTGATCCGCCCGCGCCAGGAGTAACCGCGGGATGGTCAGGCCGAGTGCCTTAGCGGCCTTCATATTGATGACCAGATCGAACTTTGCGGGCCGCTCCACGGGCAAGTCACCCGCCTTCGCGCCTTTCAGGATCCGATCGACGAAGTAGGCGGCCCGGCGGTGCATGTCCGCGTAGCTCGGTCCATAGGACATCAATCCCCCCGCCTCGACCAGCTCCCGGTAGGCGTGCACCCCGGGGAGCCGATGGCGGGTCGCGAAGCCCATGATGAGCGTGCGATGGTGCAGGAGCAGCCGATCGGCCAGGACGAGGAGCGCGTCGGGTCGCTCCCTGGCCATCATGGCAAGTGCGCTCTTGATCTCTTCCTCTGTCGTCACCCCGAGGGATAGGACTCTCATTCGCAGTCCGTGGGCCGCGGCTTGGACTTGCTTCTCGGCGAGTACCTGGAGGGGGCTGGCCGCATTCCAGAGCAGGGCGATGTGCGAGACGCTGGGGACAACTTCCCTGAGCAGTTCGAGTCGCTTAGCGTCCATTTCCGTCGAGATCGCGGTCAACCCGGTGATGTTCCCGCCTGGATGGCTGAGCGACGGGACGATGCCCGTCCCGACGGGATCGCCGACCGCGGTCATGACGAGGGGGACCGAGGTGGTCGCCTTCTTGAATTCGAGGGCAGCGGGTGTCCCGGCGGTCACGACCACCGCGACCTTCAGGGCGAGCAGCTGCCCAATGAGGGCAGGGAAGCGATCATACTTTCCCTCGGCCCACCGATACTCGATCAGAAGGTTTCGGCCCTCGACATAGCCGAGGTCCCGCAACCCCTCGCGGAAAGGCCCGACCAGGTTCGCTTCGAGGGCGGCCGTGGAGTTTCCGAGGAACCCTATCCGGTACACGTTCCCTGTCTGCTGGGCCCGGGCGGCGAGCGGCGCGGCCAGAAGGCCAGCGCTCAGGCTGCTGAGGAACATGCGGCGTTGCATGGCGTCCCCTCTTTCAGCATCTTCAGCGCGGCGCGGGACCTACGACGAGGCCATGCTGCGCGAGGGCGCGGCGAAGCTCGCGGCCTACGCTGAAGTCAAAGCGGCGACCGTACTGGCAAAGGCCTGGCAACGTGAAGGGGGCGACCGAAGCCGCCCCCTTCAAACACGATGATTTTATGGCGGGCTCGACGGGACTTGAACCCGCGACCTCTGGATTGACAGTCCAGTGTGCTAACCAGGCTGCACCACGAGCCCGAATCGGTACTTGGCGAGGTTACACGACACCCTGCGTCAGTGCAAGCATGCCGGGGTCTCGATGGCGCGGTGCTTCTAGCGTCCCAGGCGCACCTCGCGCCGCACGCCCCGCATGTCCATCTCGTACTCGAGGCCTTCGATCGGCGGACGGCTCAGGTACCAGTGCACGCCGTGGATGGCGGCGGGCCCCATGACGGCGAGCAGCTCGCGCTCGAGGAAGCCGCGAATGGGATGCGGCGTGTAGATGTCCACCGCCGTCACTTCCGCCCACGTGCTGCCGAGCCCGGCGAGGCGCTCGGCCTGGGTGGCCATGACGTACGCCGCCTTCTCCGCCATGGCCTCGGGTGAGGTGTCGCCGCGCCGCACGATATCGGCGGCAGTGCGGCCGCGGAGATCGCCCGACCCCGCCACGACGAACGTGGGCGGTCCCGGGTTCTGGCTGGGCACGGTGTAGGAGAAGCCGAATAGCGACGGCTCAGGCGGCGGCGCCACCACGGGCGCGACATTGGTGCGCGCGATGGGATTGACGCCCTCGACGAGAAGCCCCCAGCTCTCCAGAAGCTTGCGATAGGCGCCGTTGAACTCGTCGAAGCCGCCGAACGAGAACGGCCGCGGGCTCCGTAGCTCGATGGCGCACAGGGCGGCGCGGGGCCGGCTCGCCTCCCGGAGCTGCGCATCGATCAGCGCGAAGCCGTCCCGCCAGGGCTTTACCGCCTGTAGCGTAACGTGCACGACCTCGTGGCCGGCCATCGCGACAGCGCCGGCGGAAAAGGGCTCGATGCCGGGCAGGAACCGGTATTGTCCGGCGGGATTCGGGACGGTCGTGGGCGTGGTCATGGCTGCCATCATAGCGCGCCCGCACGGTGGTAGACTGCGCCCACGGTCGACGCTTCCCGGTTCCGCCGGCGGCCCCGCCGCCTGGGAGGTTCGAGCATGCTCTCTCGCGAAGACAACGAGCGGATCACGCGGGTAGGCCGCGGCACCCCCATGGGCAGTACGATGCGCCGCTACTGGATCCCGGCGCTGCTGGCCCGCGAGCTGGCGGAGGCGGACGGCGCGCCCGTGCGCGTGCGGCTCCTCGGCGAGGACCTCATCGCCTTCCGCGACACCGAGGGGCGCGTGGGGCTGCTCGACGAGTTCTGCCCGCATCGGCGCACGTCCCTCTTCTTTGGCAGAAACGAGGAGTGCGGGCTCCGCTGCGTCTACCACGGCTGGAAGTTCGACGTCGACGGTCGCTGCGTGGACATGATGAACGAGCCCCCGGACAAGCAGTTCACCGACAAGGTCTTCATCGCCTCGTACCCCACGCTGGAAGCGGGCGGCGTGATCTGGGCCTACATGGGGCCGCCCGAGCACAAGCCGGCGCCGCCGGCGTTCGCGTGGACGCGGATGCCTGCCACGCATCTCCAGCTGTCCAAGGTCATCCAGGAGTCGAACTGGCTCCAGGGCCTCGAGGGCGGCATCGACACCTCGCACGCGCCGATCCTGCACCGCCTGCTCACCACGGAGACCACCCGCGCGGGCTTCCGGCCGGACAATCCGTTCGTGCGGGGCAAGGCGCCCACGCTGGAAGTGGACGTCACCGACTACGGCTATCGCTACGCGGGCATCCGTCCGCTCGACGAGTCGAGCTTCCACGTGCGCACGTACCACTTCATCCTGCCGTTCCATCAGATCCGCCCGTCGCGCTCGGAAGGTGGCGTGCCCCTCGTGGCGGGGCACATCTGGGTGCCGATCGACGACCAGAACACCATGGTCTACAACTGGGAGTACAGCCTGGGCGGGCCGCTCACGGATGAGGATCGGCTCGAGCGGCGGCTCGGCAACGGCCCCGCCGACGTGGACCAGACCACGTTCCGCTCGCGGAAGAACCGGGCCAACAACTACCTCCTCGACCGGCGTGTCCAGAAGACCGAGAGCTTCACCGGCATCGACGGGATCAACATCCAGGACCGCGCCATCCAGGAGGCCATGGGCCCCATCGTCGACCGGAGCCGCGAGCACCTGGGCCCCGCCGACCGCGCGATCATCCAGGCACGCCGCCTGCTCCTGGACGCTACGAAGGTCACCGCCGAGGGCGGCACGCCGCCCGGGGTCGAGCCCACCTATGGCGGCCTCGCTGCCGCCGAGGCCGTGCTCCCCAAGGGCGCCGACTGGCGCGATGCGGAGCTGCCGGCCGGCTCGCCCATCGTGCACGCCGTGTAGCGAACATCGCGGAGACCACACGCCGCGCGCGTCGCCCCTTGAAGGCGGCGCGCGCGTATTGTATACACTCCCCGTCATGACCGCCCCGCTCCGCTCGCGCAACTGGTTCGCGCCGAAGAACCTCGACGGCTTCATGCACCGCTCGTATCTCAAGGCCGAGGGGTTCTCGGATGCGGTGTTCGACGGTCGACCGGTGGTGGGGATCTGCAACTCGTGGTCCGAGCTCAACAACTGCAACGCCCATCTCCGCCAGCTCGCCGAGGCGGTGAAGCGCGGCGTGTGGAGCGCGGGCGGCTTCCCTTTGGAGTTCCCGGTGATCTCGCTGGGCGAGATCCTGATGAAGCCCACGACGATGCTCTTCCGCAACCTGATGGCGATGGACGTGGAGGAGTGCATCCGCGCCTATCCGCTTGACTCCGTGGTTCTTCTCGCGGGTTGCGACAAGACCACGCCGGCCATGCTGATGGGCGCGGCCTCGGCCGATGTGCCCTGCATCATGGTGACGGGCGGGCCCATGCTGCGCGGCATGTGGAGCGGGCAGGCCATCGGCTCGGGCACTGACGCGCGGAAGCTCTGGGCGCAGCGGCGCGCCGGCGAGATCACCGACGAGACCATGGCGGAGGTCGAGGCCTGCCTCTCGCGCTCGAGCGGCCACTGCATGGTGATGGGCACGGCGTCCACGATGGCGGCGATGGCGGAGACGCTGGGCCTCACGCTGCCCGGCAACGCGGCCATTCCCGCCGCCGACTCACGGCGGCTCGCGCTCGCCGAGGAGAGTGGGCGGCGTGGCGTCGAGATGGCGCTGGCCCGGGGCCCGCGCCCCTCCGAGGTCCTCACCGCCGAGGCCTTCGACAACGCGATCCGCGCCGACATGGCCATCGGCGGCTCCACCAACGCCATCGTCCACCTGGTCGCGATCGCCGGCCGGGCCAACGTGCGCCTGCCTCTGGCGCGCTTCGATGAGCTTTCGCGCGCCACGCCGCTCCTGGTGAACGTGCGGCCCTCGGGCAAGCATCTGATGGAGGACTTCTTCTACGCGGGCGGCCTGCCCGCGGTGCTGAAGAACCTCCTGCCTCTGCTGCATGCGGACGCCCGCAGCATCAACGGCAAGACCCTGGGGGAGAACGTGCGCGACGCCGTCTGCTACAACGACGACGTCATCCGTCCCCTCGACCTGCCGCTCGCGCCGGAGGGCGGCACCGTCATCCTCTTCGGTAATCTCTGCCCGGACGGCGCGGTGCTCAAGCAGTCCGCCGCCTCCGCGCATCTCCTCACCCACCGGGGCCGTGCGGTGGTCTTCGAGGACTCGCTGGATCTCGAGCGGCGCATCGACGATCCGTCCATTCCCATCGACGAGCGCAGCGTGCTCGTGCTCAAGCACTCCGGCCCCAAGGGCGGCCCCGGCATGCCGGAGGCGGGCGCGGCGCCCATTCCCGCGCGCCTGCTCAAGGCGGGCGTGAAGGACATGGTGCGGATTTCCGACGCGCGCATGAGCGGCACGTCCTACGGCACGGTGATCCTGCACGTGGCGCCCGAGTCCGCGGTGGGCGGTCCGCTGGCCCTCGTGACGGACGGCGACGAGATCGAGCTCGACGTGTCGCGCCGCCGCCTCTCGCTGCTCCTCCCCGAGGAGGAGCTCGCGCGGCGCCGCGCCGCCTGGCGGCCACGGCCCGATGGCGGCGTCACCGGCGGCTACCTCCGTCTCTACCTCGACCATGTGCTCCAGGCCAATGACGGGGTGGACTTCGATATCCTGCGTGGCCGCCGGGCCGTGCTCGACGAGGAGACGGCGCGGGGATTCCGCCTGGCATGACGACGCGCGAAGCGCGCCGGGGCGACCATGCAAAGGGACGGCCCGCCGGGCGCCGCCTCGCCGGGCCCTTGGGCGTGGCGCCGCGGGCCGCCGCGAGCCCGCTGCCGTCACCCTCGCGACAGCAGACCCTCGAGGAGCAGGCGTATCGCGACGTCCGGCGCGCCATCGTGGAGGGTCGCCTCGCCCCCGGCCAGCGCATCGTGGCTGCGAGCGTCGCGTCCGCTGCCGGCATGTCGCGCATCCCGGTGATGCAGGCGCTGCGCCGCCTCGAGAGCGCGGGCTTCGTCCGCATCGCCCACAAGGAGGTGGTGGTGCGGCAACTCTCCGCCGACGAGTTTCGCGAGCGCTTCCTCCTCCTCGCCTCCCTGGAAGCCCTCTGCGTGCGCGAGGCGCGCGACCGGATCACGCCGGAGGTCCTCCAGCGGCTGCGCGCGCTACAGAAGGAGCTGGCGGCCAGCCGGGCCGCCGGCGACGTCGCTCGCGCGGTGGCGGCGGACGGCGAGTTCCACCGGATGCTCTGGCAGGCCTCCCGGCTCCGCGAGGCGGTGCAGATCCTCAACAATATCTGGGATCGTGACGAGTACTACCGCGTGATCGTGCATGCGCGGCGCGGCGGCTTCGCCCGCGAGTCGATCGCCGAGCACGAGCTGATCCTGCGCGCGCTCGACGCGCGCGACTACGAGCAGGCCGCCCGCGCCCTCGAGCATCACCGCATGCACGCGATGGGGCGGCTGGCCCACACCACGTAGGATGAGCGCCGCCGGCGTTCCGCCGCGCGCCGCCGCCGTGGTCATCGGCTCCGGAGCCTTCGGCTCCGCCACCGCCTACCATCTGGCCCGGCGTGGGATCGACGTGGCGCTGCTCGATCAGCACGCGCTGGGCTCGCAGACCTCGCCGCGCGCGGCGGGGCTCACCAGCCAGGCCGACCCCGTGCCCGTGCTCGCCCGCCTCCGCCGCGAGGCGTGCGACGCCTTCGCGCGCTTCGAGACGGACATGGGCCGCTCGATCGACTATCACCGCTCGGGCAGCCTGCGCGCCGCGTACACCGAGGCGGGCGAGCGCCGCGTGCGCGAGGCCCTGGCCACTGCGGAGAAGCTCGGCATCCCCGCGCGCCTCGTCTCACCCGCGGAGGCCGAGCGGCTCGCTCCGCACTTTCGCGCCGGAGCGTCGCGCGCTGTCCTGCACGTCCCCGACGACGGCTGGCTCGACCCGGCGCAGCTGGCCATCGCCTTCGCAGGCCGCGCCGCCGAGCTCGGAGCGCGCCCCCTTCCCTTCACGCGGGTCATCGGGCTCCTCGCCGAGAGCGGGCGCATCGCCGGCGTGGCCACCGACCGGGGAGACATCCGCGCTCCCGTGGTCGTGGACGCGGCCGGCGCCTGGACGGCGCGCGTGGCGGCGGGCGCGGGGGTGCGCGTGCCGCTCGTGCCGGTGCGGCATCAGCTGCTCGTCACCGAGCCCATTGCCGGCGTGGAGCCGCTCCAGCCCATCGTGAGAATGGTGGAGGCGAGCGTGTACGTCCGGCACGAGCAGGGCGGCCTGCTCTTCGGCGGCTACGAGGACGCGCCCCGGGTGGTGGACACCGCGACGCTGCCGCCCGCGTTCCAGATCGCGGATCTGCCCCTCGATCTCGCGGTGCTGCGCGGGCTGATCGACGAAGTCGGCGAGCACTTTCCCGCGCTGCGCACCGCGCGCGTGGCCGTGCATCGCGGCGGCCTTCCCACCATGACCGCCGACGGCCGTCCTCTTCTCGGGCGCGTGCCGGGGCTGAAGGGTTTTTTTGTGGCGTCGGGCTGTTGCGTGGGCGGGCTCGGTCTCTCACCCGCGGCGGGGCGGGCGCTCGCCGATCTCATCGTGGATGGCGCGAGCGACCCGGACCTGGCGCCGCTCTCGGTCGAGCGCTTCCGCGGCCGCCTGGAGGACCGCGCCGCGCTCGAGGCCGCCTGCGTCGCGCAGTACGCGCGCCGCTACACTCGCTGAGCCGCGAGGCGGGTGCCCAAACACACGTCGAGCGCGAGGCGTGTGGGCACCTCGCGCTCGGAAGACGAACGGGCGCGCGCCTACTTCTTCTTCAGCGTGACGTGCGCGGCGGCGGCGGCTTCCTCAGCCTTCGCCACGGACTCGGCGTGCTTGCCGGAGGCGTGCAGAGCCTGGGCCTCGTCAGCCAGTTTCTTGGCCTTCACGGAGTCCGCGTCGGTCTTGCCGGCGACGGCATCGTTGACCTGCTTGATGAGGGAGGGGCACTGACTCGCGAACACGGGTGTGACCGCGAGAGCCAGAACGGCGAGCGCGACGACGAGTATCCGCATGCGATGGCTCCTTCTCGTTGAGGATTAACTGCTGAACCCGCGCCCCTTCATGCAGGCGCGGTAGGCCTCGACGTAGCGAGCGTCGTTCTTCTTCGCGTCGTCCAGTCCGAAGAGCGTGCCCTCGGTTCCGGCGACCATACCACCAATCGCCGCGCCTTTGCCAGCCCCTGGCCCCCCGTCCTTCACGACCTCGATCGCTTTGTCGCCGGCCTGCGCCTTCGCGTACTGATTGCATGCGCTGACATCGCCCGGCTCCGGGTTCCCCGCGCCCGAGGCAACCCGCCCGGGCGCCGACGCCGGCTGCGGAGCGCCCCCCTCCCGGGGGCCCCACCCCGCCACGACGAGGCCGGTCACGACCGCGATGCTGACGACGAGCACCATCCCAACCGCGGTCATCTTCCAGAGGTTCCAGGTGTCTTCGGCCATCCGGCTCTCGCCGAGCGGGCTCAGCAGAGCCCGAGCTGGCCAAGAGTCGCGGCCAGACGGTCCGAGTCGATGGGCTTCTCGAGGAAGGCGGCCCGGCCCAGCGAGCCGGCGCGGGCTTCGATCTCGGGGCCCCCCTGGGCGCTCACGAACAGGAGCCCCATATCGGGGGTGAACGTGCGGCATATCTCCGCGACGTCCCAGCCCGTCACAGGGGCCGCATGAATGTCGGGCAGGCGAATGTCGATGATCGCGCCCTCGAATCGCGAGCTCCGCAGGTGGCGGATGGCCTCCGGCACGTCGGCGGCGGTCTGCACCCGGTACCCTTGCTCCTCGAGAAGGGCGCCCAGACCGACGCGACTATGCGGCTCATCCTCGACCACGAGGATGGCTGCAGCCCTCACCCCGGAACCCGGTATCGCACGCTCCATAGGGACGCCCCCGCTCTTAGCCGAGCAGCCTCAATGCCAAGCCCCCGACAGGTTGCTCGGCGTCGAGCGAAGTCTAATTTGTAAAGAAATTAGGACAGTTGCGGATCGGTCAGACGCAGCCAGCCGGTGTAATGGCTACACGGGCCCATGTAGGCCTTACATGCCGACGGATAAAGATGGGCGGGAGACGTGCCCCGGGGCCCCGCGCCGCACGGCGCGGGGCCCCCGGGAGGGGGCGGGATCAGCTCTGCGGCGACAGAAGGCGGATGTCGACTCGCCGGGCCTTGGCGTAGCTGTCGTTGTTGGCCTTCTCACCGGCGGCCAGGACGACCTTCCCCATGCCCACCGAGTGGATGCGGCGAATATCGATGCCCCCCCGCATCACGAGATACCGGGTGACGGCGTCCACCCGCTCACGCGTGAGCTGGTAGTTGTAGCGGTCGGTCCCGCGTGCGTCGGCGAAGCCCTGGAGCTCGACGACCGCGTTGATGTCCGACTTCAGCGCCTTGGCGACGTCTTCCAGCTCGTTGATGCCCTCATCCCTGAGGTCGGCCTTGTTGAAGTCGAAGTAGACCGTCTTCGTCTCGACCATGGCGAACTTGTTCCGGTTGGCCACGCGCGAGTTGAGCGCCTCGAGCTTGGCGTCGGTGTCCCGCACCGCCTCGGACGCCGACTGCGCCTGCTTCTTGGCGTCGGCGGCCACCGTCCCCACCTCACCCACCTTGCCCTCGAGCCCCTGAAGCTGCTTCTGGCCGGCGTCGATGGCCTGGGCGTTGGCGGCCGTCCGGTCCGACGTCTCCTTCAGACGGACTTCCTGCCCATCGACCCGCTGAGTGAGCTTGGTTTCGCTCGTCCCGACCTGGGTCCGGACGTACTCCTTGGTGGCGCAAGCGCTGGCAAGCAGCGCGATACCGCCGCAGAGGATCAGAGCTGCCGTGAGGTGCTTCATGTCGCCTCCTCCTTAAGGTTGAAACCAACTCGCTCGTTTCGGTGCTCAGGATATCGTCGGGCTGACCGATTCCTGGCAGAGTTCGTGCCAAGGACCCGGCGGGTAGCCTTAACCGAACAGAAACATATAGAACTTCAGTAACTTGGGAGTGGTTGAGTCGAGAGATTGGCTGCGAGGGGCCCCCGCCCCAGGGGGCGAGCGGATGTAACCCTTACACGACGTTTGGGGGACTCAGCGCGAGGTGCGGGAGAGGTCTTCGGCGAGGATGTAGGCCTTGTCCGCGAGGTTATACGCCCGCTGCACGTCCCGCGTCGCCATGGCTTCCTTGGACTTGGCGAGGAAGTCCTTGATGGTCGCCACGGTGTCTTGCTCCTCGCGGGCGAGCCGGTGTAGCTCCAGCTGTCCCACCAGCTTCTCCGCCCCTTCGATGCGCGAGCGGGCCTGCTGGGTGAGGCGTAGCTCTTCGGCGGACGTCACCTGCGGTGAGAGGACGGGCGGTGGCTCGCGCCGCGGCGGCGGTGAGACAGGCGCCGAGGGAGCCGGGGTGGGCGGCGGCGCCTGCGGTGGCGGAGTCGCGGTCGCGGGCGGGGGCGGCGTCACCGTGGGCAGCCGGGTATTCGGGACCTGAGGAAGCTCAGGCTGGACGGGGTGCGCGGCCGCGGGGGGCGGAGACGGTGGCGTGGGCTTGGCCGGCGCCGGCGCCGGGGGTGTGGAGGCGACCGGCGGCGGAGGCGCCGGCGGCGGAGTCGCCACGGCCCTCCGCGTCGACGCGCAGCCCGCGGCCGCGACGACCGCCGTGACGATGGCGAGGGCGGAGAGCGTGCCCCTCATCGCACCGGCAGTCGAATCGTCATCCGGGTGCCCCGCTGCTCTTCGGGCGTCGCGACATCGATGACGCCATCGTGCATCTGCACGATCCGGTACACGAGGGACAGCCCGATACCGCTGCCCTCGGGCTTGGTCGTGTAGTAGAGCGAGAAGATCCGTTCCCGGTTCTCCGCCGCGATACCCACGCCCTGGTCGGTGACGGCGAGGGCTACCCACTCGCGGCCGGCGCGGCTGGTCTCGAGCCGGACCTCACCGCCGGAGGGCATCGCCTGGCAGGCGTTGACCACGATGTTGATGAGGGCCTGACGGAGCAGCTCCTCGTCCCCCGAGATGCGGGGGCACGCGGAATCGAGCGCGAGGGCGAAGCGGATGCCCGCCGGCTTCCACTCGGCCTCGAGGAGCACGGCCACGCCCTGGGCGAGCGCATTGAGATCCACCGGCTTGAGGGCCAGGTCGTGCGTGCGCACGAACTTGAGGAAGCCGTTCACGACGCGGTCGAGCCGGCGGATCTCGGCGCCGATGATGTCGAGGCTCTCGCGCACGCCGCCGAGGTCGGCCTTGGGCGCGGCCAGCCGGGCCTTCACCAGCTCGAGGTGGATCATCATCGCGTTGAGCGGGTTCTTCACCTCGTGCGCGACGCCGGAGGTGAGCCGCCCGAGCGCCGCGAGCTTGGACGAGTACGAGATCAGGGACTGGAGCGTCTTCATCGAGTCCAGGTCGCGCGAGGAGGTCTCGTCGGACATCACGCGCATCCGATCCGCCTGGAGCTGCTGCGAGAGGAGCTGGAGCTGCGAGGCGAGCTCCCCCAGCTCGTCCTGCGGCTCGAAGCCCGCGGGCGCGAGGGGGGCCGGCATCTCGCCGCGGCGCACCCGACCGATGTCGCGCGCGAGCCTGCCGATGGGACGCAGCCACAGATTGGCGAGGAAGAGGGCCACCAGCCACGCCGCGGGTAGCGAGATGCCGGCGAGCACGAGGCTCTGGGTCACCGCCTCGTTGAGCTCGCGACGGAGAAAGCTCGACGAGAACCCCAGTCGCACACTGCCGAACGGGCGGCGGTCGAGGCTCATCGCCACCGCGGTCTCGTAGGTGCGCCCGCGGCTCAGAAGCGCGTCGAGGCGGCGGAGGGGATTCACCGACAGGAGCTCGGCGAGCGGCGCCTGCCAGGGCGCGGGCTCACCCTCCTTACCGCTCTCACTATGCAGAATGACGCGGCCCTGGGAGTCGGCGATGAACGCGTACAGAAGATGCGGCGAGTAGCCCACGCTCGCCTCGAGCAGGTTGCGCAGCTCGGCGTCGGAGCGTAGGGCGGTGTGGGGCTCGGCGTGGGGCGTCCGCGCGAGCACCCGCCCGCTCTGGGCCACGATCTGCTTGGCGATCAGCTCGGCCTGGCGCTGCGTCTCTTCGACCACCACGCGGGTGAGCTGGGCGAGGTGCAGGAACAAGGTCGTCGCGACCACCACCAGGATGAGCAGGGTGATGGTGGTGGCTTCCTTGGTCTTCAAACTCCACCGCATGCTAGACCCCGTATCGGTTCAGCTTGTTGTGCAGGGTCTTCAGGCTGATGCCGAGGAGCTCGGCCGCCCGCGTCTTGTTGTTCCCCACCGAGGCGAGGGTCTTGAGGATGACGTCGCGCTCCACATCCTTGAGCCGCACCGCGACGCGCGCGCCCGCCGCCGCGGTGGCGGGTGTCGCGGGGTCGAGGCCCGGCTCCACCGGCAGATCGACCACTGTGATCAGCTCGCCCGCGCAGCCGATGACCGCCCGCTCCATGGAGTTGCGGAGCTGGCGCACGTTGCCGGGCCAGTCATGACCGACCAGGAACCGCAGGGCCGCCTCATCGACCCCGCGAACTTTCCGCTCGTACTTCGTGTTGAATTCCTCGATGAAGGCCTGCACGAGGAGCGGAATGTCCTCGCGCCGTGTCCGCAGCGCCGGGAGCGGCAGCATGAAAACATTGAGGCGGTAGAAGAGGTCCTCACGGAGGGTGCCCTCCTTGAGGGACTTGGCGGGATCCCGGTTGGTGGCGGCGAGCACGCGGACATCCACGCGAAGCTCGGACTTGCCTCCGATGCGCTTCAGCGAGCCGTCCTGCAGGATCCGGAGGAACTTGGCCTGGAGCGACGGGCTCATCTCGGAGATCTCATCGAGGAAGAGTGTGCCCTGATGGGCGAGCTCGAAGCAGCCGATGCGGCGGTCGAGCGCGCCGGTGAACGCGCCCTTCTCGTGGCCGAAGATCTCGCTCTCGAGGAGCGTGTCGGGGATCGCCGCGCAGTTGACCGCGACGAACGGCCCCTGGCTGCGGGGCGACAGCTCGTGAAGGGTCCGCGCGGCGAGCTCTTTGCCGGTGCCGCTCTCACCCGAGATGAGCACGGGCGCGGAGGTCGGCGCGGCGAGATCGATCTGGCGGAACACTGCCTGCATCGCCTTGCTGGTGCCCACGAGCCTTCCGTGCCCCCACACCGCCTTGACCCGTCGGCGCAGCACGTTGACCTCGCGGAGCGCCTCACCCTTCTCGATCGCCTTTTCGACGAGCAGGCGCAGGCGCGCGACGTCCACCGGCTTGGTGAGGTAGTCGTAGGCGCCGTCCTTCGTCGCGCCCACCGCAGTCTCGATGGTGCCGTGCGCGGTGAGGATGATCACCATGGCGAAGGGCAGCTCGGCCTGCAGCGCTTTGAGGAGTCCGAGCCCGTCCATTTTGGGCATGACGAGATCGGTGATCACAACCGCGGGATTCTCCTCGATCGCCTTGGCGAGCGCTTCCTCGCCGTCGCCCGCATCATCGACCTCGTAGCCCCAGGTTGCGATGAGCGCGGCCAGGCCCTTACGAGAGGCTTCCTGGTCGTCCGCTATGAGTATCCGTTGCGCCATGACCCCTCCCAGACCGCTACCATGTTACCGCGCCTTGGTCTTCACGTGCTTGACACGTCGCGGGCCGCCTCCGTAGAGTCCCCCTGGCTCCCACTCCTCCATGAGGTGACCGCCGTGGACCCGTTCGCCCCCCTCGACGCGCTCGCCCAGGCCGACCTCGTCCGGCGTGGCGAGGTCACGCCCCTGGAGCTCGTCGAGGCCGCGCTCGGCCGGATCGAGCGGGTGAATCCCCGCCTCAACGCGGTGGTGACCCGGATGGACGACGAGGCGCGGCGCGTGGCGAGCCGCCCCATTCCGCCGGGGCCCTTCGCGGGAGTCCCTTTCCTTCTCAAAGACCTCCTCGCCGAGTACGAGGGGGTACGGATGACCGAGGGCTCCGCGTTCCTCGAGAGGTACGTGGCGCCGCACGACAGCGAGCTGGTCGCGCGATACCGGCGGGCCGGGCTCATCGTGGTGGGCAAGACCAATACCCCCGAGCTCGGCATCCTTCCCACCACCGAGCCCCGCCTCTTCGGCGCCACCCGCAATCCCTGGAGCCCGGGGCGCACGCCGGGAGGCTCCAGCGGCGGCTCGGCCGCGGCGGTGGCCGCAGCGCTCGTGCCCATGGCTCACGCCAATGACGGCGGCGGCTCCATTCGTATTCCGGCCGCCTGTTGCGGGCTCTTCGGGCTCAAGCCGACGCGCGGGCGCAATCCCCTCGGGCCCGCCTACGGGGATATCTTCAGCGGCCTGGTCGCCGAGCACGCGGTGACCCGCTCGGTGCGTGACTCGGCCGCGCTGCTCGACGCGACGGCGGGGCCGGCGCCGGGCGATCCTTATCACGCGCCGAATGAGGGCGACCGCTATCAGCACGAAGTCGGCCGGCCGCCCGGGCGGCTCCGCATTGCCTTCACACGGCGCGCCCCCAACGGTGCGCCCGTGCATGCCGATTGCGTCGCCGCGGTGGAGGAGGCGGCGCGACTGGCCGAGGGCCTCGGCCACGAGGTCTTCGACGGGGAGCCGCCCCTGGACGGCGAGGCGATCTCGCCGGCCTTCTTCACCCTCTGGGCCGTGGGCTGCGCCTGGACCGTTGCGGACTGGGCGCGGCGGACCGGCCAGGCGCCCGCGCCCGAGTGCTTCGAGCCTCTCACTTGGGCGCTGGTCGAGATGGGCCGCCGCCGGGCTGGCGATGACTACCTCCTCGCCGTGCAGGACCTTCAGCACGCAGCGCGGGATGTCGCCCGGTTCTTCGACCGTTGCGATGTCTGGCTCACGCCGACGCTGGCCGAGCCGCCGCTACCGCTCGGCAGCTTCGACGCCACGCCGGACGACCCCATCCAGGGGCTACGGCGCTCGGCCTCGTTCGTCCCCTTCACGCCCATCCTGAACGCGACCGGGCAGCCCGCCATGTCCATGCCGCTTCACTGGAACGCGGAGAACCTTCCCATCGGCACCCACTGGGTCGGCCGCTTCGGGGACGAGGCCACGCTCTTCCGGCTCGCCGCGCAGCTCGAGGCCGCGCGCCCCTGGGCGTGGCGCCGGCCACCCGTCTCGGCGCTCGGGGCATGAGGTCCGCCCGCCGGCTCGCCTTGCTCCTCGCCGCCGCCGGCCTCACCGCCGTTTTCGCCGCCTGCGGCACGGGCGGCGTGGGCCCTCCGCGCGTCGACGTCACCGGCTTCTGGACGGGCACGTGGTCGGCTCCGTACATGGGCAGCGGCACCGTGGAATTCCGCCTCGAGCAGAAGGGCGCGGAGGTGACGGGAGAGCTCGTCTGGCGCGGCTCGATGGAAGGGCCCCGTGCCGGCGCGAGCGTCAACCCGTCCGGCACGCTGAATGGGCATGTCGCCGGGGCGGTGTTCTCCTTCGACCGGTCGCCCTCGTCGGTCA
>Ga0310811_10003407_pt1 | contig 19981 bp, 16 predicted proteins | sample YCmetagenome_FD_207642 | JGI IMG/M metagenome (GOLD analysis project Ga0310811, IMG submission 207642) | Soil microbial communities from experimental microcosm in Duke University, North Carolina, United States - YC | ecosystem: Engineered > Artificial ecosystem > Soil microcosm > Unclassified ...
TAAAATGTGGGGAAGGCGCACCTAGGTCTTTCACTTGAACGGCGGCATGGTTGCTCAGCAGTTGGCCTCGCATTTTTTCGATGTCATTAAACGCATAGTCTTTTTCAGCACGTATCACGCGGTTGTAAAAATCGAAAAAGAAAGGAGAGTGAATGGAATGCTCGTCAGCGGCATCTAGCCAGTGATTGACGAAGGATTTTGCACGAAAAAAATTTGACACAAAAATAATTTACCAAAGATAGGCGTTTGGAAATTGTGGTATCGAAAAAATCGACAGGGCGTTTTTGGCTCAGTTGAGGCGCATCGGGGCAATCATGATGAACTCTGGAATGGTCACATTAAATCGCGAACCATCCATCACCCGTTCCATCAGATAACTCCCTGCCATTTTGCCAATTCCTGACTTGAGATTGCAACCGGAAACGTATTGATGTGACTGTCCCGGCTCGAGAACGGGCTGTTGGCCAACTACACCTTCGCCCTCCACTTCTCTGGCTTCGAATGCAGCATCGTTGATGTGCCAATGCCTACGCAGCAACTGAACGGTGAATTCGCTTTGGTTTTCGATCGTGATGCGATACGTGAATACAAAATGATGCTGCGCCGGATTGGAATACGAGGGTTGGTATTCCGTCTCCACCGTTACCTTTACACCTTGTGTTACTTCAGCAATCATCTGGTCAAAAGTATTAATTTTTTCTAATTTACAAATTGAAAGAACTTACCATTTGTCGAAAAAAAAGTTCATGGCCATCGATGTAAAAATTGCTCCTTCTTGGAGGGATAAACTGGAAAAGGAGTTTGAAAAAGAATACTTCTCAAGTCTTATTCATTTTGTTAAGCAGGAATACCAAACGCAAACGGTATATCCGCCAGGAAAGGAAATTTTTCGCGCCTTTGATTGCTGCCCTTTTCAGGATCTCAAAGTAGTTATCATCGGTCAAGATCCTTACCATGGTGCGGGCCAGGCCAACGGCTTATGTTTTTCCGTCCGCGACGGCGTTCGTCCACCTCCTTCGCTTATAAATATTTTCAAGGAGATCAATAAGGACCTGGGCAAACCGATCCCTGTTTCTGGGGATTTGGAGCGATGGGCATATCAAGGGGTGTTGCTGCTCAACGCGACGTTGACGGTGCGTGCATCATCCCCCGCGTCGCATCAGAACAAAGGATGGGAGACGTTTACGGATGCTGTCATCAAAATGATTTCAGATGCGAAATCGAATGTCGTGTTCTTGTTGTGGGGAGCCTATGCGCAAAAGAAAGGAGAAATAATCGACCGATCGAAGCATCTCGTGTTGATGTGCGCGCACCCGTCTCCGTTTTCGGCTGACCGTGGTTTTTTTGGATGCCGACATTTTAGCAAGGCCAATGAATATTTGCGAAGCAAGGGGTTAAAAGAGATTGAATGGTAAATGGGATGGAGGGAAATCAACAGTGATGAAAAAATATACGGAAGAGTACCCGAAATTTTACCTCTACAAGAGGATTGTTCAAACCAAGCTTTTTATTGACTCCCATTATTCCTCGAAGATCGATTTGAATGACATCGCCGATGAAGCTCTTTTTTCAAAGTTTCACTTCATTCGACTATTCAAAAGCATTTATGCGAAAACCCCCCATCAATACTTGACCAAAGTCCGCCTTGACAAGGCGCAGGAACTTTTGCAGCAGAATCTCTCCGTAACTGATGTGTGCTTTGAAGTGGGTTTTGAGAGTTTGAGCTCGTTCACAGGTTTGTTCAAACGCATGATCAAGACCAGCCCTTCTGTCTACCAAAAGCAATTTCAAGAACGCCAACGGAAGATCAAGGAAGCACCCCTTCAATTCGTTCCCAATTGTTGGGCAGAAAACAAAGGTTGGAAAAAATAGCAATTTCAAAGAAGATGAATTGCTGATTGATCGCGACGTTTGAGTCGTAATAATACAATCAAAATGATAACACGAATGAATCACGTTAGCGTGTTTGTTCTTAACCAAGACAGCGCGTATGAGTTTTACGTAAACAAACTCGGATTTAAAGTACACACCGATGCTCCCATGGGGCCTGGCATGCGATGGATTACAGTTTGCCCGCCAGAGCAACCGGACCTTGAGATTTCATTGATGTCTATTGATGAAGGGATGATGTTCAAAGGCGAGGCCGCCAAACAGATGCGCGACCTGGTGGCCAAAGGCACGTTTGGATTTGGGGTGTTCGAATGCAACGACCTAATGGCCACTTATGAGGAAATGAAATCCAAAGGGATTGTTTTCAAAAAACCTCCGACGAAGGAATTTTATGGATATGAAGCCCTTTTCGTTGACGACTCGGGAAATTGGTTTTCGCTAGGACAGAGAAAATAATAATAAGGCGCGTGACTTAAGACATCAGTAGTAAGACGTGAGACGTAAAAAATTTTCTTGCTAGTTACATCTCATGTCTTACATCCTACTTGTGTCTAGTCAATTAGCTTGAAGAATCGCTTCCAACGGATTTTATTGAAGAAGCTTCCGTACTTATCCAGCGAAAGCCAGATGAAAAATCCTTTTCCGACGATGTGGTCTTCGGGAACAAAACCCCAGTAACGTGAATCCAGTGAGTTGTCGCGATTGTCGCCCATCATGAAATAATAGTTCTGTTGGAACGTATATTTTTTTACCTCTTGACCGTCGATGAAGAGTTTGCTGTTTTCGATTTTCACATTTTTGTTGTGATCGAAATCGCGAATTGTTGACCCATAAATTGACAATGTAGAATCGTTGATTTCAATTGTCATACCCTGGCTTGGCAGTGTAAGCGGCCCAAAATTGTCGCCGTTCCAAGGAGAATATTTCGACCCGGCGAAGATGCGAGCATCGGATTCATGATCTGTTTGGGGCAGCTCTACGGACTTGATAAAAGGCATCGCCTTCAATTCTTCAACTTTTTTTGCCGACAGGAACATGGCATACTCTACCTGGTCGGGCGCGGTTCGTCCATAAGGGCTATAGTCTTCCGGGTCGAGGCCCAGCTTGTCGATAACACGTTGATTGATTTCGTCTTTTGAGATAACATGATACCTGTACTGCATGTTCTCTGGGTTTTTCAATGGCTGCCCATTGATGACCAATTGGCGGTCCTTTACTTCGAGCACGTCGCCGGGAATGCCGACACACCGTTTGATGTAGTTTGTTTTTAAATCGACGGGATAGTCGATCCATTGGTCGCGCGGCATCATATAGTTATTTTCGGCAACGCCAGGCACGTTAAAGACTACTACATCTTCGCGCTTCACGTGGCTAAAACCGGGAAGGCGATAGCTTGGCAACTGAATCCAGTTGAGGTAAGAAGGGATTTCAGTAAACCAGATTTTTTGATGCGTGAGGGGAACCTGCAGCGGTGTCCTTGGCGTGCGGGTGCCGTAGTGGAACTTGCTCACAAATAAAAAATCACCTACCAGCAACGAATTTTCCATCGAGGGAGTGGGGATGGTATAGGCTTCCATGATCATCCATCGAATCAGCGTAGCTGCTACTACCGCAAAAATGATAGCGTCTGCCCATTCACGGGCTACTGATTTTTTCCCGACGGGGATTTCGCTGGCTTTGCCTTTATAAGAGACATCCTTTTTGAACCCGAGGTAAGGGAAATAGATAAATGGCACTAACACGGCAGCTGCAATTTGATAGAACCTTTCCTTTCCAAGGGAGCGCATCAAATCCACAATCATGCCCACTCCATAAAATACGTTTACGATTGGGATAAACAGCATGATGATCCACCACCAGGGCCGGCCTATAATCTGTAACCACGTAAGCGTTGAATAAATGGGAACCACGGCTTTCCAACCTGCTTCCCCTGCTTTCTCAAATAATTTCCACAAACCGATGATACTCCCAAGGGCGTAGACTGACGTAAGGATGACAATCAAAATCATGCAAAATGGTATTTTAAAAACGGTGCAAAGAAAGACATTTTCTCTGGAAGTCAGAACTTTAAAAAGTCATCCATTGTGAATACACCTGACTTCCCAGAAATCCACTCAGCCACCAAAACAGCACCTAGGGCAAACCCTTCGCGTGAATGGGCCACGTGTTTGATTTCAATATCATCTGCGGCGGATTGATATCTCACGATATGGGTACCGGGGGTCGGGTCGACGCGAAAAGAATGAATGGCGAGCGTGGAGGGCTTAGCCGCTTTGTCTAGAGCCCACCCTTTTTTCGACTGATTATTTTTGATGACGCCTTCGGCTAATGTGATTGCAGTACCGCTAGGCGCATCTTTCTTTTGCGTATGGTGCGTCTCATCTATCGATACCTCATACCCTGATTGGGTGCCCATTAACTTCGCCAGAAACTCATTCATTTTAAAGAAAATATTCACTCCAAGGCTGTAGTTGGAGGCATAGAAAAATGCTCCTCCTTTTTTCATGCACAAATCCTCCATTTCCTTTCTTTTGTCAAGCCAGCCGGTAGTGCCGCAGGCGACAGGAATTCCTTTCTCGAAACAGAATTTCAGGTTCTCTACCACCGCATCGGGTTGCGAAAATTCTATCGCCGCGTCCACGGGCGCGTTGAATTTTAAAAGGTCGTCGTGATTGTCAGCACGTGCGGCTATGACATGCCCCCGTTTTGCGGCGATCGCTTCAATTGCTTTACCCATTTTACCGTAACCAATCAACAGAAGTCTCATTTTTGAATTTCGGATTTTGGAGATGGTGAGTTAAGATTTTTGCCTTCAGAATCTAAAAGTGAGTCCCAGGCCCAGGCTGTTCCCTGGCAACATACTTGGCTCTATCTTCACGTGCAATTGTGGATTGAGGTCGAACTCTTTCAAGTGAGCATCGACGTGAGCATCGACGAATTGTAAAATGTACATGAAGCCTGTAAGAATAGTAAAATAGTCGCGTTGCCGCCGAGATTGATCGATCGCCGATCGTAATGATGTCGGCGTGTTATACGTTCCAGGATAGGTTTGTAGCGCAGGGTTATTTAGCAAGTAAAATAATTCTCCTTTGTACCTGGTCTGTAAATCGTTGTAAAACTTAACCACGGCCGCCAAACCTAATATACCGCCATAAACGAGAGGCACCTTCCAGTATTTTTTGTTGTACACTTGACCCGCCCCAGGGAGAATGGCGGAATAGAGCATTGCCTTCCTTGGGTCGAAGCGGGCGGCGTACGTTTTGATGTGCACCACTTTTCCGCTTTTCAACCGGACCGAGTCTGTTGAAAGACCAGAGGTACTGTCTCCTTTTACTTGGGCCTGGCTTACGAACGATGAAAAAATCAATGCCGCTAGGCCTATGATGAGTGTATTAGACTTTAAGGATATCAAGGATTCGATTTAAATCTTCAACTGACAAAAACGGAATGCGAATATCGCCCTTTTTGCCATCACTTTTCACAGTAACTTTCGTGCCAAAGTGTGAAGAAAGCTTGGATTGCAGCTGATGAATCTCTTTGGGGGCATTCGCGACGGGCTTTGCCTCCTTTAATTTTGCGCCTTCTGCCACTTCACGAGCCAATGATTCAACCGCGCGGACAGATAGGTCATCTGCAATTATCTTTTTAAAGATGAATAATTGCGAATCTGGATTCTCGATGTTGATAATGGCGCGGGCGTGGCCCATGGAGATTTTATTGTCGCGCACCGCGATTTGAATATCGGGTGGAAGTTTTAGCAAGCGCAAATAGTTGGTGACGGTCGTTCTGTTTTTACCCACGCGCTCACCCAATTCCTCCTGTTTCAAATTACATTCTGAGATCAGTCGCTGATAGCTCAGTGAAACTTCGATGGGGTTTAGGTTTTCGCGTTGGATGTTTTCGATCAACGCCATCTCGAGCATCTGCTGGTCATTGGCTGTGCGAACGTACGCCGGCAACTTAGTTAAGCCCGCCCGCTTTGATGCTTGAAATCGGCGTTCACCGGAAATGAGCTGATATTGATGATCAGCCAATTTTCTTACCGTGATAGGCTGAATGATGCCATGTATTTTAATCGAATCGGACAACTCGTTCAACGCCTCTTGATCAAAGTGAGTGCGAGGTTGAAATGGATTCGTTTCGATTTCTTCGATCGGAATTTCGTTGAGGTTGCTGCTCTGGGGGTTGCCCGACAGCGACGGCACCACTACTTCAACTTCCGATTTTTCTCCTTCCGAGTCGCTGAGCAATGCACTCAAACCACGACCCAATGCCTTTTTCTTAACGCTCATTTGTGCATTCCGTTTTTGTTCAATACCTCATGTGCCAAGTTCAAATAGCTTAGTGCCCCTTTGCTCTCGGCATCATGTACAATCACCGGGAGACCGAAACTAGGCGACTCACTCAATTTCACGTTGCGTGGAATGATGGTTTTGAAGGCGATGTTTTTGAAATGCGTGCGCACCTCTTCCACCACCTGGTTGCCAAGAGACGTGCGCGCATCGTAAAGCGTCAACAAGATGCCTTCGATCTCCAATTTTGGGTTCAGGCGTGTCTGAATGATCTTGATCGTGTTCAACAACTTGCCCAGGCCCTCCAATGCAAAATATTCGCACTGCACCGGGATGATTACCGAGTCTGCCGCGGTGAGTGAGTTGATCGTGATTAGACCCAATGAAGGGGAGCAGTCGATCAAAATGAAATCGTATTGGTCTTTCACTTTTGCCAATGCGTTGCGCATTTTCTCTTCGCGATGTTCGATGTTTACCATTTCCACTTCGGCACCTACTAAGTCGATGTGGGAGGGAAGCACATCCAAGAACTTTAATTCATTTTTGATGATGGCGTCAGAGGCATTGACCCCGTCTACCATACACTCATAAATGCTCTTCTTGATGTCTTTTGGATTCATCCCCAACCCTGAAGTGGAGTTGGCTTGTGGGTCGGCGTCGACCAATAAAGTCTTGTACTCCAGCACGGCAAGGCTTGCCGCCAGATTGATTGCTGACGTTGTTTTACCTACTCCTCCTTTTTGGTTTGCAATCGCAATAATTTTACCCATGAGTTGATTTGAAGATTGTGATTTGAAAATTGAAGATTATCGCCCTCTTTTCAGCCAGATGAATAAACTCAGAAGGTTGGAATTCTCAATTTTTCACTGGTCCGATGCAAAGATAGCTTTATTCATTCCGCGTGGAACATCCGTGAAACAAGGTTATCCACTTACGCTCAACAGACGATGAACAATGGAATGTGGATTAAAAAATAGTTTCAGGCTGCCGGCTGCAAGGGTAGTGCTGATTCGAGCCGCCTACCGCTTGTGGCATTAAACTTGAGACTAATGAAGAAGTGCAAATTATTTTTTTCCCTTCTTTCTCGCCTCCTCACTCGCCTTCATGGCATCTTCCAATTTGGCCATGAATTTGGACTTTTTGGTTTTGCCGAGGGCAGCGTTCTTTCGGTTTTCATTCATGATCGCCATGATTTTGTCTTCGTCAACAAAACGCTTGATGATGGCTTGCTGAGCAAAGGTGATCAAGTTTGAAATGAAGTAGTAGAAGCTCAATCCAGCGGAGAACGAGTTAAGGATGAACATGAACATCACCGGCATTACATACCCCATCGATTTCATTGGGCCTTGCACGGATTGAATCTGGTTGTTCTGCCAAGAATATATCAATTGAGAGGCAGTCATTAACAACACAAACAAACTCACATGGCTCCCATAAAAGGGAATGGAAAAGGGAAGGTTCAGAATAGAATCATAGGTGGACAAATCCTCTGCCCACAAGAAACCTTTTTGACGCAAGTCAATGGAGTTGGGGAAAAGGTAAAACAACGAAAAAAGAATAGGTGTCTGCAATAGCAGGGGCATGCATCCACTAAATGGACTAGCGCCCGCCTGCTGATACAATTTCATTTTTTCTTGTTGCGCCTGAGGTAAGTTATCGGGGTACTTTTGATCGATCACGTCTGCCTCTGGTTTCAGCAAGCGCATTTTGGCCGCTGCCAGCATCGATTTGTAGGTAAGAGGTGTAAGCAACAACTTCATGAACAACACCAGCAACATGATCACTATACCGTAGTTGGAGATGATGCCCTGTAAAAAAATAAAAACGGGCATGACCACAAATTTGTTGATCCAGATCACGGGTGGCCATCCAAGTGCCATGTTGCGTGAAAAACCATCCGTCACATCTTTAGTGATTCGGTAATCATTTGGGCCGAAGTAATACGTGAAATCGGCTTTCCCTGACGAAAGGGTGGCTGAGGGAATCGCCAAATTTATTTCAGCCCTCTTCACGACGGATGAATCTTGAGCATTCATCAAAGTGGAAAGAGTGGCCGCGCCGAACTGGTTTTTGGCAATGATCGAGGTGATGAAAAATTTCTGCTTGATAGCCACCCACTTCGTTGGCTCCGTGATGGATTCGTTGTCTGGGCCGCCGTCACTCAAGCCGCCAAAAGACCCTTGGGCAGAATAGTAATTGATGGTAGTTCGATTGCGCACGTCCGCGATGTCTTTCTCCACCAACGGAATATTGTCGATCCAGGCGAACGATAGATCTTTTCCATCCAGTGACACGCCCTTGGTCTCAATTCGGTAACCAAGTTGATATCCTTTGGAAGGGATTGAATAGATATGCTTGATGTACGCCGACTCCGACACGTTGGCCGTGAAAGCAATTCGAGTGGTATCCGTATCCTTGGTGGTGGCCACTTGATAATGCAGTTGATAGAGGTCAATCATTTTGCCATTGTGCATGGCGATGAGTGAAAATTGGTTGTTGCCATCCTTCGAGAGGAACAGGGGTTTTTGCGTGTATGTCTTGAATGTCTTGAGATTGACGGCGCTTACAATGGCGTGGTTGCTGAAGGTTAAGTTCAGGACATCATTTTCTATAGACGTGAATTCTTCTTTCCCAATGAGGAACGAGCCGAGGTCGCCGAATTGTTTTGCGGTCGCACTATCGATGGCAGGCGCGCTATTCTTTTGGGCAAGCGTGTCTTTGGGCGAGGATATTGTGCCAGTGATTTGTTTGGGTTTTGGTGGCTCGGGTGTAGGCGAGAAAAAATAAAAGTAGCCAAGCAGCACGAATGCCATCAACGTAAGACCTATGGCTGAATTCCTATCCATGTTAAATTGTTAATCGTTAAAAGTAAATCGTTAATCGCAATATTCGTTGATCATATTAATAGTCGTCCTCGGTAAATTCAATAACGAACAACAATTAACTATTAACGTTTTTTTTCTGATCCATCGCTGCCTCAACAAATCCGACGAACAGCGGATGCGGGTTGAGCACCGTACTTCTCAATTCGGGGTGGTACTGCACACCGATAAACCAAGGATGATCCTTCAACTCGATCACTTCCACTAGTCCCGAATCCGGATTAATTCCAACCGCTTTCATTCCCGCTTCTTCCATTTGATCCAAATACTTGTTGTTGAATTCATAGCGGTGGCGGTGACGCTCATGAATCAACCCGTCGCCATACACGTGCTGGACCTTGGAGCCTTTCTTGAGTTTGCATGTGTATGCACCTAGACGCATTGTGCCGCCTTTTGTTGTAATCTTTTTTTGTTCTTCCATCAGATCGATGACGGGGTGCTTGGTTTTGGGGTGAAGTTCGGTCGTGCTGGCATCCAATTTCAATACGTGACGAGCAAATTCGACGACGGCCATTTGCATGCCCAAGCAGATGCCGAGAAAGGGGATTTTATGTTCCCGTACATAGCGTACCGTTTCAATTTTGCCTTCCAGTCCTCGTTCACCAAAACCGGGAGCTACAAGCACGCCGTCCAGTCCGCCCAGCGTTTCTTTGACGGTTTCCTTATTAATATCCTCAGATGAAATCCATTTCACGTTTACTTTGCAATCGTTTTGCGACCCGGCATGATTAAATGCTTCAGCAATCGATTTGTAGGCGTCGGGCAATGAAACATATTTTCCTACCAACCCGATAGTAACTTCATTGACCGGGTTCTTTAGTTTACCTAAAAATGCTTTCCATTGCTCGAGTTCTGGCTCGTGCTTCGAAGTCATTTTCAGTTTGGAGAGAACGCGCTCATCCAGTTTTTCTTTCTTCATCAGCAACGGAACGTCATAGATCGTGTCAGCATCTATGGCTTCGATAACTGAGTTGATGTTCACATTGCAGAAAAGGGCCAGTTTCTTCCGAATTTCCATAGAAAGAGGAAGTTCCGTGCGGCACACCAAAATATCAGGTTGAATCCCGTAGGAAAGTAGTTCTTTCACCGAATGTTGTGTCGGTTTTGTTTTTAGTTCTTTGGCTGCTTTCAAGTACGGAATGAGTGTGAGATGGATTACCATCGAATTGTTCGCACCCAGATCCCAACGCACCTGACGAACTGCCTCTACAAAAGGGAGCGATTCAATATCCCCTACTGACCCTCCGATCTCGGTGATGATGAAATCGTATTTTCCGGTCTCGCCCAACAAAAAGATGTTTCTTTTGATCTCATCGGTGATATGGGGGACCACTTGAACGGTCTTTCCCAAATATTCACCGTGCCTTTCTTTGGTGATCACATTATTGTAGATGCGGCCCGTGGTGACATTGTTTGCCTGGCTCGTCGTCACGTTGAGGAAGCGCTCATAATGACCGAGGTCAAGGTCCGTCTCAGCCCCGTCGTCGGTTACGTAGCATTCGCCATGTTCGTAAGGGTTCAACGTTCCAGGGTCAATATTAATGTAGGGGTCAAATTTTTGGATGGTGACCGAGAAACCCCTGGCCTGCAACAACTTACCCAAGGACGCGGAAATAATTCCTTTTCCGAGAGAAGAAGTAACACCACCTGTAACGAATATGTATTTGGTTGACGACATGGCTTGAAAAAATCCGGGCAAAGGTATGGTATTTGGCCGATCATCATACCCGTTTGTCCCAAAAAATCACGACTCATAGTCGTTAAAGTGTTACTTGACGCAAGCCACGCCTAACGACACTAAATCCTTTAGTTCCTTTGCCCCTGGTTCCAGGTTCTGCGCCTTCTTATTACCATGACCCCTTTGGAAAATGACCGGACACTGGTTTCGCTATCTTCTTTTTTTTGCTGCCTTAGCCGTAGCCGAATTTGCTTTTGCGCAGTGTGGTGGCAATATGGAACCTGGTTTTCAGTTCCTCACCAGTAGCAAAGGTTGCGCCCCGTATTCGGTGCAGATTCAAACGCGGTACTTGTCGACTGTGCCGGGTACCCTTTATTATGTGAATTGGGGCGATGGTACTCCAGAGGAGACCTACACTGAAGTGGATGCGATTGGCGTAGTGATGTCTCACACCTATCCGAATGTTTCCAACGATTGTGGTTACGATATCACGATCGATGCATCGAACGGCTGTAATCCGAGAGGTGCAGTCGTTCCGATCAATACACAAGTGATTGTGTGGACAAACGATCAGATCTCCATCGACCCTGGGGTATACCGGGTGTGTCAAGGGTTTGCGGAAACTATCCAGTTCACCGACAACAGTACGTGGAATTGCTTTCCTCGAGTGACCCGTGAAAACATTCAGTGGATTTATGGCACCGGCCCCGCGGCGACACAAATACCGGGCATGCAAGTAAATGCAACCATGCCGGGAGGATATCCTTATTATAACCCTGCACCGAATACGAATCCCATGTATCCGATCACTTCCCCGGGGCAGACGAGCCTTCCACTCAACGTTCCGGTGACCACGCCCGCGGACATCGGAAAAATTTTTCAAGTGACCTTGAATAATTGGAACCAATGCAATGCTTACGACAATAACCTTCTGGATGGAAATCCATTCAATCCGGTGAATGGAGATCTGGCTTACGGCGACAACATGCCGCAAACCACCACAGCTCAAATTGTCATTGTTCCCTCACCTCAACCTAATTTTGATACTCGTCTCGGCAATTCGTCCGGGCCGTTGCAAACCACTTTTTGCATTGGCGACAACATCTACTTCGAAAATTTGACACCTGCGATTAGCGGGGCGCTCTTTGGCTACACGTGGCAGTTTTTCGACAACAGTGCTGGCGCAGGTGTTCCTGCGTCGACATCGCACAATAAGAATCCTACTTTTGCATACACGACCGGAGGTCAGAAATTGATCCGGCTTTCCGTGGTTGACAATAATGCCGCGGGAGGATGTGTGAACACGTTTGACTTAGTAGTTACAATCTCGCCGGCACTTGTTGCTAAAATCCAAACGACAGATCTTTCCAATAATCCGATCACGCCCTATTTCTGCCAAAATGCGTCAGCGCCTTTCAACACATTTCAAGTTAGATTTTCCGATGCATCGATAGGTTCTGTGACGCCATCAACGGAATGGCAGTGGCAATTTTACGATGAAAACAACACGCTGATTCTGCAAGCACCGGCTTCCGGATTTGCGTCGGCACCCCTTGGACCCTTTGATCGGCCATTTGTGAACAGGGGCATTTACAAAACGGTGCTCACCATTCGCGACAACGTCACCGGCTGCCAAACACACGACCAAGCGCAAGTACGTGTGTATGAAAAACCCGTTCCCGCATTTGCCGCGACGCGTGTGTGTCAAGGGCAAGCCAATGTGTTTGCGGAAAATTCCACGCTGAATTCATTGACCGGTGAATCGATCGTACTACGCGAATGGGACTTCAACTACAATGGAACAATATTTAATAAAGATCCCGCCTACGACAATAAAACTTCTTTCTCGAGACCATTGGGCCCAGCGGGGACCTATCAAGTTGCCCTTCGCGTCACAACCGACCAAAATGGTTGCGCTGATATTTTGATTGTGCCCGTGATCGTTGATCCGGCACCACTGACAAATTTTACTGCCGACAAAACATCTGGCTGTAGCATTCTCACCGTCACCTTTACCAATAATTCTGCAGCGAGTCAACCAGGCCCCGTCGATAGATACGTTTGGGAAATGGATGATCATTCGGGTACGGGGTTTCAAACCATCGGAACGCAACGACCAAGTGATCCAACCTTTAGCGCTGTTTTTACCTATTCGTTTACAAACACGGGCACGTCGAATAAACAGGTGGATGTGCGGCTCCATGTTTATTCAGCCGGAGGTTGCGAGACCATTTCTCCGCCCACTACGATCACGATTTTTCCTGGAACAAAGTCAGGATTCAGTTCCACCAATTATTCACCGTTCAACAATAATTGTTCACCTCAAATGGTAAACTTTGCTGTGGACGCGACCACGCAGTCGCTCAATCCATCCGACTATACCTGGATCGTCAGCGATGCGAGTGGTGTCCTTGCTACCACAAGTACAGGCACAACGCCAACCTTCAGTTATAACTTTTCAAATACCAGTTTATCACTCAAAGATTTTATAATCAAGCTTAGAACCACACTCGCTACGGCTTGCTATGGCGACTCTTCTCGAACGATCCGTATTTCTCCGATACCCTCGCCGCTGTTTACAGTGGATACCCTGCAATTTGACTGCCAAGTTTTGAAAGTTAACCTGAGTGCAGAACAACAGGGGCTCGCTTCTTATCATTGGGTGATTGCCGAGAACGCGGTAATAGTGAGCGACATCACAAATTCTTCGGATCAATTTCAATTTACATTCAATCGAGTCGCGTCAGATATCAATGTTCAGCTTTCACTCGATACCAAAAATTTTGCGAACTGTCCCAGTGGAACTTCGAACAGCGTGTTGACCGTGCCGAAGCAGGACAACATGAATGTGTCTTTTACGGCAACACCGACTACGCAAACGTTCCCATCATCTACTGTAACGTTGGTCAACAACACTAACGGTGGTCCGTGGACTTACGAATGGGATTTTGGCGATGGAACAACCTCAACCAATGGTGCCGTGACTAGCCACACCTATTCAACATTTGGCACCTACGCCATTACGTTAACTGCCACCAACACAGTTTGCTCGCAGAGTCAGACGCAAACCATCACTATTCTACCGATACCACCTGTAGTGGATTTCACGTACAATCCCGCAACGGGTTGTGAGGCGCTTACCGTACAATTCACAAATCTGTCGAAGTATGCTGATCCATCCACGTACGCTTGGGATTTTGGAGATGGAGGTTCGTCTCCTTTGTCGGACCCGATCCACACCTATTTGCATGCGGGAAAATATTCGGTGACGCTGAGTGCGTCCAATGCTTCGGGCCAAACGATCACCAACTCAAAACCACAAATCATTGAAGTGGACGTGCGACCGATCGCCAATTTTAAGACGACACCCAATCCAGTGTATGTGCCGGGCGGAATCTTGTACACCATCAACTTGAGTCAAAATGCAACGGCCTACTGGTGGGACTTCGGCGACGGCGAAACGTCAACCGATGTGAGGCCGGAGCACGTGTACAAGAAAGAGGGGGATTTTACGATCACATTGGCCGCGAGCAATGAATTCGGGTGTAGCGACACAGTGAAAATAGCAAGTGCGGTAACCGTAAAACTGGGTGGTGAAATTCTTATTCCCAACGCTTTTTCTCCAGGCACGAATGGTGAAGGAAGTGGTGACGGAAGGAACGATATTTTTCTTCCCGTCATGGCAGGCGCTGTTCAATTTGAAATGTTGGTATTCAACCGATGGGGTCAACTACTTTTTCGAAGTCAAGATCCAGGCACAGGCTGGGATGGATATTACAACGGCAAGCTTTGCGAACAAGATGTGTATATGTATAAACTCACGGTGACACTAGCCAGTGGTGAAAAAATGGTGCGCACAGGAGACATCAATTTAATTCGATGAGGAAATTTCTGAGTGTATTGTTGGTGAGCGCTAGTTTGATTGCGTTGGGCCAGGATCCCGAATTCAGTCAATATTATGCGGCTCCATTGTATTTGAATCCGGCATTTACAGGCACCACCAACGACCACCGCTTTATTATCAATTATAGAAATCAATGGCCGAGTGTCGCTCAGGGGTATACAACGACTGCCTTTTCTTATGACTATAACGTAGCAGAATTCAATAGCGGTTTTGGGTTTCTCGCTACGCAGGATCAAGCAGGCACGGCGGGAATGAAGTCGACGCAGTTTAACTTTTTGTATTCCTACAAATGGCGTGTGTCAAGCACGTGGGTGATTTCCTCGGGGTTGAATTTTGGATACGCGTCGCGCAACATCGACTTCAATAAATTGCTTTTTGCTGACCAACTTCAAATCGGAGTCAATTCGACAGTGCCGACGGGAGACCCCTCGCTCAACAATGCGGGATCGGCACATTATTTTGATTTCAAAGGTGGTCTACTGGCGTACAACAGGAATTTTTGGTTCGGCTTTGCGGCGAGTCATGTCAATGAACCGAACCGCTCGTTGATCAATCAATATGCTTATGTGCCGATGAAGGTAACGGTGCACGGCGGTGTGAGAATTCCGCTTTATCAGGGCATAAAAAAGACACGAATTCCGGTTTTGTCTCCGTCGTTCGTGTACAAGCATCAGGCCAATTTTGAACAACTCGATGTAGGCGCTTACCTCCTCTACGATCCAATCATCTTTGGATTGTGGTACCGCGGAATTCCCGTTTCCAAAAACGCCGAAAATAGGCCAAGTCAAGATGCGGCGGTAGTCATGCTTGGCTATCAAATCGGCAATTTTGAAATTGTATACAGTTATGACTTTACTGTATCGGCGTTAGGTCCGGCATCGGGTGGAGCTCACGAGTTGGCATTAAAATATCATCACCCTATTCCCGAAAAGCACAAGTCAAAGAAGCGCGAAAAATTTCTGCCATGCCCATCGTTTAATAGGAAGGAATGAGTTTCAATGCACGGCCAAATACTCAGTTCTCAAAATTCTTTTAATTTTGCTTTCTTAATCAACTATATAACAGATGAACTTGCTGGATTTTGAAAAGCCAATTGCTGAACTCGAATCGAAATTGGGAGACATGAAGCAGTTGGCGGATGGCAGTGACAAATCGGTGCACAGTGCGATCCAAGCACTCGAGAAAAAAATCATCGAATTAAAGAAAGAGACTTTCGAAAATTTAACAGGTTGGCAGCGCGTTCAACTTTCTCGCCACCCTGACCGGCCTTATACCTTAGATTACATCTACGAGATCACAACTGACTTCATTGAATTGTTTGGAGATAGAAATGTGTCGGATGACAAAGCGATGGTGGGTGGGCTTGGCACCGTCGAAGGCCAGACGTTCATGTTCATAGGCCAGCAGAAAGGCAGGAACACAAAGCAACGTCAGATGCGAAACTTTGGTATGGCCAATCCCGAAGGTTATCGTAAGGCGTTGCGTTTGATGAAGCTGGCGGAGAAGTTCAACAAACCTATTGTCACGTTCATTGATACGCCGGGGGCTTTTCCTGGCCTAGAGGCAGAAGAGCGTGGACAGGGTGAGGCCATCGCGCGCAATCTGAAAGAAATGTTCATGCTCAAAGTACCCGTAATCTGTATTATTATCGGTGAAGGTGCTTCCGGCGGAGCGTTGGGGATCGCCATTGGCGACCGTGTGCTGATGTTAGAGAATACTTGGTATTCCGTCATCTCTCCAGAATCTTGCTCCTCTATTTTGTGGAGAAGCTGGGATTATAAAGAGCAAGCGGCGGAGGTATTGAAGCTTACCGCGAAAGACATGCTCGCCAATAAACTTATCGATGGAATAGTAAAAGAACCCCTCGGTGGCGCTCACACCAACGTCAAGGCCATGGCAGACACGGTGAAGAGAACCATTTTAGATAATTTCAAAGAGCTCGATAAACTCAGTCCCGAAGTACGCATCGACCAGCGCATCGATAAATTCTGCGCAATGGGAGTGGTGAAAGAATAGTTCCGGGTTCAAGGTCAAAATTTAAGATTTGAGAGATCATTTAACTTTGAACTTTCAACTTTAAACCTTGAACTTTAACGAATGCAACTTCATGTAATCAATACAGGTCTTTTCAAACTCGACGGTGGCGCCATGTTTGGCGTCGTGCCCAAATCCATTTGGCAAAAGACCAATCCCGCCGACGACAATAACATGTGCACATGGGCCATGCGATGCCTTTTGATTGAAGACCGAGGACGGTTGATTCTCATCGACAATGGCATTGGCACCAAGCAAGACGCAAGATTTTTTCAACATTATTTTTTACACGGTAATAATTCTTTGACGAAAAGTTTGAATCAGCTTGGGTTTAGCGAAAGCGATGTTACCGACATGTTTCTCTCTCATCTTCATTTTGACCATTGTGGGGGAGGTGTAAAAAAGGAAGGAGAAAAATTGTCACTCACTTTCTCAAACGCCAAATACTGGAGCAATGCCGATCATTGGAAGTGGGCCACCCAACCCAACGCACGTGAGAAAGCCAGCTTCTTGAAGGAAAATATTTTGCCGATGCAAGAAAGTGGACACCTGAATTTTATCGACATCAATAGACCTTCGCCGTTTTCACAATTTGATATTTTCTACGCCTCAGGTCATACGGATAAAATGATGATCCCGAAGATCAGATACAAAGACAAAGTGGTTTGTTTTGTCGCCGATCTCTTACCTTCTACGGGACATATCCCCTTACCATATGTGATGGGCTACGATACTCGGCCATTGATCACGCTGGATGAGAAAGAAAAATTTCTGAAAGAAGCAGCCGTTAATAATTATGTACTGTTTTTGGAACATGATTCGGCGAATGAATGTTGCACCGTTAAAGAAGTGGACGGAAGAGTGAAGTTGGACAGAACGTTTTCGTTGAGCGAAATTTTGTAGGTCGCTGAAAAGTAAAGGTGATGAACGAAAATAACACGAGAATTTACAAGATGCCGGTAGCAAGTGTTTATCCGCACTATATAAACAAGGCAGAAAAAAAGGGCCGTACAAAGGCAGAAGTAGATGAAATCGTGTTTTGGCTGACCGGTTATAACAAAAAAACATTCGAGCAACATCTCACCAGCAAAACCGATTTTCAAACGTTCTTCGCCCAGGCACCGCAGATCAACCCCAACGTTTCAAAGATCACAGGAGTAATTTGCGGCCACCGAGTAGAAGAGATCAAAGACAAGCTAATGCAACAAATCCGCTACCTGGACAAGTTAATTGATGAGCTGGCCAAGGGTAGAACGATGGAGAAGATCTTAAGAAAGTGAGATGAAAGTAGGAATCACATTGTCGGGGGGAGGTGCGAGGGGAATTGCTCACGTAGGTGTATTGCAAGCACTTGAGGAAATAGGAATAAGAATCTCGGTGATTTCGGGTACGAGCGCGGGATCGATTGTGGCTTCATTGTATGCGTATGGATTAACGCCACTTCAAATTCTTGCCGAGATTCGCAACCTCAGTTTGTTCAAATCAGTGAGGCCAGCATGGTCATGGACCGGTCTACTCACCATGGATGGCCTGAAAGAATTGATCATCAAAAACATTCCCGAAAATAATTTTGAGGCCCTGAAAATTCCGTTGACGGTCGCGGCAACGGAGATACGCAAAGGGGAAGTCAACTACTTTTCTACCGGCGAACTTGCCTCAGCAGTAGTCGCCTCCTGCAGTATCCCCGCGGTTTTCAATCCTGCTGCCATCAATGGAGACCTTTATGTCGATGGCGGCTTGTTGGATAATCTACCTGCTCGATGTATTCGTAATCAATGCGATTTCTTGATCGGTTCGCATTGCAACGAAATCAGTCGCGAATTCGACCCCAAGAATTTGAGAAAAGTGATCGAACGTAGTTTGCTCATCGCCGTGTATGCAAATACGCAGCAAAGCAAAAGTGTGTGCGATATTTCCATATCGCCGCCCAACATGGATCGATTTACTGTTTTCGATATTGAGAAAGCGCAAGAAATTTTTGAAGCGGGATATCAATTCACAAAAAGTAATTTCAAGGCCGAGCAATTTTTGGAAAAATGACAACCACCGAACTTTCGTTTAAAGATCAAATCCTTCAAGGAATTCCAGAGCACCTTCCTGAAGCGAAACCTTTTGATTCGTCCGTAAGCCACGCCCCAAAGAGGAAAGATATTTTGACTATTGATGAAAAGAAGCTCGCACTAAAAAATGCACTCCGCTATTTTCACCCCAAGCATCACGAAATTTTAGCAAGCGAGTTTTTCGAAGAGCTGCAGAAATTTGGACGTATCTATATGCATCGGTTTCGCCCCGACTATAGAATGTATGCAAGGCCAATCCATGAATATCCACATCAGTGTTTGCCAGCAGCAGCCATTCAAGTGATGATTCAAAACAATCTTGATCCGGCCGTCGCCCAGCATCCCCACGAATTGATCACGTACGGCGGCAATGGAGCAGTGTTTCAAAATTGGGCTCAGTATTTAGTGACGATGAAATATCTCGCCACGATGACCGACGAGCAAACCTTGCACATGTATTCCGGCCATCCCATGGGCCTATTTCCGTCCTCTAATGAGGCGCCGAGAGTGGTGGTGACAAACGGCATGATGATCCCGAATTACTCCAAACAAGACGACTGGGAGAAATTTAATGCGCTGGGTGTGACACAATACGGCCAGATGACGGCGGGAAGCTATATGTACATCGGACCTCAAGGAATAGTGCACGGAACCAACATCACCGTCTTAAATGCAGGTAGGAAAATCGCCAAAGCGGGCGAAGGGCTAGCTGGCAAATTGTTTGTCACCTCTGGCCTTGGCGGAATGAGCGGAGCGCAACCAAAGGCGGGAAATATTGCGGGCTGCATCACCGTTGTGGCAGAAGTGAATGAAAAAGCAACACAAAAAAGACATTCACAAGGATGGGTGGACGAAGTGATCAGCGATCTCGATAAACTTAGTGCCCGAATCACCGAGGCAAAAAAGAATAAAGAGGTGGTTTCGATTGCGTACCAGGGGAATATCGTCGAGGTGTGGGAAAAATTCTTGAAAGAAAATATTTTTGTCGATTTGGGTTCGGATCAAACATCGCTGCACAATCCGTGGGCAGGCGGATATTATCCGGCGGGGCTGTCGTTTGAGGAATCGAATAAGTTAATGGCAAGTCAACCCGATGAATTCAAAAAGAAAGTTCAGGCCTCGTTGCGTAGACAAGCAGACGCCATCAACCAGCACGCTAATCGTGGCACTTATTTTTTTGACTACGGAAACGCGTTCCTTCTTGAAGCCTCGCGTGCCGGCGCTGATATCATGGCCGCCGA
>Ga0310811_10003409_pt1 | contig 19967 bp, 10 predicted proteins | sample YCmetagenome_FD_207642 | JGI IMG/M metagenome (GOLD analysis project Ga0310811, IMG submission 207642) | Soil microbial communities from experimental microcosm in Duke University, North Carolina, United States - YC | ecosystem: Engineered > Artificial ecosystem > Soil microcosm > Unclassified ...
CCGGCTGAAAAATAGAATCCTGTCTTCTCCGTACCGCCGCTCATGCTCACATGAGTATTGGTAGTTAAAGGTTTGTGATCGTAAACTTCTTTTTCATAATCGTATATCTGGCCTTTGGATTGAGCAGCCTGGAATTGATTGGCCAACGCCACTGCTGTTGCTGAATCCCGGGCTAATGAAGCTGCTGTTTCGGCTGTAAACTGGCGCACGCCCATCAATTTGATCGGGCTTGAAAAACCGATATCCTGGGATATACTCACATTAGTTTTGCCTTGTTTACCTTTTTTGGTGGTAATGATCACCACGCCACCTGCTGCTTTTGACCCGTAAATGGCCGCAGCAGATGCTCCTTTTAGTATTTCGATATTCTCAATGTCTTCCGCTCTCAGATCGGCAATACGGCTAGATGGGTTGTCCTGGCTTGAAGTCGGACCGGTACTGCCCGCTTGTGTTACCGCATTTAAACCTCCGGAGGTTGCAGAGTTATCCAGGTAAACCCCGTCTACAACATATAAGGGCTGTGTGTTGCCATAAACGGAAGTCACCCCGCGTAATTTTATAGAGATACCACCACCTGGCGCGCCGGAGTTGGCGTTGATATTAGCACCTGTTATCTTTCCTTGAAGCGCAGCGTCAAATGTTTGTGCAGGTGCTACGCCGTTTAGCTCTTTTGCACCAATCGCTTCAACAGCATTGGCCAGGTTCTTTCTTTTTACCGAAGTAGCCAAACCTGTAACAACCACCTCGTCCAGATGTGAAACGTCTTCTTCCAATTTGATATTGAAGTTTGTGCTTCCGGTTGTATTGATACTCTGTGTTTTATAACCAATAATACTAATGATCAACACTGCATTATCCGGCACAGGAATGGAGAATTTTCCATTGGCATCAGTAGTGGTCGCTCGTGTTGTGCTTTTTACCGTAACGGTAGCGCCGGGTATAGGCGTATTATTCACTGCTGTTACTGTCCCGCTCACGGTTCGGTTTTGGGCAAATAATGTGAAGGGGGAAATGGCCATGAGCAGCCATATAAATATGTAAAGTAATTTCTTTCTCATTGTGATTTGGGTTGAATGAATAGTTTAAATGTTAGTTCATATTTCTTGCTTGTCAGCTAAAGGTTGCTTGTTGGTGAAAATGTGGTTCCCATAACCATTTTCAGCAATCTGTCTTGCTCTCAGGGGATAAGAAGACAAATCCGATGGCGTATTGGAAGCCAGTCCATCAACATAGCGATTGAACATGCAGAATGCAGCAGTGATCAGTACGGTATCATGAATATCTTTATCAGTTGCTCCGTGCTGCTTTGCTGTTTCTACTTGCTGGGTTGTTACCATCTTGCCACCTTTTTGGGCGCTGCCTGCAATGCGTAATAGAGCTCTCATCTTTTCCGATACAGGTGCCTGATCCAGATCTTTGATCACCTGATCTACCAGCTCATTATTATCGTTTAGATAACAAGTAACTATGGCGCCATGTGAATGCTGGCAGTAAAAGCAATCGTTTAAATGGGATACATAAGTTGCAATAAGTTCCCGCTCAGCCATCGTGAGGCCTTCGTTCGTTCTTAAGAGCAGGTTTGCCAATACACCCATTGGCTCGGCGGTTTCCGGGCTAAAGGCCATTAATGACCGTATTCCCGGTAAATCTTCATTTACCTTAATATGTGGCATCTTTAAAATTTTTAATTGATAATGGAGTGATCAACATCATTTGCCGATCGTCCAGGATTACAATTGCCTTGAAATGATCTGTAAACGCCCACCGGCATCGCAGTCATAAAAGGCATAATAATTTGAGGATTCCTGAATCAGGATATAGCGTTGAAGTTTACATTAATGCTGAATATTTTAATATGTATAAACACGTTAAAACAGCATTATTGCTAAAGCAACCACGTCAAATTAAATCAGGAAAATGAGAGATTAAGCTTCAGGTGGCTGACCGCCAACTTCGAGTGTGGGTTTCAGAATACCGACGGACATAAAGCTATAATTGGGCTTCTTGATGATCACTGCCGGCGAGTTATTATAGGTAAATGTAAGGTATTCGCTTTCGTTTAAACTCTTTTTGGTTAGGGGGTTATTGGAGTGCTTGGTATTAGACGTAGGCAAATCATTGACCAGCTTGCCATACAACACATTGGCTTTAACCAGTTTGGTTAGCTCTGGGTTGGGTACTACACGCAAGTATAATGTATCCCGTGTTATTTTGATTTCAGCGTAATCGTACCTGGCGCCTTTAACTTCTACCTGACCACTGATCGCCTGGTAGCTATCCCAATCCTGCTGGGTAGGCATATCTACAGGTATTTTTACCTCGACCAGGTCCGAATGCCTGTAATGATTGTTGTTGATCTTGTCGAAAACCTTCACATCCGACCGGTACATCATATATTGAAAAAACAAATCATATCCACCTGAATTAAACAGGATGGCAGCAAGCATCAGTATGCCGAATAGTTTTTTCAATTAAAAAGGTAAAATTGGTTCAAACTAAAGGTATTTTAAATATTTGAAAATACAAATATTAATAAGAAAATAATAAATTGACAGTCGTTAGAGGCTGATGAAAAGAGATAGTAAATCTGAGATTCGGGCAAATCGCTGCGGCATCGAAAGGGTCTGAATGAGCTGGATTACTTTTGGTTTAACATCGAAAAGGGTCAAGAATATTCCCCTACGGTTATCATAAGGGAAAGGTCATCGAAAGATGGCCTTTTTTCATTTTTGCCCTCTTGTAAGTACTTGTTAATCTGAAGTGTAAGAGAAAGCGACTCGTTTAGATAAGGGGTTCGATGCATCTTCCCTGTGGACGAACCCCAAAAAATGTGAATTAATGCCGAAAATGATATATCATTTTTAGAATAAGGTACTGTCCGAAATCATTAAAAGACTGCTTTTATGTAAAATTCACATTTTTCTCCCTCCTTTTTGGCTGGTTAGCCCCTTTTGATTTTTAAGTTTTTCAAAGACTTTGCTTTCCCGAATGGCCAAGTCAAAATGGTCATTCTTATTAACCAATAAATCCACTAATTAAAACCAACATGAGAAAAATTGTGAAAGTAGTGCATGCACTCAATAAAGGGAAACCACCAGCATTTTAACTGAAAGCATTTTTTGCTGAGATGAAAGGCAGCCTGACGGACGGATCATGTTTCGTTATTATTTCGAGCCTCATTTGTCCTTCGATAGCTGTCCCGGCCAATCAAACCAATTAGTTTAAATCTTTATAACCCAATTATGAAACAAAAATTACTTATTTCAGATCATTTGTATTCCAAATGGCTCAGGGCGACATTCAGGGCTTTGGCATTTATATTATTGCCAATTGCTGTCAATGCCTCAACCCCCGGTATTGCGGATCATGTTAAAGGTCCAAAAATCAGTCAAGTGACTATAAATCCAGCTGCAATCACTGTAAAGGGTTCGGTAGTCGACGCTACTAATGGCCAGCCACTTATCGGTGTTTCCATCAGCGTTAAAGGAACCACCAAAGGTTCCCTCACCGATATAAAGGGCAACTTTTCCCTCTCTGATGTGCCGGAAAACGCCACACTGGTAGTATCCTATGTTGCTTATGAGAAGGTGGAAATTGCTGTCAGCGGGAAGACTTATATTGCCATAAAACTTAAGCCTTCCATGCAATCCCTCAATGATGTGATCGTAGTTGGATACGGAACCCAGAAAAAAGAAAACCTCACGGGTTCTGTCGGAGTGGTGAACATGCCGGATTTGGGCAGCAGGCCATTAACCGACGCCAGCCAGGCACTGCAAGGCACGGTTTCCGGCGTTTATGCGCTCCAAAGCTCGGGGAAACCTGGCAATGATAATACAGTGATCGATATCCGCGGCGTAGGCACATTTGGAGATAATACACCATTAATATTGGTCGACGGTTTCCCTGGAAGCATTGCCGACGTAAATGCCAACGATATTCAGTCCATCTCAGTGCTGAAGGATGCGGCATCATCCGCGATCTACGGTAACCGTGCCGCAAATGGCGTCATATTAGTTACCACTAAGAGAGGCTCTGCGGGTAAAGTCCGCGTCAATTACAGCGGCTACACAGGCATCCAAAGCCCGACGAGGCTACCCAAAGTCTTAAACTCAGTTCAATACACCACCCTATACAACGAAGCGGCGGTAAACTCAGGCCAAGCCCCGCTTTACCCTGATTCGGTCATTCAAAAGTACGCGGCTCACAATAATCCGATGTATCCTGACATCGATTATTTCAAGGTATATTATGGAAATGCATACATGCAGAATCATCGTGTCAGTGCTACCGGCGGAAATGAAAATGCCAATTATGCCTTTATGCTTGGTCACCTGGACCAGGATGGTGTACTGGTTGGTACCAATTACAAGAAAACTGACTTCCGTCTTAATATGGACTCCTACCATATGAAAGACAAAAGATTGCGCGTTTCAGCCAATGTATCCGGAAATTTGGGTGTAAAAACCGAACCGACTGACCTTTGGGACGCCGAGTGGTATTCTACCCTGGCACCTATTCATCCGCTTCAGGATGCCAGCGGGAATTGGGTTTCCGTTAACGGAGAACGTAACTATTACGGTGAAATTAAATCAGGCAGTACAAGCCTGGCAAAGCGTTACGACTTTAGTGGACAGGCAGACGCGGAGTATAAGATTCTGGACGGGTTCAGCGCACAGCTTACCTACGGTTACAATGCCATTTACACCAATACAAATGCCTTTCATGCAAATGTAACATTGCAAAACCAAAATGGTACAGCTACACAACTACCCTCTGACCTGACCGTAACCAATGAGATCGATGGTCATACATTGCTTAACGGTTTACTGAAATATAATAAAACATTTAATCATCATTCATTCAACCTATTAGGCGGCTATAGCGAAGAGGAGTTGACCTATGATTGGCAGAGCGGCTTTCGTTCACACTTTGTAAACAACACCCAACGTGTATTAAGCCTTGGCGATCCGGCTACTCAGACCAACAATGCTGGCAGCTATGATCTTGGTCTTCGCTCTTTCTTTGGCAGGTTGAACTATGCATTTGACGGAAAATATTTGTTTGAAGCCAATATCCGCAGGGACGGATCATCCAGGTTTGCACAAGGTAAACAATGGGGTAATTTCCCGTCGTTCTCGGCTGGCTGGGTAATATCGAAGGAGAATTTCATGAAGGACATTAGTTGGCTGGATTTCGCAAAAATCCGTGCTTCATGGGGGCGTTTAGGGAATGAAAGTATAGGAAATTACTACAATGGCAGCGACATATTAACTTCAGGTCAGAATTATTCGTTCGGTGGTACCCTTTATTCAGGAGTAGCAGTGACACAGATGACCAACCATGATATTCATTGGGAAACAGCCCAACAGTTAAATTTTGGCGTTGACATTTCTTTACACAATAACATTGAACTTACTGCGGATTATTTTGACAAAAGGACCAAGAACCTGCTGTTGCTTCAGCCGATCCCTTTAACCATTGCAGAGGCGGCCCCATATGCTAATGCAGGCGAGGTTCAAAACAAAGGCTTCGAGATCGGTATCTCATATAAAACTGCGTTTGACAATGGTATCAGGTTAAGAACCTCCTTCAATGTTTCTCATATCGTCAACAAAGTCCTTAACATGGATGTTGCCCAGCAGTTTACCTCTCCAAAAGCGGTTGTTGTAGGCTCGGCAATAAACTCATTCTACGGTTATCAAATGACCGGAATTTACCAAATTTCTGACTTCACATGGCAAAACAACAGCGATCCGTCTGTCCCTTATGCAAGCCGTATTTATACGCTTAAACCCGGCGTAGTTAAAGTAAGCGATTATAATGCTCAACCAGGTGACATTAAATATGCGGACCTTAATGGTGATGGCATAGTCGACCAAAATCATGACCGCAAAGTTATAGGTAAGCAATTTCCGAGCATAACGTATGCCTTTAATTTCAATGTAGCGTGGAAAGGGTTTGATCTGGGCGCATTTTTACAGGGCGTACACGGTATCCAGGGCTATACTTATTATGAGATCGCTTCACCATTTAGCGGCTTTGCAAATCTGGGTACCTGGTGGTTAAACCGATGGACACCGCAAAATCCATCTAATACCTACCCCCGGCTTACATTGGATGGCGTGAGGAACAATATCCACTCCTCTTTCTATGTAGAAGATGCATCGTACCTGAGGATTAAGAATATAGAATTGGGGTATACTTTAAGTCCGGCTGTCATCAAAAAAATCGGCTTGAGTTCGCTTAGAATATATGCGAATGTGCAAAATGCCTTCACATTCACCAAGTTTAAAGGCTTTGATCCGGAACAAACTACCGATCAGACAAGAGCTGAAGCATATCCGCAGGTTCGTATCATGACCGCAGGTTTAAATGTTAATTTCTAAATGGTAAAATCATGAAAACTATATATAAAGTCTTAATTGTATTAATGGTCATTAATCTTGCAAGCTGCAAGAAAGACCTTCTTGACAAAACGCCCAAAGACCGGTTGTCGCCTTCGACATTCTATCAGAACGAAACCCAGGTAAAGATGGCATTAGTTGGCATTTATAATGCGTTACAACCCAATGCAACACCGGGGCATTTTTTTCAGTTCGAATTTGAATCGGATAATGCCTATTGCCAGGATGCCTGGCAGGGGTCTAAGGAAGTTGGTGAATGGCAAACCACAACCAATAGCTGGGCGCCATACGCTAAGTGGACCCAGGACTATACCATCATTTCCAGAGCCAATGAGTTTTTACAGGATGTAACCGCGGCAAATATTGATGTTACCGAAAAAGCCCAGATGTCGGCAGAGGCGAAATTCTTACGTGGTTATGCATATGCTGACCTGATCAGTTATTTTGGCGACGTGCCGTTGATTACCCAGGTTCAAGCCCTTTCTGATGCATATGTTTCCAGAACAGCTAAAGCTACGGTGTTGACCCAGGTCCTCACCGACCTGACCGATGCAGCCGCCGCCCTTCCAAACTCATATTCGGGTTCTGATGTTGGCCGGGCAACCAAAGGTGCTGCTTTGGCTTATAAAGCAAAAATTCTTTTATACAATCAAAAGTGGGCGGATGCCGCGCAAGCTGCACAGGATGTGATCGATCTCAAAGCATACAGTTTATTTTCAGATTATGGTTCGTTGTTCGATGAGGCACATGAAGATAACAGCGAGGTGATTTTTGATATACAATATATACCGACTACCCAGCCACAGCCATGGCCATCATCTGCGTTGTCTTTGAGCGTTTGGCCAACACCAAACGTTACTGCCGATCTGATCGATTCTTATTATATGACCAACGGATTGCCGATCACTAATACATCGTCCGGTTACAATGCACAAAATCCTTATGTAAATCGTGATCCACGATTAGCTGCCTCGGTAGTATTACCAGGCTCTCAGTGGGGAGTAATTACCTACATCCCGGCTAATGATGTGGTTCCATCCGGAGCACGTCCGCGCAAATATGCAGCTATCGGAATTCCTGATCCTAATAACTGCTCCCTTAATACTATTCTGATGCGTTACGCCGATGTATTACTGATACGCGCTGAGGCTTTGATCGAATCCGGAAGCACTGCACCGGAAATTTATACACTTATAGACCAGGTACGGTCGAGGGTAAATATGCCAACTGTTGAAAGTGTGGAAGGAGCCGGATTAAGCCAGACCCAATTGCGGACAGTATTACGGCATGAGCGCAGAGTGGAGTTCTTTATGGAAGGCACCAGGTATGCAGATATGTTACGCTGGCAAGATCAATCCCTGGTTCATGATGTATATGGATACGATAAATCATTGCTGAGCAATCCGTCGAGCCCTTCTACCTGGCAATTTAATGAGGTTAAATTAGAGACCAGGACATTTGACCCAAATAAGGGATGGTTATGGCCCATACCGCAAGCAGATATTGATATTAACAAAAAATTGTTGCCCAACAATCCGGGATATTAATGCACTCCCGGTATAAAGATCGTCAATTGACGTAATCTCATGTTTATCTGAAGACAGGCCCCTCGAAGGACTGCCAATTGCGGCGGTTCTTCAGGGGCTTTGTTTTTGAATCTCATTGCAGAATAAGTCATTCAAAGTACCTCATCAAATTATAATTACCGTAAAAACGCCCTCAGATTTGACGTTAAAATACGGTCAAGCCAACTCAATAACGTTCTTATTTTTAGGTAGATACATAATAATTAACCTTAAATCCCAGGAACATGAAAAATTTTTACTTGCTGTCACTACTGTTATTTTTAGGAAAAATAACTTTTGCACAAACTATCCCATTTGGTTTCCATAACCCCAAGGTCTTTTTAATAGAAAAATTAACGGAAAAGATAAACGGCGCAAAGAAACCTACGGATAAGAATTCGCAAATAGATTCGACCAAATCACCCGAATCGTCAAAATCGAAAAAAAAATATTCCAATTATGATGAGTTGGCCGATAGTCTCGATGCGAAAGCATCAACATTGGAAACAAATGCAAATAACGTTTATAACACCGGTATGGATGCATTATCAAAATCAACACCTGCCGACCAGGGAGGTTTGACAATCATGAATGACAAAATCAAATCATTGAATGATGCCCGGAGTACAGCAATGACCACGGTTAAAACCTTTCGTAAAGCGGCTGAAGGCTACAGGTATTTAGCGAGAGCCGACAAAGGTTTCACTCTTTTTGTTGTTCATAACGCAGTCGATGCTCAGATATATTATAATGGGATGATTTCTGACAGTAAAGCGAAATTTTTAAGCAATTCTTTATTGTCGTTTGGTACGGATGGAGGCAAAGCATCTTTATTCAATGAACTTTATGCTGATTACTTTGGGCCGTTAAGATTTAGTTTTGGCGCACTAATTAGTAGCAAACAACAAGTTCCTTCAAATAGTGACACTACGAAAGGAACACAACAAGACGCCGTACAACGACTATTGGGCGGAGGCGGAATGGAGTTTTCAGCCTAAGCTATCCTATTATTAACGCACAAAGTTCTGACGCCTTGTTTTTCAAATTAATAGCGGCGCCTAAACTTGGAATCGATATACCCAAAATTGGTACGGAAAACAATTCTTATGCGAATAATTATAACCTGGGGGTTGAAGGCAGCCTGTTTTACACTGGCGAAAATGGGATTATCACTGTCTTTTCGAATTTTCGCTTTTCTAACATATCAGGCAACGCGAACTTCTATGACAACTTAAATAAATCGGACCACAAAGCATTCGCTTGTCATCAGGTTTCACTGGGGGTAGCGATCAATTCTACATTCCGGATAAGTTGGAACAAATATTTTGGAAGCAGTTTTGTCAATAAAAACTTTCCTCAAACTATATCTTTTACTGTAATTCCAAATTAACACTGATGCACTGCGTTTGTCATTTTATCTGACGAAGAAGGCTCGTTCTGTGACTCCGTATATTAGTTGATAATGCCCATAGCAAAGATTAAATGGCCAAGAAACAATTATTTACCCTACGCAAAACTTCACACAAAAACACGCCGTAAATTACGGCGTGTTTTTTTAACGATTGATCAAACTGTTTTTACCTTTTACAGATAAAGATTAAAGTTTGGTAAGTAGCCATTGTTGATTATAGCTTGAGCCGCTTGCCCACTGTTGTGCAGGCGAACCATTGGCTGTGGCACCACCTGTATCAAGGCACTTGCCCGTTTGGAGATTAACGATCTTGTAATAGCCGCCACCAGCAGAAACTATGGACCACCGCTGTGAATTGTTAGTGTCGGTGCCGTAATGTAAGACGCTCGACCCATCAGTTGTATTGGTGCCGACATCTAAACAGCCGTTGCCGGTTTCACAACTTAATGTATAATAACCAGCTGTGTAGCTAATGTTCCATTTTTGATTATTACTTGAGCCGCTTGCCCAGAGCCCGACTGCCGCGCCATCTGTTGTAGTTCCCAAATTATCTAACATGATACCTGATGCCCGGTTCTTGAGGGTATAACGCCCGTCGGCGATTGCGCCTTGCCAAACAGGCGATGCAGTTAATTGCCACGACCACCGGAACATATTTGCAGCACCCGGACTTACCTCTGTAAGGTTGGTGTTTGAAACATACCAGCGATAAGTATCAGCATCATTTACGCCAGACCAGGCTATTGTACCCATGGAGTTATCCTTTGCATACGCCAAATTGCCAGTCAAAAAGGCTTGATCTTCCTCCACGCCGGTATCCCACTGCCAGTAAAAGCCAATATTTCTATAACTCTCGACACCAATTTCGGTAACGATAGTTCGCGAAGCGTAAGCACCTACTTTTCCGGAAGTAACATTATAATAACTGTTCCATACATTGTAAGAGCCCCAGAACCACCAATAAGTATGAAAGCCAAGGTATTGATTAGCTAACCGGGAATCAGCGCCAATGGCTGTTACATCAGTGGCATACCCGGTGCCGTCGAACACGCATTTACCGTCTGAAGGACTAAACGTTGTCAGAAAGCCTGCATATAAATTAGCCAAATCAGTAGCGGAGTAATCCACGGGTTCATTGATGGGCTCATATAATACAGAGCTATTATTTTTATATACCGTATTAACACTGGACCACATAGTATGCCATTGCGCGGTATCAGGTACATGATGCACACCTACCGGCCAGTAACACAGGATCACTTTACAACCGTTTGCAACAATAGCATTGATTGCTGCCTGGTAAGATGCCCAATAGGTTGCATTTTGCGGCGTCCAGGGGTTTATCGGCATGCGTATGGTCGTGCCCCCGCTTGCCTTAACTGCGTTAGAAATATTTGTAGCAACGGTCGCCGCTGCTGTAGTTGTTATTGTACTGGTCATACCACTCGGCAATACCACCCGGCTGTCGCCTTCATTGCCATTTGGATCGGCCCAGTTGATACCTCTGAAACCGTTGGTATTGGTTGTTGATAAGGCTAGTGATTTTGACGTCATCTTCGGCTTTAAGGCAGATCCGGACGGAGAGGTAATCGCATCCTTTTTAGCGCATGCCGCGAGGTTTAAAACACTTGTAATAAGTAGTAAAATTTTAAAGTTGTTTCTCATAATTTTTTATTAAAAATTGAAAGTTGTTTGTTTATGAATTAGCTTTTTTATAATTGAAGGATTTTTTGCCTCTTGAATATGGAGGGGGGCGTGCCGGAGTTAATGAGCGACAAGTAACGGCGCCAATTAATTGTAAAACTGCTATGGGCGTTTTCAAGATCAATTCAATTTTCGTTTTGGTAGACGTGTTAAAAAAATCTCAGAATTTCCTCACCAGTATTAAACCCTCATCAAGTCGGGATACATTCATCTTCGATATGATCAGCCCTGAAACAGGCTGTGAGCAATGATGGTTAAAGAAAAATCTGCGTTTATATCAGTTGTTATAAATCTCTTTTAAATGGCAGAATCTGAAAAGGGGCAAAGCCTGAATAATGAAGGGATAAAGTGTCATTTTAACAGGATACAAAACAGAAAGCACGCTTTTAGACTCCATTTTAAACCTCAATAAAGCGAAAAGATGACTTCATACGATTGTCTATAGGATAATTCTGATTAATTAGTGTTATAATAACAATTATTATTATATATATTTGAGATATTATAAACTTAAAAATCAGGCTCATGAGGTTAGCTGTTAAAGCGTTGACCAAAGGGGCTACTCATATAGGTGTGAAATTTTTATTGATAATTGGCATATGGCTAAAACCATCCTTTTACTGTTAGTCAATCTGTTGTGTTTAGCTGAACTCAGAGGGCAAAACGCTTCCACTTTTCCAGCCAGCGACGTTAAGAATTATGCACTAAAATCCTATACCATCCGTGACGGCCTGCCATCTGAAAACATAACGGTAGCTCTTAAAGACAGGCGGGGCTATATGTGGATCGGGACAGACAACGGACTTTGTAAGTTTGACGGGTACACTTTTGAAAACTTAGTGAACATTCCTGGAAACGCAACCAGCATTAGTTCAAATTTTATTAATGCTCTTGCTGAAGATAAAAATGGGAAAATATGGGTAGGGACAATGGATGGTCTAAATGTTTTAGATCCAAATACCGAAAAATTTGAGAGATTTTATCATAGCGATAGGCTCAAACAATCAATAAGCAACAATAAGATATTCTCGGTTTTATGCGATAGAGATGGAACAATATGGGTAGGAACCGATGATGGGTTTAATCAATATGTCGCAAGCCATCGGTCGTTTACTACTTATAGGCCCAATCCAAACAATCCGTTTTCAATAAAAGGAAAGTCGGTAAATGCAATTGTTGAAGACAATCAGAAAAATCTGTGGCTTGGGAACTGGAGCGGTGGATTAAATAAATTTGATAAGATTAGTAAGCACTTTACCAATTATCCGCAGACTGAAGCTCTTCACGCAAAAAATCCCAACGATATATGGAGTCTTTGCTTTGACAAAAAAAGCGGTTGTGTATGGGTCGGTACCTATTGGAGCGGGCTTTTCTGTTTTGATCCTGCAGTACACCGGTACACTCCCTTTCCGAGTGGTGACAACCTCAACATAGGGGCCTATAGTATCGATGAAGCAAATGACTCCACCTTAATTGTTGGGAGTAACGGCGGATTTTATTCTATAAACAAGGATAAGGGGCAATGGAAGAAAATTGGGGACGTTAACAGCACTGCAGATGGTTACGTTTACAATGATAAATCCGGAATAATATGGCTTTGTGGTAAGGAAGCCTTGACCAAAGTCGACTTCACACAGTATAAATTCCATTTAATTCCATTATGTATAAAACCGCGCGAAGCGAAAAGTATGCTATTGCAGGGCAACATATTATGGATGGCGACTAACAATGGGCTTTATCATTTTGATTTAATAACAAATACAACAAAGGTATTCTATCATAATAAAGATCCCTGGAGCGTTAGCAGCAATCAAGTCGTTAAATTGTACTTAGATAACGAAGGTATTCTATGGGCTGCAACAGAAAACGGTTTTGAAAAGTTTGATAGCCAAAGCAATAGGTTTACACATCACTCACACCATTCTGCCCTCAGTAATTTCTTTAATGAGGACGTTTTCAGAGATATTCTGGAAGTGAACCCGCATGAATACTGGCTCGCCACAGATGCCGGGCTGAAAATATATAATGAGAACAAACAGCAATTCAGGCATTATTATAACGACGACAAGAACCCAAACTCAATTGCCAGCAACCATGTTTATAATCTTTTAAAAGACGAAAAAGGTAATGTGTGGGTTGGAACATCCGGAAATGGCGTCGATCGGTTTGACCCCAAAACCAGGATCTTCCATCATTATACCTATAATGACAAAATAACCGGCAGCCTCAGTAATAATATTGTTAAGTGCATATTCAAAGACAGTAAAAAGAATATTTGGATTTGCACGGCTGACGGCCTAAACAAATATGTGCCGGAAACTGATTCTTTTATAGTTTACTCACGCAAAAATGGTTTTGCAAATAATGTCTTCAATAATCTTGTTGAAGATAATCTGGGGAACCTTTGGATTAATTCTGCTACCGGCATATCCAAATTTTCACCCAAAACCTTAACAGTTACTAATTTCGACGAGGGTGACGGTGTGTTCTCGCATGCACTTATCTGTAAGTCTTCAAACGGGCAGATTTATGTAGGCGGAAACTCTGGCGTATTCATTTTTGATCCGTCAAAAATTAAACTGAACAACAAAATCCCTAAAATTTATTTCACAGATTTCCAGGTATTCAATAAATCTGTTCAGCCGGGCCCGAATTCTCCTTTGCAAAAAGTGATCAGCATGACGGATACTGCTTTTCTTAACTATAGCCAAAATGTATTTTCAATTGAATTTGTTTCCCTTAATTATACTCATTCAGAGAAAAATTCTTACCGGTACAAGCTCGAAGGCTTTGATCGAAAATGGAACAATAGCGGCGGTCAGCGAAGGGTTACATACACCAATCTCAATCCTGGAACATACACATTTGAAGTCATAGCCAGTAATAATGACGGCATCTGGAACAAGACGCCCAAAGCCCTGACCATCATTATCACCCCGCCATGGTACCAAACCTGGTGGGCATATGCAATATATGCTCTGTTTATATGCGGTATTGTTTATGCCTATTTGTTATATCGTGATCGCCAGGCAAAATTGAGATACGAAATTCAGATAGCCCATTATGAGAGTGAGAAAGAAAAAGAGATCAGCGAAAAGAAACTCTCATTTTTTACCAATATCTCCCATGAGTTCAGGACGCCATTGACATTGATCATCAACCCGATCAAGGAATTGTTGTACAATGACAAAAAGGAAATGGACGCCTCCAATCTAACTATCGTTTACAGAAACGCACGCAGGCTATTGGGTTTAGTTGACCAGCTGCTTCTTTTCAAGAAAGCAGAATCAGAATCTGACCAGCTGAAGCTGAGCAACGTTAATATAATCGATTTAAGCAGGGAGGTTTATTTATGTTTTGTACATGAAGCGAAAAGGAAACAAATTCATCTTGAATTCTTCTCGTCAAAGGATGTCCTGAACATTTTTGCAGATCAGGAAAAAATAGAGATAGTACTATTCAATTTACTCTCAAATGCTGTAAAGTATACCCCAAAGCTTGGAAAAATCAGGATTAGTGCCGAGGAAGCTGATGAATCAGTTTTAATTACCGTTGAAGACACGGGCTGTGGAATTCCTCCTGAAGTAGGCGACAAACTTTTTAACCGCTTTTACCAGGTATCTGACGTAACCAATACATCAACATCAACCGGCGGATTTGGTATCGGGCTCTATCTGGTTAAAAATTTCGTAGAACGTCATGGGGGGGCCATTGAATATTGTAGTCAAATAGGCAAGGGTACGTGCTTTACGATCACTTTGAAAAAAGGGCAACCTCATATTCAAGATCAGATTATTTTAGATCAATCAGCAACTGCGTCCGAGTTTCTGAAGGAGCTGATTGATAATGAAACTACGGTTAATAATATTGTGCATGCAGCCAATACCGGTGAGGAGCTGTCACTGTATGAGCGCAAAACTTTGTTAATTATTGACGACAATGAGGATATGAGAGAATACCTCCGCCAGATTTTTAAACCTGAATACAATGTTCTTGTCTCATCAAACGGTGCGGATGGCATAAAAATCATTAATGAACAGTGGCCGGATATCGTTATATGTGATGTAATGATGGAAGGTATGACCGGAATAGAAGTTTGCGCCGTTATTAAAGAAAATATGACCACTTCCCATGTTCCTGTGATCCTATTGACGGCCAGCGCATCAAATGAAATAAAATTAAAAGGTATTGAGGGTGGGGCTGATGATTATATCGGGAAGCCTTTTGACAAAGACATTCTGAAAGCAAGGGTAAATGGGCTGCTCCGGAGTAAAAATACCCTCCAGCAATATTTTTATAATGAAATTACTTTGAATAATAACCCTCAAAGTATCTCTATAGAATACAAACGCTTTTTAGATTCCTGCATACGGATTGTGGAAGAAAATATAACGGATCAGGATTTTAATCTTCAAACCCTGGCCTATGAACTGAATATATCCTATTCCGGAATGTATAAAAAGATCAAAATGATCTCAGGTCAATCTGCAAATAGCTTTATAAGGTCGATAAGATTGCGTAAAGCCGCACAGTTATTTGTGCATAGCGATCTGAATATTCTGGCAACTGCTTATGCTGTTGGTATCAGGGATATCAAATACTTTCGTGAGCAGTTTAAAAAGGTGTTTGATTTAAATCCATCCGAATACATCAAAAAATATAGAAAGAATTTTAAAAGCGAGATGGTTAACTACCTGGCAGAAAAAAAATAAATTACCAGGTTTTGCTTTGCGCATAATTTCGGTACAACTTTCTTGCCATCATCAAAAAAGCAGGACCAAGCGCCTTAAGGTTCATTTTTTTATGTTTTGCCCCTTTAGTTTTGCTGTTTATCCCCCTTTTCAATAACCGATTTTATGCTCATCTTGGGATGGTAACCAATTAATAAAAGCATCGCCTGATCTCAATTGTAAACATTAAGATGCTTCCGCATAATGGTGAATTTATTTCGACATGAACTATATAAAAATTACATTAAAAATTACCCTGCTTGCTTTTTGTTTGTTTACTTGTCAACCAGCTGCTTTTGGGCAAAAAAGTAAGCACGGGTCCAGTTCAAGCTATAAAGGCTACCTGTTTGTATACTTTACCGGGAACCAAAAAAATGAAGAAGCTATCCGGTTTGCCATCAGCATGGATGGATATCATTATTTTGCATTAAATCATAACGAACCAATTGTAAATAGTTCTGTCATCAGCGAAACAGGGGGTGTCCGTGACCCTCATATATTACGATGCGCTGATGGGAAAACGTTTTATATGGTGGCAACGGATATGGTTTCTGCTAATGGATGGAATTCCAACCGGGGTTTGGTGTTACTTAAATCAAAAGATTTGATCCACTGGTCGTCGTCTCATATAAATTTTCAAAAGCGTTATCCAAAGCAGGATAGTCTTTTACGTGTTTGGGCGCCTCAAACTATTTACGATAATATTGCCAAGAAGTACATGGTCTACTTTTCTTTAAAATATGGCTCTAATCCGGACAAGATATATTACGCATATGCAAACAATGAGTTTACCGATTTGGAAGGCGAACCAAAACAACTTTTCTTCAGTCCGGACAATGCAGCTTGCATAGATGGGGATATAGAGCAAAAAGATGACAAATATTATCTTTTCTTTAAAACAGAAGACCGGCTGCCTGGAATTAAGATTGTCGTTTCCAAAAAACTAACCAGCGGATATATGCTTCAAAGCGATCAATATGTTCAGCAAACTACGCGGCCTGTTGAAGGTGCGGGCACTTTCAAATTAAACGACGGCAGTGGGTTTATTTTGATGTATGACATGTATACGAGTGGCCTTTATCAGTTTACAAAATCTACCGATTTAAAAAACTTTAAGATTATCGACAAAGAGGTAACCATGAATTTTAAACCACGGCATGGTACTGTTATGCCGGTTACATCAAACGAAATAAATAAGCTGATTAGTCAGTTTATGTCCGCAGATGCTGTTCTTCAAACCGTAAAAGGTAAAGGGCTAATTGAAAATGAAGTGGTAATTGATACGGCTGCAAAAAGGTTATACTTACCATTGGCTCCAGGCACAAATGCAAAGCTTTTTAAACCCGGATTTGTTCATTTTCCGGGTATATCCGTGCAGTCTGCCAAAAAAACCGATTTTTCTAAGGGTAATATCCCCTACCGGGTTACTATTGCCGGGCATAAGCCGGTATTGTACATGCTATCAACTACTCCAAAAAGTTAAACCAGTGCGTTTGGCGCACGTGTTGATAGCGCTAGTCAATTGATTTGCCTCATTGAAAAGGAACAAACTTTACCATTGTTGCCATCAGCCTCCCAATGGTAAAGTTTGAACACGGTCATTCGGCCTCCTTTACCTTAAATTCTGTCCGCCTGTTGAGCTGTCTCCCCGCAGGGTTATCCTTGCCATCCGGAAAAGAATTAGGTGCTATCGGCTTTTTCTTTCCGTAACCCATCGCATAAATACGATCCTCAGTAATACCCTTGCTTAAAATATAATCCACGCAGGACTGCGCCCTTGCCTGTGAAAGTTTTAGATTGTACGCTTCCCCTCCGACAGAATCCGTATGCGAGGAAAGCTCCACCCTGATCTTTGGATTATCATGGAGGATGCTCACCAGCGTATCTAATGCGATCTTTGACTCCGGGCGCAGTGTCGCTTTGTTATAATCATACAATATATTTTTCAAGGCGATAGGTTTATCTATTTTAAATGGCTTTAAACAAACATCCATATTTAAACGCGCACTGTCTCCTTCAACCTCAACGGCATTTTTCACAGGGATGAACCTTGTAAAATAGCCCGATTTCTCAAATCCTAGCTGGTAGTTCTTGAAATCTAAAACAGCCAGCATATAAGGCGAATGACCGTCTGTGATCACCGAACTCACCCGGTCCCGCGTAACGGAGTCCACAAGCGACACCCTCACACCTGCCAGCAGGTGTGCCGAATCACAATCAAGTATACGGCCGGCGATCTGTGCAATCGTATCCCTGCTTAGCTCCTTTTGATAAACCTCAAATATATTCAGGCAGCATCCTGAAGACCGGTCCGAACTCAGATAAAATTTATGGCTATCATCCGGGTCGGGCATATAATACAGATCATCTTTTGCAGAATTAATAGGATAACCCATATTTTTCGGCTTTGTCCATTGCCCCATATGATTATAGCTCACATACAGGTCAAATCCGCCGAGGCCTACCAATCCTTTGGAACTGAAAGCCAATTTACCGGTGGCCTCATCGTACCAGGGCGCCTGCTCATCCGACGGGGTGTTGATGGCAGCACCCAGGTTGGCCGCGTTAACCGCATCGCCCTGATCATTAAGATCACTTTGCCAAATATCGTCACCGCCCATTCCCCCGGGTCTGTTGGAAACAAACAATAGTTTTTTCCCGTCAGGCGTAACAAAAGGCTGTTGGGCATCAAATGCATCCACATTCACCTGGCCATTCAGCGTCCTTGGCTTTGACCATTGGCCGTTAGCCAGGTCGGAGACCGCTATTTCATGCACAGTCTGCCCTTCCGTTTTCTTATACCATCTTGTAAAATACATCCTGGTACCGGACTTGCATAAAGAAGGGGTGCCGTACTCCACTACCTTTCCCGCACCTTCATCCGGGAAGGTAACCATGCTAAAATTGTCACGATCATTTTTTCCGGACACAAATACGTTATTCAAATGCTTTCCCTGGCTGTTCACGATCCTGGAAGAAGTAAAATAAAAGTCCTGCGCCCCATAGCTCACTGCATAATCTGATCCGCCCAGGTTAAAGCTTCCTTTCATCATCGTGATATCAATCTGTAGTGGCGACCCGTATTGCTTTTTCGCAAACCTGCAATCCTTCAATTCCTTCTGGGCGATATCCAGGTACTTTTTATCTCCGGAGTAGTTTTTGATAAAGTTCTCTAACTCACTGATCGCCTCGTCAAAATGCTGATCGGTTCTTAAACATACCCCATGCCATAACCTCGCCAATGGATATTGCTGGTTGGCACCGGCGTCCAGAACCCGCCTATACCAGGCCGCGGCCGGCACAAAATCATAGTACAAGCGATAGGATTCACCTATTTGGTAAGCCAGGTAAATTGGGTCGGCGGCACGGGTCCTTGGGCGCTTTTGTCCTTTCGACCGATAAGGCATAGATGGATCGGCACGGTCTAGCACATCAAAAGCTTTCTTATAATAATAAGCTGCTTCATAATAATTTCCATCCCTAAAGGCCTTGTCGGCAAAAACAAGGGGCGTAGCAACATACTGTGCACCCGCACTGCTGAATAACTGCAATAACACGATAATCAAAACTAACTTTTTCATACTGGACGGATTTTAAAGTCTGGGACAAACCGGATCTGGGGCCTGTACATGTTTATGGAAAACATAGCTGATAGATAGTTCAATACCACCTTGTCCCGCAGTAGCGGAATTCAACGAGGAGTTATTCACATCATAACTGGCCCCGATCATCAAATTATCAAAGTGATAAGCGAAGTCGAAAATAGCAGCATCCTTAAAACGGTACATCCCTCCGAAAATCAAACCGCTATTAGGTCCGACCTTCATCTCGGAATATACTCCTATCCCCTTTTCCTGTGCCTTTTGCTGATCCATAAAAATAAAATGCGGTATCAAATCGAAACTTTCGGATAGATTTAGCCGCAGACCGCCATGAACCGTGTAACGTATGGGGATTGAGCTGAAATTGGATGACTGATAGGCAAAGTTGTCCCGCGAATGGGCCAAATGCATGACTCCGATCCCTCCGAACACATTGACGGCATGAGCCGGGTTACCATCGTAATAAAATATCCCGGTACCGGCGTCAAACACCATAGCGCTTGTTGTGGCAAAACTCTCAAAACTTGGCATACCGGGATCAAAACCGCTTG
>Ga0310811_10003410_pt1 | contig 19967 bp, 19 predicted proteins | sample YCmetagenome_FD_207642 | JGI IMG/M metagenome (GOLD analysis project Ga0310811, IMG submission 207642) | Soil microbial communities from experimental microcosm in Duke University, North Carolina, United States - YC | ecosystem: Engineered > Artificial ecosystem > Soil microcosm > Unclassified ...
TCCCATTCGTAGGAGAACATCATGAACAATATCCTATCGAAATCGCCCATCACGATCGCCGCGACGGATTACGAAAAACTGGCCGAGCTGGTGGAGACGACACGCGTCTCGATGCCGGAGTTGAGCAGTTATCTGGAGCAGGAACTGGACCGCGCGAAGATCGTATCCCAAGCGGACCCGGCCAGCGTGCAGATGGGCTCATCGGTACGCTTTCACGATCACGGTTCCGGCCGGATGCATGAGATCCGTCTTGTCTATCCTGCAGACTCCAGCATGGCGGAGGGGCGGTTGTCGGTGCTGACACCGGTGGGCAGCGCCCTTCTGGGTCAACAGGCCGGCTCCACGGCGCTCTGCCGCAACGCGGCGGGACGCCTGCGCTCTTTGACGGTGATGTCCGTCATGCCTCCGGACGGGGCGGCGCCGTGAATACATCGCCCTTGCGCCTTCTGGCTTATGCGCTGACGGTGGGCCTGGGGCTCCTGTTTGCCTGGCCGAACCTGTTGACCAAGGAACAGGCAAGCCGTTTGCCGGCGTTCCTGCCATCGCAGCAGATTTCGCTCGGCCTGGATTTGCGCGGTGGTTCGCACCTGGTGCTTGAGGTGGATTCCGCCGCACTGGTGCGGGAACGGCTTCAGGATGCGGCCGAACAGGCACGCGCGGCGCTGCGTCGAGAAAATATTTCCCCGGCGACCGTGACGTCCGCCAACACCTCTGTCGATCTGCATCTGGCCGATGCCGGCCAGACCCGCGCCGCATTGCGCGTGCTGCGCCAGGCGTTCATGGAGACGACCGGACAAGCCGACCAGATCAGCCTGGAAAGCCCGGCCCCGTCGCAAATCCGCATCGCTTTGAAACAGGCCGGGATCAGGGACCGGGTGAATGCCGCCGCCGAACAGAGCCTGGAAATCGTACGCCGCCGGATCGATCAGATGGGCGTTTCCGAACCGACGATACAGCGCGTTGGCGCGGACCGTATCCTGGTACAGCTCCCGGACGTACAGGATCCGGGCCATATCCGCACCCTGTTGGGAAGCACGGCAAAGCTCAGCTTCCATATGCTGACCGATAGCAGCATTGGCTCGCGCACATTGCCGGGCGCCGATGACGGCCAGACCTACCGTATCCAGAGCCGGACCACCATGACGGGCGACAGGCTCAAGGATGCCCGCATGGGATTCGATGATCGTACCGGCCAGCCCGTGATCAACTTCCGTCTGGACAGCAAGGGCGCGAAGCAGTTCTCAGACATCACGCGCGCAAATATCGGGCGGCCATTTGCGATCGTGCTGGACGGGAAGGTCTTGAGCGCGCCAGTCATCAACGAACATATCGGCGGCGGCTCAGGTCAGATCAGCGGTCATTTCACCACACAAGAGGCGAACGATTTATCGGCTCTGTTGCGGGCAGGAGCGCTGCCGGCGCCCCTGACGGTCATCGAGGAACGGACAGTGGGACCGGACCTTGGGTCAGACGCGATCTCGGCAGGCGTGCAGACCGGCCTGGCAGGCTTCGCCCTGGTGGCAGCTTTCATGCTTCTCCTCTATGGCGGTTGGGGGCTCCTGGCCAACCTGGCGCTGCTGCTGAATGTGGCTCTGACCCTCGCAGCCCTGACGGCGATGGGCGCCACCCTGACCTTGCCGGGTATTGCCGGTATCGTGCTGGGCATCGGCCTGGCGGTGGACGCCAATGTGCTGATCAACGAACGCATACGCGAGGAAAGCCGCAAGGGCGTGGGCGCCATGGCGGCCCTGGACCGGGGCTTCCGTCGTGCCTATGCCACGATCATAGATTCCAACCTCACGGCGTTGATCGCCACCAGTCTGCTGTTCTATTTCGGCAGTGGTCCGGTACGAGGTTTCGCCGTGACCATGGGTCTGGGCATCGGCATTTCCATGTTTACCGCGGTCGCGGTGGTGCGCGTTCTCATGATTGCCATCGTGCGGCGGCGGCGCCTGTCCAGCATCCGTATCGCGCCGCTCCTGCCGGTGCGTCTCATCAAGGATGGCACCGCCATTCCCTTCATGCGCGCACGCTTCTTCGGAATCGCCCTGTCGGCCATCCTGTCCCTTGCTTCGGTGGCGCTGTTCTTCTGGCCGGGCCTCAACTATGGCATTGATTTCAAGGGCGGCATCCAAGTCCAGGCTACCCTGTCGGCGCCGGTTGCGCTCCAACAAGTCCGTTCGACATTGGACCGGCTTGGACTCGGCGAAATCTCATTTCAGGAATTCGACGGCTCCGCCAGGCTGCTGATCCGCGCCGAGCGCCAGTTGGGCGGGGAAACGGAACAGACCGCCGCCCTGGAGAAGATTCAGGCCGCGGTAAGGTCGCTCGACAAGAACGTCGTGTTTGAAAGCAGCGAAGTCGTCGGACCCAAGGTTAGCGGCGAGCTGGCGTCGGCAGGCGGCCTGGCGGTGCTGTTGGCCAGCCTGGCGATGCTGGCCTATATCTGGTTCCGGTTCGAATGGCATTTTGCCGTCGGCGCCATTGCCACACTGGTCCTGGACGTGACCAAGACAGTGGGCTTCTTCGCAGTCACAGGCCTGGAGTTCAACCTGACGGCAATTGCCGCGCTTCTTACGCTGATCGGCTATTCCGTCAATGACAAGGTCGTTGTCTATGACCGGATGCGCGAGAATCTACGGTTGTTCCGGACCATGCCCCTGCGGGAGGTCATAGACCGCAGCATCAATGAGACTTTGGGGCGCAGTCTTTATACGTCCGTGACGGCCTTCCTTGCCTTGCTTCCCATGGCAATCTGGGGTGGCAGCGCGGTGGCCAGTTTCGCCATTCCCATGACCTTTGGAATTGCGATCGCTGCCAGTTCATCGGTCTTTATCGCCGCGCCAATACTTTTGTTCTTGGGAGATTGGCGCAAATCGCGTGCCGCAAGCAGCCATCCGTTTCGCGAGAGCGGGACCAAGGAAAGCTCCATGGCGGCATCATCGTAATTGCGTCTCCTTGGTCCCAAAATGCAGGTCCTTGATTTTTCTTCCCAATTCATGCCTTCAGATGGAATTGTGAACCGCAACGGAAAGCGAGTAGCATGGCGGGCGTTGCGAAAGTTCCCTCAGTAAAATCAACGGCTTAAAATGACCATCCTCCTGATCGATAACTATGACAGCTTCACCTACAACCTCTTCCATTATCTGGGCGAGCTGGGCGCGGATGTGCGCGTGGTGCGCAATGACGAGATTTCCGCCGCTGAAGCGCTTGGCATGAAGCCGGAAGGGATCGTGCTGTCGCCCGGCCCCTGCACCCCCAATGAAGCGGGCATCTGCCTGGATGTGATCAAACAGGCGAACGGCGCCATGCCGATCCTGGGCGTCTGCCTGGGTCATCAGGCCATAGGCCAGGTCTATGGCGGCAAGGTGGTTCGCGCCCCTGAACCGATGCATGGCAAACTCAGCCGCGTGCATCACACCGGCAAAAGCGTGTTCCGCGGCCTCAACAATGATTTCCTGGCCACCCGCTATCATTCCCTGACCATCGATCCGCCGTCGATGCCGGCATCGTTGGATGTCACCGCCACCAGCGAGGATGGCGTGATCCAGGGCGTGATGCACAAGACCCATCCCGTGCATGGCGTGCAATTCCATCCCGAAAGCATCGCATCCGAAAACGGCCACGCCCTGCTCGCCAACTTCCTGCAGATCGCCCGCGATTTCGCAAAAGTCCCCGCTTAAGCCATGCCAGCGCGTCAGCCATGCCCCGCTAACCAGTCATGCCCCGCTATGCAGTCATGAAAGTGACAAGCGCTTCGGTGGATTTCCCCGCAGCCTTGGCTCAGGCCCAGGCAGGCGAGCCGCTCAGCGCGGCCGATACCAAACGGGTGTTCGATGCCATTTTCACCGGCCGCCTCAGCGAAGACGAGATCATCGCCTATCTCTCCGCCACCGCCGACCGCAAGCCGACGGTGGACGAGCTGGTAGGCGCCGTCACCTCCATGCGCCAACACATGCGGGCCATCACCGTGCCCGCCCAGGCGATCGATTTGTGCGGCACGGGCGGAGATGGGCTGGGCACGCTGAATATCTCCACTGCCGTGTCCTTTGTGGTCGCGGCCTGCGGCGTGCCGGTGGCCAAGCATGGCAACCGTTCCGCCTCCTCGCGCAGCGGTGCCGCTGATGTGCTGGAAGCGCTGGGCATCAATATCGGGCTGGAGCCGGACTCCGTCGCATCGATTCTGAAAGATGCGGGCCTGGCTTTCCTTTTCGCGCAAACCCATCATCCGGCGATGAAACATGCCGGCAATGCCCGCAAGCAGATCGGCCGGCGCACCATCTTCAACCTTTTGGGCCCGCTCGCCAATCCGGGCCGGGTCAAACGCCAGCTGGTGGGCGTGTTCTCGTCCGACTGGCTGGTACCCTACGCCGAGGCGCTGAAGGCGCTGGGCAGCGAACGTGCCTGGATCGTGCATGGCCGCGACGGGCTGGATGAGCTCTCCATCAGCGGACCCACTGAGATCGCCATCCTGGACCAGGGGACCATCACCAGCGGGGAAGTGACGCCGGAAGAGGCAGGCCTCAAGCGCTGGCCGCTGGCCGATATCACCGGCGGCAATGCAGCCCATAATGCCGCGGCGCTGCGCAGTCTGTTGGAAGGCAATGCATCCGGCGCCTACCACCAGATCGTGGTGCTGAATGCCGCCGCCGCCCTGAACGTGGCGGGCAAAGCCAAAGACTTGCGCCAGGGCGCCGAAATGGCCGATGAGGCACTTCGCAGCGGCCGCGCCCATGCCGCCTTTCACAAACTTCTGGTAGCCTCTAACACATGAGCATTCTCGACAAAATCCTCGGTTACAAGAAAGAGGAAGTGGCCGCCGCCAAGGCCAAGACCGCGATCGCCGATCTGGAAGCGCGCGCCCGCGACATGGATCCACCGCGCGGTTTCCTGGACGCACTGGAAAACAAGAAGGAAGCCGGCGAGTTCGGCCTGATCGCCGAGATCAAGAAGGCCAGCCCTTCCAAGGGTCTGATCCGCGCCGACTTCGATCCCCCGGCTCTGGCCATGGCCTATGAAGAAGGCGGCGCCGCCTGCCTGTCGGTCCTGACCGACGAGCCGTCCTTCCAGGGCTCGCCCGACTATCTCAGCCAGGCCCGCGAAGTCACCCGCCTGCCCGTCCTGCGCAAGGACTTCATGATCGAGCCTTATCAGGTGATCGAGGCGCGCAGCTGGGGCGCCGATTGCATCCTGATCATCATGGCGATGCTGAACGACGATCAGGCACGCGCCCTGATGGAGGAAGCGGCGCGCTGGGAGATGGACGCGCTGGTGGAAATCCATGACGAGGCGGAGCTGGAGCGGGCGCTGGACCTGGACGCCAACCTGATCGGCATCAACAACCGCAACCTCAAGACCTTTGTCACCGACCTGGGTGTGACCCTCAAGCTGGCGCCCAAGGTGCCGCGCGATATCCATGTGGTGGCGGAAAGCGGGCTGTCGGCGCTGGCCGATTTGAAACGGCTGGCAGGCGCCCATGTCACCACCGTATTGGTGGGCGAAAGCCTGATGCGCCAGAAGGATGTCGCCGCCGCCACCAGACTGCTGCTGGGCAATGGCTTCCGATAAGGAACCGCCGGTCCGGAGATCGGCGGGCATGCGCGGGATACCTCGTAATGACGCCCCGGAACATCGGCCCATCTCCGCGACCCCGCCAAAGCCGCGTCCCGAGGCCAGACAGCCCGAGCGAGTGTCCACCTCGCCCTACGCGAAACCAAAAGTGTTGATCGGCGAAGTCGCAGCTCCGCGCGGCCTGGAAATCGGAAAACAGCGCGAAGCGTTTCGCGCCTTCATGATCGCGCGCCATCTGCGCCCCACCGAATGGGCGCGCGCTGCCGGCATTGCGCCCGGCGAAATTCTCGCCTTTCTTACCGGCAAGAGCCGCAGCATCGCGCCGGCCATGCTGGAAAAACTGGCGCGGGCGGCGAACTGCAAGCCTGAAGATTTCTTCCGTTGAGAAAAAGGCGGCCCTTCCGGACCGCCTTTTCCCTGAGCGAGAACTCTGGATCCGTTAGAACGTGATCCAGACGCCGCCACGGCCCCAATAGCCGCGGTGATAATCGCGCCAGCGATAACGCGCGCGTTCGTTGTCGCGCCAGCGCCAATTGTCGTCATGGACGGTGATGCCCCAGGCAGGGCGATAGTCATAACGCTCATGCACACGCCAGCAATCGCCGTCGCGGTTGCAGACGATATAGGCAGACGCCGGCGCCGCAGTGGCAATCACTGCAGCCGCACCGGCAAGAGCGCTTAAAACAAGTGTTCTGGTTTTCATGGTTCTTCTCCACGCTTGAGTGAACCGCCTCCCGGGGAAAAAACGGGGGAACCCGATGCGAGTTCCGTCCTCTGTTAACGGTGGCGACAGGTGGAGTACGGAAGGCCTTGGGCCCAGCGCGTTGGCCCCGATTCCGGCCTTGCGGGACTCGTTGACGGAGGGCAGGAACTAAAGTAGAACGATTCGAGAGTGTACCGGCTTTGTTCGCCAACCGTTTTGGGGACCAAGCCGCCCAGGGGAGAGATGCCCAGATGCTGACCCGCAAACAGTACGAACTGTTGATGTTCATCCACGAACGGGTGCGCGAGACCGGCATTCCGCCCTCCTTTGACGAGATGAAAGAGGCGCTGGACCTGAAGTCCAAGTCCGGCATCCACCGTTTGATCACCGCCCTGGAAGAGCGGGGCTTCCTGCGCCGCATGGAAAAGCGCGCCCGCGCGCTGGAAGTGCTCAAGCTGCCCGACAACATGGCCGAGACCCTGCGTCCTGCCACCACCCGCAGCCAGGTGCAGCGTGCCGGCGGCCGCCATGGCAGGACCGACATCCGCATGGCAGATGCCCGTTCCCCTGCGCCACGGCGCGGCTATGGCGATGGCGGCGAGAATGCCGTCAATGTGCCGCTGGTGGGCCGCATCGCTGCCGGCACCCCGATCGAGGCATTGCAGAACAAGGTCAGCGATGTGCCGGTGCCGGGCGGCATGATCGGGCGCGGCAATCATTATGCGTTGGAAGTGACCGGCGACTCCATGATCAATGCCGGCATTCTCGATGGCGACACCGTCATCATCCAGGAAGCCGACAGCGCCAATACCGGTGAGATCATTGTCGCTTTGGTGGACAATGAGGAAGCGACCTTGAAGCGGCTGCGCCGCCGCGGCGATTCTATCGCGCTGGAAGCCGCCAATCCGGCCTACGAGACCCGCCTCTATGGCGCCGACCGCGTCAAGGTCCAGGGCAAGCTGGTGGGATTGATCCGGCGGTATTGATCTGGACTAGAACCGGTTCGTGGTCGGGGCCCGCTCGCGCAGGCCGAATTAAAGTCTCGTAAGCTTAAGAGCTTCGGCGCCCCAAGAGTAAAAGCGGTTCGAGTGTCATCGCGATTTACAAAAGCGCTCTTGCCGTTTTCTTCTCGGCGCACCCTCGCGCAGAATATCCTGAATTTTCAATGCACAGGTGCCTGAGGATTACAACGGCTCAAGAATTGCTCGAGTCCAGACGATGCTTTCGAAGGGCAATTCCATGAAGACGTTAATCTTGAAGTTCCTGCGCAATGAATCGGGCGCCGCCGCGGCCGAGTATGCCTTGATCCTGGCCATCATCGGCGCCGGCATTGCCGTCGCCGCCGGCAATCTGGGCACCGCCATTTCCTCGGCGATCAACACCGCGCAGAGCCAGATTTAAGACCGAAAAGGAATGGAGCACCTCGGGTGTTCCATTCCGTTTCGCATTGACAGATTTTACTTGGCGGTGCTGGCCGCTACCCAGGGCCGTTCACCGCGTAACGCGCGCACACTGATCGCGGCGGGCGTTGGCGACAAGCTTACCCGCCACCCCTCGCCTGCTTGCGCCGCTTTCTGGTCGATTACGACCGCCGGCCCGTTGCATTCCAGGGACGTCGCGGCGCTGACGACGATCTTGGCATGGATGCAATCCTCCTCCAGCGCTTCGGGGTAGTGGGAGACGGCGATCTGCACCGCCCCGGCGGTCACACAGCCGACGCCGTCACAGGAAAACCCTGATGCGCCCACCGCATCGGCGATATCGCGGTTATCACCATCACGCCTGAGCCAGTCGCGGGCGGCGAATTTGTCGGCCGGCTTGTTTACGAAATGCAGCAATCCATCCGGTCCACGGATGGCGACGGTCGCGGCATCGCTGGCCACCAGCATGTCGGGCAAGGGCACAAACCAGGCCAGCGCCCCGCCCGCCAGCATCGGCGCCAATCCCCACCAGCGCCAGGCCTTCCGCCAGACCGACAGCCACAACCCGCCCAGCGACATCAGGATCAGCGCCGACATCGGCATGGCAGGCGAAAGCGACACAGCACCCGGAAGGCCCGACACCCAGCGCCCCATTGCCAGCATCACGGCGATGCCCTGCTGCAGGATATCGAGTGCAAAGCCTTCCAGTCCCAGCGGCATCAGCGCCACCGACAAAGCAGCCGCGGGCATCACCCAAAAGCCCATCACCGGCATGGCGATCAGATTGCCCAGCACCGCATAATGGGTGGCGCGGTCAAAATGGAACATCGCGAACGGCAAGGTGGCGAGGCTTCCCACCAGGCTGGTCATCGCGATGCCGTGGATATAGCGGTAGAGCGGCCCACGCGGCTTCAATCTTTCGCGTTCCCTTTCCCACTCCGCCACGGCGATCAGGCCCACCACTGCGCCGAACGACATCTGGAAGCCCGGCTCGACGATGGCCTCAGGGCGCAGCAACAGCAGGATCGCGGCCGCCAGTCCCAGGCTGCGCATGGACAGCGCCGGCCGGTCCAGCAGGATCGCCACCATCACCATGGCCAGCATCACAAAGGCGCGTACTGCCGAGGGCGCGGCGCCACTGATCGTCAGGTAAAAGGCACTGGCCGCCAGCGCGCCCAGCGCGGCCCATTTCTTGATCGGATAATGCAGCGCAATCCACGGCACCGCCGCCAGCAGGGCACGCAGCAGCCAGAAGATGCCGCCGCCCATCAGCGCCATATGCAGACCGGCAATCGCCAGCACATGCGCCAGGCCCGCATCGCGCAGCGCTTCTTCATCCTCGTCGCTGATGCCGCCGCGTTCGCCGGTGATCAGGGCCGAGGCAATGCCGCCCAGGCTGCCGGGAATGCCCACCTGGATCCTTTGCGTCATCCCCAGCCGCAGGTCTTCGACGCCGATGCTGAGCCGCTCGAACAGCGTCGGCGGGCGGGCCGCAACGATCAGATGCGGCCGGCCATAGGCAAAACCCACCGCGCCGATGGACTGGAAAAACAGGCTGCGCCCCAGATCGCTGGCGCCCGGCTCGGACGGCGCGGGCGGTGTGTCCAGCCGGGCGGTCATGCTGAGCCATTGGCCGGGATGAAAATCGCCGCCGGTCAGCACTGCTATGCGTACCCGTCGCGGGGCCGGATTCAGTGTGCCCGACCGCACCTGATCCAGCACCAGTCTGATGCCGTGCTCGCGCGGCTCCAGCGCAACAATGCGGCCGGTGAGATGGGCGACCACCGCGCGATCCAGCACCGGCGTCTCGACCATCCGCTCGCGCAACTTGGCCAAGCCGAAACCCAACAGCAGCGCCGCCAGCAACGCCCCAAGAAACGACAAAGGCCAACGGGCCATACCTCTTGTGGTCGCGATAGCCGTTGCAACTGCAAGCATCAGTGCTGCAAAGCCCACAGCCAGCGATGGCTCGGACGGCAGAGCGAAATAGGCTCCGGCCCCGGCGCCTAAAGCGACGGGCAGCCATAACGGCCAGCGGTCACGTTCAGCCTGAAAAAATGTCAGTTTCAAAGAGTTTGCCCCGCCCACGCGATATTAGTAGAAAGCTCGCATGCTGCCAGTGCGCGTCGGAATTTTTGCAGTCTGTCTGTTCGCCGCCGGATTGTGCGGCGCCTCCGCCGCTCCGAAATTCCAGCCCTACGAAACCCGGGCTCCCATGATCAAGGAAGGCCAGGGCGGCGCGCGAACGACGGTCGATGGCATCGACATCTGGTCACATGGCGATCCACCCCGCCGCTATCAAATCCTGGGCGTGATCACAGACGAGCGAACCACGGCAACCGTCCTGTGGGGCCATGGCATGTCAGATCTGCCCCGCGATATCGCCTCGGCCGCAAAGGCTGCCGAAGGAGATGCGGCAATTTTGGATAGTGAGGCCAATGCCATCACCGGCGTCTATAGCCGTTCCTTCAACGATGGACAGGTTCAGACCTTCGCGGACGAGACCCATAAAAGCAGGTACTTGGTGGTCAAATACCTGCCGGATGCGCCTGCGGCACAGCAATAGGCGCAGGGGGAGCAGATTGCCCTTGCGGTCCGGCCTGCCCCTGCTCTAAGTCCCCACAATCATGTCGGAAAAACCCGTCCTGCGCTTTGCGCCCTCGCCCACAGGCATGCTGCATATCGGCGGCGCCCGCACCGCTTTGTTCAACTGGCTGTATGCCCGCCATGCCGGCGGCACCTTCCTGCTCCGCATCGAGGATACCGACCGCGAACGCTCCACGCCCGAAGCGGTGGCCGCAATCCTGAACGGCATGACCTGGATGGGGCTGAACTGGGACGGCGATGTGGTTTACCAGTTCGCCCGCGCGGCGCGTCACCGCGAAGTGGCCGAAAAACTGCTGGCCGAAGGCAAGGCCTATCGCTGCTATGCCACGGCCGAAGAACTTACCCAGATGCGCGAAGAGCAAAAAGCCGCCGGCAAGCCGATGCGCTATGACGGCCGCTGGCGCGACCGAGCTCCCGGCCCGGAACAGGAGGGCAAGCCTTCGGTGGTGCGGCTGAAGGCGCGCCAGGAAGGTGAGACCATCGTTCATGACGTCGTCTTGGGCGATGTACGGTTCGAGAACAGCCAGCTCGACGACATGGTGCTGCTGAGAAGCGACGGCACGCCCACCTATATGCTGGCGGTGGTGGTGGACGACACGGACATGGGCGTCACCCATGTGATCCGCGGCGCCGACCATCTCAACAATGCCGCGCGCCAGCTGCAGCTGATCGAAGCCATGGGCGCAGCCATTCCGGTTTACGGCCATTTGCCGCTGATCAACGGGCCCGACGGCGCCAAGCTGTCCAAGCGCCATGGCGCACTGGCGGTGGAGGCCTATCGCGACATGGGCTATCTGCCCGAGACCATGCGCAACTATCTGCTGCGCCTGGGCTGGAGCCATGGCGATGACGAGATCATCTCCACCGAGCAGGCGATCCAATGGTTCAACTTCGAATCCATCGGCAAGAGCGCGGCGCGGATGGATTACAAGAAGCTGGACAATCTCAACGGCCACTATATCCGCACCACGCCGGACGCGACCCTGGTGGCGGAAGTCACAGCCTTCCTGTCGCGTGAACCGCGCGTGTTGTCGATGACCGCGCGCAAACGGCTGGAAGCCGCCATGGCGTCCCTGAAGGAGCGCGCCAAGACCCTGGTCGAACTGATCCAGGGCGCGGAATTTTTGTTCAGCGATGGCCCCCGTACCCTGGACGAGGCCGCCGCCAAGCTGTTGACGCCGGAAGGCCGTGCCGCGCTGGCCGCGGTGCTGCCCGCGCTGGAGGCCACGGATTGGAGCGGTCCCGCGCTGGAGGCTGCGGCGCGGGCCTTTGCGGAAGCAAAGGGCCTCAAGCTCGGCCAGGTGGCCCAGCCCCTGCGGGCGGCCTTGACCGGCAAGGCCAGCTCACCCCCGCTTTTTGAGATGCTGGCCCTGCTGGGCAGGGAAGAATCCACAACCCGATTAAGGGCTTATGCCGCATAGGGGATTTGAACGCTGCGCTGCATACAGTTAGTGACGGGCCCGGAAAACCTCGTCATATTGCAGCGCAAGATATTGCTGGGAAAATAAAGGGACTCGACATGCGCGAAAGCAAGATCAAGCCGGCGGGCAAAGCCACCCTGAATTACGAGGGCAAGGATTATGAGATGCCGGTTTTCGCCGGCACCCAGGGCCCCAATGCCGTGGACATCCGCAAGCTCTACGACCAGGCCGACATCTTCACCTACGATCCCGGCTTCACCTCCACCGCCTCGACCGAGTCCAACATCACCTTCATCGATGGCGACAAGGGCATCCTGCAGTATCGCGGCTATTCCATCTCCGACCTGGCCGAACATTCGACCTTCCTGGAGACCTGCTATCTCCTGCTCTATGGCGAACTGCCCAATTCCACCCAGATGGAGAAGTTCGACTATTCCATCACCCGCCACACCATGGTGCACGAACAGCTGGCGAGTTTCTTCTCCGGCTTCCGCCGCGACGCCCATCCCATGGCGGTGATGTGCGGTGTGGTGGGGGCGCTGTCGGCCTTCTATCACGACTCCACCGACATCAATGATCCCAAGCAGCGCGAAGTCGCCAGCCACCGGCTGATCGCCAAGCTGCCCACCATCGCGGCCATGGCGTACAAATACACCACCGGCCAGCCCTTCGTGTATCCGCTCAACAAGCTGGGCTATACCGAGAATTTCCTGCGCATGACCTTCTCGGTGCCGGCCGAGGAATATATGGTCAATCCCGTGCTGTCCAAAGCGCTGGACACCATCTTCATCCTGCACGCCGATCACGAACAGAATGCCTCGACCTCGACAGTGCGGCTGGCCGGTTCGTCGGGCGCCAATCCGTTTGCCTGCATCGCGGCGGGCATCGCCTGCCTCTGGGGCCCGGCGCATGGCGGCGCCAATGAAGCGGCGCTCAAGATGCTGATGGAGATCGGCACCGTCGACAAGGTTCCCGAATATGTGAAGAAGGTGAAGGACAAATCCCAGGGCATCCGCCTGATGGGCTTTGGCCATCGCGTCTACAAGAATTACGATCCGCGCGCCAAGGCGATGCAGGTCCAGGCCCATGCCGTGCTGGACGAGCTGGGGCTGCATGACGATCCGCTGCTGAAGGTGGCGATGGAGCTGGAGCGCATTGCGCTGCAGGACGAGTACTTCATCGAAAAGAAGCTCTATCCCAATATCGACTTCTATTCCGGCATCACGCTCAGGGCGCTGGGTTTCCCAACCTCCATGTTCACCGCGCTGTTCGCGCTGGCCCGCACCGTGGGCTGGATCGCACAGTGGAAGGAGATGCTGGAAGATCCGCATCAGAAGATCGGCCGCCCGCGCCAGATCTATACCGGCCCGACCGAGCGCGCCTATACGCCGATGGCGAAGCGGAAATAATTCACCAATTCACTCTCCATGGGCGGGCTTGACCCGCCCATCCAGAACAACAAGCACCAGCGCTTGCGGCTCTGGATGGCCGGCTCGGAGGCCGGCCATGGAGGGTTATTTTGTTTCCACAAACTCCAACAGCACCCTTGCCGCGCGCAGGGATGGCGGTTCATCGCCCTCGCCCAATCTGTGCCCGAATTCTTTCATGGCTTCGACCTGGGCCGCACGCGCAGCCCCATCACGGAACAGACGCTCCACCGCAGCCGCGAGATTTTCCGGTGTGCAGCGCGATTGCAGGAATTCCGGTACCGCCTCGCGTTCCAGCAGGATGTTGATCAGGGTGATGTGGGTCACCGTCATCAGGAATTTGGACAGGAAGAAGGTCAGCCCACCCACCTTGTAACCGACCACCATCGGCGTGTGTGCCAGTGCCAGTTCCGCCGTCACCGTGCCGGATGCGGCGAGCGCCACATCGGCGGCGTCGAATGCGGCGTACTTGTCGGCATCACCTTCAACGATATGCAGCGGCGTCGGCCAATCCGCCGTCGCGGCGCGCACCTTTGCAGCGACATGCGGCACAGTGGGCAGGATGGTCACCAGACCTGGTATCCGTCCGGCCAGGATTTTCACGGTTTCCCGAAATTCCGGCAGGATAAAGCGGATCTCGCTGGTGCGGCTGCCCGGCAAAAGCGCCAGCGTCGGCGCATCTGCGCCGACGCCCAGCCGGTCGCGCAAAGCCTCGCCACCCGTCACTTTCGCCGCCCGCTCAATCACCGGATGGCCGACGAACGCCGCCTTCAGCCCGTATTTCTCGAAGAACGGCACTTCGAAGGGAAACAGCGCCAGCACCAGGTCGAAGTAATGCGCCATCGCCTTGGCGCGATAGGCCCGGCTCGCCCAGACCTGCGGCGCGACATAGTCCACCGTGTGTATGGAAGGATCGCGTTTCTTGATGGCACGGGCCACGCGATGGGTGAAATCGGGACTGTCGATCACCACCACCGCATCGGGCTTGGTCGCCACCGCAAAATCCACCGCCTGTTTCACATGCCGCAGGATCGCCGGGATGGCAGGCACCACCTCGCGCAAGCCCATCACCGCGGTGGTGTCCAGCGGATAGAGGCTTTTGAAGCCTTCGCGCGCCATCGCCAGACCGCCCACACCGGTGAAGCGCACGCGATCACCGGCAAGCTCTCTGACCCGCGCCATCAGCTGCGCGCCCAGCGCATCGCCGGACGGCTCGCCGCAAACGATCATCAGGTTGATCGGCTTTTCTCGTGCCGCGTTTATTTTATGCGCATCCGCGGGCGCGTCTGCGCGGTTCACGGCTTCACGCCGACCACGAACAGGCCCAACCGGTCGGCTTCCGCGGCCACCGCCTGCTTGTCCAGGATGAGCGCCGCGCCGGCCTCGACCGCGATACCGGAGAGGAAGGCGGCCGCAGCGTTGCGCACCGTCTCGACGCCCACCACCGGCATATCCGTCTTGGCGTCCTGCAGTGGCTTCAGCGCCTTGGCCAACACCCCGCGTTTTTTGTCCGCCGTGCCGCGCAGGCTTTCGCGCAAATGTGGAATGCGCGCCAGCATGGCGTCGGTGCCTTCGGCAGCCTCTACCGCCAGAGGCAGTCCCTCGCACACCACAGCCGCCTGCCCCACGTCCAGCGCGCCCAGGGCATGCACGATCTTGAACGCACGCTCGATGTCGGCGCGATGCTCGGCATTGGGTGCGTGCCTGCCCAATGCCCCCTCCTGCGCCACCAGCGCGGGTGCGGCGTCCGCCACGCTGATGGCGGTCAGGCCTTCATCCTCGCAGATGCCGACAATGAAGCGCAGCAGCGAGTCATCGCCCTTCTTGGCCGCGGCGATCGCCTTGGGCAGCAGCAGGATGCCTTTGGCGTCCAGCTTCATCTCGGCAAATTTGGGCCGGTCCACCCGTCCGCAGAGCAGGACCTCCTGCACGCCATGGGACTTCAGCGCCTTGATGATGCGTCCCGGTTCGCCCGGCGAGAGGAATTCGTGAGGAAAGCCGATGATCCAATCATCCGTGACGCTGCCCACCAGCGGCACCACAAAGACCTCGCGGCCGGCATTCTTCGCGGCCTGGGCCACGGCGCGTGGCAGTGCACCGCCGCCCGCTATAAGGCCGAGCGTACTCACGCCGCGTCTCCGCCACGCCGGCGCGCCAGGCACAATTCCTGTTTGGCATCGGCCAGGATGAAATCCGCGATTTCGCCCACTTCGGCCACCTGCGGAAAACGCTCGCGCGCCGCGCGGGCGCGATCGGCAAGCTTTCCATCTTCGCCATAGAAGACCGACCGGAACGTGGCGCGCATGGCATTGATGGTGTCGCGCGAAAGACCGCGCCGCTTCAGCCCCACCAGATTGAGGCCCGCCAGCTCGACATGATCGCCGAAAGCCATGGCATAGGGGATTACGTCGCGATTGACGCCGGTCAGCCCGCCGACCATCGCGCCCTTGCCCACGCGGCAGAACTGCTGCACCGCCGCCAGCCCGCCAAAGATCACGCCGTCACCGATCTCCACATGCCCGCCCAGCGCCACCGAATTGGCGAAGGTGACGTTATCGCCCACCCGGCAGTCATGGCCGACATGGGAGTTGGCCATGAAGTAGCCGTTTGCGCCCACCTTGGTCAGCCCGCCGCCCTTGCGGCTTCCCACATGCATGGAAACCATTTCGCGCAGCACGCAGCCGGGGCCGATTTCAAGCCGTCCCTCGGTGAAGTCATTGCCGCGAATCTGCCCCTGCCCGCCCAGCGCCACGCCGGGATAAAGATCGCAAGCCGCGCCCAGATGGGTGATGCCGGTGACCGAAACATGCGAACGCAGCCGTACACCTTCGCCCAGCCGCACCTGCGCGCCCACATGGCAGAAGGGGCCGATTTCGACACCGGCCGCAAGGACCGCGCCCTCCTCCACCACCGACGAGGGATGCACGCTCATCCGGCGGTTTCGCTATGGATCATGGCGCTGAATTCGGCTTCGGCGCAAAGATCGTCACCGACAAAGGCCTTGCCTTCGAACTTCCAGACCGGCCCGCGCTGCGCCAGCTTCTTGACCGGCATGCGCAGCAAATCGCCGGGCACCACGGGTTTGCGGAAGCGCGCCTTTTCGATGGTGAGAAAATAGACCACCGGCGCAGCCTTCCCCTCCACGCTGTGCACCACCAGCGCGCCGGCCGTCTGGGCCATAGCTTCCACGATCAGCACGCCCGGCATCACGGCCCGGTCCGGGAAATGGCCCATGAAGAAAGGCTCGTTGACGCTCACCGCCTTGTAACCGGTGGCGCTTTCGCGCGGCACGATGTCCGTCAGTTTTTCCACGAACAGCATGGGGGCGCGATGGGGCAGCAGCGTCTTGATCTGCTCGACGTCCAAAATCGCGGGGGTGGAATCACTCATTCTTTATCCTGCTTGCGCTGCCTGGCCAGGCGCGTCACCGCGTGAATCTCGCGGGCCCATTCTCTTACAGGTTTCGCGGGCGCCCCGCCATAATCCTGCCCGCCCTCCAGCAGTATCCGCGATCCGGTCCCGGCACGCGCGCCCATCCGCGCTCGCGCGCCGACGCGCGTGTGATCGCCCAGCCCCACCTGCCCCGCCAGCACCACGCCGTCTTCCAGCACCACGCTGCCGGCAAGGCCGGTCTGGCCCGCGATCACGCAGTGCCGGCCGATCTGGCAATTGTGACCGATCATGATCAGGTTATCGAGCTTGCTGCCTTCGCCGATCACCGTGTCGCCCAGCGCACCGCGATCGATAGCGGTGGCGGAGCCGATTTCGACATTGTCCTGCACGATCACACGGCCCAGCTGCGGGATCTTGAGATAGTCCTCGCCCGTGGTGGCAAAGCCGAAACCGGGCTGGCCGATATGGGCGCCCGGCAGGATGGTGACGCGATCGCCGACATAGGCATGGCTGATGGTGACATTGGCGCCGATCTCGCAGGCCCGGCCGATGGCCACGCCGGGACCGATGACCACGCCGGGACCAAGCCTTGTGCCGTCGCCGATCTCCGCCTTTGGCCCGATCACCACGCCAACGGCCAGCTCTACATCGCGGCCGATATGGGCATCGGGAGAAACCGCTTCGCGTTGCGGCCAGCGTGGCTGGGAATGTTCGGGATAGAACAGCGCGGCCACGCTTGCGAAGGCACGGCTCACCGACACGACCTCAAGCAGGATCATTCCGGACGGTGATGGCGGCCGCTTGCCGGAAGCGGGCACCAGGCAAACGCCCGCCTGCGAAGCGGCAAACGAGTCCTTGCGGGTGCTGGCGCCGGAGAAGAACGTCAAATGCCGTGCGCCGGCGCCCGCCAGATCGGCCACGTCGAAGACCTGATGGCCGCCATCCACGCCCTGCGGAACGGCGATTCCGATCTCTTCGCAAATCCGCACCAGCGCGAACGGCCCGCGATTTTCGAAGAAACGGGGATCGGCCATGAGCGGCTCCGGCTCCCGGTCCCTATTTCTTGGGCGCGGGCTGGTTCAGGTTGATCTTGAAGGCGGGCAGCTTCTGGTTCAGCCGGTTGATGGCTTCGCCGGTGATGTCGAACTGGTTGTTGTTGGCGAACACCACCGCTTGCTTGTCCAGCACCAGATTCGCGCCGCGTTCCTTCACCAGCTGCTGCAGGATCGGTCCCAGCGTCTGCTCCATCGTCTGGCGCGCCTGTCCAAAGGCGGCCTTGAGCTGTTCGTCCTTGCGCTGGGCGGCGCCCTGCAGCGCCTCTTCCTTGGCGCGGAAGGCATCCAGGCGCTTCTGTTTCACATCGGGCGCCAGGATCGCTACCTGCTGCTGCAGGTTGCGTCCTTCCGCCTGCAGCGCCTTGCCCTGGGCCGAGAGGTCGTTCTTGGCCTGGTTGGCATAGGTCTGCATCTGCTTGGCGATGTCCTGACCGACCTTGGAGAATTGCATGATGGCGCCGCGGTCGATCACCACGATCTTGGGCTGGGGAGGATCGGCCAGAGCTGGCGTGATCACCAGCCCCATCGGAAACGCAAGGCCCGCGAGCGCGAGCGAGAGGGTGGTCTTCTTCATCTTAGTATCCTGTGGCAGTGCTGAAGTGGATGATCTGGGGACGGTCATAGCTGGTTTTAACATAAGGCAGGCCGAGGTCGATCTGGACCGGACCGAAGGGCGACTTCCATTGTACGCTGATACCGGCCGACCCGCGGAAGGCCAGATTGTCTTTCACGCAGGTGCCGATGCCGGAATATTGCGCGCCGGTACAGATGCGCGGCCCCGAAAGCGTGTCCAGCCGGCCCATGGTTCCGAAATCGGTGAACAGCGACAAGCCGATACCGTAGCTTTCCGGCAGGAGCGAGGGGAAGCGCATCGCCGCCGAGCCGATGGCGCGCACCGTGCCGCCCAGGGCGCCGGTATTGCTGGGCGCGACAATGTCGCGCGGCCCGATGCCGGCCAGGGAAAAGCCGCGGAAGGTGTCGCCGCCGTCGAAATAGCGCTGGAAGAAGGGCACCGACGAACCGTTATAGCCGGTGATATAGCCCAGCTTGCCGCTGAGACTTGCGACGATCGCGCCATCCAGCATCGGCCTGTAGGCCCCGAAGGTCGCCTGGCTGTTGAGGAATTTCATGTTGCCGTTGCCGCCGGCAAAGCTCTGGGTAAAGGAGAATGTCTCGCCGTTGGTCGGTTTGCGGAAATCGTCCAGGTCGGCATAGGTGTAGGTAAAGCCGAAGATCGAGCCATTGGTCGATCCGGCCGCGAGCTGCACGTCCAAAGGCGCGCCCGCATAGGGCCGGACATTGGCGATTTCGTAGGTGTAGCTCAGCGACACCGAACTGAATTCCGAGATCGGGAAACCCAGGCGCAGCACCGCCGCGGTGGTGTCGCTCTGGTAGGTGGCCTGATCGAAATTGGTCTGGGTCTGGTAGATGTCGAAACCCGCCGCCAGCTCGCGGCCCAGGAAATAGGGCTCGGTGAAACTGAACAGCGCCTGCTTGGTGATGTAGGAGGCCTGCAGCGAGACGCGCAGATTCTGGCCGCGCCCGAACCAGTTGGTGTCGGTATAGCTGACTTCGCCGAGCAGCGAGGTGTAGGAGGAATAGCCCAGGCCCACCTGCAGCGAGGCGGTCGACTGTTCGGTGACATTGACGGTCAGGTTGGTGCGGTCGGGCTGGCTGCCCGGCACGTTCTTGACCTCGACATCCTTGAAGAAGCCCAGGGCGCGGATGCGCGTGCGTGAACGGTCAACCAGCACGCGGTTGAAGGCGTCGCCTTCCTGCAGGCGGAACTGGCGGCGGATGATGCGGTCCAGCGTGCGGGTATTGCCGGCAATATTGATCTTTTCGATATAGACGCGCGGACCCTGCACGATCTCGAAGCCCATATCGATGGTGCGCGAGCCGGCATTGCGCTTGATGCGGGGACGGACTTCGGCAAAGGCGTATCCCTTGGTGCCGGCGGCGTTGGTCAGGGCGTCGATCGCCTTTTGCACCGCATCCTGGGAATAGATGTCGCCGGTCTTGGCGTTCACCAGCGGGCGGAGCTGGGCGGCGGGCAGTTCGCGGATCTTGGAGGTGATTTCGATACTGCCGAAGCGATAGCGCACCCCCTCGTCCACCGTGAAGTTCAGGTAGAAGCTGGTGCGGTCGGGGGTGAGATTGGCCACCGCGCTCAACACCTTGAAGTCGGCATAGCCGCGATTGATGTAGTAGCGGCGCAAGGATTCCCGGTCGAACTGCAACCGGTCCGGATCGTAATTGTCGTTGGAGGCAAGGAATTTCCACCAGCGGCTTTCTTCCGTGGCGATCTGGCTCTTCAGCGTGTCGCTGCCGAAAATCTTGTTGCCGATGAAATTGATCTTGCTGACGCC
>Ga0310811_10003411_pt1 | contig 19966 bp, 7 predicted proteins | sample YCmetagenome_FD_207642 | JGI IMG/M metagenome (GOLD analysis project Ga0310811, IMG submission 207642) | Soil microbial communities from experimental microcosm in Duke University, North Carolina, United States - YC | ecosystem: Engineered > Artificial ecosystem > Soil microcosm > Unclassified ...
GAAACCACGGCGTTCATGTCCCTGTGCAGCGAAATTACAACGCTGTACCCAGACAATACCTCTCCACCGTTAGCAACGGGTACGATCGCACCACCTTCGATCGCCTCAATGGCAATGTCACAAACCCGTTCAACGGAATCATTCCCAGCACAGCGACTCTCGGAAGTAGCCGTACTACCGTAGCTCAGCTCCTTCGTCCTTATCCTGAATTCACCGACGTTACCGCCTATCTCAACAACGGAATGTCCATCTATCACGGATTACAGGGGCAGTTGAACCGCCGTTTCCAAAGTGGCCTCTCCTTGACCACATCGTTCACATGGTCAAGAACTCTCGACGCGAGTCAGTACTTAAACACTTCCGATACGAGCCTCTGGTACGGTATCTCGCAGCTCGACCGTACCTTCCGCTTCGCCACATCCTTCCTCTACGAACTTCCTTTTGGACGAGGGCGCCAGTTCCTTCATGACAACGCAGTCGCATCGGCCATCATCGGTGGTTGGCAGGTGCAAGGGGTCTATCAGGTGCAGAGCGGTCAGCCGCTCAACTTCAATCCTGGAAGCACGAGCCCCATCTATAACGGAGACAATCCGGTAGATTCAGCCTGGGGACGATCAGCCTACAAGAAATCCATTCCTGGCGCCGGTAAAGCTGGTTTCTGGTTCGATCGATCGAACTGGCTACAAACTACCTCAGGCTGCAACAGCGGGGTTTGCACCAACGTTCTTCCCAATCAGTACCAGATACGCACCTTCCCCATCCGGTTCTCCGGATTGCGGGCTGACTTCCTTAACCAGTTCGACCTGGGCGTTCAGAGAAACTTTCCCCTGTGGAGAGAGACACAGATGCAGCTTCGCATAGAGGCCATCAATGCCCTCAACCACCCAGTCTATTCCGCTCCTAACACCGACTGGACCAGTAGCTCCTTTGCCCAGATCACCACACAAGCCAATCAGCCTCGCGTCTATCAGTTCGGAGCATTTGTTCGGTTCTAGCCCTCGATAAAAGAGGAAGTTGTGGAACTCCACAACTTCCTCAAATCTTTTAAGGAGCAGTGATGTGGAGCCATGATTCGGAATAACCCCACTTAATATGCAGTTCTGTCTTGTTGTCGTGGGTGTTTTCGAAATCAATCACCAATTGCTCAATCGGGCCGTCGGTATCGTTGGTGTTCAGTAGGGTGCGTCCCAGATCCTGGTTTGAATCATACTCAGAGCCAGACTGCCCTGTCTCCTTATTAACAATCAGCAGATATCCTTTTTTAGTCACAATGCTATAGATCGAATACGTTCCTGCCGGAACATAAAGATCTCTGATCTTCAGATCGACTGGCGTCTTTAAAGTCGTTGCAGCGTTATCTCCTGTACGCCAAACTTTATCGACTGGAATCAACTCACCCAAAATCTTTCTGCCGTGAATTGAAGGTGCACTGTAGTCAATCGTGATCGTCTTCCCTTTAAGCACGGCGCTACTTTGCCGCAAAGGGCTTGATGGGATTTCATTAGCAGCCGCAGCATTTTCCTGAGCCCCCGCAGTCAACGACACACATAGAACCACTGCTGCCGCCCATACTCTTCTGGTTAGCATGCAATCTCTCCTTAGGCTTCTTTGAATATGGCAGGATCACTCGTGCTGGGTCTTCCGATCTCCACGTGTCCTGCAAAACGGCGAAGAAAGTTCGATGCCGAACCCAGTGTGACTGAAACATCGAACCAGTGCGAACTCGACTCCAGTTTCCAACGATCTTCTACCGTCTTGCCTGGCGCAATCGTGTGATGGCGTACATCTCCTGCATCGTAGGAGTTCTTTATCTCCAAAGTGCAGTGTGTCGTACCAGGATTGTGAAGGGTTAGGTGCAGATCACCCGATGCCGTGTCATATCGAACCTTGACGTCAGGGTTTGCCGCCTGTCCCAGGGAAGAGTCGTTAGAAAACTCTGAGAGATAACCGTTCGGACCGAAGATCGAAAGTTTACTTGTCCCCAAAGCTGAAAGATCCCAGCAATCGCTCAGACGTTGCGATGCCGAAACCGTATATCGGCGTGGATTCTGCTGCGGCTGCTTCGTGCTGTAGATATAAAATGCCGTTCCGGCTGCACCCTCATTAATCATATCGACCCAGAGCTTCCCCTCTCCGCTATCCACTCTGTAATCGGTATAAATTTTATAGGGCAAAGCGCGCGCCGGCCGTGTCCCAGGCTCCTGTACTGGCATGGACTGCACTGCAGGAACGAGGGGTGGCTCGTGCTGCGAGACGATTGGCAGAGGCACTGCAAACTGATACGGCGTTACATCTGGCTCACTGGAAAAGTCGAAGGCAGATGTGAGATCCCCGCACACTGCCCGGCGCCATTTACTGATATTCGGCTCGTGCACACCAAATCTCGCTTCAAGAAATTGCAGAACCGAGGTGTGATCGAAGACCTGAGAACAAACCCAACCACCCTTAGTCCATGGTGAAACGATTAGCATCGGAAGTCGTGGACCAAGACCGATTGGTTGCAGACCACCAGGATCCGCTCCTGGGATCAGGGGATGCTGTTCATGCGGGTGCTTGTCCGTATTGAGAAATTCATCCTGCAGGCTTTCGACAAGATCGTCTGAGACCAACCCCTCTGCATTTTGTTTTTGCGTAGCCGGAGGCATTGGTGGAATCACATGATCAAAGAAGACATCGTTCTCGTCGTAATTAATGATGAATACCGTCTTACTCCACACCTCGGGATTCGCCGTGAGCGCCTCCAGAACAGCGTTCACGTAATAGGCTCCATCGCTGGGCGAGGCCTCCGGATGCTCAGAGTATTTATACGGCGCGACAATCCAGGAGACCTGCGACAGATTCCCGCCCATCACATCTTCGCGGAATTGAGCCAGCGTGCGATCCGTCACGCCTTTAAGCACAAGTGGCGAATCCGGTAAAGCCTCTTCCTCAACCTGATATTGGGCGAAAAACTCTAGCGAATTGTCTGTGTAATTATCTGTGGGGGATCCAGGTTCCCCCGTCCCGCCTTGATAAAGCCTCCAACTAATCCCATGCTTTTCCAGCCGCTCAGGATATGTTGTCCACGTAAAACCATTTTGCTTGTGCCGTTCGCCAAAGCCGGGGCCGTTCTTCCTTGTACCGTAAGCGTTTCGTGGGTCGACCGTGCCTGACCAGAGAACGATGCGGTTCGGTGCCGTATTCGCATGCACAGAGCAGAAGTACGAATCGCAGACCGTAAATGCATCCGCAAGTGCATAGTGGTAGCTGACGTCATTCCGCTTTAGATATCCCATCGTGATAACGTCCTGCTTTTGATTCACCCACTGGTCATATTTGCCGTGGTTCCACGAGAGATGTCCGCTGCTCCATCCATGATCCCCGCCCGTTGTATGCTCCGTCGTACGCTGCGGATCGAGATAAAAAGGAAGAACATGATTAGCGTCTTCCGGCAGCCCTCGGTTGTGATACCGCTCTGTTCTGGTAACCACAGGCGGCTGGTACCACACAGGTTTTCCGTTCGCCAGACGGACCGGACGCGGATCGTTAAAGCCGCGTACGCCACGCATGCTCCCAAAATAGTGATCGAAGGAGCGATTCTCCTGCATCAGGATGACGACATGCTGCACATCCTGAATGGTTCCTGTCCTGCGGTTTGCCGGAATCGCAAGAGCCTTCGCGATCGAGGGTGGTAGCAACGATAGTCCGGCAGCAGCACTCGTCGAAGTGGCAGCCAATCGCAGAAACTCCCGTCTACTTCTTAGCCTTTTCATGAAAACTCCTACACCTTCTCGCGCAAATCGTCTGGATGCAGTTCGATCGATGCGAGAGAACATAATGATGACAGAACAGATACGACCCTAACGTGGTCTCTCAAAAAGCGTAAGGTTTTTAACAGTTCAGCCATCCCTGAACTCTTGGAATCACTCACGAATTGAACCGATAGGCGCCTTAGAATGCAATGGCCCGTTAATAAAGCCACTCAATTCTGGGCGACAAGCGTAGGCTCCGTCACTGTATCCCGAGGACCATCGTTCCAGCGCGGCGCTACAATCGCTGCCGCAATCATGAATGTGATCAGAAACAAATTGAAGATATTATCCCAGCCATAACGATGGGCAAACCATGTCACCAGAAGAGGAGAAAACATCTGTCCGACAGAACCGGCTCCATTGACCGCCGCAATCGCCCGGCCTGAGCAAGCTAGCGGCACGGCTTCCAGCACTGCAATCGAGACCATCAGCGCATCGACGGCATACACCATCAGGCCCATCGCGCAGATGCTCACCGCAGAGGCCCACCAACCAACATTCGCAATCAAGGGCTGCAGCAGCGACAGAAATCCCAACCCGAACAACAACATCGTTGCAACCGGATAACGGCGCGAGTTGCAGTAACGCGTAGAAACATGCACCGCAAATAGAGCTCCTGCAAACCCAAACAGCTCAAACAGCATTCCCGCCGAAGTAGCCTTGTTATTAGAAAGATGCGAAGTTTGCACCAGGTAGATCGGAAGCCAGAACAGCAGAGCGTACCTCGTCATCTTCAGAAAGAAATACATCGCGGAAATGGTTCGAACATTCGTATTGGAAAGGACCATCCACCAGCCCCGAATTACGCCACTCGCTTCACTTTCCTCCTTCGGATCGACTGCCCCCAGCGGCTTCAGTCCAACGTCCTCCGGCTTGTCTCGAGTACTTATATGGAAGTAGATCGAGAGAAGAACAAGCAACAGAGAAGGTAGAACAAAGCAATGTCGCCAACCCCAGATCGAAAGAAGATGAGGTGTAAAACACCACAACGTCACGCTCGCAGCAAGTCCGCCGCCCAGCGAGTAGCTCGCGCTCCACCACGCCAATACCGAAGGGCGCTCCTTCCGTGTAAACCAAGTGGCCAGAAGTTTTGCCAACGCGGGAAATCCAAGGCCTTGCCCAAACCCATTCAATAGCTGGAACGTCAGCAGATTATTTAGGTTATGGGTAAACATCATCCCTGTCGTTGCAGCGGCAGAGATCAACCCGCCGATCAACGCCATGTGACGAGGTCCGCGTAGATCCGCAATCGTTCCTGCAAAGATATGCCCAATTACATAGGAGAGTGCGAAGGTAAAGAGTAACTTCGCCAGGGGATCCTGCCCGTTCGATGCTCCAGGCAGACTCAAAACCGTGTTCAGATTTTCTCGGCACAGATAATATCCGGCATACAGAAGCCAGCTTGAATTGAACGCAGCCGATCTCCATTGCCCATAACTGCTCTCTTCGGAATAGGAATTCATGGTGCATCCTCCGAAAAGGTTTGTGTCCGCCACTGGCCCGCGGCGGTCTGAAGCAGAAGAATCTGAAGAAGATTATGATTTCCGAGTTGATCTGCCACACCATCTGGAAAATGCTTCTGCGACGTTAAATCATCCAGAAGATGTTGAATCGCATCACCGTCCGTTCCCTGAATATGAAGCGTCATCGTATCTTCCGGAAGAATCGTAAGCAAAGCTGCGGAGCTTACATTCGACAACATACGACTCGAAGAATTCCGTTCCACAACCGAATCTTCCCCGGGAAGCCCGGTCATAACCCATCGCAGCCGCTTATCTGCCACCATCGCAGGAGGTGTAGCGATGCTCTCCTGAACATAAGCAAACTGCCCTGGCTGTATTCCAGATGGCGCAACACTTTCAATCGCCGTATCTACACCGTATCGTCCTGCAATCCACGCAATCGGATACAGGGTTGGAGACAGCTGGGCTTTCTCCTGCGGTGCAATGGAGAATAGCAAAGCATTGCGACCACTTAATATATGATCCCAAAATCGAAGATAGGACTCTCGATCCTCCAGTCGATGACGCATCAGTAAAATACAAAGCAATAACGCCAGCAAAGCTGGCCGCATCAACACCATCTTGCTTAGGGCCGGCACAGTAACGCTCTTATCTACCGGCTCTTTTGCAGTCTCAACCAGCTCGGGCTTTGACTTTTCAGCAGCGGGCGCATGAGGAATAAAGCATGGAATATAGGTCCCCAGCGGAAGGTTAATCTGAATCGTTGGGGTAATATCTGGCGAGGCGTAATAAGAGGTTAACCGTTTGCGAACGTCGTTTGCACGAACGCGCACAATTGCGTCTGAACTTGGATCGTAGGAAATATCTCGACCTAGCAAGTCGATTCCAATGGATCTCTCTTTCAGAGAATCCATGCGTCCATCCAAAGCCACCCGAACGACATAACGCAAAAACTCGCAGGCGCGTTTACTGCTCCGAAACGGAACTGCTGAACAAATCTGTTCCAGTTCTCGTTCTACTTCGAGTTGACGGAACTTCGCTTCCTCGAAGCTCTTCGGCATTGGAGGCATTGTTGCCATCAATCGGGTCCTTGAATTCGTCTCTGCTCTCTTCGGCAGTAGCTCTACGCTAACCAAATCGAATTAACAAACCTTGAATATGACCGGCCACCGTGTGAACAACCTTGTGGCCCAACATGAATGCCATGCAAATAATTCCGCACTAATTCCTTGTTTCTTTGGGAAATTCCAGGAACTTTAACCGTTAGCAACCTACATCTTCCTTCCAATCTCCTCTTTCATAGCGACTGAGGCGGAAGACGTTTCTGCCATTCCACACACTCATGCCCAGGCAGCCATCCATTCCAACCTCGCACGTCGTTTCAAATTTTCAGGAGCCAACATTTATGATGCAGAGAGCGACCCGCCTATTATGCCCGACACGCCTGCGGTGGAATCCGGCCGTCGTGGCCACCCTGTTCATTTTTTTCCTCACTGTTATCTCTACCCAGGCACAAACGAATCAGGGCGCAATTCTTGGCACTGTAAAAGACCCCAGTGGTGCTATCGTGTCCGGAGCACAGATCTCCCTCCTCAACACCGATGAAGGTATTCGTCGCGAAACCACAACTAATGCTGCAGGCGACTTCCAGCTCCTCGATGTAAAAGCTGCACATTACACCATCACAGTTGCTGCCAACGGCTTCGAAAAATGGTCTCAAACCAACGTTGCTCTTGTTCTTCGTCAGCAGCTTCGCCTTAACATCGTACTCGCCATTGGCAGTGTCCAGCAGGAAGTTGTCGTTAGTGGAGAGCAGGCGAGCGCTATCGAAACCGAGACCAATTCCATAAGCGCCGTCTACACTCGGGAAGACGCTGAAAATCTTCCCGTGAACAATCGCGCCGGCTCGGGTGGAACCAGCGGCCTCAGCCTCATCGCCACTTTGCCTGGCGTCCAGTCCGAACAAGGGACTTACTCTCTGCAGGGCGGTCTACCCTTCCAGACCGAAGTCGCTGTAGACGGAATCACTGTCCAGAATGCTGGCGGTGGAAATTCTCCTATCGCCGACGCCTTTCCTTCCACGGAGGCCATCTCCGAGCTCCGCACCGACGGTGTCGGCAACAGCGCTGAGTTTGGCCAGCCTGGGGAGGTCAGTATTGTTACAAAAGGTGGAACAAATCGCTTCCACGGCTCTGCATTCTGGTACCACCAAAATGCGGCTTTCGACTCGATCCCCTTTGGCGCCATCACCAAACCTCACAAGGTCGGCAACACCTTTGGCGTCGAGGCAAGCGGTCCCGTGATTCTCCCTCATCTCTACAACGGCCGCGACCGTACCTTCTTCTTCGCTGACTACGAGGGCTATCGCTTCCCACAGCAGACCCCCAGTCAGCAGGTTGTTCCCACCGTGGCCATGAAGAACGGGGATTTCACCCACTACAACGCCAAGAACTTCTCCGGAACCCTAAATAATCCCTTCAACGGCGGATCCTTCGGTACTGCCCTTCCCGCAACCGTCATCAATCCTATCGCCCAGAAGATCCTTACCCTCTTCCCCGATCCCAACCATGGCGATATTAACTCCTATACCGACGGTCAGAACCCCAATTACTACGTCAATCAAGACGCCAGTAAGCACAGCGATCAATTCGACGTCCGAGGAGACCAGTACCTTGGCTCCAACCAGAAGTTCCTGATCTGGGGCCGCTTCACCTGGAAGAATTACCCCACCCTTAGCCCGCAGAAACTGCTCGTTCCATCCTCTGTCAGTGCAAATAAATCGCGAGTACTTAGCACCAACATCACTTGGAGCGTTCGTCCAAATCTGACCAACGAAACCCACTTCGGCTACACCCTCTACACCTCTTCCGAAGACAACAGCTTCGATGGTAAAGGCTTCACACAAGGTCTCGGTCTCGTCGGTCTGCAAAACCTTTTCTTCAATGGTCTGCCCGAGGTTTCATTCCAGCGTATCCAAGGCCTGACGGTCGGCCGCCTCTCCTCCGTCAACAAGTCGAACATCTTCGTCTATACGGACACCCTCAGCTGGACCCACGGCAGGCATACCTTCAAATTCGGCGGGGATATCCGCACCATCCGCTCCATCTCTCCACTCGGTTTCTTCGGTGCTGATAATTATGGCACCTTCGGCTACACCACCACCGGCTCTGCCGTCGGCAACTACACTGGAGTTGACTTCGCCGACTTTCTCCTAGGTATCCCCAATGGTACCGAGTACGACACCGTTCAGCAGGACAACAACGGCAGCACTATCCACTATCACTTCTTTGCGCAGGATCAGTGGAAGGTTCTAGACCGCCTCACACTCAGCTACGGAATTCGTTACGAGCTTCATCCCGGCTACACCGATGCCGGAGGTGACATCGGAAACTTTGACCCCAGCGTTCCGCTATCTGGACGTGTCATTTACCCCGACGGCAAGTCTAGTCTTTTGGCTCAGAACTATCTCGCCAGCGCCAACGCCTGTAACCCCGACGGTCTTCACAACACCAACAATGCCATCATCAACGGCGCGCCGTGTATGCCCGTCGAAACCGCAAGCCAGGCCGGATTCCCTGGCGGTCTGAAACACTATCCTAAGCTCCGCTTCATGCCCCGCTTTGGCTTCGCCTTCCGTCCCTTTAATAATGACCGCACTGCGATCCGTGGTGGATACGGTATCTACAACATCACTCTGCTTGGGTCGAACTTCTACTCGCTCACCGGAACCTTGCAAGCCGCCACGACCGAGTATGTCAATACCTATAACTCCAATACTCATGCAATCGGATATCAGTGGCCCTCCATCTTCGCTGGATCGGGCTCTGGAAGCAGCAGCAAAAATTATGGGCAGAACGACTTTGGAACTGCCAACAGCACCAACTGGAAAGATCCCTACACACAACAGTGGTCTCTCAGCGTCGACCACGACTTTGGCGCCGGTTACGGAGGACGCATCTCCTACATCGGTTCCATCACCCGTCAGCTTGTCTGGGCTCCCGACGAAAACACTTTGCCGTTTTCCTCAACGGTCGCGGCCTACAACCAGCCCTTTACTGCTCGCCTCTTCCCGAATTGGGGAACCATCAATACTCGCGCTACCGGCGCCAACTCGACCTATAATGCCTTGCAGCTCGAATTCAGTCATCGCTTCCAGCGCGGTTTGAGTTTCGATACAACCTGGACCTATGCCAAGTCGCTCGCTGACAATCAGGGCCCGAATAACACAGGCTTCGCTGGCGAAAGCGGCGGTGCACGATCCACGTCCATCCTTGACCGTCATGCCGATTTTGGCAATGTAACCGGAATTCGTCGTCATCGTTGGAACACGACAGCCGTCTATGATCTCCCCTTCGGGCGTGGTCGTCGCTTCGGTTCCTCCATGTCACGCTTCTCCGATGCTGTCGTTGGCGGCTGGCGTCTCAGTTCCGTCTTCGTCTGGCAGACCGGTGCCTACCTAACCCCCTACTTCCCCGGTGGTCAGGGAGATCCATCCGGTACAGGCTCAGGTATCGGCGCCACGGCCGCTGGCTGGATCGCTCCCAGTCGCCCCCAACATGCTGACAATGTTGCCGGTGTAAGTTGGAAGCCCGCTAACCAGAGTCGCAATAACTGGATTAACGCCAAAGCGTTTGCTTGCCCCGGTAATCCTGCCTGGCAACCCGGAACTAAATGCACCACCGGTAGCGGTTCGGGACCAGTGCCTCTTCCCATCGGTCGCTTCGGAAACTCTCAGGTTGGCTCTATCGTTGGCCCTGGCCTCGTCAATCTCTCCTCCGGTCTCAGCAAAACCTTCACTCTCGCAGAAGGAGTACGTTTGAAGGCAGAAGGAACCTTCACCAACGTGCTGAACCACACTAACCTTGCTAACCCAAATCTTGACCTCAGCAATGCGAGCGCCTTTGGAACGATTACGACTGCAACTACCAATGAAAATGGTGGCAACCGTACCGGTCAGGTCTCAGTCCGTCTCGAATTCTGAACTATAGACTTGATACGTTCCGCTTTGCTTTATCAAGCGAAAACGCCGAAAAGGCCCGGCCCAAAGCCGGGCCTTTTCGTATGCAGATTAACCTTAGATGACATCCGATCCCTCTAATTAGATCGGATCAGTGTTGCTCCAAGCAAACAAAGAACAGGACCGTAGAGATCCGCTTCTATCCGCATGGATGAGAGCTGTTTGTCAGGATCAAGCTCCAACTTCAGGACACAAGCTGCCCCACCGGGTACTGACTTACCTTTTCCTTTGAAAGAAACCGGGTCAAGAATTCTAACCTTTCCGGAACGGAGGTCGACCCTCGGGGGAATAGGAGCGTTAGAAACAAACAGGTAATCATCGAGAAGAAAATCCTGCTCGATCGGCCACAAAGTCTCCGGGGTGCGAAGCTCCAACAGGGAGACACTGCCATCGGTGTAACGTATTGTCACCAATCCATGCTGCATGTGGCTGCACTGGGGAAATGTACTCGCCGCCAATAACAGAAACAGACCGTTGGCCTGTCCAGTAAGAGGGACTTCGACACTGCTTTGATCCTGTTGCCACTGCGACAGAAAAAGACAATTAGGAATCGTGGGATCCGATGGTGTATAGAAAGAGACGCCATCGGGAGTCGTCAGAATTCCGCCCGCGCCTCGCAGCCCTGTGTCATCGATAGCCGGCTGTAGATCGAAAGCTGCCCATGCACCCGCACCTTGCTCCGGAATAGAAAGAGAACAGTACGAAGATCGAGGAGCAGAATAGCTTCTTCGAAAGATGTCCGTGACACTGTGCTTGAGATGGGCTGTCAGATCTAACGGTTCGACCTTTACTTCCCTAGGCTTTTTTTGCGGCTGATCGCCACTGATGGAAGCTTTCACCTCGAACGAAACGGGCATCCTCCATCGACATTCTTTGTCCTCCATAGGAATAAAGATCGTATGTATCCCAGGGCTGATTACACGTCCACCTTTGATACAGGACTGAGGATCCTCCATCGCATGCTTCGTTCCGCCTGGAAATACGATCTTCTCTCCAAGAGCATACGAGCGAAATGGAATTGAAGAGGGGGTCTTCTTTCCCGTCCACTCCACCTCTACGATCCAATGTTCTGCTGCGCCAGCAGGGACGATAAACAACGGATCTCCAACTGCCTCCGAATCAAACTTCGCATCGTGAATTGGATGATGATTAATCATCACAACAGGCTTACCGCTCCACAGAGATCGCAACTTCAATAGGAGCTGAACCGGCCTTCCAAAATGAGAAGTTATCTCCAGCACCTCTCGCGTACCAACACGCTGCCATTTAAGATCCACGTCACAATGATGCAGCGATGCATTGTTCCATTCTTTTGGGAACCCCGGAGAAATCGTGACTGTGTCGTGGATGAGATCGGGTTTGATTCCAAATAACCCTTCAATCAAGGCACGCGATGTTATACCGATTGGATCGCCAAAATCACGTTGCGCTTCCTGACGGTGGTCATCCAAAGCGGATGTCATATGAAAATTTCCAGGACATAATCCCTGGAACATCGAGTCTACGATATTGCCTTTGAAGATCCTGAAGGCCTCTTCTGCCATGCCTGCCTGCCATAGGGCCAATGCCATATGCATATTCTCTGCAAGCAGCAGTAAGTTCAAAGACCATAGATAAGGCATCCAGTCAGAGCACGGGAGCATGTACAGGTCACCCTGAGGAACATCGGGGCCATCGATGGGTACTTTCTTCAGACGGTTCAGCACCTCCGTTGCCATCTGCCATGCTTGCTGTGGTGTGGCCACTTCCGAGTCGATCGTGTGATAGACCGACCATAACGCTGGGGAGGTATAGACTCTTTGCGTCGTCAGGATGTCTTTGGACTCACCAAAGGTGCCCTGCTCTTGAAGCCAGAGAAGACTTCGCATTCCGTCAAGAATAAGTGCGCTTTCTTTATCAAAGAAGGTTGCATCCTGTCCTATCCATCGTGCGATTTTTGCGGCTAAAGAGTTAGCGTAATAGTTGTACGCAGTGGAATGTGCGGCACCACCACCGTTGTATTGCAGATTATCGCTTGCCCAAATACAGGCATAGCCTTCATAGAGTGGAAGCTCTCTCCCATCCGCCTCACGGTAAACCCGACGAAAGAGCCGTCTCTCCCACTCCAGATGCATAAGCAGCGCAGGCCATATCTCTCGAGCAAACTCTTTGTCTCCTGTCCACTGCAAATGGCGCAGTAAGGCATCGAAGAAGACAAGATTCATGTCGTAATGGTTGTGGGAAAGGTCCCCCTGGCTATGCAGAAGATTCTCTGAGCGCGTCAGATGCGAGCCTGGATCAGGTTTGCCCATTGCTGGGGTTGATGTCGTTACAGGCGAAGTATTCTGTTTCGCAATCCAATGTCTTGCATGCTCTTGAAAGCGATCATGCCAGCCCAGGCAATCGAGCACGTATGGACCACGCCATCCAGCCAAAGCAGACCGCCAGGCGACCGCTCCATGCATGACACATTGCTGGCGCTCATCCCATATGGCGTCTCCGGCAAAGCACAACGCTCCGCCCACTGCATCGATAAATGGGTCGGGCGTTGTGATAGATATCCGACTAGCTAAGGTATCAAGTTGCTTGCTGCGTTTTGAAAAAGATTCGGCTACATCGTTTTCTCTGGAAAAAGAGGGAGCTCCAGCCATCCTCAGAATCTCTACATATTGCGGCTTGCTAGGATTCAATTCCACCGCACCAAGCAACACAGGCTCTGCGGCAGTAGCTGTTCGTGAGCGACTTAATATCTTCCATCCATCGTTCCAATGTTCGCCATCTCCAATAAAAAGATCGGAATGCTCGGGAAAGGTGAGAAGTAGATTGGTAATCTTGCTGGTTAGAATGGCTTGGTGATTTTCGAGGATGTAATGGTTCTCCCTGCATTCTTCCGGTCGAACCTGAAAGAACTGGCTGACAGGCTCGCTTTCGCAACCGATGTCGCCACCGCGTTTTCCTCTGCGCCCGCTCGCTCCTCCAAACATCCATATCAATCTGGTTCCTAGAGAAATTCCTTGCGATTGGATACAAACCTGTAGGCCTTCTTCTTCGCTCATGGTGCATAGCTCAAGAAGTATAGGGCTCTCGCCCAGCAAAGGATCTCTAACTTCGTAGAACAGACGCCCCCTGCGATATTTGGCCACAATATCGCTCGCTTCGAAGAGCCACTTCGCTGTGGTCTCAGTGGAAAAACCGAGCCTAAGATTGCCGCCATGCCCAGGAAGATAGAGGGAAAACTCCGGAAGATCGCCCGCATCGATACGAAATGCATTATTCACACCGTAGAGTGGACGATTGAAAAATTCGCGACCATTCCGAATAACGAAGCCATCATCTTGAGGATGATACCGAAGAGGTCGCGCAGTCTTGCTAATCATCAGGCCCCGCGTTTTACCCGCAATCTCTTCAGGAGAGGTAGCTGCTGACTGAGGGTGCGATCGGTGCTGCTGCAGTGACAATAATGTCTTATGTGACGCGAGTGTTGCTGCTGCTGCAGCGTGCGAAAGAAAGCGGCGACGATTCCAGTAAGATTGAAAATCCATATCTCTATTTAAGAAAGTTCAGCAGGGAAGGCGGATCGATAACCCGCCCTCCCTGCTTGCAATGCACTAGAAGTTGAACTTTCCGGCAAACTGCCAGTCACGTGCACCATTGTTCTGTTTTGTAACTTTGCCAAATGCACTTAGAGTGGAGAGTGATGTTCCCAATCCACCAAACTGAGTGTGGTTGGTTACATTGAAGGCGTCTGCCTGAAATGTAAACTTCAACCTCTCCCAGATCGGAAATTCCCGCTTCAACCCAGCATCCAGGTTATAGGTTCCGATATTGTAAAGATGATAAGGAGCATTGCGATCGACATTGCCGAAATTGAAACCTCCATTCCCCGGAGTCGTAATAAAAGCATTGGCATCGATATAGGAAACACTGTTTACAGTTGTTGCCGTTATACCTTTGCCGATCTTTCCATTGATACGTACAGGCCCTGTGAACGCTGAGTTGTAGCTGGGATAGCAGCTTCCAGGTGTTTGACAATTGGCTCCGATGATTGAAAGCGGCGCACCCGAGGTCTTGGAGAAGATAAACGACAGCTTCCATCCTCCCGTAAGCGCGCGTACCACAAAATGCTGTCCTCCAGGCTGATCCCGCTGACCGAAAGGCAACGAGTAGACCCCAAAGATATGCAAATTGTTAGGAATGTTCGTCGAGCTTACCGAACGATCGATCCTGTTGGCCTCAACCGTTCCGTGACCGCCATCGATAACATTGGCAGGAATGGCATAGCCGCTGCGCGAACCCGAGATATCATCGATCGTTTTGGCGAACGTATAGTTCAAGGTATAGCTCAATCCATGCCATTCACGTTGCGACAGAGAGATCTGCAAAGCGTTATAGTTGCTGTTCCCCACATCGCCATAGGTGTCGGTTACGCCGGAGTATTGCGGGAACGGCTTCAGCATCTGGCCGAGAGTTGCAGTCGATCCGCCATAATTGGCATAGGGCAGGCCAATTCCAGGCATGATGGCCTGTGCTTCCTGAAGATAGGTTTTCCCTGTGGTTTTATCCACGCTATTGGGCAACTGCTTCAATAGGCTGCCCAGCACCTGATACTGCGGAGCCAACTGATTATTGTAGTAACCTCTTAGTCCCGCAATCAGGAAATGCCCCTGGTTGCCTGCATAATCCACGCTTAAGGTAAGTGTATTGGTCAACAAATGCTGAACACCGAAGTTCCAGCTGACAGCATATGGAGGCCGACCCGAAAGATAAGGGTCCGCATAGCTGACCGAACTAGCCACGACGGCTGATCCATCGCTTGCGATATAGTTACCCGCATTTGCAATCGATGTTTGGTTGATCGTTGTCGCATATGAGGGGAGGCTGGTATTACCCAGCGCCGAATTTAGAAAGAACGCAGGTTGTTCACCTTGGTTCGAAGATACAAAGGCCGGGCTGATCGTGAGGCCAACCTGTCCTGTTCCGTTGTAATTGCCCGCACTTGAGCCTCCGACTCCGCCGCTATGCGTGTACATGATGGAGTAGGCACCTCGGATGACATCTTTGGAACCAGCCTGGTAAGCAAAACCCAAACGCGGACCAAAATTCTTGTACCAGGTATCAACCGTGGTTTTGCAGTTGCATGCTCCGCCACCCTGACCATAGTAAAAGAGCGCTCCGTTTGACCCCGTCGCGGAATTCATCAACGTTGGGTTGAAACCAGACCAGCGATCCTTCACCTCGGTAAATGGCGTGTAGAGATCCCACCGCAACCCAAGGTTCAGAGTAAGGTTCTTCGTCACCTTAAAGTCATCTTGAACGTAAGGAGAGAACGCTTTATATCTTGCTCCCAAAGTCGAGAAATTTTGAATATACAAAGAAGTGGAGTCCACTGCGCCCAGCAGGAAACTCGCATAGGCCAATCCGCTCTTTACGTTGATATTCCCCTTCGTAAAGCCCGCGGTGGAGTCATTAGTGTACTTAAAGGTTACAGGCTTCGATTCACTGTCTGCGGCGGACTGGTTGAACTGCAGCCACTGGAAGGTGCCTCCAAATGTGATCGAATGACGCCCACGCACCCATTGGAACTCATCTCCAATCGTGTACGTGTTCACAGCTTCATGCTGCCCAGTCGGTGCAGAGAAGCCGGTTGGATTATCGACTCCTCCGGAAAAGCTCACACCCGGAAAAGTTGTAGAAGCCTGTCCGGATGGCAGATTTCCTATACCAAGATTGGCCGCTGTGTTGTCGCTGCCATCCGTAAGATTACTGACTGGAGTTGCGAACCTCGTATACCCGTATCGCAACTGATTTACCGCGTGAGGACTAAAGGTATAGGTGTGCTTGACGATGTCGGTTGTCGTACGCTCGTCCACAAAGGTGCAATTGGTATAAGGGCTTGGCAGCACTGATGTCGAGCCATAGTCACAGGGAATAAACTTCTTATCTCCCGAGGTCGAGATCAGCGAGATCTGCTGCTTGTCATTGATCGTATAGTCGAGACGCCCCGTAAATCCCCAGACATCGTTGCCTACCGGACGGCCATAGAGATAGTTATTCGTCAAAGAGGAGTTCGAAACAGGAGGTAAATTCTTCTGCATGGCCTGAGAGATTGACGAGATCCTCGATTTAGGAATGACGTTACCCGCAAACTGCCGAGCACAAGGGACGCCTCCATTTGCCGCCGTACACTCTGCGGCAGTCGTCGGATCGTAGAGGTTGTAACCCGTGCTGGCGCTGTATGCAGAAAAATCTCCATTCCGGGCTGCCATGGTAGGGATGGTCTGCAGCGACGGATTGGCTACTCCCGTGTAGTGATAACGATCATAGTTAGTGAAGAAGAACAGCTTATTCCGCTTGATTGGGCCACCGACCGAAAATGAAAGTTCATCCTGATGTTCGGGATTCTTCTTAGTGGGAAGCGCGCTCGTGCCATCGGCCCTGACCACTGGAGTCCACGGCTGAAAGTATCCCCAGCTGTCAAATACAGTATTGCGAAAGAAGGCATATGCGTTTCCGTGAAATTGGTTGGTGCCCTGCTTGATCGAGAAGTTCTCGACACCGATGCCCTGATACTGCGCCGAAGATCCGCTGGTCTGTACCTGAAACTGATCGACCGCTTCGATAGACAGGTTCTGATTCAGCTTGCGATTGTCCCCCTGCGAATCTACCGTAGTTTGCGGAACTCCTTCGACATACATCTCGTTCGAGTTCCCCGAGCCCACTCCATTAAAAATTCCGGAACGGCCTCCGCTTTGAACGCCAGGCATAAGGCTCGTGAATGCGGTCGGATCGCGTGGAGTTCCGCTCGTCATCTGGATAGGAAGCTCCGAATAGGTCTTGTTCTCCATCACTCCGCCCAGAGTTGCATTCGTCGTTTGCAGCGCGGGCGGTTCTGTCGAAACCGTAATCGTGTCGGCGACGCTCCCGACCGTAAGTTGTGGATTCAATCCAACCGTCTGCAAAGCATTGACGGTCACATTCTCCTGCTTGAAACCTTGAAATCCCACCGAATAGACAACCACCGTGTAGATACCCGGGGTGAGCGGAGAGAGGACAAAGTATCCCGTCCCCGTTGATTTGCGCACAGTCGCAACATGTGTACTGTTCTCGGTGGCGGTAACAGTCGCGCCAGGAATTGCGGCTCCCGTAGTGTCGGTCACCGTACCCGAAATCCCACCTTGCCCTGCGATCTGCGCTCGCAGATCGCTCGCTGGAAGTGCCAGGCAGAGAAATAAAAGGGAACGGAGAAATCCGGGAAGACTTCTGCTATGCATCATTACCTCGCAAAAGAATGTTTCTATAGATAGATTTTTTCTAAGTGCGGGCCAATCTTAGAAACCACGATTCAAGATTGTCAATGGAAAAATAATTTCAAAAGTAAAAATGAAAATCCGCGGTTTCGACACATCCAAACCGCCTTCTCCGAACCCATCGGCATTTGCCGACGAAAATTAGGCAGGTACTCCATAGAGCCGCAATCAGATATCTCTAAATTGGACTGATATTTAGCTCCGCGTTTAGTCCGGAAACGTCTCACCTGCAAATCGCAGTTCGCTGCCGTAGCATGGTAGAACACCAAGCGGCTGGTGTTAGAGGTAGAACTGCGATGGACGAACAGGAATTCCGTGAACAGGCAAAGGAAAAGAGCCCAACCGAAGAGCGCGGAGTCGATCTTCCTTCAGCGCAATCTGAGGAAAACTCTGACTGGCATCACCCTCAAGGGGAGAATACAAGTCAGGATGGAGAGATCTCATTAGAGACAAACGCAACGGTTGAATGGAGCGAAGAAAACCAGGGTGCGGCACTTCCCTACCCCGTTGTTGGCATCGGCGCTTCAGCCGGTGGCTTGCAGGCTTTTAGTGAGTTGCTCGAAGGTCTACCGGAGAAAACCGGTATGGCCTTTGTCATTATTTCTCATCTTGCGGCAGACAGGCCAAGTTTTTTGGGCGAGATCCTTGCTCGTCACACGAACATGCAAGTGCAAACCATTGAAGAAGGATTGCAGCCTAAACCAGATAATCTTTACATCCTGCCTCCCGGGCAAGTTGCATTTCTTGAACGAGGCTTATTCCATATCGAATTCCGGGATGTTTCAGAGCGAATTCATTTTCCAATTGATACTTTCTTTCGATCCCTTGGAGTAGATCAGAAGAGCTACTCCATAGGGATCGTTCTGTCAGGTGCAGACGGAGACGGCACGTTGGGCTTGCAGACAATCAAGGGCGAAGGCGGTCTAAGCCTCGCTCAGTCGCCCGAGACGGCCGAGCATAGCAATATGCCGCTCAGTTCCATTGAAATGGATCATGTCGATTTCATAGGCGCGCCGAGAGACATCGGCGCAGAACTGGGCCGCCTTGGGCACTTATTTGCTTCGCCTCAGATCAGGTCGCTCGAAGACGGGCAATCGATTCCCAGCCAGGAACAGAGCCTGCAGAGAATCTTCCAGCTTCTGCGCAATGCTACTGGACTGGACTTGCGTCAATATAAGCCTGAGACCATACGCCGCCGCATTGCTCGGCGCATGGTGGTACGGCGCGCGGAGTCTCTCGCCGATTATGCTCGGCTGCTGCAACTTCGACCCGATGAAGTCCGGACGCTTCACGAAGATGTACTCATTAATGTGACCCGGTTTTTCCGGGATCCTGACTTCTGGCAAAACCTGAGTACCCAGGTTTTGCCGGCATTCTTTCAGAATCGCTCACAGGAAAAACCGCTACGAATCTGGTGTGCCGGATGCGCAACCGGTGAAGAAGCTTATTCGCTGGCAATTACAGTACTCGAATACCTGACTGCAAATGGTATGGACACGACCGTACTAGTCTTCGGTACAGATGCTAGCGAACTTGCGATTGAAGCAGCTCGCACAGCCATTTACCCGGATTCTCTCATATCGGAAATATCCCCTGAACGTCTGCGTCGTTTCTTTGTAAAGGTGGATCGCGGTTATCAGGTTTCAAAGCGGGTGCGGGATTGCTGTATCTTCGCAAGACAAAATTTGTCGAGTGATCCACCGTTCTCTCACATAGATCTTCTGAGTTGTCGAAATGTCATTATCTATTTCAACCACGCGCTTCAGAAACAGGTCATTACGACATTCCATTATTCGCTCGAGCCAGATGGCTATCTTTTGCTTGGAATGTCGGAAAGCCTGAGGGATTACAGTGATTACTTCAATTCGTTTGATCGCAAAAACAAGATCTATTCCAAGATCGGCGGTACCATGTCAAACGCGCATCGCTTTCCGCAAGCATTCACGGCAAATCTTTTGCCATCCTCGATGCGCATGGGAGAATTCTCGTCATTACCGTCCGAGGGTTGGTCGGAACTCGAGCTTCAGCGGGCAGCAGATCGAATTGTCCTCGCAAGGTATGCTCCGCCAGGACTCATTGTCGATGACCACTTCAAAGTTTTACAGGCCCGCGGTCAGACGACCCCTTATGTAGAACTTACCCCCGGCGCCGTGAGCTGGACTCTTTCGCGTGTGCTTCGAGATGAAATTGCTGCAGATGTTAAAGGAGCGGTAGAACGGGCCGTCCGTGAGAATGTCCCCATCTCTGTTACGTCGATTCTGCTGGACAGCTACGACCAGAACAAGACAGTACATATTGAAGTGCTTCCAATCACAAGCGCCTCAGCCCGTTCGAGATGCTTTCTGGTTTTGTTCTCGAAAGCGAATGAATCCAATAAAGATAAAGTCATCGATCAGATCGTTCAACCTG